>Ga0316191_10001670_pt1 | contig 15754 bp, 12 predicted proteins | sample Eddworburr2cm_MG_FD_204928 | JGI IMG/M metagenome (GOLD analysis project Ga0316191, IMG submission 204928) | Coastal sediment microbial communities from Maine, United States - Eddy worm burrow 2 cm | ecosystem: Environmental > Aquatic > Marine > Coastal > Sediment | place: USA: Maine...
TGTCCCCCTCACCGACAGATACCTGCCGGCTGTCTCTTAGTATCACTGAGGGAGAGACTGACTATCTATATTGGGTCAGTAGCGGTCATTCAGCCTAATTCTAGCCGAATGGCAGGTTTAGGGCGGTAAGCGGACACTCCGCCTGGCCGAACGGCAGCTTTCAACGATAGCGGACGTTCAAAAGCCCTAAAACTGCCCGAATCAAACGGCAGCTAACGGCCAAGACCGGTCATCTGAGCCTGAGCTCGTAAACTAGTTCTTGCTGATCCTGCACACCGGGCAGGACGCTGAACCCGTTCTTTTCCAGCACGCGCCGCGACGCACTATTTTCACGCGCAACGCCACCAATGACTGATGAAATGTCTACAGTTCTACACCAGTCAATGAACCCCTTCAGCAGTTCGCTTCCGTAACCCCGACCCCATGCGGACTCTGCAAGCAAATATCCGATACGAATGCACCGGCCGTCTCCTTCTTCCTCGCTCTCGAATAGAACCATGAGTCCGATGGGCGCCTTCGACACCCCATCTAATACCAGCAACGTGGCTCCCTCCTGATCGCGTTCAGCAACCCACATAGATGCGCGATCCGCGGAGTACTCGCCCTGCCAGCCCTCGGGCAAAGATCGCGTAACCCGCGGCGTAAGAATCGTGGCGACCGCTTGCGCCATGTGGAGTTCGCTGACAGACAGCGCGTGCCATTCTTCGACGATTAGCCGATCAGTATTGAAGCTACATGATTTACATAGCATGAGTACAAATCGACTCCAATAATCACAAATCGTGACCGGCCGGTATGGGTGATTAGCGGCCCTTCAAACCAATACTAGCTCGATGTCCGCTTTCTGGCGTCTCAGGCTGAATGCCTGCTTTCTCTGGTATAGCCGCCGTTCGATAGATAACTGGATCTACGCAGTACGCTCCTCGACAACGCTCTCGGTCGAGAAGCAGTAGCGCATATTACGATACAAGCAGATATCGGTGATGTCCTCGGGCGTGCCCGAAGGCATTGACCGGTAGTTCGTCGAGAATCGAAAGTTTCCGGTCACCGGTAGTACACGATGCCAGGTGTGGCCGTGCAAGAGGAGCAGCGTCCCCCTGCGTGGCTCGAGCATAACCTGTCCTTCAATGTCTGCCCAGGGATCTCCCGGCGGTAGTTCTCCGCGCCGGTGTGTGCCCGGCACGACGACCGTCTGTCCGCCTGTCGCTGCGTCTATATCGTGCGTGTAGACGAGGCGGTTCATATTGAACTTGTCGCTCACGTCTCGCGAGCAATCCTGGTGCCAGGCCTGACCGACCGTCCCCTGCTTCGAGTACATGACCATGCAATAAAGCGCTTTCCAGTCGGCGCCGAGAATCTCGCGGGTCAGCTCCGCCAGCGAGTCGAGCTCAGCGATCTCGTCAAAGGCTGAAGGCCCGTCGTTCTGCGGGAACCAAGGGATGACCTCGGTCTTCGACTTGTTGAGAAACTCCTCGGTGTGGCAGAAGTCAGGGTCCTTTCCAAAGTATTCGACGATGAGCTGATCGAGTTCATCCATAAGGCCAGCATCGAAGAAGTTGTCGACGGCCAGGTAGCCCTCTTCCCAGAACTGGCTCGCGAGCTGTTTGTGGTCCATTACGCGCCTCGAGAGAACGGCCGCTTGGGGTCAAGCCGACATTCTAGCTCAAATCACCTGGCGGGCTGCTAACGGCCAGGAGCGGACGGTCACGTCCTATTTATCCGTCCCTGGTGCTTCTCGAAGTACGCCAACTGGTGAATGTGCTCGTAACGCCGAAATCCTCCACTCACCGCCCCCGCGCGTCACCACCCACGTTCCGCGCGCCTTTCGGGATTCCAGTGTCTCGTTCGTCTCCGAATGCGTTCCACCAGTCGTTGTGGCAACGTTGATCAGCGCAATGTCTGGGCTCAGAAACCGCATTGACTCAATCGATACAGAAAGCAGACGACCACTATCAATGCGCGAGAAATACTGGTTCCACGACGCTGCGATAGCTTCCCGCCCAACAATTGTCGGCTGGACGCCGAGAATCATGTCGGAATCACGAGCGAAAAAGTCCCCCAGTAGTTCACCATCATGAGACTGCCAGATTTCTTCGTACCGCTTGATAAACTCTTGAAGCTCATCTGCTTCGTTTGCTTGTGCAAATGCTTGGCCCGAGAGAATGAGCAACAATACTAGTGGCAAAAGGCGCTTCATTACTTGGCTCCGAAGGCATTGCGAATCACTGCATTCTTGTACGTCCGAAATGGGTCAGTAGCGATCATTTAGATTGAGTATAGCCAAATGGCAGCTTTCACCGATACCGGACGTTCAGACTTTCGAAATCTGGCAAAAACGAATGTCAGCTAACGGCCAGTACCAGCCGTTCAATCGGAATGTTAGCTGTCTGCCAAGCCCTGAACGCATGGAGGATCGTTAACAAACAAGGCAACGACCTGCAGCCGCTTCACTGTTTCACGGTAGCTGATTATGTTTCGCGCTTCAGCAAGAGATCCTTCAGGCTGTCTTTCCCGAGCGTGCGATCCAGCTCAATCGCCGTCATCAGTGGAATCAGGATGAGCAACATCATCAGCGTCGGAGCGAACAAGCGAGGCCAGGACAGGCGAATGATTTCGTCAAACGTCTCCTTAATACTCTGTCCGTGAACGGCGGCGATCAACATTTCTTCGATGAGCTTGAATAAGATCAGGACGAGTAGCACGCCAAACGTCCGCCACGCGATGCGATGCAGAAGTGTCGGTGCACTTACCCTTGACCCGGGCTTGAAAAGCTCGCCAATGAGGATAAATTTCCCTATTACGAGTGCCTTGAATAAGGCCGCACCGATCCCGAATGCGTCTGCCGAGCGGCCGGTCGAAGTGCTGGCGTCATAGAACAAAATGACGCTGAAGCACACGAAAAGGTATGCGCTGATTACGCCATAACTTTTGAACTCATGCGCAAGGCGGGATCTCACGGAAGTTTCCGTTGCTGGTGATTCGGTCATTAATCCGCCTCAGTTGTTGTAAGGTCATCATCGTCAAATTTTACCATCCACTGAATGTCCCCTTTTGGGTCAGTAGAGGTCGTTCGGAACGATTCTACCCGAATGGCAGCTTTAGGGCGGTCACCAGTCGCCAGCCAAGCGATCCACGTCGCGACTCGTACCGATCCTCAATTTGACCTGGACCGAGCGTCCGCTCTCACCGGAAGCACTCGTTTAATCAGCCCAACTTCAGCGATTTTGACCGGGTGCTAACGGCCAGATGCGATCGTTCGATCTCCGCCGACTAGAACATCGAATTGTCGTTTTTCGAAATCTCGGGAACGATTTGCAGCACGTCCCAATGTTCAACGATCTTCCCTGATTGCTTCCCTAGGTTTGCAGTGGTTGAACATTAGATCGTAGAACGCCTTTGCACTGTCCCTGCCAAAAAGCGACGGAGTTAATTGATCGAGTGCAGGGCCCTAAGCGCGTTCGCGGTTCCAGAGCACCTCCGTGCCGCCTTCCATGCGCGACAGCACGCGTGCATAGACGAACAACAGATCGGAGAGACGGTTCAGGTAACGCAGAACCTCGTTCCTCACGGGCTCCGCGTCAGCGAGCGTCTTCGTGCGCCGTTCGGCGCGGCGCACGATGGTGCGTGCGAGATGGCAAGCTGCCGCAGCGGGGCTGCCGCCGGGAAGGATGAAGTCTTTCAGTGCGGGGAGGTCGCTGTTGTGCTCGTCGAGTTCATGTTCCAGCCGGTCGATCATGGATTCCGTGATAGCGCTGTGACCCGGGATGCACAGTTCGCCGCCGAGTTCGAACAGGTCGTGCTGCACGTCCGTAAGGCTGGCACGAACGGAATCCGGCAAGGCATCGTGCGACAGCACCACGCCGATGGCGCTGTTGGCCTCGTCAACGGTACCGTAGGCTTCGACGCGCGGACTGTCCTTCGGCGTTCTAGAGCCATCGCCCAGTCCGGTCGTGCCGTCGTCGCCGGTGCGCGTATAGATCTTGCTGAGTCGTTTTCCCATGATTATGGCCTGGCGTATTTGAGTTCGATGAATGCGCTACGGCCCTGCATGCGAAAGTCCGCGGCGGTCTGGTAGTCGGCGTCCAGCAGGTTTTCCACGCGCGCGTTGAGTTGCAGGTTGCTGGAAAGCTGGAACTGGCCGGTAAGGCTCGCAACGACGTAGCCCGGCAGGTTGACGCCGCCGAAGCCCTCGCGGTCGCCGCTGGCAAGGACGGAGAGACCGAGGCGGTGTTCCCCGAGGTCCTGCGTGTAGCTCACCGTAATGCTCTCCTCGGCGCGGCGCAGCAGCCGTGAGCCGGTGCTCGTATTATCGGCCCGTTGCCTGACGAGGTCGGTGCGCAGGGAGAAAGTGTCGCCCAGGTATTCGTAGCCCAGCTGTGCGCCGCGTATCTCGGCGGTGTCGATGTTGACGAGCGTGAAGGTCGTAAAGTCGAATTCGATCAGGTCTTCGATATCGTTGGCGTAAAACTCGATATCGACGCTGTGGCGGTTGCCCGGCGCGTAGCGCAGGCCGAGCTGGTATTCGTCCGCAATCTCGGGTTCCAGGTCGGGATTGCCGCCGAACCCGTAACGGTCCGTTGCGTCGGGCGCGCGGAAGGCGCGTCCGAGGCCGCCGCGCACGGTCCACGATGGCGTCAGCTCGAAGCCATACTCGACATTGTAGGTCGTCTGGTTGCCGAAGGTTTCATGGTCGGTAAGGCGCCCGGCGACGAACGCGCGATGCCGGCCGCGAATCCACTGGTCCTGCACGAATACCGCTTTCACATCGGTGTCTTCGTCGAACCCGGAACCGAACGACAGGGTCTCCGCGGTCTCGTGCATGGCGAACACGCCCGCGGTCAGTGTGTGCTCGGTAAATGCCAGCGTATGCTGCCAGTCCAGGCTGATACGGTCGGACTCGACGAAGTCTTCCGACTGGTTCTGCGCGATGCGGTCCTCCATGTAGGAGAGGATCAGCTTGTTCGTGCCGCGCCCGGACAGCTGCTTGTCGAACTGGAACGCCGTGACGGAATTCCTGAAATCCTGGTCGACCGGCACGAGGAAGAAATCGAGGTATTCCACGGTGCCTTCGGCGCGCCAGTGCCGCAAGCTGATTTCACCGTGGCCGATATCGCGCGCGGCATGGATGTTCAGCGAGAAATTGTCGTAGCCGCGATCGACGTCGGAGCCGACCCGGGGCGGATAGCCTGCCGTGTCCTGCCAGTCGAGCGTGATGCCGACCTGGTTCTTTTCATTGCGCAGCCCGCCCGACAGGAAAGCGGAGCGCGAGTCGAAACTGCCGGCGCCAGCGCCACCCTCGATATGCGTTTCGTCGGCGCGGCGCGTGATGATGTTGATCACGCCGCCGATCGCGTCCGTGCCGAACAGCGCGGAGCGGGCGCCCTTCACGATTTCGACGCGCTCGATGACTTCCGGGGAAATATGCTGTATCGCAGCGCCGCCGATCGTGCCGGGATTCATGCGGACGCCGTCGATGAGGACGAGGGTGTGATTACTTTCCGTGCCGCGCATGAAAAATGACGTTGCCTGGCCGGGCCCGCCGTTGCGGCCGATATCAATGCCGGCCTCGAAACGCAGCAACTCGGCGAGATCGGTGGCGAGCGACAACTCGATGTCGTCGCGGGTAATCACGCGCACCGGCACCGTCGCCTGCTCCAGCGGAATCTCGGTGCGGGTTGCGGTGACGATAATCGTATCGCTCGGTGAAATGTCGGATGCATGAGTATGCGCCGCAGCCGACAGCAGTAAAGCCGTCGCCGCGACAAACCGGAACAATGTCATTTAACTCCCCTGTGCGTGCCCGCCGCACGCGCCCTGCTTCGTATTGGCCAGAACGGCCGGGGGAGGTCGGGTCAACGGAGTTCGATGGCCCGAACGAGCGCCCGCCGCGCCGTTCGCGTTTTCACCGGGCCGGTCTCCGGGCTTACGAGCGGACCAACATCCTGCCGCAGCGCCTTCCCACGAACACTCGATGAGTGTCGCAGTGGCTCCGTGCTACACCACGGGGCTGGGGCTTTTACTCGATCACCGTTGCGGGGGCAGCGCCGGATTTCACACCGGCTTCCCGTCACCCGATCCATGCGGATCGGGTTTACCTGATGAGCGTGCCACGATAGGAAGCGGCGCGCGCCGTGTCAAGCAATCCCGGTGCCTTACTTGCCGGGACCCGCGTAGCCGAGCGTCTGCAGCGCCGATTCAACCTCGTTGAGCACCTGCGGATCCTCGATCGTGGCCGGGACCTTGTAGTCCTCGCTGTCGGCAATACTGCGCATCGTGGCGCGCAACACCTTGCCGGAGCGGGTCTTCGGCAATCGGTCGACGACCACGGCCTTCTTGAATACGGCCACGGGCCCGACCTGGTCGCGAACCATTTGCACGACGTCGGCGACGACCTCTTCGGGCGTGCGCTCGGCGCCTGCCTTGAGGACCAGAAAGCCCACGGGCAGTTGTCCCTTCATCGGGTCTGCGGCACCGATAACGGCGCACTCGGCGACGTCGTCGTGCGCGGCGAGAACCTCCTCGATCGCGCCCGTCGACAGGCGGTGACCCGCGACGTTGATGACGTCGTCGGTCCGTGACATCACGAAGATATACCCGTCCTTGTCGATGAAGCCCGCGTCCCCGGTCTCGTAGTAACCCGGGAATGTCTCCAGGTAGGAACTGCGGAATCGACCTTCCGCATTCCAGAGGCCGGGCAGGGACCCCGGCGGCAGCGGCAGCTTGCAGGCAATGGCGCCGACGTCGCCCGGGGCCACGTCCTTGCCGCCCTCGTCGAGCGCGCGCACCTCCCAGCCGGGCGCGGCAGGGCCGACCGAGCCGGCCTTCACGGGCAGGAGTTCGATGCCCATGCAGTTCGCGGCGATCGACCAGCCCGTTTCGGTCTGCCACCAGTGGTCGATGACCGGTATGCCGAGCTTGTCCTCGGCCCAGTGCAGCGTATCCGGGTCGCAGCGTTCGCCGGCCAGGAACAGCGCCCGCAGCGACGAGAGGTCGTATTTCGGGATGAAGTCGCCTTCCGGATCCTGCTGGCGGATTGCGCGGAACGCGGTCGGTGCGGTGAACAGCGTTGCCACGTTGTGCTCGGACGCCACGCGCCAGAACGCCCCGGCGTCCGGTGTGCCCACCGGCTTGCCTTCGAACAGGATCGTGGTGTTGCCGTGCAGTAGCGGCCCGTAAATGATGTAGGAATGACCGACGACCCAGCCGATATCCGACGCGGCCCAGTACACTTCGCCCGGCTCGACGCCGTAAATGTTCTTCATGGTCCAGTGCAGCGCCACCGCATGGCCGCCGTTGTCGCGGACGATGCCCTTGGGTTGCCCGGTGGTGCCCGACGTATACAGCAGGTACAGCGGGTCGGTCGCCTCGACGGGCACGCAGTCGTGCGGCGATGCGCTCGCCATTGCGTCGTTCCAGTCGACGTAGCCCGGGCCGGACAGGTCGGCTTCGTGCTGCGGACGCTGAAAAACGATGCAGCATTTCGGCTTGTGTTTCGACAGATCGAGCGCCTGGTCCAGCAGCGGCTTGTACTCGATGAGGCGGCTCGGCTCGATGCCGCAGGACGCCGAGACGATCGCCTTGGGCGTCGCGTCGTCGATGCGGGTTGCCAGTTCGTTCGGTGCGAAGCCGCCGAATACGACGGAGTGCACGGCCCCGATCCGGGCGCAGGCGAGAACGGCGACAACCGCTTCCGGAATCATCGGCATGTAGATGATGACGCGGTCGCCCTGCCTGACGCCGTTATCGACGAGCGCGCCCGCGAACAGGGCTACTTCGTCGCGGAGTTCGCTGTAGCTAATGGTGCGCTGCGACCCGGTTATCGGGCTGTCGTAAATGATTGCCGCCTGCTCGGCGCGGCCGTTCGCCACATGCCGGTCGAGCGCGTTGTAACAGGTGTTGAGACGCCCCCCGGAAAACCAACGGTAAATCGGCGCTTTAGAGTCGTCGAGAACCTTGTCCCAGCGTTTCTCCCAATCGATGCCTTCGGCCGCTTCGCCCCAGAAGTCGGATGGATTCTCGATGGAACGGCGGTGAATTTCTTTGTATTTGCTCATGACGGATCCGCACGGTTGAAGTCTCTCCCGATTCTAGAAGAGCAGCCGGTGCCGGGCCATGCGACAAAAGGCGCACGGTCGCCGGCGTCTCAGTAGAGGTCTGAGAGCGTCGTCGGGCCGTCGCGGGTCGCGACCATCGCGATCAGCAGTTCCGCGGTGGCGATGGCGTCCCCGAGACAGTCGTGGCCCCCGTACCAGGGCAGGTTGTAGTGCTTCCGAAGGTCAGGCAGGCGCAGCGAGCGCGTATCCTCGAGATGGTGGTGGCGCGACTTGCGGTGATTTTCGAGAGCCAGCGTGTCGATGACCGGCAGCAGCAGCTTGTTGCCGAACTGGCCCCTGCACATACGATCCAGGAGCTTCTTGTCGAGACCGGCGTGGTGTACGACCAGGACCCTGCCGGTCAGCACGTCGAGCACGCGCTCCATCGCCTCCTCCGGTGCAATTCCCTGGTCGACGACGCTGTCCGTGAGACCGTGAATGGCGGGGCTGTCGCCGATGCCGCCGGTCGGCTTGACGACGTGTGACTCGGCCGTGGAGAGGTCCACCTTGCCGCTGCGAATGATGACCCAACCGATGCTGAGCATATCCACCGTCGCAGGGTCGAGACCCGTCGTTTCGATATCGAGGCAGACGAGTTCCGCTTTGTCGAAGGGTGTTCCCGGAGCGGGCGGTGACGCCTCCAGGAAGGACTTGTAGCTCTCGTCAGCCGACAGCCGGCCGGCATTCCAGCGCTTGAGTGCCAGCCAGCGTCCCGTCGTCATGCCAGGTGGAAGCGATTCAGCAGGGCGGCCTGGCTGACGTTGACCTGGTTGAACGCCGCCTTGAGATTTTGCCGCACCAGCGACGAGAGCTCGTCGGGCGACAGGTGGTTATCGGGCTGTTTGCCGGCGTGCAGCTGCCTGTTCTGGTGCTCCACCCGCAGTTTCTCGATGAAGTTGAGCGCATCGATCAGGTTGGCGGCGTCGGACTCCGTGATTTCCCCGGCTTTCGCGGCCGCGCGCAGGCGGTTTCTCGTCGTGATCCGGACTTCGCCCGCTGCCAGGGCCCGGATCCGCGCAATCTCGACGATCGGCATAATGCCGTGTTTCTTGATATCCAGCGTATTCTTGTGTTCCCCCGATTTCTCGAGCACGAACTGCCGGAAAAAACCGAGCGGCGGCTGGAAGTTCATCGCGTTTTTTGCCATGAGGGCCAAAAATAGCTCGTTTCGTTTCGCATCTTTGCGGATGCTCTTCTTGAGTTTGTCGACCAGCTTGCTTTCGCCGTAGACAGCGCGCAGATCGAAGAAGATATTGGCGTGCATGAGCGCTTTCGCTTCGGGTACCGTGATCCATTGGTGGAAGTATTTCTTCCAGGTCTCCAGCGGCTTGCGCCAATCCGGGTTCGAGGCCATCACGTCGCCCGGGCAATAGACGTAGCCACAATCGTTCAGGCCGTCGTTGACGATGCGCGCGAGCGCCTTGAAGTAATCGTCATAATCTTCGGTGGCACAATTGTCGAGCACCAGCGCATTGTCCTGGTCACTGCGTGCGGATTGCTCGTGGCGGCCCTGCGAGCCCAGCGCAACCCACACATACGTACAGGGTGGCGGCCCGAGCTGGGCTTCGGCGATGCGGCACAGCTGCTGCGTCACCGAATCGGTAATCGTGGTGATGAACTTGCCGAGTTGTTCGCCATCCGCATCCGCGGTGATCTGGTTGGCCACCAGCGCCGGCAGGCGCTTGCAGGCTTCGACGATGCCCTCCACGGTCGTCTGCTTGGCGATGTCATTGACGAGGTAAAGCGGATGTTCCGTCTCGATGCGCATGAAATCGCTGCGCGACACCATGCCGATCAGCTTGTCGTCCGCCATGACGGGCAGGTGGTGGATCTTGTTTTGCATCATCATGAGCGCGGCTTCGTAGGCCAGGTCCCCGGCATCGATGGATATGGGGTTCACCGACATGATGTCGCGTATCGGCGTATCGATTGACAGCCCTTTCGCAACGACCCGCTTCCTGAGGTCGCGGTCGGTGGCGATGCCGCAGAATCCGTCCGCATCCGTCACCAGGATGGCCGATACGCGCTCGTCGACCATCTTGCGGGCGGCGTCCTGGATGCTCGCGCCAGCGTCGATTGCCACGGGCGGCCGCGTAATGAGCTGGGAGACGGCGCGCCCCTCGGCGCCGTGCAGCTTTGTCGTCGCGGGACGTGACAGCAGCCGATCCGACAACAGCCGGATGAAAAAGGTGTCGAAGCGCTCGTTCCTGCGCCGCAGCTCCGCGAAGACCTTGCCATCCAGGTGGTAGATCAGCGAGTCCTCGATCGCTACCGACTGGTTGCGCAAGGGTGCCGCATTCATGAGGGACGGGAAGCCGAACACGTCTCCTTCGGCCGCCCGCGTCACGAGGTCGCCCTCGGAATTGCGCAGCTCGAGGGCGCCGCAGCGCACGATGTGCAGCTGCCTGTTGGCGTCGCCGATGGACAGCACGTTGCTACCGGACTTGTAGTAGCCGATCTGGATGGCTTTCGCCGCCGCCTGGACCTGCTTCTCTTCGAGTTCTTCGAAACCGGGAAGCCCGGACAGGAACCGGGTGATGTCGGGCAGCTCGTTCATGGGTCCATTCTGACACGGTATGCCCCAACGTAAAACTGGCGGCACCCCGTCAAGGGTGCCGCCAGGGCAAACGCAAAGGAGATTGCGTGGTTCGGTCTAGAACGCGTACTTCGCGGAGAACTGGAATCTCGTGAAGTCACCGTCGGTGCCGTTCACCAGTTCACGTTCGCCGTAAATGACTTCCGCACCCACATCCAGCTTCGGCAGGATGTTGTAAATGAGGTTCCAGTGGAAGCTCCAGCCGGTGTCGTTCAGTCCTGCCGCCAGCGCATCGTCGTCATAGTTGATAGTGGTGTTGCCGTACATGACGTTCGTGCGCCACTTGTTGCCGAACGGCAGCCGCAGTGCGACGAAATAAGCAAGCGCCTCGGCCGTTGCGATGTTGTTGTTGGCATCGAGGTAGCCGTCACGAACAAAGCCCAGGCCAATGTAACGGCCGACGCCGTCGCCGTAGGTGACCATCGCGCGGAGGTCGGCGCCATTGCCGAACATGAGCTTGGTCGAGGCGCTGACGCCGTAGCCCGTCTCATCCGGCTGGTTTCCTTCAGCTGAAATGCCGGGAACGGCTCCAATCTTTATGCTTCGGTACAGGCCGGCCACCTTCACGTAGCTGCCCTTGTCACCCATCTTGAAGGTATAGCGTGCGATCAGGTCCGGTATCGTGGAACGCCCGCGTTCCTCGACACCAACAGGCACTCCGGCTACGAACGCCTCCGGGTTCTCGGCCGCCAGCTCCAGGCCGCCCGTCGTGTAGCGCACCATCGCCTGGCGTATGAAGGTCGTGGACTCAGCCGGGCCGACGAAGTCGAGAGCCTCGGGCAGTGCAACCACGTCCTGGAACGTCGACCAGGTCTGGCCGAAAGTCCACTTGTTGTACTTGATGAAGGCATGGCGCAGGCGCGGGCTGTACGAGTTGGATACCACTTCGTTGCCGTCACCGTGAATGAAGAAGTCCATCTCGATGAATGCCGTGATGCTGTCACCGCCGGGCGTCGTGGTGTCGGCACGGAAGTTGATGCGCGTCTCGCGTGCCTGGAAGTCGGCCGTGATGTCTTCGCTGGCGGAGCCGTCGCCGACCGGAATCTGCGGCGCATAGTAGAACTGGCGCATCAGGCTGTTGCCATCCGGCGTGCCATCGCTGTAATCGGTAAACATGGCGTCGAACTTTGCGTAGCCGCCGAATTTGTACGTGGTTGTCGGGCCGTCATCCTGAGCGACAGCGGACCCAGATATGCACAGCGCCAAAGCGGCTGCGGACGCGCACAATTTGGGAGTAACTCTGATCATCATATTTTCCCCCGGGAAAGTTTTTTTGGTGAATCACTTCGCATACTCAATCAGGGGAGGCACGGTTGCCATTAGCCAAAAGTCGAATGAGCGTATCTTTGTAGACCAATGTCTAATGCGTACGTACAAGCCACAATTCAAAATGCCAGAAAACGGGCCGTCGCCCGCGAGCAGAAAAGTACCTACCGAGTGGAGATTCCGATGAGCGAGATCTATCCCGTCAACGACTATTTCAAGAAGCACGGATTGATCGACGAGGATCAGTACTTCGACCTGTACAAGCAGTCGGTCGAGGACAACGAGAAGTTCTGGGCGGAGCAGGCCGGAATCGTCGACTGGATAAAGCCCTTTACCAAGGTGAAGGACGTTTCTTTTGCAAAAGACGATCTGCACATCCGCTGGTACGAAGACGGCGAGCTGAACGTCTGCTACAACTGCGTCGATCGCCACCTGGACGACAAGGCCGACCAGCCGGCAATCATCTGGGAAGGCGACAATCCGGACCGGGACCTGACGATTACCTATGCGGAATTGCACGGCAGGGTATGCCGCTTCGCGAACGTGCTGAAGTCGATTGGCGTCAAGAAGGGCGACCGGGTCACGCTGTACATGCCGATGATCCCCGAGGCGGCGGTCGCGATGCTCGCCTGCGCGCGTATCGGTGCCATTCATTCCGTGGTGTTCGGCGGCTTTTCCCCCGACGCGCTGGCCGGCCGCATCATCGACTGCAAATCCAACGTCGTGGTGACCGCTGACGAGGGCCGGCGCGGCGGGCGTTCCGTACCCCTCAAAGCCAATGTCGATGCGGCGGCTAAGATCGATGGCGTTTCGGCTTCACTCGAGAAGGTCCTGGTGGTGCGCAACACGGGCAATGACGTTGGCTGGCAGGACGGCCGCGACGTGTGGCTGCACGAGGCCGAGGAGTCCGTGGACGACGATTGCCCCTGCGAGCCGATGAACGCCGAGGACCCGCTGTTCATTCTCTACACCTCCGGCTCGACCGGCGCGCCGAAAGGCGTCCTGCATACGACGGGCGGCTACCTGGTGTATGCGGCGCTCACCTTCAAGTACGTATTCAACTACGAGCCCGGCGATATCTACTGGTGTACCGCCGACGTCGGCTGGGTTACCGGCCATTCCTACATCGTCTACGGCCCGCTCGCGAACGGCGCCAGGACCATGATGTTCGAAGGCGTACCGAATTACCCCGACTCCAGCCGCTTCTGGCAGATCTGCGACAAGCACCAGGTCAACGTCTGCTACACGGCGCCGACCGCGATCCGGGCGCTGATGCGCGAAGGCGACGAGCCGGTCAAGAAGACGTCCCGCAAGAGCCTGCGCCTGCTGGGTTCGGTGGGCGAGCCGATCAACCCGGAGGCCTGGGAGTGGTATTACAACGTGGTCGGCGAAGGCCGCTGCCCGATCGTAGATACCTGGTGGCAGACAGAAACCGGCGGCATACTGATCACCCCGCTGCCCGGCGCTACGGCGCTCAAGCCGGGTTCAGCCACACGGCCCTTCTTTGGCGTCCAGCCGGCCATCGTCGACCCCGATGGAAACATACTGGACGGTGCGGTCTCAGGCTTGCTGGTCATACTCGACAGCTGGCCTGGCCAGATGCGTACGGTCTATGGTGACCACGACCGATTCGTCCAGACTTACTTCAGCGCTTTCGAGGGTCGCTACTTCACTGGTGATGGCGCACGGCGCGATGAAGACGATTACTACTGGATCACCGGCCGTGTCGACGATGTGCTGAATGTCTCCGGCCATCGCATGGGTACGGCGGAAGTCGAGAGCGCGCTCGTCGCGCATCCCGCGGTCGCCGAGGCTGCGGTTGTTGGTTATCCTCACGACATCAAGGGGCAGGGCATCTACGTGTATGTCACGCTCATGGAAGGCTACGAGCCCAGCGACGAGCTCGCGACCGAGCTGCGCAACTGGGTCCGCAAGGAAATCGGGCCCATCGCCAGCCCCGATCTGCTGCAGTGGGCGCCAGGACTGCCGAAGACGCGGTCCGGCAAGATCATGCGGCGCATTCTCAGGAAGATCGCGGAAAACGACTACAGCAATCTCGGCGACACGTCGACGCTCGCGGATCCGAGCGTTGTCGAGAACCTGATCGAGAACCGCAAGAATCGCAAGTAGGGACACGAGACGACAGTGACGCTATCCGATAGCAGCAACTTCATCGTTGCGGATGATCATCCCCTCTTTCGGGAGGCGCTCATTCACGCGATTCACAACTGCGTGCCCGGCGCCGAGATTCACGAAGCGGATAGTCTCGCCACCCTGTACGAGGTCGTGGAAGCAAACCCCGACGCGGACATCCTGTTTCTCGATCTGCACATGCCCGGCGTCAGCGGTTTCTCGGCGCTCGCTTATATGCGCAACAACCACGAGTCGCTGCCGACCGTCATCGTCTCGGCCGTGGACGATCCGGCGGTCATACGGCGCGCGATCCAGCACGGCGCCAGCGGCTTCATCCCGAAGTCGTCGCCGATTCGCACGATCGAGGCGGCCATCGACGCCATCCTCCAGGGCGAGGTCTGGCTGCCGGACAACATCGACCTGGGCGCAGAAGGGCTCGACAACGAGGAGGCGCGAATCGCGACGGCGATGAGCGCCCTGACGCCGCACCAGTTCCGGGTCCTGATGATGCTGGGCGAGGGGCTGCTCAACAAGCAGATCGCTTACCAGCTCGGCGTCTCGGAAGCGACGATCAAGGCGCACGTGACCGCGATCCTGCGCAAAATGCAGGTGACGAACCGTACCCAGGCGGTGCTCGCGGTGCAGCGCCTCAATACCAAGGAACCCGGCCTGGTCGAATAGCCGGGGCGCGCCTACTGCCGGGTAAGAATGCGCGACATCAGCGCGCGCAGTGCTGCGGGTTTGATCGGCTTGTGCAGCAGGGCATGACCCGAGTTACGTATCTCCTCGCGCACGATCTGCGTGTGATCGGCCGTGACGATAATCGCGGGGATGTCCGTCTGCGCGTGTGCCCGCAGATCGTCGATCACCTGGATACCCGTTACATCGTCATCGAGATGGTAGTCGACCAGCAGTATCGACGGGTAGCCGCCGCCATTGCTGCCGAGTGTTCGCAGGTGCTCGAGGGCGCTTTCCGAGTTGTTGGCAATGAGCGGGCTGGCGCCCCATTTGCTCAGCAGCCCCTGCATGCCTTCAAGGATGGAGTGCTCATTGTCGACGCACAGGATGATCGTGCCGTCCAGGGATGATGCCGGCGCCTTGTCGACCAGGTTTCTGACGGTCGGCCTGGCATCGGCACGATCGGCGAGCGGAACCAGGACTTCGAACGTACTCCCCCTCTCGATCTCGGAGCGCATGCGGATCTCGTGGCCAAGCAGTTTGGCGATGCGATCGACGATTGCCAGGCCGAGCCCGAGTCCGCGTTTGGTGCCTTTGCCGCGCTTGCCGAGACGCTTGAATTCGTCGAAGACGACTTTCTGGTCTTCGGGCGCGATACCCATGCCGGTGTCGACCACCTGTATGGCCACGAGGTCGCCGCGGCGGCGGCAGCCAATCAGCACGCCGCCATCCTGGGTGTAGCGGCGGGCATTGCTTACGAAATTCTGCACGATGCGCCGCAGCATGGCGGGATCGGAGCGCACGTAGAGCGAGGACTTCGCGAAGCGCAGCTTCAGACCCTCTTCCACGAACGCCGCGGAGAACTGCGTTTCGATGGCCTTGAAGATGTCGGAGGTCGGGAACACCTCCAGTTTCGGCACCGGGGCGGACGTGTCCAGCCGGGAGATGTCGAGCAGGGCCCCGAGCAGGTCTTCGACGGCGATCAGGC
>Ga0316191_10001672_pt1 | contig 15749 bp, 12 predicted proteins | sample Eddworburr2cm_MG_FD_204928 | JGI IMG/M metagenome (GOLD analysis project Ga0316191, IMG submission 204928) | Coastal sediment microbial communities from Maine, United States - Eddy worm burrow 2 cm | ecosystem: Environmental > Aquatic > Marine > Coastal > Sediment | place: USA: Maine...
GGCTGTTTTTCGGGGAATCCGCCGCGGTCCTGCAGCCGATAGCCGACATCTACATCCGCATGATGCAGATGATGGTGCTACCCTACCTGGTGTTGACGCTGATCACCGGCTTTGGGCAACTGGATGTCATCAAGGCGAAACAGCTGGCTGTGCGCGGTGGTGTGTTGCTACTGCTGACGTGGGCACTTACCTGCGTGGTCGTCGTTGCAATGTCATTGACCTTTCCAGGTTACCAGAGCGCCAGTTTTTTCAGCTCTGCACTGATAGAACCATCACAGACATTCTCGATTGCAGAGCTGTATTTCACCGAAAACCCGTTTCATTCCCTTTCCAACGGTGTGGTACCCGCCGTCGTGCTGTTCAGTTCACTGGTCGGTATCGGATTAATCGGGCTCAAGGACAGGGAACATGTACTGAAGTCGCTGCATGTCCTGAATGCCTCGATCACACGCATCACCATGTTCATCATTAGCCTGACACCCATTGGTGTGTTTGCGATCGGTGCCGTCGCGGCGGGCACCATGACGCCCGAGACCTTCGAGCGACTTGAGGTTTTCTTCATAACATTCACTGCCGCTTCGCTGTTGCTTGCCTTCTGGGTGCTGCCGCTACTGGTCACGGCTGTGACACCGTTCAGTTACCGGGAAGTCGTTGCTATTGCCAGGGATGCGCTGCTGACGGCATTCGTGGCCAACAATGCCTTCATCGTACTACCTGTCCTGGTGGAACGTTCGAAGATCCTGCTGCGCAAACATCGCCTGCTCGACCATGAGACTGATTCGGCTGTGGAAGTATTGATACCGATCCTGTTCACCTTTCCCAATGCGGGCCGCCTGCTGACGCTGCTGTTTATACCCTTTTCCGCATGGCTTGCCGGTGCTTCATTTTCGGGCGCAGACTACTCCACCCTGATCGCTGCCGGTGTACCGAGTTATTTTGCCAAGGCGCAGGTAGCACTACCGTTCCTGATGGACCTATTCGGCCTGCCGCATGACCTGTTCCAGCTCTATATCCCAACCACGATCATTACTGGCAAGTTCGATTCCATGGTTACAGCCATGAATCTGCTTGCCTTCGCACTGATCGGGGCCGGTGCCATGAGCGGCTTTATAGTCCTGAAAAAGGCACGACTCATCCGTGCAGCCCTGGCGATAGCGGCCGGTATTGCTATCACGGTGATACTGGTCCGCCTGCTGCTGATAACCACCATCGACACCACCTACAACAAGGACGAAACGCTGCGACAAATGCACAGCCCGCATGAACAGGTATCAGGTATTGTCCACAGGGACCGCACACTGGTAGAGCAGGATAAGACCGCTGCCGGTACGCGACTTGAGGATATCAAACAGCGCGGCACCTTGCGGATAGGCTACGATGCGACGAACTTGCCCTTCAGTTTTATCAATAACAATGGCCTGCTGGTGGGTTTCGATATTGACCTGGCCGTCAATCTGGCCGATGCACTCGGGCTTGAAGCCGAGTTTGTGCCGGCGAACAGGCAAGAATTCCCGACTTTGCTTGCCAGCGGCATTATCGACATCATGCCCAGCGTCTGGTACCTGCCTACCTGGTTTGACTCGGTGCGCTTTTCAACACCCTACATGACGATCACCGTGGGCTTTGCCCTGCTCGATGAACGCCGACACGAGTTCGTGGACCTGGCCACCCTCGGCGCGAGCCAGGGCCTCCGCATCGGTGTACCAATTGATGTCACGCAAGACAACAAGCCCCGTCTGGAGCGCTACTTCGGTAACGCGAATCCTGAATTTGTTAAACTCGATTCCTGGACCCCGTTCTTCGAAGGCAATCATCCTGACATAGACGCCTTCCTGATGCCTGCAGAAAATGCTTCGGCATGGACGCTGCTGCATCCCGAGTACACGGTGGTGATACCACAACCGGATCCTGTGCAGAGACAGTCGGCCTTCGGACTGGCCCTGGATGCGGATAATCTTGCCCGGGTGGTCGACCAGTGGGTGTTGTTCGCGAAGCACGAGGGGACGATACAACGTGCCTATGACTACTGGATTCTCGGACAGGGTGCTATCGACAAGCGGCCACGCTGGTCCATTGTTCGCAACGTGCTGGGCTGGACGGAGTAGTCCATTGATATGATGGCTTGCGTCGCCACGGGGGCAGGACTGTTTACCAGCCTCACCCGGTTCGGGAAAGCAATGGCGTCAGGCTAATATTCAGAAAGCGCACTCGCTCGGTAAGTCGTTCCAGTAACTCCAGGCCGTTCTGTCTTTCCTCGTCACTGCAATCAATACGATCCAGGCGACTGATCAAACGGTTAACGTAGGCAACGGCCTCAGTGATTGTCAGGGTATCAATTCTGTCCAGTTCTTCCTGTTTCACGGCCTCGATCATCAAATAGTCCCCGGGGATTTGTTAAATTCAAACACTGAATTAACGGCCGAAACAGCCTCATCCTGAGTCGTTTCGCAGAAGCAACTGCTGCTTCCCAAAAACCGGGGCCGGCATATGGATAGCGTTTCTCCGTGCCAGGGAAGCCCGGATTAATTCGTGATTCCGGGCAGAGCGTAGCGGAGACCCGGAATCCAGTGGTTTATTTTCAATGCGTCTATGGATTTCAGCCTTCGCGGTAATGACGAAAAACCGGATTGAACAGAACTTCCCTGGTCTATTCGGTATTAATTCTGCTCTTTCGGTACCACCTCGAAGATCACATCCATGACGCGCTGCATGCCATCGCGCGCTGGCTGGGTGGTCACTGTTTCATCGCTGTTGACCCAGTAGGGTTTGCCCTCATCATTCAGCAGTACCTGCCAGGCATTCTCCGGCTGCATGTCCCGTTCCATGACCTGTGCCAGCGCCTCACCCAGACCCGGACTGTCGACGAAGGCACCGGCCTCGGTATTGATGTTTGCCGAACGCGGGTCAAGGTTCATTGATCCGATAAACACGTATCTTCGGTCAACAACAATCGCCTTGGTATGCAGACCGGTAAATTTAGCCTGTAGCGGCGGTACATCTACCATTGCCCGGATGTCGGGATCTGCACGTAATTCATAGAGTTCTGCGCCGGCATTGATGAAGTCATCACGCCAGTACTTGTAGTGACTGTTGACGGCAGGCACATCGTGAGAGGCCAGCGAGTTGGTAAGGATGCGCGTCCTGACACCCCGGTCGGTCAGGCGCTGCACAAAATCAATACCTGGTTGTCCAGGGATGATGTAGGCATTGGTGATCAACAGTTCCTCCTCTGACTTGTCCATAAAGGAAAACATGGCCTGGATCATGTGCTGTGAAATGGCTTCTTTCTCGGTGGCCTCGTCATAGATGAGATAGCTGGTGCCCGGGTGCAACTCGTCTGCAAGTGCTGCGAGCTCGGTGTTCCAGTCCTTCGTTTCACGCGGGAAGGCCTGCAGTTCCACTGCCGTGCGGTTCTTTTCCTGCATGCTGCTCCATGCCTGCTGCGCATATTCCGGGTCGGGATCGGTGGCCAGGTTGACGGCAGAGACCACCCATTCACTGTTCCAGAAGTGATCGAACATGCCATTGGCCTGGCGGGCGATGCGCCCGAAGCCCAGCAGATCAAGGTCGTGGAAATTATAGGCGCTGCTGAGCCCGAAATAATGGTCGCCGATATTGCGGCCACCGACCACGGCGGCATTGCCATCGACGATAATCAGCTTGTCGTGCATGCGGCTGTTGAGCCGCTCCATCTCGGCGATCATCTCGGCACCGCGCGATCCCAGATCACGTCCCTTCCAGGGGTTGAAAAGACGGAACTCTATATTGGGATGGTCCTCCAGTTCACGAATCATCTGGTCCTGTCCCATGGTGAGCAAATCATCGACGATCATGCGCACCTGCACACCACGCCGGGCTGCCAGCACGGCACGCTCCAGTATTAACCTGCCGGCATTGTCGGGATACCAGAGGTAAGTCTGTATATCCACCGATGAAACAGCCGAGTCGATCAGTGCTATCCGCCATTGCAGCGCATCCAGGCTGCCGTCGAGCAACTTGAAACCGGAGTATTCCGGCCCGTGTTCGTTAACTATGTTGTTTGCCATTGCTGCCAGAACGCCTTCGGTTGCCGGCGGTTTTGCATAACCGGGCGCTGAACGGATAATTTCATCCTTGAGCTTGGGAACGGCGCAGCCCGACAGCAGTGACAATGCCAGCAGGCTGGTGAATAGTGTTTTAATGAAAGTCTGGCCGTATGAAACGTGCGGCTGCGATTGCATTCGGTTACTCCCCTGGCTGTTTATTTGCGTTTTTTACGGCCGCCTCCGCTTCACGCTGCTGCAAGAACGGGACCCAGTCGAGAGTCTCGATATCGGAAATTGCCAGCGGCCGGGTGACGAAAAAGAGCACCGCGCGCAGGCCGTCTGTATGGTAGCGAGTATCATTATCCGGGTTATCCGCTGGCGTTCCGGGCACGGCACCGACACCACCAACAAAACCCAGCTGTGCCAGCCCCCCTGAATACATCAGGTCCTGGATCAGCAGGTTCCTTGACTCGTCGACATTCGGATGTAACTGCAGTTCACCTGAATCGGACACTGCAAAGCGCCCACCCAGCGGGCGTCCGGATTGCACCAGTATCACGGGCTTATCCTGGTAGCGCAGTGGTGCCACCCACATGCGAAGCCAGTTGGCCGGCACGCCGCCTTGTCCTCGCTTGCGCAGGACGAGCTCTGGTGGCCGTTCGAAAATGCGCTGCCGGGTGTCACTCTCGTTTGCTTCCACACGGTATCCACGACGAATCAGCGCCGCGGCAATGTCATTGATGTCGCCAACAAATACGATGTTGGCAGGGTCACCACCGCTTGCGCAGCAAGGCAGTTGCTCGAGCGCAGCGCGGAACAACTCGAGGTTCTGGACATTGTTTTGAGCGGAGTCAGCCAGGCGTACGAATGTTTCCCTGGCTAGCACATTGTGTTCACCCGGTATTGGCAGAAACAGTGTAAACGGATAGCTGCTCTGTTGTCCCAGTAAATCGACGTTGAGCACATAGGTCCCCTTGTAGGGATTGACAAACAGGATGCCACTGCGTGCGCCCCCCGGGGGGACCGGGCTCTTGAAATCAAGGGCATTATAGTAAGCATCGATGCGGGCATTGGATTTCTTTGCGAACTTGCTGTGTAACGGCCAGGCGACCTCCAGGGGGGAGTAGTAGCTGGGATCGGTACCCGAGCGTAACAGCCACAGCGTATGCGTGGAGTTATTGCGCACCTCGATCCAGATAGGTTGCACCCCGGTGCCGTTGATATTGGTACCGAACAGCTGCTCGCTGTCGGCCGCGCCGAGCACCGTGGCGCTGAGCGTGACATCCCTTACTGTGTCCGAAACGGCCCGCGCACGCAGTGCGCTATCATTCGCTGCGGCAGGTGCCTGCCAGGAGACACAACCACCCGTCAACAACAGCAACGCAACGACCAGGGTCATGACGGCGACTGTCTGTCGCAGCCCGTTCGGGTAAACATACCCTGCTGCCGCGCATCTCATTGGTTAATCTTTCTCCTGGCCGATTCCTTGACCATGCCACCCTCATCCCCTTCCCAGTGGAGGAACTCGATGTCGACCATTGCAGTGGGCGTGGCATCGAAGATCAATACCCCGCGCTGGCCGTTGGTGTAGTACGGATCTGTGGTCAGGTTCTCACGCGGCTCATCGATGGAGGCAGCACCGACACCCTTGACCAGCCCGATTTTCGTGAGGTTTTGCGAGTAGGCCATGTCCTCTATCAGTGCCACCAGGGCGGCGTCTACATCCGGGTCAATCTTGTGGGTCGTCAGGTAGGGCGAGTGGATGGTGAGGCGGGTGCCGATGTCGCGGCTGATCTGCCCGACCCACACGGGCTTGCCATGGTACTGCATCGGACTCATCCAGAGACGCAGATGGTTGCGCTGGTGGATGCTGTCGCGTGCCTTTTGCAGCGCGAGTTCCTGGGGGCGCCCGTACAGGTACAGGGGGCTGACCGGGGAATAGCGATAACGTTCACCTGACAGTACCGAGTTGATCATCTTCTTGATTGATCCAGCAGTGGTCGCTTCTGTCGGGTGCCAGCCACGCCGTACCAGTGCAGGGAATGCATCATCCACGCCACCGATCACGATCAGGTTGAGGGGATCGCCATTGCGGGTGCCTTTCTTGTTGGTGACGCAGCATGGCAGGGCCTCCAGTGCGGCGCGAAAGGCCTCGTCTTCTGTATAGTTGACTATCTGCGCGTCTGTGTAGCGTACCTGCGTGAAAGCGCTGCGTTCGTGATAATCCGCGTGAAAACCGGGAACGGTATTGATAGTGGAAAAGGTCTTCAGCTGACCGCTGGCTATCAGGTCCAGCTGGACCATTTTCACCCCCTCGTCGTGATTTGTGAGCACAAAGCCTGATACCGTGCCGCCCGGCGGAACGGGATTTTTAAATGCGAGTTGCTCAAATCGCTGTGTCAGTTTGCGGTTGTTTTTGCGGCTGTCGCCGGCAAAGGCATCGGCCGCCTCGGATGCCGGAAAGAAGTTGGGATCCAGCCCGGGAGACAGCAGCCAGTAGGCGATGTCGTCGTGATTCTCGACCACGATCCAGACAGGCTGGATACCCTTCTCTGCCAGCGGCACCCCGTAGACCGTCTCGCTCTCGGTATCCGACAGCACACTGGTGGCTATCGTCAGGCCACCATCCGATCGGGTTGTCAGTCGTGCCTTGTAGTCCTTTGCTTCGTCTTCGGGAAGCGGGCCTGTAGAGACGCAAGCTGCCAGCAGCAGGGCAATGAGTGTAACGACGAGTACAGAGCTTATAGCGTGTCTGGACTCCATTCAGGGGGACTCCTTTATATTATGGCTATATTCTAGACGTTTTGCCCATTGTTTCCAGTTGTACATAGTGTTATTCGGAATTGGATGTTACGAATTTCCCGAAATAGAGGAAGTAAATCGTCTGTCCGATCACGTAATCGCTGCGCATGATGAACGGATGGGAGTGAGGAACAACCAGGAAGTCTGTCATACCCTCAAGTCTGGCGCTCTCGACCGTTACCGTGCCATCGTTTGGTACTCCCAGCCAGGTAGACACAATCGGGTTGATAGTAGAATCGCCGGTAATGATGCCGACCTCGTAGGTTGCAGGCCCGAGCATCAGGGGCACGCTGTCATCATCCGTACCCAGCTGAAACCCGGCCGGCCCGGTAATGTCTTCAAGCTCGGGGTACTCCTCCAGCGCATCACTCAAGGGGCTACCTTGATTGGGTGGTGCCAGCATGACGATTCTGCCAAGCTCCGGGATGGAATGTTCAGACAGGTAGTGTCTTACCAGGATTCCGCCAAGTGAATGGGTCACAAAGTGTACACGTTGCGTGCCTGCCGTGCGGCATGCATCCAGGTCTCGCTCTATGGCAAGGCCAGACAACGCCTGAATCGGGTGACTGCGAGACGGGTAACCCTGATTGATGACAATAAAACCTTCTTTTTGCAGTTCCCCGGCAAGCCGTTCCATCGAGCTGGAGGTACGCATCAGTCCATGCAGCAGGATGACGCACTCCGGTTTTTGTTGCCTGACCGGGCCCTCTCCCCTGCACGGTGTGGTCACGAGTATGCACAGCAGCGCCAGAAAACAGATAAACGTGCGCATTACATGTTCCTTTTATTTGTAACGGGCCTGTATAGGCCAAACAGTCTAATTTTAAAAATTGCGCAGCAGCACTTCGCAAACGCGATCGACATGACCACTGCAATCGCGGATGCGACCCGCTCCTGCAAGGAACAGAACGCTCACTCCTGGATAGTCCCGGGTTCAGTTCCCCTGCAGACCCTGCAGTGCCGTGAGCTGTTGGTCGTACCGGTCAGCCTTCTCGGTATCCCCGGTCTTGCGCGCGTAGGACGCCAGCGCCGACAGTATCTCCATATTGTTTTGCGCACGCTCATGGAAACGCTCGAGGATCTCGACGGCCTTGCCAGTTTCGCCAGCAGCATCCAGCGCCACTGCGTAAACATAGGTGTAACGTGCATCATCTGCCTGCAGTTCGGCTGCACGCGCCAGCGCCATGACTGCAAGCGGTAACTGCTTGCTGCGCACCAGAGCGAGGCCATAGGCATGGTGCAGGCCGGCATTCTCCGGCGCCACTTCCATTCCCTGCTTGAGCGTGTTGAGCGCAGCCTGCTCGCGTTCTGTGACACGATACAGGTCGGCAAGATTGATATAGGCGGGCACGAAGCTGTCGTCCAGTACCAGCAGTCGACGATAGGCCTGTTCTGCCTCGGCGGCGTTGCCCATGCGCAGATAGAGGTTACCCAGGTTGATATACGTCTGCGGATGATCGGCGTTGAACAGCAGTGCCGCAATGTATTCATCGATCACCTTTTTCAGGCGCGCACGCTGCGTCGCATCGAGCGAATCTTGTGGCGTGTCCGCGAGCACGCGACCGGCCTCGATACGCACGGCGAAAATCTCATCGTCCAGCAGGTGCTGGCCGACCGGGAAACGCACACCCGGCTGCAGGGATTCGAGCGCCTCGAGTCCGCCAAGTCGAACGATCGGGTCAGCATCGTAGAGCGAGTCACTGATTGCCTGTATGGACTGCATGGTTGGGTAACTTGCCAGCAGCGATAGTGCCGTGGCCCGTGCAATCGCCGGCTGCCCCCCACGGCTGATCAACTCGATCAATTGCACAGCGCCATCCGGTGCACCGTTGCGTGCCGCGTGCAACGTGGCGGCGTAGTCCTGGTAGCCCGCAGCCGGCTCACCGTACCACTCGCGCACATGCTCGGCCGCCCAACGGTTGTCCTGCTGCGCATGGCAGCGAATACAGGCATTGGGTGTGTCGAGGCTATCCGACAGATCGGGGCGCGGTATACGGATACTGTGATCACGGCGCGGATCCACCACCATGTAGGTAGTCTCCGGCATGTGGCATTCCACGCAGCGCGCGCCCTCGCCCCCCGGCTTGTGAAAATGATGTGCTGCGCTCGCAAAGCGGTCCGCGGCGTGGCAGCCCAGGCAGACCTGGTCACCCGGTGCCCGCAACTTTAATGTGTGCGTTTCGTGGCAATCGCTGCAGGTCACGCCGGCATGAAACATCCTGCTCTGGATAAAGGAGCCATAGACATACACCTCATCCTTGATCTGGCCATCCGGATAGTACAGTTGCTCCGTCAGCAGTGCCGGTCGATAGGCGTCCATGAAGGCATGTCCGGGCACATGATCAGAGGCGATGGCCGCGCGACGTGCATGGCATTGGGCGCACACCTGGATCTCGGTGCTGCTGTCGCGCGGTGTGCTGCGCTGTGCGGTACCTGTGAGCGTGTCCATCTGCCAGGACACGCCCTTGCGCTCGTCAAGACTGACCACCAGGCCTCGCGTCTTGTCCTGTGCCTGCGCGTCCACGTCCTGCGCGGCCCACTTGTTATGCTCCGACCCCGGGCCATGGCAGGCCTCGCAGGACACGTTGATCTCGGACCAGCGGCTATCGAAATGCTGGCGGCCCGCATCATAGTTTTTTTGCAGGTTGGTGGAATGGCAATCCGCACACATGAAGTTCCAGTTCTGATTGTAGCCGGTCCAGTGCAGTTCATCGTCGTGATCAATGTTCTCGTCGGGATAGAGATGAAACCAGCGCTGGCCACCCTCCTCTGCAGGACGCGAGTCCCAGGCAATACCGAGCGCCTGCAGGCGGCCGCCCGGAAACTCGATCAGGTATTGCTGCAGCGGGGTGACACCGAAGGTGTACTTGACCGGGTAATCCTGCAGACTGCCATCGGGGCCATCGGTACGTACCATGAAGCGCTCACCCTCGCGATAGAAACGCGAGGTGACGTCGTAATACTGAAACTCTGCATTGTTGAAATCGCCAAGCACACTTTGTGCGTTCGCCTCCTGCATTGCAAGGTCATGGTGCGAACCCTGCCACTGTTCGAACTGCTCGGCATGGCAGGCCGCACAACTGGCGCCACCGACATAGGTCGCACTGGTCACCATAGCCGGCCTTGCTGCTGATGACTGTTGCGGCAGGGCCGACTCAAGCAGCGACGACCGTTGAGTTTGCCAAACCAGAGCCGCAACAGCGATCAACAGCGCCACGGCCAGAAAAATGAATACTATTTTCTTCGACATAATTGTTTATCTTGAATCTTGTGAATTGAAACGATCAAGGGGCCTAAACAGATGATCCCGCGGTGCGCTTCGTGATGTCCGGTACGGTCCGTGCGATGATAACAGAAGAAGATTCCACCCTGTCAGCCCTGGTTGCTTTTTACACTGCTTCATTTCAGCTTGCCGAAAGCTGATCGCAACGACTAAAGCTCCGATTTGTACTATGCTGTGTTAAAGGGAACACTCAACTATTGAGACAGTCATGAGAACTATCGCTTTCCTGATGTGTGCAATGTGGCTGCTTCTGGCCAATGCGCAGCAAGTCTACCGGTGGGTCGCGCCTGACGGGAGCATGTATTTCTCCGACCAGCCTCATGCTGGAGCTGACATCGTCACACTTCCCGTATGGGCTCCACCTCCACCACCTCGTTATCCACTGCCACCGCCACCGGGGCTAACCCGCAAGTCCGGGTTTACGGTATATAACCAACTCACGATTATCAAGCCGGTGCCTGGAGAGAACATCCATGATAACCAGGGTAATATAGAAGTCACATTAATGCTGGACCCGGATCTCAGCAGCGCCGAGAAGCACAAAATCCAGATTCTGCTCGATGGCCGGGTGTACGGAGAACCTGCAGATTCCCTTGAGCAATCACTACAGGGAGTAGCAAGAGGTAAACATGTAGTTGCCGCGCGAGTAATTAACGAGCGAGGTCGTACCCTTATTAAAAGTCGGCCTGTGAGCTTTTATTTAAAACAGGCTTCGCCTCTTTTCCACCCACCACGACCCGGCACGCCGCATAGAGGTGTGCAACAAGCACCACGCGCACCGATGGCTCCCCGGGCACCCAGGGCCCCCCATGCACCGTTCCGCCCGGCTGTTCCGCCGCACGCACCACAGAGCTGACTTATGAACAAGCAACCCTTGACTGTGGTATTTTTCATATTGACCCTGTCTGTCGTGCTGTCAGGCATTGTGGCAACGGAAGCTGCTAACGCCAGGACCGCAGAAGCAGTACTTACCAGGGAGTCACAAGCTGCAATCACGCCCGCAAGGGCGAGATTGGTCTCGTTGGCGCCATGTACGATGTAAGCAGCGGCAAGGTGTTGTTTTACGACTGAGCACTGTTCAACAGGACGTTATGTTGCAGGTAATGTGCATGCAGCATCTCAGGCAAACGCTCGCCATGCCGCCAGCAACGCAAACAGCAGGAAGACCGCAGCGCTTATCCTGTGTAACCAGAGAAGCGGAAGGCGCTGCAACACAGTGCGTCCGGCCCAAACACCGAGTATCGATACCGTTACCAGCGCGGCAGTGGCACCTGACCACACTGGTAAAGGATCGAAACTACCAGCCAGTCCCGCTACCGCGAGCTGTGTCTTGTCGCCAAACTCGGCCACAAAGATCAGCAGCAGCGTCGTGAGAAAGATACCGTGGCCCGACCGCTCCGCGACATCCTCCGGTTCTTCGCTATCCTGCCTGTACAAGGCGTGCACACCAAAAGCGCCGAACAACACGGCCACCAGGCCGGCAGTCACCCGCTCAGGCACCCAGGCGGCCACACCGGCACCAAACAATACAGCCAGGGTATTTAGTACGAGAAATGCGGTCGTAGCACCCAGTATCACAGGCCAATGACGGTGACGAGCCGCAAGGGTCATACACACCAGCTGGCTCTTGTCACCGATCTCCGCCAGGGCAATGAGGGTAAAGGTCGATAAGGAAACAGACAGTGATTCAGGTGGGATCATGTATAGATGATGGCCTTGTATGCTGGAGAAGGTTCAGGCCCGTTTATTCAAATCTCGTATCGAGAGACCGGTTTGAATGACCCTTTGTAGCCAGCGTCACTCGACTACAGCAACGCCGACACATGGCTCGACTGGCTATGTGAACGGCCAGTTGCTGGCCGAAAACAGGGATTCCGCAGGTGATTAGCAGTATTTCCGGCTTACCAGGTCTCCTGTTTGCGGTCGTACTCACCACACCAGTCGGAATCAAGAAGTCGTGGCCAGACTACAGAATTGTTGCCGTCGTTGATGGAGGACCCAACAGGCTGTGAGTACGATTCAGGTGCGTTGCGGTGGCATTCTCCCATGCCTCCCAATTTCCCCTTACCCTCTTCTTCACCCGGCAGGTACTCAAAGAATTCGCAACTCTTGCATGTCTGTATTCTATCAGTCATCTTGATCCCCCTGTTTGGCTCATTGCGGAAAATTGTTACAAACGTCACCCTTTCTGACGTGTATCACAATAGGCTACATCCCGTTTCGTCTAACACATGATTTTTCCACGTTAACATCACACTCACAAGAAGTGGACAAATTTAGTTTAATTCTCCCGCGCAGCGGAGCTTGCATCTATGGGGATAATTTTCGACGCGAATTTTTCCTGACTGCTATACGAGGTCCGGACACGGACTTACAGCAATCATCAGCAGAGCGATGACGGGCATCTGCTGAACGCCCCCTTCGTCCCTTACCGAAACCTCCTCAAGGAAGAAAACCCCGCCAACAGGGCCGGGGCTCGGCTCTCCTGTCATAACGGATCACATACCGATGTCACATCGGGATATGCGGTCGGCGTGCAATGACAAGAGAAGCGATGTCGGTCGGCATACAGTGTTTACCAGACTGGAGGACAAGGTAAGCAAGGAGGGACGAGATGAGCATAATTGATACGATTTTTGTCATATGCAGCAGTATTATTGCTGTCTACATAGTTGGAATGTTGGTGACCGAGTGGACCAGAAACAGCAAGCTCAGGCATCAAATGCGCAAGGCAGGGGTTAGCGAAGAGTACATAAAGGAGACACTCAGGATCGTTGATCTGGGACGGAGCCGGGCACGTCGAGCGACGAGATTCAACGGCCTTCCTGGTATGAGTGGAGCCACCAGGCGCAATAGAGCAGCCTAGCCGAATTCCCCTTATGGCGGCCTTCGGGTCGCTTTTTTTTGGTTGGCACTAAAGGTCGTTGATACCCCCGCCCAGGGGTCTCACCCTCGCAGGGCATTCACAATCAGGGAAAGCCGGTTGCCCGTGCAAGACAACATTGATGCCTGGCCCAGGTTATTTAGTCGGCAGTAGCCTCCTCTGGTTTCCGGGAAACACGACCTTCCAGTCCTTCTTCATGTCCACAATAACCCAGCCTCTGGCCACCGCCTGGTCCAGGGCCTTGTCGAGCGTACCGACGTGGCTCTCGCGGTCGCAGGCATACTCGCACTCTGCATCAGTATGATGAACGAACAGTCCCATTCGCCGACCCTCGCCAGCCATGGTGTATTCGATCATCTGCATGTCGCTGTCGGAATTGCCAAATGCCATGATCGGACGTTTGCCAATGTGCTGATAGATACCCACCGGCTTGCAGGCCTTGTCGTTAATGAAGTTGATCTCCGGTATACGAACAAGTTCCGGCTTGCCGTCCCTGCCCTGGAATTCGGCAACGACGCTGGAACCTCGACCTGTTCCGGTGCAATACCATAGACGCTTTCTGTCATGGGCCGCATGAAGGCGATACCGCCACCTGAGACTATGAAGGTCTTGAAGCCATTTGCACGCAGGTAGGCCAGCAGTTCAAGCTGGGGTTGATAGACCAGTTCGGTATAAAGGCGATCGAATCTTTTCTGTCTGGTCGTTGCCAGCCAGTTGGAGACCTCCTGTGAAAACTCGGTGGCGGTCATGCCGGAATGTGTCGCCGGTATTATTTCCATAACGCCTTCCATTCCTGTAGCACCGACGGCTTTCATGTCGCCCTCCAATACCCCCTTGAAAGGTTGCCTGGTCTTCCATTCCGGGTGTTGCAACGCGAGCTCTTAGACGCGATCAAATGCGAACAGCGCCTGTGTATACATCGGATATTCGATCCACAAGGTACCGTCATTATCGAAAGTCGCAATGCGTTCCTCCCCCGTTATGACAGATCGCAGACAGGTGTCTATCTCGGGTGCAGGACAGTATCACCTGATGAACCAGTGATGTCTGTCTGACCATGCCGATAGTGGAGGAAGGAATTTCTCTACATATTATAAGAGTAGGGCGTGTAGTAGTGGGACAGATTGCTATCCCGCTGCCAAATGTAAAAGTGATAGTGATAGTCTAACTCATCGGGCGAGCACTGCTGCCACTGCTCTGTATTCGCCAAGTGGATTAATGCATGATGGACGCTGATCATCCTCCCCACCTTCCCGGCAGTCTCCAGCATTTCAAGCACCAACGGAGGATGCATGTCAGCCCATTCCTTTGGCGGCCCGAATGGAGATTTGAACACACGCCCCCACAGTTCGGTGCGTCTCAACAAAATGCCGACCTCCTTGAGACTGGGCGTGTCACTAGTGATGAGAGACACAACATCACGGACCAGGGCTTGGTGTAGTCTGAGCGTCCATTCAATCTTGTTCGTCGCCTCTTCTTCTAGTCGCGTGTTGACCACATGCATCATATTTCCCCCCCTAGATTTGTTTAGTTCAGCCAAAGATTTAGCGGCGTGACACACCTAATCCTTAGTCTTCAGGGTCGGGAAAACCTGAATATTGCGTCAGTCATTTGACACTTTGTTGGTAACTGATTGTCGTGCTCTGATTGCACAACATCTCCTACAGGTACCCGTGTATGGATTTTGGTTGAAGATCCCGAGGCAAGACTTAACTACTGGCTTGAGAAAGAGGATTAAATACATACCCTCATTGGATGCGTCCCTGGCCTGCTGGGTTTTGTCGGTATGGCAAGAAGGAAAGCGGCTTAATAACTCTCCTCACATGGCGGCCTTCGGGTCGCCTTTTTGTGCATACCCTCCACAAAGAATCGATGTGACTAAAGGGGTGGATAATTCTGCCGATACCTTGGTTTGTCCAGTGTTCTAAAAAGGGGGATCACCATGAGCAGATTCATTCCTGTGTTGCCATTCAATTACATCCCGGCATCACGAAAAACAGCCCGTATCTCGGAAAATAAACTCGTCGCTCTGTTGATGATTGTTGCTGTAAATTCAATATTTCTTTTGTTGGTGTATCCCTTGGTTGCTGCAGTATGAGTATTGAAACAATCAAGTGAGGCTTGGTTGCTGCTGCAATCTGGCCTGGTATTTACCAGGTAATCGTGGTTATTAACGGTGCCCCTCCCCCTGTTCTAGATTCCGAAAATCAACTACCACTCGCAGAGCGGGTGGCATGAAGAAAGCCCCCGGAGGTGGCTATTTGTTAAAGCCCTGCTAATTTGTATTAGGTCGTGTTAACACTTTTAGCGCATCGCTGATAAGCGCGAAGTGAATGAAAAACGCAAACACAACATCAAGCTTGTCGAAACGCGAGGATATCCGCCTGAATCCTTTGAGTCGACGGAATAGTCGTTCAACTTCATTGCGTTTCTTGTACATCTGTCGATCATATTCCCAAGGCTCTATTCGATTGCTTTTAGGCGGCACCACAGGTGTTAAGCCAAGATCGAACACCAACCGGCGTGTTTCATCGCCTTCATAGGCTCTATCCATGACAACGTACTTTGCTTCAGTAACTCACGCCCTTCTGGTGCATCACCGGCGTTTCCCGGCGATAATGAAAAGCTCACCGCCGTGCGAGCATCTGCGGCAACCATATGAATCTTGGTTGTCCACCCAGCTCTGGATTTACCAATGGCTTGTGGACCGTTTTATTTAGAGCGCCGGTACCGTCCGGGTGCACTTTCAACGCTG
>Ga0316191_10001673_pt1 | contig 15732 bp, 12 predicted proteins | sample Eddworburr2cm_MG_FD_204928 | JGI IMG/M metagenome (GOLD analysis project Ga0316191, IMG submission 204928) | Coastal sediment microbial communities from Maine, United States - Eddy worm burrow 2 cm | ecosystem: Environmental > Aquatic > Marine > Coastal > Sediment | place: USA: Maine...
GTCGGCAACGATGGTGCCCAGGCAGCATGATTCAGTCACAGACTATGCACACGGGATTGTCATGAGCGACGACATCGTCAACATTGAGATTGACGGAGTGCCGCGCACGGCACGCAAAGGGCAGATGATCATCGAAGTCACCGATGCCATCGACACCTATGTGCCGCGTTTCTGCTACCACGAAAAGCTCAGCATCGCGGCCAACTGTCGCATGTGCCTGGTGGAAGTGGAGAAAGTGCCAAAGCCATTGCCGGCCTGCGCGACGCCGGTGGCTGAGGGGATGAAGATATTCACCCGCTCGGAGCGCGCCCGGGTCGCGCAGAAAGCGACCATGGAGTTCCTGCTGATCAATCACCCGCTGGATTGTCCGATCTGCGATCAGGGTGGTGAATGCGAGCTGCAGGATCTGGCGATGGGTTTTGGCCGTGATGCCTCGCGCTACACCGAGCGCAAGCGGGTGATCAAAGATCGTGATATCGGACCGCTGGTATCTACCGACATGACGCGCTGTATCTACTGCACGCGTTGCGTACGCTTCGGGGAGGAGATTGCCGGTGTCCAGCAGCTCGGCACGATCGGCCGGGGTGAGCACACCGAGGTTGCCAGCTTCATAGGTCAGGGGCTGGATCACGAGTTGTCGGGTAACGTCATCGACCTCTGCCCGGTTGGCGCCCTGAACAGCAAGCCGTTCCGTTATCAGGCGCGTTCCTGGGAAATGACCCAGCAGGAAACCATTTCCCCGCATGACTGCGTTGGATCCAATCTATACGCACACGTCCGCCGGGGCCGGGTGATGCGGATGGTGCCGCGGGCCAATGATGAGATCAATGAGACCTGGATATCCGACCGGGACCGATTCAGCTACGAAGCCATCTACTCGGATGACCGCCTGCTTTCCCCCGAAATCAAGGATGGTGACGTTTGGCGTCGGGTGGACTGGGCCACCGCGTTGCAAGCTGTTGTCGACGGGATTCGCAGCGCAACCGGCGACGGCGCAGGCTCCGCTCTTGGCGTTCTTGCCGGTCCGTCCGCGACGCTTGAAGAAGCCTATCTTCTGGCACGACTCGGTCGCGGATTTGGCAGCGCCAATCTTGATCATCGACTGAGGCGTACCGATTTTTCCGACCAGCATGCGGATCCCGCGTTTCCTTCGCTGGGTATTTCTCTGGCCGGGCTCGAAGCGGCCGACGCCATCATGCTGATCGGGTCCGATATCCGCCGCGAAGCGCCGATGCTCGGACATCGTGTGCGCAAGGCAGCTCTAAGCGGCGCGCGCATCGCCAGCATCGGCGTGGATGAGCCTGATGTATTGTTTGCCTTGACGGCATCATCGGTGGTGCGTCCTTCGGCCCTGGTCGCCGAGTTGGCAGCGATAGCCGCCGCGCTTGAGGTCAGGACCGGCCCCGCTTCGGGCCTCGATGGCTTGTTGCGTGCGGCAGTCGTGGAACCCAGGCATCGGGCGCTGGCGAAGATATTCGAGGATGCCTCAGGCGCTCATATCCTGTTGGGACAGCTCGTCGGGCGACATCCCGAGTTCGGACGTTTGCGGACTCTGGCGGGCGCAATCGCGCTGACTACCGGAGCCACCTTCGGTTTTGTGACCGAAGGCGCCAATGCGGCCGGCGCGGCTCAGGCCGGGTTGTTGCCGCATCGCGATGCCGGCGGTGAGTCGGTGACCAAGCCGGGTCTCGATGCCAGCGCCATGTTGTCAAAGGCGCTGCGTGCCTATCTGTTGTTCGGTGTTGAGCCGGAGCTGGATACGGCGGCCGGGGATAGTGCGCTGGGGGTTCTTGCGGATGCCCGTTTTGTGGCCTGCGTGACGCCGTTTGTCAGTGAGAATATGCGTGAGTATGCGCGGGTACTGCTGCCGGCAGGGACGTTTGCCGAGACCTCGGGCACCTATGTCAACGGCGAAGGCCGCTGGCAGAGTTTTGAGGGCGTGGCGCGACCATTGGGTGAGTGCCGGCCGGGCTGGAAGGTATTGCGCGTGCTCGGCAATCTGGCCGGGTTCGAAGACTTCGATTACACGGACAGCGTAGCCGTTCGGGAGGAGTTGAGGGCGGTCATGGATCAGCAGCCGCCGGCGCAGCAACTCCCCGACCTTGATGCAGAGCTGGCGGTCGGTGCCGCGGAGCAGATGCTCGAGCAAGTGCCGATGTACGACATCGACCCGCTGGTTCGACGCTCAGCTCCGCTTCAGGCGAGCCGCGATGGGCTCGCCGCGCGACGGCGGGAGTGGTCATGATCGAATCGGTGATCAGCCTTTGGGATGGGTTGCCGGCCGCGGCGCAGATCACCAGCAAAATAGTGCTGGTGCTGGTGCCGCTGATTCTGTCCGTCGCCTACTTGACCTATGCCGAACGTAAGATCATCGGTTACATCCAGAACCGGATCGGTCCAAATCGGGTCGGCTACAAAGGCTTGCTGCAGCCGTTTGCGGACGTAATCAAGTTGCTGCTGAAGGAAGTCGTGGTCCCGGCAAAGTCTAACCGCTTCCTGTTTGTTATCGCGCCAGTCCTTTCGATTGTTCCCGCATTTGCTACCTGGGCGGTAATCCCGGTCAGTCCGGAGTTCGTGCTTGCGGATATCAATGCGGGAGTGCTCTATGTGCTCGCGCTGACCTCGCTGGGCGTATATGGCGTGATCCTTGCCGGCTGGGCGTCTAACTCTAAGTATGCGTTGCTCGGTGCGATGCGCTCGGCGGCGCAGATTGTCGCTTATGAGATCGCCATGGGGTTTGCTCTGGTTGGCGTTTTGATGGCCGGCGGCAGTCTCAATCTGGGGGCGATTATCGATTCACAATCGGGCAGTTTTCTGCATTGGTTCTGGCTGCCGTTGCTGCCCTTGTTCCTGGTCTATTTTATCTCCGGCGTGGCCGAGACCAACCGTGCGCCATTCGATGTGGCTGAGGGCGAGTCGGAGATCGTTGCCGGGTTCCACGTGGAGTATTCGGGCATGGCGTTCGCGGTGTTCTTCCTCGCGGAGTACGCCAACATCATTCTGATTGCGGCATTGACCACCAGCTTCTTCTTCGGTGGCTGGTTGTCGCCCTTCCAGGGCTGGCCGCTGATTGGTGACACCTTCCTTGGTGCCAGCAGTTTCTTCTGGTTCGCGCTCAAGTTGTCGTTTTTCCTGTTCTGTTTTCTCTGGTTCCGAGCCACTTTCCCCCGTTATCGTTATGACCAGATCATGCGCCTGGGGTGGAAGATTTTCATCCCTGTGACCATCGTCTGGTTGGCGGTAGAGGGCGTTATGGTGGCGTTTAGAGTCGGACCGTGGTTCGACTGAGCGGTGATGGCAAGGTGATTAGAAGTCTGCTTAAAACGTTTTTTCTGACGGAGCTGTTGCAGGGCCTTTGGCTGACACTGCGCAACCTGTTCGTGCGCAAAGTCACGATCATGTATCCGGAAGAGAAGACGCCACAATCCCCGCGGTTTCGCGGCATTCACGCGCAGCGGCGTTACGCGAACGGAGAGGAGCGCTGCATCGCCTGCAAGCTGTGTGAAGCGGTGTGCCCGGCGCTGGCGATCACCATCGAAAGCGATGTTGCTGATGACGGCACCCGGCGCACCACACGCTACGACATCGACCTGTTCAAGTGTATTTATTGCGGCTTCTGCGAGGAAGCATGCCCGGTCGACGCGATCGTCGAGACACGAATCCACGAGTACCACATGGAGAATCGTGGCGAAAACATACTGACCAAAGAGAAGCTGCTGGCAATTGGAGATCGGTATGAGGCCATGATCTCTGCGGACAAAGCGGCGGACGCGGCATACCGGTGATCGTCATGCACACACTCGACAAGGCCCCATAGTGACAGAAGCAATCATCTTCTACGTTTTCGGCAGCGTGCTGGTGTTGGCGGCAATTGGCGTTATCACCTCCCGCAACCCGGTTCATTCTGCGATGTCTTTGGTGCTGGCATTCGTCACCAGTGCCTTTCTGTGGATGCTGCTGGAAGCCGAGTTCCTGGCTATTGTTCTGGTGTTGGTTTACGTAGGCGCGGTGATGGTGCTGTTCCTGTTCGTGGTCATGATGCTGGACGTAAAAACGGAGCAGGGGAGGGGCGGGTTCACCCGTTATGCGCCGCTCGGCATCGGCCTGGTAATGCTCATCGTCGCCATGCTCGGCTATGTGGTCTGGGCACGCACACAGGAGATGAATTTCCTGCAGGCGCCACCACCGGCATCGGCTGATTTCAGCAATACCGAAATGCTCGGCAGCCAGTTGTATACGGTCTATATGTATCCCTTTGAACTTGCCGCGGTAATCCTGCTGGTGGCGATTGTTGCAGCGATAACTCTCACCATGCGGCGGCGCCCGGGGCTCAAGGTGCAGAATGTCGCGCGACAGGTGGCGGTGCGCGCCCGGGATCGCGTGCGGATCGTCAACATGAAGTCGGAGAAGGATAAGTGATCACTGTCTCCCACTATCTGACCTTGTCCAGCCTGCTGTTCATTCTCAGCGTGGCAGGCATCTTCCTGAATCGCCGGAATGTGATTCTGCTGCTGATGTGTATCGAATTGATGCTTCTGGCAGTGAATTTCAACTTCATCACCCTGGCTCGCTATCTCGGTGACAGCGCGGGCCAGGTGTTCGTGTTCTTTATCCTTACGGTGGCTGCCGCTGAGTCCGCCATCGGGCTTGCCATCCTTGTGGTGCTGTTTCGAAGTCGCCGCAGTGTCGATGTCGAAGATCTGGACTCGATGAAGGGATGAGCATGGAGCAGGTATATCTGATCATCGTTCTGGCACCGCTGCTCGCTGCGCTGATCGCCGGGCTGGCTGGCAAGATTGTGGGTCGGGCCGGGGCGCACAGCATTACCATCCTTGGCGTTGCCATCGCCTTTGGTCTGTCTGCATGGACGTTGACAGGCTTGCTCAACGGTAGCATCGAAGCCTTCAACGGAACGCTCTATACCTGGGGTGTCAGCGACGACGTCCGGATGGAGGTCGGGTTTCTGGTCGATCGGCTTTCCGCGCTGATGATGGTGGTGGTGACCTTTGTATCGCTGATGGTGCATATCTACACGATTGGCTACATGCGCGAGGATCCGGGCTATCAGCGCTTTTTCGCCTATATCTCGCTGTTTACCTTTGCGATGCTGATGCTGGTGATGGCCAATAACTTTCTGCAGCTGTTCTTCGGCTGGGAAGCGGTTGGCGTCGTGTCGTATCTGTTGATCGGTTTCTGGTTCAAGCGCCCGTCCGCGGTCCATGCCAACCTGAAAGCCTTCCTGGTCAACCGGGTCGGGGACTTCGGCTTTCTGCTGGGCATAGCCGCGGTGCTTTATTTCACCGGTTCCCTGGACTATCAACAGGTATTCGCGGCGGCTCCGGGATTGCAAGGGGTCACGATCGATGTATTTGACGGCCGGCCGTGGTCGGCGCTGACCCTGATCTGCATCCTGCTGTTTATTGGCGCCATGGGTAAATCGGCACAAGTGCCGTTGCATGTATGGCTGCCGGATTCCATGGAAGGTCCAACCCCGATCTCGGCCCTGATCCATGCCGCCACCATGGTCACTGCCGGTATCTTCATGGTTGCGCGCATGTCACCGCTGTTTGAACTAACCCATGCCGCACTGAGTGTGGTGCTGGTGATCGGCGCCACTACCGCGTTCTTCATGGGTCTGCTGGGACTGGTGCAAAATGACATCAAGCGGGTCGTGGCCTATTCCACCCTGTCCCAGCTTGGCTATATGACTGTCGCCCTCGGCGTGTCAGCCCAGGCCGCGGCGATTTTCCACCTGATGACCCACGCGTTTTTCAAAGCACTGCTGTTCCTTGCGGCGGGTTCTGTAATCATCGCAATGCACCACCAGCAGGACATGCGCCAGATGGGCGGTCTGCGCAAATACATGCCGGTTACCTACTGGACTGCGCTGATCGGCTCACTTGCGCTGATCGGCTTCCCCGGCTTTTCCGGCTTCTTCTCTAAAGACGCAATCATTGAAGCGGTGCATTTCTCCTCGATTCCGGGTGCCGGCTATGCCTATGTCTGCGTGTTGCTGGGTGTCTTTGTTACTGCGCTATATACCTTCCGCATGATGTTCCTCGTGTTCCATGGCAAGGAGCGGATGGATACCCATACCCGCGAACATCTTCATGAGAGTCCATGGGTAGTTACGCTGCCGCTGATTTTGCTGGCGATTCCTTCGCTGATATCTGGCTGGCTGACCGAAGAGGCAATATTGTTCGGCAACTATTTTGGTGGCTCCATCCTGGTCCTGCCCAGTCACGATGTGTTGGCTGAAGTGGGCCGGCACGGTACGACGCCCGGGTACTTCCTGATTCATGGCCTGTTGGCTCCGCCGTTCCTGCTTGCCGTCGCTGGTGTGTTTGCTGCCTGGTATCTGTATCTGCGCCGCCCGGATATCCCTGCTCGGATTGCCCGGCGTTTTGCAAGGTTCTATCGGCTACTGCTTCACAAGTTCTATTTCGATGACTTTAATGAGCGCGTGCTGGTACCGGCATCGCTTGCGCTGGGTCGACGTTTGTGGCGCACCGGAGATGAGGCATTGATCGATGGCGCGATGGTCAATGGATCGGCCCGTCTGGTGGGCTGGATGTCCGGCGTGGTCAGCCGGGTGCAGACCGGATATCTGTATCACTATGCGTTCGCCATGATCATCGGGCTCGCCGCGATGCTTGGCTGGCTGTTGATTGGAAGTTAGGACTACCGTTTCATGGACATGCCCATCCTCAGTATCGTGATCTGGCTACCCATCGCCGGCGGCCTGCTGCTGCTGGCGGTGGGCGAGCGCGCCGCGATGGGCCGCTGGCTGGCTTTGGGCGTATCTATCGCCGCCTTGCTGGCCAGCATTCCGCTGTATGCCGGGTTCGACAGCAGTACGGCGGCGATGCAATTCGTCGAGCGTACGCCGTGGATTGCGACCTACAACGTGGACTACTACCTCGGTGTCGACGGCATCTCGATGCCGCTGATATTGCTAACCACGTTTATCACCGTGCTGGTGGTCATTTCGGCCTGGACGGTCATCCAGCACCGTAGCTCGCAGTATTTTGCGTCGTTCCTGATCCTCGAAGGCCTGATGAACGGCGTGTTTGCGTCCCTGGATGCGATGCTGTTCTACGTGTTCTGGGAAGCGATGTTGATCCCGATGTTTATCATCATCGGGGTGTGGGGAGGGCCACGACGCGTCTATGCAACGCTGAAGTTCTTCCTGTACACCTTCCTCGGTTCTGTGCTGATGCTGGTGGCGCTGGTCTATATGTATCTGCAGGCCGGGAGTTACGAAATTGCCGCATTCCAGGACATGGGTCTGGGGATGCGCGAGCAGACCCTGATCTTCTTTGCTTTCCTTGTTGCATTCGCGGTCAAGGTGCCAATGTGGCCGGTTCATACCTGGCTGCCAGACGCGCATGTCGAGGCGCCAACTGGCGGGTCCGTGATCCTGGCGGCCATCATGCTGAAAATGGGCGGTTACGGATTTCTCCGTTTCAGTTTGCCGGTGACACCGGACGCGAGCATGTCCTATGACTGGCTGATCATAGGTCTGTCTCTGATCGCTGTGGTCTATATCGGTTTCGTCGCCCTGGTGCAGACCGATATGAAGAAATTGATCGCCTATTCGTCAATCGCGCATATGGGTTTTGTGACGCTTGGCCTCTTCCTCGCTTATGCAATCCAGGTGCGGACTGGTGCACTCGGAGGAGCCGTTATGGGCCTGGAAGGCGGAATGGTGCAGATGATTTCGCATGGTCTGGTTTCGGGCGCGATGTTCCTTTGCGTTGGCGTGCTCTATGACCGCATGCACAGCCGCGAGATTGCTGACTACGGTGGTGTGGCCAACACAATGCCGTGGTTCGCCGCGTTCATGGTGCTTTTCGCGCTGGCCAACGCGGGTCTGCCGGGAACCTCTGGATTCGTCGGCGAGTTCCTGGTGATCCTGGCCAGCTTCAACGCCAGTCCCTGGTATGCGTTCCTGGCCGGCACGACGCTGGTGTTAGGAGCCGCCTATACCTTGTGGATGGTCAAGCGGGTTCTTTATGGCGAGGTCGCCAACGACAATGTGGCGGCGCTTACCGACCTCAACGGCAGGGAGTTCCTGGTGCTGGGTATTCTTGCGCTGGCGGTGCTGTTGCTGGGCCTTTGGCCGGCGCCGCTGCTTGAGGTGATGGGGCCGACCATTCAACACTTGCTTGAGCAGATGGTGCAGTCCAAGTTATGAACCCGGTGCCCGCATTCACAATGCCTGACTTCTGGCCTGCTGCCGCGGAGATCGCGGTACTGTGCATGGCCTGCCTTGTACTGATCGTTGATCTGTTTCTGGATGATCGGCGGCGCTGGGTAACCTACGCGCTTTGCCAGTTCACCCTTTTGCTCGCAGCCTGGCTGACCGCATTCGTAGTGCCTGCCGACGGTCAATTGACCTTTAGCGGTACCTTCGTATCCGACCCTCTGGCGCGTGTGCTGAAGTTGTTCAGTTATGCTGCCGTGGCCGCCGTATTCCTGTATTCGAAAGGCTATTTGCGGGAACGCAATCTGTTCAAGGGCGAGTACTACCTGCTCGGATTGTTCGCCACGCTGGGCATGATGGTGATCATTTCTGCTCACAGCATGCTGACGCTGTATCTGGGTCTGGAACTGTTGTCCCTGTGTCTTTACGCGATGGTCGCCTTTAGCCGTGATGACCCGGTCGCAGCCGAGGCAGCGATGAAATATTTCGTGCTCGGCGCAATTGCCTCGGGGTGTTTCCTGTTCGGCGTGTCGGTGATCTACGGGCTCACTGGCAGCCTTGATATCGCTGAGATCGGACGCGCGGCCAGAACCCTTGACGGACTCAATATCCACCTGCTGTTCGGTTTGTCATTCGTGCTGGTGGGTGTGGCTTTCAAGCTCGGTGCTGTGCCGTTTCATATGTGGATTCCAGATGTCTACCAGGGGGCACCTACGCCGGTCACGCTGTTCATTGGCTCGGCTGCCAAGCTTGGATCCTTCGCCTTGCTAATGCGGGTTCTGGTGGAGGGTCTGGGGCCCTTGCAAAGCAGCTGGGGCGGAATGATGCTGGTGTTGTGCATTTTGTCCATCGGCCTGGGCAACATCGTTGCCATTGCGCAGACAAACCTGAAGCGCATGCTCGCCTATTCCACTATTTCGCATGTGGGTTTCATCCTGATGGGCGTGTTGACCGGCACTACCCTCGGTTATCGGGCCGCAATGTATTACACGCTGGCCTACGTGATCATGGCTCTTGCCGGTTTCGGCATGATCCTGTTGCTCAGCCGCCGTGGTTTTGAAGCCGACCAGCTGGATGATTTTCGCGGCCTTAATGCTCGCAGCCCCTGGTTTGCCGGGGTCATGCTGGTGGTCATGTTCAGCATGGCGGGAGTGCCGCCGTTCCTCGGGTTCTGGGCCAAGCTTGCAGTGCTTGGCGCGGCGGTGGACGCGGGGCTCACCTGGCTCGCCGTGCTGGGTGTGTTGTTCTCTGTTATCGGTGCGTTTTATTACCTGCGGGTGGTGAAATTGATGTATTTCGACGAACCCGCTGATTCAGGTGCCCTCACCGCTGCTCCCGACCTGAGATTTGCGCTAAGTTTTAACGGTGTGCTGATCCTGCTGCTTGGAATCTGGCCGCAAGGGCTGATTGCTGTTTGTAATCAGGTGCTTAACTTCTGACTTATCTCTGATCACGCGCCCGAAGTCACGGGTGTTGGAAATATCCCGGGGTGTTTGTATAATGCCCACCGGCGATTGCGGGGTGGAGCAGTCTGGCAGCTCGTCGGGCTCATAACCCGAAGGTCGCAGGTTCAAATCCTGCCCCCGCTACCAGCTTTTTTGAGAAAGCCCCGCTGGGGCTTTTTCTTTGGCGTCGGCGGCGGGACGCCGTCGAAGTTAAACCGGATGGCCCAAGGCGAGCTGGGGCGCAGTCCGAAGGACTAGGGAAGTGGGCCGACAGGGCCCACTTTTCGTTTGGAAGAATGATGGCGGATACGGCAGAACTCATCGCTATGCTGGAGCCTGATATTCAGGCCCTGGGATACGAGGTCGTCGACCTGGAGTTACAGCTGGGTGGAGGCGGGGTGTTGAGGCTGTTTATCGACAGTCCGCAGGGCATCACGCTGGAGGATTGCGAGAAGGTCAGCCATCAGGTGAGTGCCTTGCTTGACGTGGAAGATCCGATACCGGGTCACTACACGCTGGAAGTGTCCTCGCCAGGGGTCAACCGTCGCTTGCGGCGGCATGCGGATTTTGAACGGTTCGTGGGTGAGCGGGTGAAGATTGAGTTGAGCCGTCCCACGATGGAAGGACGTCGGCGATTTGCCGGCACGCTGGAGGAGGTCGAGCCAGATTCGGTGACAGTGCAGGTCGACGGGGAACGCTACGTACTTCCCCAGGCCGATATTGCGCTGGCGCGGCTGGCTCCCGAGATTAAGGTCTAAAAGGCTGAGTAGCACGATGAATAAGGAAATCCTGATGGTCGTCGATGCCGTCTCTAACGAGAAGGGTGTCGAAAAAGAAATCATCTTCGAGGCAATCGAAGCGGCGCTGGCGTCAGCGACGCGCAAACGTCATGGCGACAACATCGACGTGCGCGTGGCCATCGATCGCGAAAGCGGTCAATACGATACGTTTCGTCGCTGGAAAGTCTTCGCTGACGATTCCAACGAGCTTGAAGAACCTGACCACGAACTGCGGCTGGAAGATGCGCTGGACATGGATCCAGAGGCAGAAATCGATGGCTATGTCGAAGAGCCGATGGATTCTATCGCCTTCGGCCGTATTGCCGCGCAGACCGCCAAGCAGGTCATCGTGCAAAAAGTGCGCGAAGCGGAGCGTGCCCAGGTGGTTGAGGAGTTCGAGGGCCGCGTGAACGAGCTGGTCAGCGGTCTGGTCAAACGTGTCGATCGCAACGGGATTTATGTGGATCTCGGCGGTAACGCCGAGGCGTTCATCCCGCGCGAGAACATGATTCCCCGCGAGCCGGTGAGGCCACAGGACCGGATCAAGGGCGTGCTGTGTGAAGTTCGTTCGGAGCCTCGCGGACCACAGTTGTTTTTGACCCGCACCTCACCGCAGTTCCTGATTGAGCTGTTCAAGCTTGAAGTGCCTGAGGTAGGCCAGGGCCTGATCGAGATTCTGGCAGCCGCCAGGGATCCGGGCCTGCGGGCCAAGATCGCGGTGCGCAGTCTCGACCAGCGCATCGATCCGGTAGGCGCGTGTGTGGGCATGCGCGGATCCCGGGTTCAGGCGGTTTCCAATGAGCTGGCTGGCGAACGCGTTGACATCATCCTTTGGGACGACAATGCGGCGCAATTCGTGATCAACGCCATGTCTCCTGCCGAAGTGTTTTCCATCGTCGTCGACGAAGACGAGCACAGCATGGATATTGCGGTGGAAGAGGACAAGTTGTCGCAAGCCATCGGCCGAGGTGGTCAGAATATCCGCCTGGCCAGCGAATTGTCCGGCTGGGAACTCAACGTAATGAACGCTGAGGATGCCGACGAGAAGAGCGAACGCGAGGCCAAGGAACTTGGCGAGCGCTTTATGAAGCAACTCGATGTCGATGAGGAAGTAGCATTGGTTCTGGTTCAGGAGGGCTTCTCAACTATTGAGGAGATTGCCTATGTCCCGGTGCCTGAATTGCTGGAAATCGCAGAATTCGATGAAGGTATTGTCAACGAATTGCGGACGCGGGCGCGGGACGTTTTGATCACCCAGGCCATCGCGACGGAAGAAGAGATCGACAAGGCGGAACCGGCCGAGGATTTACTCAGCCTGGAAGGTATGAGCAAAGAGCTGGCCTATCTGCTCGCGAGCCGGGGTGTCGTCACCCGTGAAGATCTCGCCGAGCAGTCGGTCGATGAGCTCGAAGATATTGATGAGCTGGAGCCTGAACGCGCGGCAGAGTTGATCATGGCCGCGCGTGCCCACTGGTTCGAAGAAGCCGAGGCACAGGAAAGCGCCTGAATACCGAGGACGGATGACCTATGGCTAACGTTACTGTCACGCAGTTTGCCGAAGTTTTGAAAGTGCCGGTCGAGCGGCTATTGATCCAGCTTGAGGAGGCGGGTATCGCCGTGGGTGGTCCGGACGCGACCATTGGCGATGATGCCAAGCTGGAGCTGCTGACCTATCTCCGGCGCAGTCACGGCCGCAAGAGCGAGGGCGCCGCACCGCGGAAAATCACCCTCAAGCGCAAGATGCAAAGCGAGCTGCGACAGTCGGCGACGCAGGGTCGCGCGCGTACCGTCAATGTGGAGGTCCGCAGCAAGCGCACCTACGTTAAGCGCGACGTCCTCGAGGAGCAGGCGCGTCAGCAGCAGGAAGAAATGGATCAGGCGCGTCAGGCTGAGGAGGACGCACGTCTGGCCGAAGAGCGTCGTTTGGCCGATGAAGAGAACAAGAAGCAAGCCGAGGAAGAAGCCCGCCGCCGTGAACTTGAAGAGGCGGATCGACGCAAACTCGAGGAAGAGGATCGGCTAAAGGCTGAGGCCGAGGCGCGTCGCCTGGCGGAAGAAGAGGCGCGTCGCCAGGCTGAGGAGCAGGCGCGACGCACTTCCGAGGCGCGCGAGCGTGCGTCGACGGGCCACGCCAAAAAGTCCGAGAAACCGTCCACGCGTTACGGGCGCAAAGAGCTGCATGTGGCCCCGGGCGCGAAGCCCGGCAGACGCAAGAAACGGCCCGCGCATCGGCGCCATGTCTCGGTCTCGGTAGACAGTCAACACGGCTTCGAGCGCCCGACCGCGCCGGTGGTGCGAGAGGTCGCGTTGCCGGAAACGATTACCGTCGCCGAGCTGTCGCAGAAGATGGCGGTCAAGGCAGGTGAAGTGATCAAGGCCATGATGGGCATGGGTATGATGGCCACGATTAATCAGGTGATCGACCAGGATACCGCACAGATTGTGGTCGAGGAGATGGGCCACAAGGTCAGGCTGATCAAGGAAGACGAGGTCGAGGATGCGGTGGTCGAGGCCAGCAAGGCCGAGGGCGAGTCAGTGCCCAGAGCGCCGGTGGTCACCATCATGGGCCATGTCGATCACGGCAAGACTTCCTTGCTCGATTACATCCGACGCACCCACGTTGCTGCCGGGGAAGCGGGCGGAATCACCCAGCATATCGGTGCCTACGTGGTCGAGGTGGACAAGGGCAAGGTCACCTTCCTTGATACGCCAGGCCATGCCGCGTTTACCGCGATGCGCGCCCGCGGCGCACAGGTCACCGACATTGTGATCCTGGTCGTCGCCGCTGATGACGGCGTCATGCCGCAGACCATCGAGGCGGTCCAGCACGCCAAGGCGGCGGGCGTGCCGCTGATGGTGGCGGTAAACAAGATCGATAAGCCAGCGGCAGACATCGACCGCGTGCGCAACGAATTGTCTCAGCATGATGTGATCGCCGAGGAGTGGGGCGGAGACACGATTTTTGTCAATGTCTCGGCAAAGACCGGCGAAGGCGTGGACGCCTTGCTGGAAGCGCTGGTGCTGCAGTCCGAGGTGCTCGAGCTCAATGCCGTGCCCGAAGGCCCTGCGGCCGGTGTCGTGGTCGAGTCCAGCCTGGAAAAGGGACGCGGCGCTGTCGCGACCGTACTGGTCAAGCAGGGTTGTCTGAAAGCTGGCGACATCGTGCTTGCCGGCCAGGAGTTTGGTCGCGTGCGGGCGATGTTTGACGAGCTGGGGAATACGCTGGAAGAAGCGGGTCCTTCGGTGCCGGTTCAGGTGCTTGGCTTGTCAGGTACGCCTAATGCGGGAGACGATTTCATCGTCCTCGAGAGCGAGCGTAAGGCGCGCGAAGTCGCCTCTCACCGGCACGGCAAAAAGCGTGACGTCAAACTTGCTCAGCAGCAGGCAGCGCGTCTGGAGGATGTCTTCTCGCGTATGGAGGAGGGTGCATCGGATTCGGTGCAGATCCTTATCAAGGCAGATGTCCAGGGTAGCGCGGAGGCGCTGCGGGATTCGCTGGTCAAGCTGTCCAATGACGAAGTTTCGGTCAATGTGATCGGCAACAACGTCGGCGGAATCACTGAGTCGGATATCAATCTGGCGGCGGCCTCCTCGGCCATCGTGATCGGTTTCAACGTCCGTGCTGACGGCGCGGCGCGTAACGCGATCAAGGAGACCGGTGTCGACGTCCGCTATTACAGCATCATCTACGAAGCCATCGACGACGTTAAGGCCGCCATCCTGGGCATGCTGTCGCCGGAGATTCGGGAGCAGATCGTCGGTCTGGCCGAGGTGCGCGAGGTGTTTCGTTCGCCGAAGCTGGGGGCGATTGCCGGCTGCATGGTGACCGAGGGCCTGGTACGTCGCAATAATCCGATCCGCGTCCTGCGCGACAACGTGGTGATTTACGAGGGTGAACTGGAGTCGCTGCGGCGCTTCAAGGACGATGTTGCTGAGGTTCGTTCCGGCACTGAATGCGGTATCGGCGTGAAGAACTACAACGACGTCAAGCCAGGCGACCAGATCGAGTGCTATGAGCGTATCGAGGTGGCTCGTACCCTCTGAACAGAGGACGGGCCCGGTCACAGAGCACCACCTCGATGAGTAAGGAATACGGCAGGAACCGTCGCGTCGGAGAGCAGATGCGACGGATTTTGAGCGAGATCCTGCGCCGGGAGTTGAACGATCCGCGGCTGCAGTTCCTGAGTATCACCAGCGTAGAGGTCTCCGGTGACTTGTCCCATGCGAAAGTCTATTTCAGCTTGCTCAATCCAGCCGAAGATCCTGCTCCTATCCAGGAAGCCTTAGCCCGGGCCGCCGGGTTTATCCGCAGTCAGCTGGGCCGCAATATGAGTATCCGGCAGGTACCGGCGCTGCATTTTCAGCATGACGAGAGTCTTGAGCGCGGGGCCCGCCTCACCAACCTGATCGACCAGGCTGTGGCCAGTGACCGCGACAAAACAGACGACGGTGACTAGCGCTTCGCCGCCGGCCCCCGGCCGCCGTTCCCGGCGCGCCGGCGCCGATGGCAGTTCGCGAGCCAGGTGGCGGGACGTGGACGGCATTCTGGTTCTGAATAAACCCCTCGGCATTACCTCCAACCGGGCGCTGCAGATCGCGCGTCGTATTTTCCAGGCGCGAAAGGCCGGGCATACAGGCAGCCTTGACCCGCTGGCGACCGGCGTATTGCCCTTGTGTTTTGGCGAGGCCACCAAGTTTTCCGGAGTGCTGCTGGACTCAAGCAAGGTCTATGAGGTCACCGGCCGCTTGGGTGAGCGCACGGATACCGGCGATGCCGGTGGAGAGCTAATTGAACGGACTGACCCCGGCGGTATCGGCCGTGGGGATATTATCAAATCTCTGGAGGCCTTTTGCGGCGTCATCGAGCAGGTGCCGCCGATGTACTCGGCGCTCAAGCACCAGGGCCGGCGCCTGTATGACATCGCTCGCAGTGGCGACACGGTGGAGCGGGCTCCGCGACAGATTACGATCCACGAGCTCGAATTTCTGGATTGGGATCCACCAGATTTCCAACTCCGCGTGTCCTGCTCAAAGGGAACATATATCCGTACTCTGATCGAGGATATCGGTCGTGCTTTGGGTAGCTGCGCCCATGTGCGGAAACTGCATCGGATCGCGGCCGGGCCCTTCAATCTGGCGCAGGCGCTGAGCATCGAACAGCTCGAGGCCGCCGCCGCCGAGAGTGCTGATGCCCTGGATGCGCTGCTAACTCCCGCGGACGTCGCGGTGACCCACCTGCCTGCGCTGGACTTCGATGCCGATGCCGCCAGGCGGCTGACCCAGGGCCAGGCAGTGCCTGCTC
>Ga0316191_10001674_pt1 | contig 15728 bp, 15 predicted proteins | sample Eddworburr2cm_MG_FD_204928 | JGI IMG/M metagenome (GOLD analysis project Ga0316191, IMG submission 204928) | Coastal sediment microbial communities from Maine, United States - Eddy worm burrow 2 cm | ecosystem: Environmental > Aquatic > Marine > Coastal > Sediment | place: USA: Maine...
TGAATCCATTGGCATACTCCGTTATCAGTGAAAACACGTAGCTTGTACTGGATATCGTCAGCTTGACAGGTCGGGGTTTATATTGCGTTTACGATAAATTACACAAAGAAAGAGTACCGCCTTCTTGTGGATATGGTGGAAGTGGCTGAGTGGGTATTAAATGCGGAGAGATCTAATCCTTCTGATGAAATAAAGAAATATTCAGAGATTTATCAGAAGATTCTTTCCTATGCCAAGGATATGGGATTTGAGAACCTTATCACTTACGACGAGAATTCAGGTGGGTATTACGCCACATTCGAGTACGAAGAGTCGGAGCACATGCGATACATTGAGCAGTTGCGCACCCTGGTATCACTTATATTCGTCATTATTATGTGGTAGATAGCCAGCAGCATCCCCTGACAGTCTCCAACCTTTTACGGTACCCGATAGGGTATATAGCTGGGCGATGTATAGAGATACGAGAGAGCCATCACGATAAGCCCACGAACACTGTCCATGAATAGTAGTTGGGTAATGCCAGCTATGAAGTAAATGCTGACACCGATAATGACGAGCATTAGACCACTAACCATTGCGACACCACGACCGCCAGGATGGTCAGTTAATACCCAGTAGGCGGCAAGAAATGTAAAAAGACTGGAAGTTACTATGGGTGTGCCCAAGGTTGATATTGCAACAGCAGTTTCAGGAGGCACATCTAATTCAATGCCGAAACGGGCAGCGAATCCATAAATATCCAACACAACCGTCGCACCGGTAGCGACAGTTATCAAGCCACTGACGATTAGAACAAATAATAAAATCCACTTAATCATGGTCCCTCGCTGGTATCACCTTGTCTGGTGGTACTCGACTGGTCTGTATATTAGCGTCAAAACTCCGTAATTACGTCTGAGTCATCCACTTATTTGCATGCAACCGCAAAGATGTCAGAACTCTTAATGGCAACCACCGGATCTGGATAGGTCTCACCCGTCAAAGTAGCTTCTTTATTCTCGCATCCGATGCCAGTTTCACTGGTCTTGAAAGTAAGAATTAGATCGCCATAGCCGTCACGATATGCAAAATAGTCGGATGCTTAACCGGTTTCACGCGGGACTTTTGCGGGACCTGTTATGCAGCGTTATGCATTGTCGTGCAAATGGTGCAACGGGCGCCCCGATTGATTTCAATGAATGCAGCTACTTGTAGAAAAACTGTCGGCATGGGGTGCAGGTGGTCGGAGGTTCAAATCCTCTCGCCCCGACCAATTTATTCAATTGCTTATAAAGTATTTCTAGAATAATTCCTGTCTAAAATTACTTCGCTTTGTCTAAAGCTACGGTTGGTTCGGGCTGTGTCTCAATTGGCAGTATGAAAAATCGTATTGATGTCATGCCCAATGTCGTTACTTCACCCTGGCCAGCGCTAACTGCTGCCCAGGCAAACACCCGGGTAGAGTTTGACTGGGCCTTTAGAACGATCGTCCAGGAACCGGCATACAGGGAAAAAAAGGTCTTGTTTATATCGGGATTGAATGTCGATATTTCACCTCAGGAAGAACAGGTATTCCCGCTTACAAAATTCATTCCCCGGGCCGCTTACGTTCAGGATGAAAATGGAAATCATCAGACCCGGGAGCAAGCGGAACTGTATGAACAGCTGCAGGCACAATCAACAAAGAACCCTGATCAGTTTGATCTGGAGACGGCCATCGAAATGATGGAGAGGGCGAAAGAGATACGCTTGCCGTTCTGATCAAGTTTGTGTATGTCTATCCTTACTCTGCTGAGCAAGAATCGGAGAGTGTCGTAATACTTGACAAATAATAAGTAATTGGTTATATTAAGAAGTTCTATTAATGCAAACCCTGGCATTTAAGAACCATTCTTTAGACTCAATGGAAGTATCGACACAAAGAACCGTACAACATTTGTGGCTCCCGCTACTTATGGTTTTTGTGTCATGTGCCTATACTATCAGTCCGGTTTCCTGGGCGGAAAGTCAACAGCAGGTAATCGAACTGGAATCCGAAAGTGAACCGTCTTCATCTGAAGACGACAAGCTGATACCAGCTCTCTTCCCTGATCTGATCGTCACCGAATTTCAGTCATTATCCGCGCTCTTTCCCGAAAGGCTGTCACCCACCGGCGGTGACGCCTATCCCAGTATCGCCCTCCACGGTCCACCTGCTCCAGAATATCCTGTTTGATCAACTGCGGTCAGTGTGACCGTATTATTTTCAATCTGTTCGACTGTGATACGGCTGATCCCTGGTATTGCTGTCGTGGAATCTATTCTCTGGAGTAACACGTGAGCACACCATCAAAAGAAACCCTGATTAAACGCCTGCTTGGTGCCATCATCTTTTTGGGCGTTGGCTTTTCACTGACAGGCGCAGTCCCTACGATTGAGATTGCCTGGGTTTCATCGATATTACTGCTCACGATTTACCTGTTTGTATTCGAGATCGTTGAGGTTGATGTTGCTGCTATTTGCATCATGGTGTTGCTTGGGTTGACATCAATGGTTGCTCCGCTGTTTGGAATCGAACAGCCGTTTGTACCGGCACAACACCTGTTTGACGGCTTTGCCAGTAACGCCGTGATATCGATTATCGCGGTGATGATTATCGGCAAGGGTCTGGATAAAACCGGAGTGATGAACGTGGTGGCCGGGGCCATACTGAAACACGGTGGCACCACCGAAAAACGTATCATTCCGCTGATTTCCACCACCGTTGCGATCATATCAAGCTTCATGCAGAACGTTGGAGCTGCCGCATTATTTCTCCCTGTTGTCAGCCGTATCTCGGCGCGCAGCGGTTTGCCGCTGTCACGTTTGTTGATGCCGATGGGGTTCTGCGCCATTCTCGGCGGTACCGTCACCATGGTCGGTTCAAGCCCGTTAATCCTGCTGAATGACCTGATAATGACCTCCAACCAGGCCTTGCCTCCTGGTCAAAAAATGAGTGCCTTTCACCTCTTCAGTGTTGCACCGGTTGGTATTGCCCTGGTGGCCACCGGCGTTATTTATTTTGTGCTGTTTGGACGATTTGTGCTGCCGACCACTAAATCCGAAAGTAGCACCGTCGGCACGAATACCATGAGCTACTTTCAGGATATCTACGGCATCGACTACGCCCTGTTCGAAGTAGAGGTACCGACCGACAGTCCGCTGGTTGGACTCATGCTGGACGATGTCGAGGGCAGCTCGCATATCAGGATCATTGCAACCCATCGCAAGGGCAAGGGAAGCCGTGTCGGGCCCGGTGCACTGGCACGTGACCTGGATATTGAGGCGGGCATGGTGATGGCAATCCTGGCATCCCCCCACGACGTTGACCTGTTTGTCGCAAAATACGGGCTGCAGAAACACACCAACCTGGAGGACTTTGGTGAAGTGCTGGCATCGACCCGCTCCGGTGTTGCTGAAGTTGTCATCCCGCCCGGTTCACAGTTAATCGGCAAGAGCGCGCGTGATGTATGGATGCGCAAGACTTATGGTATCGCCATGGTCGGCCTGCATCGCCGCGGTGAAACACTGCGTGAGGGCGAAGACATTCGCAACCTGCCGTTGGAGGCTGGTGACACGCTGGTCGTGCATACGGCCTGGGAGTCTCTGGCTCGTCTGGAATCAAACCGCGACTTCGTAGTCGTTACATCTGAATATCCCCACGAGGAGACACGCCCGCAGAAGGTCGGCTACGCCCTGTTCTTTTTTCTTGTCGCACTTTGTCTGGTGCTGTTCTCGGACTTGCGCTTGTCGGTATCCCTGCTGACCGGTGCATTGGGTATGGTGCTGTCCGGTGTGATGAACATTGACGAGGCCTATGAAGCGGTCAGCTGGAAAACCGTGTTTCTGCTCGCCAGCCTGATACCGTTAGGCATGGCGGTTGAAAACACAGGGACTGCTGCATGGATTGCACAACAGACACTTGCCTTGCTGGGAGATGTACCTATCTGGGTTTTGCAGACGGCACTGGCAGTACTGGCGACCTTCTTTACCCTGGTGATGTCGAATGTGGGCGCCACGGTATTGCTGGTGCCACTGGCGGTTAATCTTGCGATTGCAGCCGGGGCCGACCCGGCAGTCTTCGCATTGACAGTGGCCATCGCCACCTCCAACTCTTTCCTGATCCCGACTCACCAGGTCAATGCACTGCTGATGGGACCGGGTGGCTATGGCGTCCCGGACTTTATGCGCGCCGGTGGCATCATGACAATCCTGTTCCTGATTGTCATGATGATTATGATGACTCTGGTTTTCTGAGGCTATCATCATTAAGAATTCCTCATATTTAACAACCGGGTTCATTTCAAGATGCCTGCCCACGGTCACTGCAATGATTGCAGCATTTGTACCGGCAGCCCTGTTTGCAAGCGAAGCTGTGCATGCGGACACGCTTGACCTGACCACCCACACGGTTGGATATCTCGCCCTTGCGATCTTTGCATTTGCCTACCTGCTGGTGACCGCAGAAGAATTCACCCACCTGCGCAAATCCAAACCGGTCATTATTGCCGCCGGTCTGATCTGGGGCCTGATCGGCTGGGTTTCAACGCAGGCAGGACTGGGGCATGCCGCAGAAGCAGCCGCACGGCACAACCTGCTGGACTATGCAGAGTTAATGCTGTTCCTGCTGGTTGCGATGACCTACATCAACGCCATGGAGGAACGCCAGGTGTTTAATGCACTGCGCTCCTGGCTGGTACGCAAGGGATTCGGTTTTCGTACCCTGTTCTGGCTGACCGGCATCCTGGCCTTCTTCATCTCGCCGATCGCCGATAATCTGACCACGGCCCTGTTAATGTGTGCCGTGGTACTGGCCGTCGGCGGGGACAATGCGCGTTTTGTCACCATTGCCTGCATCAATATCGTGGTCGGCGCCAATGCCGGCGGCGCCTTTAGCCCGTTTGGAGACATCACCACCCTGATGGTCTGGCAGAAGGGCATGGTAGATTTCTGGACGTTCTTTTCACTGTTTGTACCGTCGCTGGTTAATTTCGTGGTGCCGGCGGCCATTATGCACTTTGCTGTTCCGGCCGGAAAGCCGCAAGGCAGTAACGAAATGATCATTATGAAGCCGGGTGCGCGCCGTATCATGATGCTTTTTCTGCTCACCATCGCAACCGCCGTTTCCTTTCACAACTTTCTTAATCTACCACCGGTTATGGGTATGTTGACGGGCCTTGGTTACCTGCAACTATTTGGTTTCCTTCTGAAGCGCTCCGAGCTGAAACAGTTCTCTATCGCCGCCAGTGAAACAGATCATGCCGGCAAGCTGGGTGATATCGTTCCCTTTGACGTATTCAGCCGCGTTGCACGTGCCGAATGGGACACCCTGCTGTTCTTTTATGGTGTGGTCATGTGTGTGGGTGGCCTCGGATTTATCGGTTACCTCAGCATGGCCTCAGGGATTATGTACACCCAGTGGGGTGCAACAACCGCTAATGTCAGCGTCGGTATTCTGTCCTCTATTGTCGACAATATTCCCGTGATGTTTGCTGTGCTCACCATGAAACCGGATATGTCAACGGGTCAGTGGCTACTGGTTACATTAACCGCCGGTGTGGGCGGCAGCCTGCTGTCAATCGGCTCGGCAGCAGGTGTTGCGCTCATGGGCCAGGCGCGCGGCATGTACACCTTCTTTGGACATTTGCGCTGGACACCCGTGATTGCGCTGGGTTATATCGCCAGCATACTGGTTCATATGTGGATCAATGCTGTGTATTTTTGATTACAACATAATTCTGGATTCAAAGTGCTATACATCGTGCTATTCATAGTAATGAAATATTTTATATAGGAATCTGTCATGAAACATAAATTCGCTATTGGCTCTTTGATGGCCGTCATTGTACTTTTCCTGATTGCAAGCTGTGAACGCAATGGGGGCGTTTTCGAAGACGAGTTGAAGGTCCTCGGGACGTTTGGACAAATCAGTATCGTCGGTATGTTACCGGAAGAGGCACAAGATGCTGCACTCACCGTAGAAAAGGACCTGCAGGTGCTGGATTACATTGGCTACACCTTCGAGGCGGAGGGAGAATTGCACCAGTTGAATGAAGCGATTGCACAGGGGCGGTCCATGACGGTCAGTGATGGTCTCCTGGAACTGATTATGGATGCCAAGACGCTATCCAGTGCAAGTGGCGGAAGGTTTAATCCCGCAGCGGGAGAGCTGACAGCTTTCTGGGAATTTCATTGCGACAAGGATGAATGCAGCGAGTCTCCCTACCCGGATGAAGTGCAACGACTGGTCAATGAACGGGTGGCGAAAATAATTTCCCGGAACCCGTCAATGAATGACCTGATTATCAACGGCAATAAGGTCAGTAGCCGGAACCGATTGGTTAAACTGGAATTTGGCGACATGATCCGCGGACTCGCCCTGGACAAAGGCATTGAGCATTTGCAAAGGATCGGCGTCTCAAATGCAATGATCGATATTGGCGGTAATGTTCGAACAATGGGCACGCGGGGTGATCATGACTGGTGGATTGGAATACCTGATGCTACCGGAAAGAATTTAATCGCCTCTATAGAAAATATCGATGATCAATCGGTTGTCACTGTGCGCGCATTTGACAAGTCTTTCGGCAAGCATGAGCTTATCTATCGGCATATTGTTGACCCGCTCACCGGTATGCCAGCCAGGGATGTGCAGTCGGTGACCGTCATGCATGATAATGCAATGATTGCAAATGCTGCCGCTGTAACTATTCTTATAGCAGGGACCAAAGACTGGAAGATGATCGCTGACAAGATGGATGTCCATAAAATACTGTTGATTACAAAAGATGGCACTATCTATACCAGCTCCGCGATGGAGCATATTGTTCACTGGAAGCAGGGTATTGAACGTCAGCACCTCGTCCCGTAGCAGAAAACATCCGAAACTATATCAAGCGTACAGGTTCACTATTCAGCGATTCAGCCGTGAAAACTTGCCGCCGATGACCGGTCTTTTGGTGGATTCTTGCAAGAGGGGTGGGTTAAGTTCCCTATACCCTATCATGCTCCCTATACCCGACGCCCCCAAGGAGGCATCTGACGATGTTACGTAAAATTCTGCTGCCAACCATCTTTGTCATCCTGGGATGGGGATTTTGGGTTAGTCCTGATTTCAAGACCATCGCTGCTGGAGTCTCCATCTTTCTGTTCGGCATGTTATCTCTGGAACAGGGATTCCAGGCATTCGCCGGTGGTACCCTGGAGCGAATACTCAAAAACACGACCGACAAGCTCTGGAAAAGCCTCAGTTTCGGTATCGTCAGCACCACCCTGATGCAGTCCAGCTCGCTGGTCTCGGTAATCACCATCTCCTTCCTGAGTGCCGGCCTGATCGACCTGTTTTCAGGTGTCGGTATCATCTTCGGTGCGAATATCGGTACCACCACCGGTGCCTGGCTGGTTGCCGGTTTCGGCCTGAAGGTCAAGATTTCAGCCTATGCGATGCCGATGCTGGTCTTTGGCGTGCTGTTGCTGTTCCAGAACTCCAAGAACCTGAAGGGCGTCGGCTACATCCTGGTCGGCCTCGGTTTCCTGTTTCTCGGCATCCACTACATGAAAGAGGGATTTGAGGCTTTTAAGGACGGCTTCGACCTTGCCAAGTTCGCCGTCGCCGGCTACCCCGGGCTGTTCCTGTTCGCCGGTATCGGCATTGCGGCAACGGTGGTGATGCAGTCCAGTCATGCCACGCTGGTTTTGACCATTACCGCGCTTGCCGCCGGGCAGGTTACCTACGAAAACGCGCTCGCGTTGGCCATTGGAGCTAATGTCGGCACCACCATCACCGCCATTATCGGCTCGATGAGCGCGAACGAACAGGGCAAGCGGCTGGCTGTGGCGCACCTGATTTTCAATTTTGTTACCGGTCTGATCGCGATCGTGTTCATCTATCAAATGATGGCGTCAGTCGAATGGATTAGCGCCCATGTCGGCATCGCCGAGGATGACTACACCTTGAAGCTGGCGGTGTTCCATACCCTGTTCAACACCATTGGCGTACTCGTGATGCTGCCGTTGATTGGCAGACTGGTAAGCCTGCTGGAAGGCCTGTTCAAACCCAAGGCCATCCTTGTCAGTCAACCAAAATTTCTGAACGATGCCACCATTGAATTCCCGGACACCGTGATGGAAGCAGTCCGGCAAGAGACTCTGCGGATTTGGGACCACACCATCAATATCCTGGCCGGGACTTTTGGCTTCGAGCGTGGACAGATCTGCTCGGACACCGACCTTGCGGCGATCGCGCAGTCCCAGCGCAGGCTGCCGGATTTCGACGTGGATGAGGCCTACGAACAACAGGTAAAGTCGCTGTACAGTGCCATCATCACCTTTATCAGCCGTGCCGGATTTTCCTGGCAGGATGAGCAGTCCGGTGACATCCATTGGCTACGCGAGGCCAACCAGAACATGGTTGAAGCGATCAAGGCCAGCAAACACCTGCGTAAGAACCTGGTGGCCGCAGCAGCATCGACAAACGAGGAACAACGCCGGATCTATAATGTTATGCGCGTCCAGCTGTCGCTGTTGATCCGAGAACTGGAGGAAATTCGCCAGGAATCCATAGACGAGTCCCCGGTGTTATCACTTGATCACCTGCGTCTGCTCATGAACGACCTCTGCGAGAGATTCAACGCACGCGTGGCTTCAGCATTGTCCGAGGACCGGATATCCGGCGAATTGGCTGTCTCGCTACTGAACGATTCCAACTACGCTCAGGAGATCTTTAGCAAGCTAGTGGATATGGGCGAGACCCTGTTCGTAAGGCACAGCCGCAGCCTCACTGATGCCGAGCATGAAGTCCTATTGAGCGAAGACGAACTACTCGAGCTCGAAACCTGATATTCTTGTTGCTGATAGTATTTAGAAAACTGACCCAACAACCCGGGGACCTAGAATGAAAGAGAATAACCTCCTTACCCGCCTTGAAGGCTACCTCAACCTCAGTGCCAAACGCCGTAAGAAAAAGGCGGACGAACTAAAGGCGATCATAGGCAAGCTCAAGAAGAAGGAAAAAGCGCTAATTGCCGCATATCAAAAGGCCGGTAAGGGTAAGAAGCGCGAAACACTGGAAAAGCGTTGCATGATCCTCCACGCCCAACGCAAGAAGGGCCTGAAGGCGCTTAAGAAAATCAATCAAAAATAAGAGACGATGATCATTCGATTGTCACCGTGCGTGCATTTGACAAGTCATATTGCAAGCAAGGGCTTGTCTGCCAGCATATAATTTACTGGAAGCAGGGAATTGAACATCAGCACCTTGTGCCATTGCCGAAATTATTCGAAACTATATCAACCGCAGGGGTCTGAGACTATTAGTTGTGAATCACAAACGAGAGTACTACAGAGTATAAATTGGAATTTTCGAAAAAGTATCACAGTGCCGAGCACGCACATAACTATTACAGAAAGCATGTTTCCGGATTTTGGCGAAATCTGTCTAACAGTCTTGAGCAGAATATTGCTCGTAAGGCATTGACGCAGGCTGGAAACCCTGGGAGTGTACTGGATATACCCTGCGGTGCCGGTCGATTCTGGAATGTGCTGGCAGCAAATCAATCACGAAAGCTTTATGCGATGGATAATAGCCAGCATATGATTGACGCTGCACTCGCAGGACAGGAGCATGCAATCAGCGACAGATTCGAGACACTGCAGGCCTCGGCGTTTGAAATTCCAATGGCAGAAAATGCCGTGGAATGTGTTTTTTGTATCCGTCTTCTACATCATTTTGGTCGGCACGAAGACCGACTGGCTCTGCTGAAAGAATTTTCACGAGTGACTGCTGACAGTATTATTATTTCCCTATGGGTTGATGGTAACTATCTGGCATGGAGGCGAAAAAGGAGTGAAATTCACCGTAAGGGCCACCGTTATAAGAATCGCTTTGTGATTCCAGCCAGTGTTTTTGAAAGTGAGGTTGCCGAAAGTGGATTAAAAATTGACAAGCACTTCGATTTGTTTCCTTGCTTGTCGATGTGGCGAATGTATGTGCTGCGCAAATAGGTTTGCCATCTCATCTGTCGGCGCTTGTGAAATATTGACGACGATGTCATGCAACACTTCACCGGCCCGTGCCAGACGGTCGGCAGCATTGGACAAGTGGCGGTAAACTTCACGGCGTTTGAAGATCTCGATGACCAGATTAATGGCCGTTACTTTCAGCTTTGATATTCTGGTCGTAGTAATGCTGCCTGACGCCTGCAGGACTGATCTCAACCACGGGTAATTCTGGTCAAGTTTAAACAGGTTGTTCCAAATTGTGCTGCGCATGTTCCTAGACTGGCTCCCGTGGTTAATGAGTTTGCCGACCTGTGAAGTTTTCGTCCATTTTGAATGGACCAGCAAATGTAATGCACGCTGTATTTCGCACGGTAATAGCAGGATATGGAGAGCCAACCACACCTCCCCGGTCCATGAAGTTTGTCTCCGCCAAGTGCGCGAGATTATCCGGACATATCATCTGCTTTTACAGGAACTGGATTTCATTGTCGCCCGCGGTGATTACCACTATTGCTACAATGACATCATAATTCTGACGGGATAAACAGGTGATTAATAATTCTAATTACGAAAACCGGCGGTTCGGCAGACAGTACAGATGAACACAGCATGTCGTAAAATAACAGGAAAAAGCGTGCTTGACGTGTAAGCCGGCTATGCCTTGTTTTGCTCGTCTATTTCAGTTGCGGGCACTAAATTCCAGTTGTTGACTATTCTCCTCATCGCGCCTCCGCATCACTGCTTTCAGGGCTGGGGGATATCAGGCAGCCCCGTGCTATTGGCATGCAGTGCCTGCATGGCAACCTGGATAAACGCGCTGAGTTCGGCGGCGAGTTTCTCATCAGTGAGTGCAGCTTTATCACGCCGGTAATCTTCATCCGGGTACAGGGAATAATTTCCGGATCGGGCTTTGCCCCCCGGTGGCTTGATGACGATGCGGTCACCGCGCAGCAAGGCCACGGTATGATCGCTGCCAGAGGGCTTGATGATGCCCAGCCCGGCATCATTTTTTGGCAAGGCCAGCAGGTCCCGTCCCCAGCATTGATGTACAAAGGGCTTGCCCAGCAGGCTGACGATGGTCGGGACGACATCGGTTTGTGTGGCAACTGTGTGATTGCGGGTTCCATAGGTCGTCTGGATTCCGGGCCCGATTAACAATAGCGGCACGTGAAAACGCAACAAGTCGATATCGGATAATTGACGACCCAGGCCGAACCCGTGGTCCCCGACAATGACGAACAGCGTTTCCTTGAACCAGGGTGCCGTGACCGCCTTTGCAAAGAACTGGCCCAGCGCCCAGTCCGAGTAGCGCTGTGCCGTCAGGTGCTGGTCGAGTTTGCCGAAACCACTGACCGCTTCGACTGGCAGGGTTTCGGGCAGGGCATAGGGGGTGTGGTTGGAGAGTGTCTGCAAAACTGCAAAGAAGGGCTGCTCCGAATCCAGCCTGTTCAGTTCCTCAAACGAGCGATTAAACATATCTTCATCCGACACGCCCCATGTGGTGTCTATGAAAACAGGATCCACGTAGTCATCGCGCCCAATGAACCGGGACATGCCCTGGTTACGGAAAAAGCCCTCCTGATTGTCCCAGGCAAAGTGGCCGTTGTAGACATAGATGTCATTGAAGCCCATGGGTTTGAGCAGCGTGGGAAGTCCGGAGAAGCGATGCTGGCCCTCGGGTTGCTGCATCAGGTATTCATAGCCCGGCAGGTTTGGAAAACACGCAACGGTTGCAAACATGCCCTGGTGGGTGTGCGTGCCGTTGGAGAAGAACCGGTCAAACAACAGCCCCTGTGCAGCCAGTTTGTCGAATTCAGGCGTGATGCCGTGATCGTGTCCCAGGGCGCCGGTGAACTCCCCGGTAAAACTTTCCATCATAATGAGGACGATGTTTTTCGGCGCCTGCGGTAGCCGTACTTCGGGTGTGTGCAGGCGCAGCAACGGATACTCGTCCGGTTCCAGCAGGGTATCCTGCGGCGTCAGCAGCATGTTTCGGGTGATTGCCAGGGCGGTGTCGTCGGGCATGGCCGTCAGCCAGTCTTTATCCTGATTACCGTCCGTCGCCGCTATCGCCGCCTTTGCCAGCGTGTAGGTGCCATTCAATGCCAGGTGGTTGGCAAACAGGTGCTGACTGTGGAAGGCATCGCCCCAGCGTAACGGCGGGCCGGAGCGCAGGGTGCCGCGACCGCCCCAGACCGCGAGGAACAGTATCAGTACAAATACGGGTATCCGCATGGCGACGCGGTAGCCGGCAACCGGCCGTTTCGGCGTGTGCCGGTCAATCCAGCGCAACACCGTGATATAGATGACACAGAGCAGCAGCCACAGCAGCAGGTAGCGCAGCACCGGGTAACCGTTCCATATCATGCTGGACACCGTCGCGGCATCTTCCTGCAGGTAATGGAAGGCAATACTGTTTAAACGGGTTTGGAACTCCCGGTAGAATTCCAGTTCCGAAACACCGGCAAACAGGGTGGCAGCCCCGGTAATTCCCAGCCACAACAGCGCCAGCCTGCGTGTACCCAACCCGCTTGGCAGTAGCAGTGCCAGCACCAGCGGCGCACCCAGGATGCAGGTGATAATCAGGTCAAACCTGAGGCCGACCAGAAAGGTTCTGGACAGATCAACAAGGGGGATCTGTTCCGCCAGGCCAATATTCGTGTAGAGCAGGAGGCCGCGTAGCAGTGCCATGACGCCGAGGTAGGCCAGGACATAGCCAAACAGGAACAGGACGTCGGCCAGCAGCGGGTCGAGGCCTGCCTTGGAAGGGGCGGGCGGTCGTGTGTGCTCAGAATTCATACAATCTCAGAATGCGGTCTTTTCTCTGTTCTGCGAGGTAGTAGGCGCCATCGGTGCCAATGATGACGGATTGCGGGGAGCGCAGGTGTGTTGCCAGCACATCGATAGTACCCTGCCTGTAACGCAGCAAGCGGCCAAAGTTTGTTCGGTCCTCGGTGATGAGGATGGAACCGTCAGCGAGGCAATTCAGAAAGGCCGGATTTTTGAGTCCGGTTGCGGCTGTGGTTACCCGACCGCGTGTGTAACGTGACAAGTGATCCGTGGTCTTTTCGACATAGTAGATATCTCCGTCAGGGCTCTGGCACACGCCTTCCGCCTCCTTGAGTCCGTCCAGCAAGACCTCTATCTCGGCCGTTGCCGGGTCGATCCGCAACAGGCGGCCGTCCTGTTTTTTGTCCTCGATGATCAGGATTTTTTCAGGGCCGGCACTGGCGATACCCTCGGCACCGGATGCGCCGTCCAGATAGTGCATCGTTCCCGACTTATAGACGATGAGTGCATGGCTGCCGGCTTCATTGGTAATGTACAGGGTATTACCCTGCAGCAGGATGCCATCGGGTTTGTCCATATGACCCAGCAGCGTGCGCGTTTGTCCCCGCCGAATAAGCAGAAGCTGACCCTGGCCGTGACGCTTTTCCAGTGTGGCGTAAAGGTCGCCATTGCGACCAAAGGCAAGCGCCGAGATTTCCTCCAGATTATCAGCGAATACCTGGTAATGCATCCCGGCTGCGAGTACAGGTGCTCCAAAAAATGCATAAAGCAGTCCTGATGCCGCGGCCAATGGTGCAAGCGACCAGAAAAGGTACCTTGTATATTGCATGAGCCTCGAGTCTAGCTTCGGCAGGCAGGTCCTGAATGCGGTTTATTCCATTGGAAGCGGTTTCACTTGGTTGAGCATGGAAACCGCTGAAGTGTAGACCGGGTTTATTAAGGGAAACTTAACGTCACTTTGCTCATCGAGATGCCTGCTAATCAGAGCCGGCCTGGATAATCACATGTTTCACTCTGTGCCATTGTCCAGCGGCATTTCAAATACGACTATTGCGCCCTGGTAATCAAAGCAAACGCGTTGTGCCACGGAATGTAACAGATGCATCATTGGTTTATTGTCAGATAGCATGGAGCCATGGAAGCGCTTAATTCCACGTTCCCGGGCAGCGGCCATTAACCTTCTGAACAGTATGCGGCCCAAGCCCATTTTTTGATACGCATCGATAACTGCAATCGCTGGCTCGACCACCTCTCGATCATCTCCAAAGTGGACAAACCGGGCGACGCCTATCCCTTCGCCCGCCTGGTTCAGTGCGCCAATGGCAAAATGATCCACTCCGTCAATTTCGGTCAGATAGCGCAGGTCTGCATTGGTCAGTTTCAGCTTGGCAGAAAGGAAACGATGGAAACGTGATTCTGGTGAAAAGTTGTCCATCCCGCGTTCAAGCAAAGGCTTGTCAGCAGGGATTACCAGTCGCAGGGTGACAGGAGTGCCATCGCTTAAATTGACTGCTTCCCGGTAGGTGGGAGTAAATTCATATGCATTTTCTGTTAACTTCGTCATAAGTGATTCTTGCGCTGCTATTCATCACCTGCGCGGATACCCGTATTTACTCAGGGCATCGGCAAGCAGGTGATCGAGGTACAGGGCGTTACTGGAATGCGGGATGGCATCTGTGCTCCAGATGTGACTGACGCCTGCCCGGTGTAGCCGTTCCTGCGCGTCACCCACGAACAGGGCATGGGTGACCAGGACCGAGATACTGGCGGGTTCAAAACTTGCCAGCGCCAGAGTTGCTTCTTCGAGTGTGCGACCGGTGCTGGCCACATCATCAACCAGTACAATGTGACGGTTACGGAAGTCTGCCTTTGGCAGGCTGACACGTACCTGTTGATCACCGAAACGTTCTTTGTGTGCGACGCAGTAATCGAAGCCGCTGTCGTGGGCAATAGCCGCGACCCATTGTTCGGACTCCTCGTCCGGTCCCAGCAGGAACGGGTTGTCCACCTGTTCCCCCAGAAAGGTTGACATGACGGCGGTGGCCTTCAGATTGATTGCCGGGTCCACGGGGACGGCATCTTGCAACTGGTGTACCCGGTGCAGGTGCGAGTCCACGGTAATCAGTGCGTCGATCCATTGGGACAACAGGGTGCCGATGACGCGCTGGCTAACCGCCTCACCGGGGTGAAAAGCCTTGTCCTGACGCATGTAGCAGAGATACGGGGCAACCAGTGTAATGTGATTTGCGCCGAGGTCCCGGGCGGTTGCCGCTGCCAGGACAAGCTCCACCAGCTTGCTGTCGGGGTGGTCCAGCGTCTGGCAGATAACGACATGTTCCGGGAGTGATTCGGGCAGCTGCAAACGGGTTTCACCATCCGGGAAATGATGGATCAGTGCCTCCGCATAGGGCATGCCTGTTGCACTGGCCAGACGTTGCGCCGCTTCCCGGTATTCGGGGAAAGCTATTAACAGACCACTATTGCTTAGTCGTGAAGACAATATGGTAGCCTTATGTCCCGGTTGGCCCGGCAGCTTCAATCCGGTAGCCGCTTTCTTCTGCTGCCGCCTCGCAGGCAAAGCGGAAGTCCGCGGCAAACTCGGCATGAATGGTGTACAGGGGGGTGCCCTGTTCGACCTGCTCGCCAAGCTTGCGTTGCAGATCGACACCGGCACCCGGGTCCATGGGCGCACCGGCCAGGCGTGCAATGTGTGCCATTTGCAGATTATCGATGTTGGTGATCGTCCCGGAGGCACTGGCCAGTACCGGCTGTTGCAAATTACCCGGCACAGCTGTCTCGGGGGGGGGACCCTGTGCCTTGATGATGGCTTCCATTTTGGCCAGTGCGCGGCCGGAGTCCAGAATATCGCGGGCAATCACATAGCCCTGTCCACCGCGCACATCAGGGTCGAATTCCAGGATTCTTCCGGCCAGCTGCAG
>Ga0316191_10001676_pt1 | contig 15725 bp, 14 predicted proteins | sample Eddworburr2cm_MG_FD_204928 | JGI IMG/M metagenome (GOLD analysis project Ga0316191, IMG submission 204928) | Coastal sediment microbial communities from Maine, United States - Eddy worm burrow 2 cm | ecosystem: Environmental > Aquatic > Marine > Coastal > Sediment | place: USA: Maine...
CATTGTCGATGCCTTGCACATGTAATGTAATTCTGGCCGCCCCTGAGTAGTTCATGCTGATCGTGCCCGCCGTGTCGCGGTCTCCGAATGTCCAGGCCCTTAGACTGCCGCGCGGCGTATGCCTTTGCAGACGGTAGACACGAGGCTTTGCTTCCATCCTATCTTCATGCTGAGGGTCGCGGTGCGAACCGAAAAGCGTTAAGGTAGTGCCATCGGCATCCGTCTGGAATGTCACTGGAGCCGATTGTTGCGGTTGCAAAATGCCGCGGTCATTAACGCGCGTCATCATGCACTCTCCGGTTGGCACATCAGCATTCGCCACAACAGAATATCCAAACACTGCGCCGACCATCGAGATTGTAGCTTTGGCAAACGTCTCATTGTGAAATGTCATGCCTAGCCCCCCAGAAAACTTTTGCGCACATCGGGGTCGGCAAGAAGTTCCTTACCGGTGCCGGTATAGGCATTGCGGCCCTGCACCAAAACATATCCTTTGTCCGCAATTTCAAGCGCTTGCCGGGCATTCTGTTCGACCATAAGGATCGGTATGCCGGTGCGCGCCACCTCAATGATCCGATCGAATAATTCGTCCATCACGATGGGGGACACGCCTGCTGTAGGCTCGTCGAGCATCAAGACTTTGGGCTGTGTCATCAAAGCGCGCCCCACGGCCACCTGTTGACGTTGACCACCGGAAAGCTCGCCCGCGGCCTGATCGCGCTTGTCGCGCAGGATCGGAAAAAGATCGTAAATCTGCTCCATCGTCGGGCGGATGTCGTCAGTGCGGATGAATGCCCCCATCTCTAGGTTTTCCTCGACGGTCAGAGACGTGAAGATGTTCGATGTCTGCGGCACAAAGCCCATGCCCTTGCTGACCCGCGCTTGGGGCGTCAGCGCTGTGATATCTTCGCCATCCAGTCGTACGTGGCCCTGACGCAGGTTCAGCATGCCGAACACTGCTTTCATCCCCGTTGATTTACCTGCACCGTTCGGGCCGACAATGACGGCAATTTCGCCTCGATCAACGGCAATGGTACAGTCATGTAAAATGTCCGGCCCCGCACCATAGCCGCCTGTCATGTTCTCACCGATCAGGAACGGCCCGCCTGTAGCGGCAAAGGCTTTGCCACCCTTGCGTACTGGTTGGGCTTTGCCCATCCCAGCTGCGTTGCCCAAAGACAGATCGCGATTGCCACGGTCGCTATAGGGGCCGCTGCTCACGCTGTGGTTCCAATTCTACTGCCGTATGATACCATTTTTGCGCTGTGCAGCGGTTCAGGATTTGTCATGCCCCCACCTTTTCTTTGTTCTTGAGGCCGGTTCCAAGATAGGCTTCGATCACCTGTTCGTTTGCCTTGATTTCGGCCAGTGTGCCTTCGGCCAGAACCTTGCCTTCTGCCATGCAAATGACCGGATCGCAGAGGCGTCCGATGAAATCCATGTCATGTTCAATAACAACAAATGTGTAGCCGCGTTCTTTATTAAGCCGGATGATCGCATCGCCGATGGTGTTCAGCAGGGTACGGTTTACGCCAGCGCCCACTTCGTCAAGGAAAACGATACGCGCATCGACCATCATCGTGCGGCCCAATTCCAGCAGTTTCTTTTGCCCGCCCGAGATTTGGCCGGCTTTATGGTCTGCCAGATGTTCTACTGTCAGGAACTCGAGCACTTCATCTGCTTTCGCGCGCAGGGCCCTTTCTTCGTTTGCGATCCGCTTGCGTCCGAACCACGTGTTCCACAATGTCTCGCCGGCTTGATCGCCGGGAACCATCATCAGGTTCTCGCGACATGTCATCGATGAGAATTCGTGCGCGATCTGAAACGTGCGTAACAAGCCTTTGTGAAAGAGCGTGTGCGGCGGCAGGCCAGTAATATCTTCGCCTGCCATAGAAACCCGTCCTGATGTGGGTTGAAGAACGCCTGCTATCACATTGAAAAGAGTTGTCTTCCCTGCGCCGTTTGGTCCGATCAACCCAGTGATCGAGCCCTGCCTGATCTCGAGCGACGCGCCATCGACCGCGTGAAAGCCGCCGAAATGCTTATGAAGATCCTCAACAATAATCATGTCTTGCCCTCAAGCTGGCTGTAACCGGCCAGTTTTAAGTACGACAACAGCCCGGAGCAGATGCTCCGGGCTGCTTTCTCAAACGATGTCAGGATTACTTGAACCCGATCGTCACGTTCTCGCCGTTTTGCACTTCGATCATCCGGTATGTGCCTGCGGATTCGCCGGGGCCGATAAGCTCAACCGCGGATGCACCCACATAGTCCACATCGCCACCCTCGCGGATGATGTCGAGCGCTTTGCCCAGTTCACCGGGGTAGATTTTTTCGCCGGGTGCGTTGGCTACATCCATGATGTGTTTGCCATATTCAGCCGGGTCCGTGCTATTTGCCGCTTGCATCGCGAGCATGAAGAGCGCAGCAGCGTCATAGCTTTCTGGCGTGTAGGGTGAGGTTGCGTCAAATGCATCTCCAGCCATTTCTTTAAGCTTTTCAATGCCTTCACCACCAGAACCTGCGATCTGGCCGTAAGAGCCGTCAAGGGCAGAGCCTACGTTTGTCGGAAGGCTGTCGCCAATCATGCCACCGGGAAGACCGAAGGTGTCAAAAGCACCCGTGTCCAGTGCGGCGTTAATGATGCCCAGACCACCCTGGTCAAGGTATCCCGCAACCACCAGCAAATCACCGCCAGCCGATGCCAAGGCGCCCATCTCGGCAGAGTAGTCTGCTTTGCCGTCTTCATGTGCTGCAACAATAGTAACTTCGCCACCGACCGCTTCAAAGTTGGACTGGATCGCGTCCGCGAGACCCTTGCCGTAGTCGTTGTTTGTGTATGTCAGTGCAATGGACTGCACGCCACGCTCTTGCAGGATTTCTGCCATCACCTGACCTTCACGCGCATCCGAAGGCGCTGTGCGGAAAAACAGACCATTGTCTTCGACCGTCGTCAGACCGGGGGATGTGGCGGATGGTGAAATCATTACCATGCCGTTTGGAATGGCCACGTTTTGCAAAATCGCGCCGGTCACACCCGAGCAGTCGCCGCCGATTAACCCGTTGATGCCTTCGGCAATCAAACGTTCGGCGTTCGATGTAGCAAGACCGTTGTCGATACAGCCGGTATCGGCACGAATGGGTGTTACGGTTGCCGCGTCCAACAGCTTGCCGCTTTCGGTGACTTCAGCCATCGCCATTTCCGCGCCGGCAGCCATTGGGCCGGTGAGCGATTCAATCGGGCCGGTATAGCCAAACTGAACGCCCAGTATTACTTCTTTCGCGTGTCCGCCGGCGTATGCGCCAGTTGCCACGAGTGCTGCAGCCGTACTGGCCAAAAGCAACTTTTTCATTTGTACTCTCCCTTATTGGAACTTCACGTTCGCCGATGAGATTATGCGCCCTATTTCGAAATTAAAAGCAGTTTCATAGCGTTCGAACACCTGCCTTATAGCGGTGCATCAGAACTCTCAAAGTTAGGCGCTCCGCGCTTTGGTGCGGGCAAGGACAGGAGACAGTGACTTGAGAAAGATTTTCGTTCAGGCAGTTGCAGTGATTTTGACGATAGGCTCAATATCGGGAGGCGTGCACGCAGATACCACAATAACACCGATGATTACGGGACTGGACGAGCCTTGGGGGATTGACCATCTCCCCGATGGGAGCCTGCTCATCACCGAAAAAGACGGCCGTGTGCTTTTATGGAAAGATGGCCAGACCCGGGCGTTAGGGGGCGCGCCGGATGTTGTGGATCGCGGGCAGGGCGGTCTTTTAGACGTTACCGTGGCAACGGATTTCGCAAGTTCGCGCACGATTTTTTTCAGCTATAGCAAACGCCAGAACGGGGGTGCCGGTACAGCACTTGCCGCAGCCGAGCTATCTGCTGAAGGCGACAGCCTGGAAAACTTTCGTAATCTGTTCGAGATTGCTGCGGGCAGTTCGGGCGGCCGGCACTTTGGATCACGCGTGGTCGAGGCTGTGGATGGCACCCTGTTTATGACCATCGGTGATCGTGGTGACAGGCCTGCGGCACAAGATCTGTCAAATCACACGGGTACGATCATTCGCGTAAATCGCGACGGATCCGTGCCTGCCGATAACCCGTTTGTAGGCAAGAGCGGCGTACAGCCCGAGATATGGTCATACGGGCACCGGAACCCTCAGGGTGCAGGGTTGGATGCACAAGGCAGACTATGGACGGCCGAGCACGGCGCGCGCGGCGGGGACGAGGTGAACCTTATTCGCAAAGGCGCCAACTATGGTTGGCCCGTGATCTCTTATGGGCGTCACTATTCGGGTGGTAAAATCGGTGAAGGTGTTTCAAAGCCAGGGATGCAGCAGCCTGCTTCGTATTGGGACCCGTCTATAGCACCTTCGGGGTTGATGATTTACCAAGGCGACATGTTCCCGCAGTGGCAGGGCGACATGTTTGTAGGGTCTTTGAAAGACGATTACATCTCGCGGTTGGAAATGACGGGTGAAACGACCCGCGAAGTTGGAAAAATCAGCAACAATGCCACGGAGCGCGTGCGAGATATCATCGAAGCGACAGACGGCAGCATCTGGTTCATATCTGTCGGAAATGGCACCATCTACCGGATGGCGCAGTAAATCAGATTGTCAGAACGACAGGCGGGCCGCATGACTGCCACGCTCGCGGTAGGGCGTGGTATCGTAGTGTGCCCTGTAGCATTTTGAGAAATGCGATGGCGAAGCAAAGCCACAGGCGAGGGCTACATTTATAACGCTCATATCGGTTTGCATCAGCAGGTTGCGCGCCTTTTGCAGGCGAAGCTCCATGTAGTACCGCTTGGGGCTGCGGTTGAGGTAACGACGAAACAATCGTTCAAGCTGCCGCGTGCTCATCCCGACATCTTTCGCCAGTGTTGACGGGCTGATCGGCTCTTCGATATTGCTTTCCATCATCTGGATTACTTGGCTGAGCTTCGGGTGTCTGACACCAATACGCGTCGGTACAGAAAGCCGTTGCGTGTCCTGATCCGTCCGGATGGAGGTATAGATCAGCTGGTCCGCGACCAAATTTGCCAGATCTTCTCCGTGGTCGTCAGCAATCAGTTTCAGCATCAGATCAATTGAAGACGTGCCACCTGCCGTCGTTAGTCGATTGCCGTCTACGACAAATACCGACTTGGTCAGGATTACATCCTGAAAGTCTTCCGCAAAGCTATCTTGGTTTTCCCAATGAATGGTCGCTTTCTTTCCGTCCAGCAAACCTGCCTTGGCCAGTGTGAAAGCGGCGGTGCACAGGCCGCCAACCATGGCACCTTTGCGCGCTTCGCGGCGGAGCCAGCCTAGAACGCGTTTCGTGGTCGCGGCCTGTACGTCGATACCGCCGCAGACCAATACGGTGTCGTCGCGTTGCAGGTCGACCAGATCTCCATCTAGCTTAAAGCCACTGCCCGCCGAACATTGAATGATGTCGCCGCCTTCGCCCACGATCTGCCATTCATACAGGTTTTTGCCGGCCATTCGGTTTGCAATGCGCAGGCTTTCTACGGCAGCTGAAAAACACAGCAGGGTAAAGTTCTCCAGCAAGACAAATACAAAGCGCCTCGGTTTGGGTGCCGATGCGTCCTGTCTGGAAGAAGTTTTTACGTCGGACATTGCTGCCTCTTCTTTTATTGCTGCGTGCGGTCGATGCACCGCGACGGTCCGGTTTAACGAATACCTTGCCCACGGTCCGAAAGCGACGTCAAGAGGACGAATTTGTGATATGGTCACTGGTGGCAGGCTTTTGTATAGAGAGCCGAGATGTGAGCGCTCGCAGTGCGTGGGCCAGAGACTGGAGACAAAGATAATGAGCGAATGGACCAAATCGAGCTGGCGTAGCAAGCCGCGCATTCAAATGCCGGACTACCCCGATCAAGCGGCGCTGAACGAGGTTGAAGCGCAGCTGTCCCGTTTTCCCGTTCTCGTTTTTGCGGGCGAGGCACGCCGTTTAAAAGCACACCTTGCGGCTGCCGGACGTGGTGACGCATTCCTTTTGCAAGGTGGAGACTGTGCCGAGGCGTTCGACCAGTTCAGTTCGGACGGCATTCGTGACACGTTCAAAGTGATGCTGCAGATGGCTATCGTTCTGACGCATGGTGCGAAAGTGCCGGTTATCAAAGTGGGACGCATGGCGGGTCAGTTTGCCAAGCCCAGATCGGCGCCAACTGAAACGATAGATGGCGTAGAGCTGCCAAGCTACCGCGGTGACATCATCAACAAACTGGACTTCACGTCAGACGCGCGTATTCCGGACCCTCAGAATATGCTGCGCGCCTATACTCAGGCAGCGGCGACGCTGAACCTGTTGCGCGCCTTCTCGACCGGCGGCTATGCGGATGTGCATCAAGTGCATTCATGGACGCTGGGTTTTACAGAAGGTGAAAAGGTCGACGCGTACCGTGAAATTGCGAACCGCATTTCGGATACGCTGGACTTTATGACGGCTGCCGGCGTCAATCCGCAGACAGCGCACACGTTGCAAACGGTCGAGTTTTACACCAGCCACGAGTCGCTTTTGCTGGAGTATGAAGAGGCATTGACCCGCATCGATAGCATTACCGGTAAATGGCTGGCAGGTTCGGGGCATATGCTGTGGATCGGTGATCGTACGCGTCAGCCGGACGGTGCTCATGTGGAATTTGCCAGTGGCGTTCAAAACCCCATTGGGTTGAAAGCAGGCCCGACTATGACGCCTGATGACCTCAAAGCGCTGATGGCCAAACTGAACCCTGAAAACGAAGAGGGCCGCTTGACGTTGATCGCGCGCTTTGGTGCCGGCAGTGTTACAGAACATCTGCCGCGTCTAATCAAGACGGTGCAGGACGAAGGCGCGAAAGTAACTTGGGTGTGCGATCCGATGCACGGCAACACAATCAAGTCCTCAACCGGATATAAAACACGGCCATTTGAATCGGTTTTGCGGGAAGTGCGTGAGTTCTTTGGCGTTCACGCCGCAGAAGGAACTGTTCCCGGCGGTGTTCATTTCGAGATGACAGGGCAGGACGTTACCGAATGTACCGGTGGCGTGCGCGCGGTTAGCGACGAAGATCTTTCTGACCGTTACCATACTGCGTGTGATCCGCGCCTTAACGCCAGCCAGTCGCTGGAACTGGCATTTTTGGTAGCCGAGGAATTATCGACCCGCCGTGCGGCGGTGCAGGATCAGGCAACCGCCTGAATTCATTGCTAAGACGTCGAACTTATAAGCCCGCAGTAATGCTGCGGGCTTTTTTGTGCGTGACTTATGCCCGTCATATCAGGGACTGACCAAAAAAACGCCCGCACGTTCTGCGCGGGCGGATTTCTCCTGATCAAAGGAATATGAAGCTCAGTCGTCGTTTTTAACCAGCCGCAGGTAGGGCGCATCGCTAAGGGGCGTCTCTGTCTGGAATGTTGGCGCAGGCTCGGAAAAGCCCGGCATATTAGTCGGCGGCTTCGCAGGCTTGCTCACTGGTTTGACCTGTGTGGGCATTGGCCCCGCGTTTTCAGAAAGGATCGGGCGCAGAATTGTATTTGTGACATCAAACCGGCGCGGACTGCGGCCCATATCGCCCACCGATACCAACGCGCCCAACAAGCGGCTCACGTCGCCAAGGTCGCTTTTCAGCGGCATCAGCAAAATTCTTGCGTCCAGAGGAGGCGCACCTGCCGCTTTGCCCGAATGCAGTGTCATGACGCAAGTTGCCGGCGTTTCAAACACTTCTTCCAGCGTATCACTGACCTGACGGCGCGATGCGGGCGTGATGAATGCGGTCAGCGGCATCCCGCGCACTTCCATACCCATCAGGTCGCTCAAGTGACTGCCAGCGATACGAAGACGCGCAATTCCCGGTGCAATCCGCTCGACAATGAATGAGTATTCCAGCGCCTGCTCAATACCGCGCGGATCAATCTCGGAACGGTTTGGCATAATGCGGCCACCGCGCAAAGCTTCCCAATAGGCTTCGACCTGAGCCAACGGGGTAAAGCTATTGTCTGAATTATGCTGCGTCATACTGACGACATTGTGCTTGTTTTGTCGGCCGTTGTCCATTGGTTGTACCCTTGGTTTGTAAGGTTCAAAGACCCTAATCTCATTTGGTCACCTTTACGCCGCGATGGCTCAACTTTTACATCGGTCCAGAACGGTTACTAAGGCGTTAATATCAACAATTTTTGCAAAATGTGCTGCTAAGTGAGGGAATGGTTAACCGTAGAGATCACGAATCGTATGTCATCCAGGCAATGGTGCAGGGGTTGCCCTAGACGGCGAAACTGACATAAGGCATGGCGAAATACGTGATTGAAAGGACCTGTTCATGCTGCGATCCATGACCGGCTTTGCCTCTGGAAACGGCAGTCTCGCTCCGCATAGCTGGAGCTGGGAGTTGCGTGCAGTGAACGGTAAGGGGCAGGATCTTCGGTTGCGCGTACCTGACTGGATTGACGGTCTTGAGGTGCTGCTGCGCAAAAAGCTTGCGTCACATACGGCACGGGGCAATATCACCCTGTCCCTGCGTATTGCGCGCGAAGATACAGCTGCCGCGTTGCAGGTGAATACTGTGCAGCTGGCCAATGTGCTGGACGCTTTGACCCTTATCGAAAGCGAAGCCACGCGGCGGGGCGTTAGTCTGTCCCCAACAAAAGCCAGTGATATAGCAGGCTTGCGCGGTGTTCTTGAGGCGCGAACCGCCGATGATGATAATGAACCCCTTCTGGCGCAGCTGTCATTGGAGGCCGATACAATCATCGCCGCGTTCAACGATATGCGTACGTCGGAGGGCGCGGCACTAGAGGTGCTGTTAAACAGGCAACTGGATGAAATTGCAGAGCTGACGGAACAGGCAGCGCAAGCCGTCAGCGCGCGGGCTGATGAGGCGGCCGCTACGTTAAAGCGTAACCTCGCACGGGTCGTTGACAATACAGATGGGATTGACCCGGACCGGCTTGAGCAGGAGTTGGCGTTGATCGCGGTAAAGTCCGACGTGACCGAAGAGATTGACCGGCTGCGTGCTCATGTAGATGCCGCGCGCGAGCTGATCGGGCAGGGTGGTCCTGTCGGGCGCAAGCTTGATTTCCTGATGCAAGAATTCAATCGTGAAGCCAATACGCTGTGCGCCAAAGCCCAGCATGGTGTTTTGACCCGCATTGGGCTGGCACTCAAGGCGGTGATCGATCAGATGCGCGAACAAGTACAGAATGTGGAGTAGGCGATGACTGTGACACGACGCGGGCTGCTCATTATCCTCAGCTCACCTTCGGGGGCTGGAAAGTCGACATTGGCAAGACGTTTGCGCGATTGGGACGCGGATATCCAGTTTTCGGTCTCGGCAACCACGCGTGCCCCCCGCCGGGGCGAGGTTGATGGCCGCGAGTATCATTTTGTAGACGCGCCCGCTTTCAAATCCCAAGTGGCAGCAGGCGGGATGTTGGAACATGCGCATGTGTTCGGAAACTTTTATGGCTCACCTCGTGCCCCCGTTCAGGATGCAATCAACAGCGGAAAAGACGTGCTGTTTGACATTGACTGGCAGGGCGCACAGCAGATCACTAATTCGGCCCTGAGTGCGCATACGCTGTCTATTTTCTTACTGCCGCCTTCTATTGTCGAGCTCCGCAACAGGTTGGAGAAGCGTGCGCAAGATGATGCTGAAACCATCGCCCGCCGTATGGACAAAAGCTGGGACGAGATCAGCCATTGGGGCAGTTACGACTATGTGCTGGTTAACGATGATCTGGACACGACCGAGGCGCAGCTTAAAACTATTGTGACGGCCACGCGCTTGCGGCGCAGTCAACAACCGGGGCTGACCGAACACGTCCGCCATCTCCAAACAGAATTCGAGGAACTGCCATGACCCTTTATGCACTTGGAACGCATGCGCCAGAGTGCCATGCAGACACATGGGTTGCACCTGATGCTAACCTGATAGGTCAGGTTGTGCTTGAACAGGGCGCTTCCGTATGGTTCGGCACCACAATTCGGGCAGATCACGAAGAAATCCGTGTCGGGCAGGGATCGAATGTGCAGGAAAACTGCGTTTTTCACATAGATGACGGGTATCCCATGATGATCGGCGAAGGGTGCACGATCGGCCATAAGGTCATGCTGCACGGCTGCACGATCGGCGACAATACCCTGATTGGCATGGGGGCCACAGTGCTAAATGGTGCGCGTATTGGCAAAAACTGCCTGATCGGTGCCGGTGCTTTGATTACCGAAAATAAGGTTATTCCGGATAATTCTCTGGTGATGGGGGTGCCGGGAAAAGTCGTACGTGAACTTGATGAGGCAGCGATCGAAGGTTTAAAAGCATCAGCGCTGCACTATGAGGAAAACATGCGCCGTTTCAAAGATGAACTTCGGGTTGCAGGCAACTGATATGAAAAACGAAAAAGGGTCTTTGATGCGCCCTGATGCGCTCCCGTCTTCTGCGTCTCGCCCGGTGGTTACGCCGCTCAGCCCTTCGGTGGTTTATGCGTCGGACACGCCGGATATGCTGGACCAGCAATATGAAGGGGCGTTGCATGGCTATACCTATTCTCGCGAAGGACACCCGAATGCGGATGTTGTGGCCAGGCGACTTGACCGTATGGAAGACGCACCGCATCCGGGGATCATGACATCCTCAGGGATGGGGGCCGTGTCGGCTGTGCTGCTTGGTCTGACCGCGGCTGGCGATCATGTCATCGGGGGCAATCAGCTCTATGGCAGGTCGCTGCGGATGATGACAGAAGACCTGCCGCGTCTGGGTATTGCGACCTCGCTTGTGGATCCCGGTGACATCAAGGCGATGCGCGCCGCTATTCGTCCTGAAACGCGTATTTTGTTGGTCGAAGTGGTGTCTAATCCGACCTTGCGCGTGGCGGATATTGGCGGTCTGGCGGCCCTCGCGAAAGAGACGGGCATTCTATTGGTGATCGACAATACGTTTACGACACCGCGCGCCTTTAAGGCCTTTGATGCAGGTGCCGACGTGGTGGTCCATTCCGTGACCAAACTGCTTGCTGGGCACTCTGATGTGATGTTGGGGTACGTGGCCGCAAAAGATAGGAACATCAATGACCGGTTACGCGTCTTTACCGTGACAACCGGTATGACGGCCAGCCCGTTTGATTGCTGGCTTGCCGAACGGGGTATGCTGTCGTTTGATCTGCGTTTTGAACGCGCTCAAAGCACCGCCGTGCATTTGGCTGCGCATTTAAGCACGCTGGAGGGGGTGCGGCGGGTGATCTATCCGGGGCGGGCAGACCACCCGGATCATGCGCGTGCTGCATCTCTGTTGGGGCAGAACCATTGCAACATGGTCAGTTTCGAACTGAATGGGGCGCGCGCAGCGGCGAACGCCTTTACCCGTGCGGCGGATGGTTTGTCTTTTGCGCCCACGTTGGGCGATGTCGGCACAACGATTTCCCATCCCGCGTCATCCTCGCATCGTGCGTTAACCGAAGCGGCCCGCGCCGAACTTGGAATGTCTGAAGGTTTCTTCAGAATTTCCGTAGGTTTGGAGGATCCGCAAGCACTGTGCGATGTATTCACTCAGGCCGTCGCGGCAGCGGTTTCTGCGTAAGCATAAAGGAGGCCGGAGTGACGACTTTGATTAACGAGTTGCTCTTGGCGCTGCCTATGCCTGCAATAGCGATCGATGGGTCCGAGCGTATCATGGCCGCCAATACCGACGCCCATACGTTGATCGGGCAGGGTATCGAGGGACGCAACTATGTGACTATTCTGCGCCAACCCCCTTTGATTGATGCAATTGAAAAGACGCTGGCGGACAGCCTTGCACGGACCTCGACCTATCTGGCTAATGACGGGGTTGAGGACACGACCTATCAGGTGACAGTACGGGTGGTCCCCGGCGCGCGCGTCATTGTGTTGTGTTTCATCGATATTACGCATCTGGAACAGGCGGGGCAGATGCGTCGCGATTTCGTAGCCAATGTGAGCCATGAGCTGCGCACACCTTTGACGGCGCTTATGGGTTTCATTGAAACGTTAAGAGGGCCCGCGCGGGATGATGCCGCAGCGCGTGACCGGTTTTTGGATATTATGGAGGGCGAGGCGGGCCGGATGAATCGTTTGGTGGGTGATCTCTTGTCGCTCAGCCGTGTGGAGGGGGAACAACGTGTCCGGCCGCGCGGGCAGGTTGTTCTGAATGACGTTCTTGCGTCGGTCTTGCAGGCCCTGTCCCCGTTGGCCAAAGACCACGGTATGACGGTTGAAACCGCCTTTCCCAATACACCTGTCACAATGACCGGTGATACCGACCAACTGAAACAGGTTTTCACCAATCTGGTCGAGAATGCGATTAAATACGGGACTGCCGGTAAGCGCGTTACCATTGCGATGCAGCAAGTAGAGCGTGATCCTGCGTTGCGCGCGCCGGCAGTGCGGATCGAGGTTATTGACTACGGAACAGGCATCGATGCGGTGCATTTGCCACGCCTGACAGAACGGTTTTACCGCGCCGACGGGCACCGTAGTCGTGCGCTGGGAGGCACCGGATTGGGGCTGGCGATTGTAAAGCATATTATCAACAGACACCGTGGCCGCCTGCGCGTTGAAAGCGAAGTTGGCAAGGGCGCTCGGTTCACCGTGATTCTTCCGTTAGAGCTTGGCTAGGGTTGAGCGGCGCGCGCAGAACTCACGTTTTGGGCGAAAATACCGCCAAAATTCAGAATCACCAATTATGGGCGGTGCGATTTCAGCGCGCGTATCTGATAACTTAGTTATTATTTGCAGATACTTAAGTGTTTTTGATGGCTGTCATAAAACCGTTACGTGTTTGTCACAAAAGCATAGCGTCCGACCCGTACCACCACCGCAAGGTTGCCATTGGGGGTGACCCTGAAACGTCACTTTGACAGGAGCTATCATGTCATCAACAAAATTCTCCACATCAGCGCTCGCAATCGCTGTGGTTACCGCAGCAACGGCTGCTTCCGCGCGCGATCAGGTCCAGGTCGCCGGATCATCCACAGTGCTTCCATATGCTTCTATCGTTGCTGAAGCCTTCGGCGAGAACTTTGAATTCCCGACACCCGTTGTTGAATCCGGTGGCTCTTCTGCGGGTCTCAAGCGGTTTTGCCAAGGCGTTGGCACTGAGCATACAGACATCGCAAATGCCTCGCGTGCGATCCGCGAAAAAGAAATTGCAGCCTGTGCCGAAAATGGTGTGACAGACATCATCGAAGTCCGCATTGGCTATGACGGTATCGTCTTTGCAAGCCAGTTCGACGGCCCAGCCTACACTGCCTTCACACAGTCCGACATCTTCAACGCTCTGGCGCCAAAGGTCATGGTAGACGGTGCGCTGGTTGATAACCCTTACACAAAGTGGTCCGACTTTAACGCTGATTTGCCGGATGCCGATATCCTCGCGTTTATTCCAGGCACCAAGCACGGTACGCGCGAAGTGTTCGAAGAGAAGGTGATCGCGGCAGGCTGTGAAGCAACCGGCGCCATGGAGGCGATGATCGCGGCGGGCATGTCGGAAGATGACGCCGAGGATGCGTGTCTTGAGGTGCGTACAGACGGTCGTTCAGTGGATATTGATGGCGACTATACAGAAACACTCGCCTCGATTGATGCAAACTCGAATGCGGTCGGCGTCTTTGGCCTGGCGTTCTATGAGAACAACACCGACAAGTTGAAAGTCGCGACAATGGCGGGTGTCGAACCGACAACCGAAACGATTGCTGCGGGCGAATACCCTGTTTCGCGCCCCTTGTTTTTCTACATCAAGAAGGCACACATCGGCGTCATTCCGGGTCTGAAAGAATTCGCTGAATTCTATGTATCGGACGAGATCGCCGGTCCTGACGGACCATTGGCAAATTATGGCCTCGTGTCCGACCCTGAACTGTCCGAGACACAAGCAGTAGTATCCGGTGAGCAAATCATGGGTGGCGGAAGCTAAGTGGCTCAGCCCTGACTTAATGAGTTCGGGTGTAGCAAGTATCGGGCGACGCGTTTGCGTCGCCCGAATTATCGCAAGGGCCTTTGAGTGGGCCGTCTTTTAGTTTTGGGGGATGCATGCCCGTACTTTGGCTTTGCGCGATTATTCTGGCACTGGCGGCCGCTGGCTTTGTGCTGGCGCGTGGTCGCGCTTTGGCTAGCGTGGACGGTAATAGTGAGCAGTTGCATTCATTGCCGTCCTACTATGGCTCCAACGCGTTGATGAAATCGGTTTTCCCTGCGTTTGGCCTGATGATTGTCTGGATGCTCGCGCAGCCGTTGGTTATTGACAACCGTGTCGCCCAGTTTATTCCCGCAAGCGAAATAGCCGATGGATCAAACATCGGGCTGGTGATGTCGGAAGTGCGGCGCACGGCCGATGGGCTAAGCCGCGCGATCCAAGAGGGCTTTATTGACGAACAAGACGCAGATGCGCCGGAAGCGGACCTGACCGATATTACCCAGCGTCTGAAAGATGCAGGGCAGGTGGTCACCAACGATATTACCCAGCCGATCCTGAATGCAGCACAAGAGTACCGGCACATGAGCGGCACCTCGCGCACGTTGATGACGGGTGCGGTCCTTCTGGTGGCGTTGATGGGGGCTGCGTGGGGCGTGATGCAAAGTGGTCGTGATTTCCGCGCACGTAACGTGGTCGAGCAAGGCATACTTGCCATTCTGATTGCTGCAGCCTCTGTTGCGATCCTGACGACGCTTGGGATTATCTTTTCACTGATATTCAACACGATTGAGTTCTTTAACCTTTATCCTGCGGCTGAATTTTTCACTTTGCTCGAATGGGCGCCAAGCTTTTCGGGGCGCGGTGGCGCTTCCAGCCTTGGCATATTGCCATTGTTGTGGGGCACCATCTATATCTCGATTGTCGCGCTTTTGGTTGCCGTGCCGATTGGCCTTTTCGCGGCGATTTACCTATCCGAATACGCATCACCGCGCGTACGGGGTATTGCAAAGCCATTGTTGGAAATACTCGCAGGTATTCCGACGATCGTTTACGGTTTGTTTGCATTGCTTACAATCGGCCCGCTGCTTGTCAGTGTGTTTGGTGAAAACGGCACGGGTTGGATGGGCGGCGGACGCTCTGTCATGACAGCGGGCATCGCGATGGGCATTATGCTGATCCCGTTTGTCAGCTCACTATCCGACGATATTATCAATGCTGTGCCGCAATCCTTGCGTGACGGGTCATACGGGCTTGGTGCTACACGGTCTGAGACGATCAAGCAGGTTGTCTTGCCAGCTGCCTTGCCTGGCATCGTCGGCGCCATCCTGTTGGCCGCAAGCCGTGCAATTGGCGAGACGATGATCGTTGTGCTTGGGGCAGGGGCCGCGGCACGCTTGTCTCTGAACCCCTTTGAGGCAATGACTACAGTAACAGCCAAGATCGTGTCCCAGTTGACCGGCGACAGCGACTTTGCATCGCCCGAAGCGCTGGTGGCGTTTGCGCTTGGGATCACTTTGTTTGTTCTTACGCTGTGTTTGAACGTCTTCGCCCTCTACATCGTGCGCAAATATCGGGAGCAATACGAATGACCGACGCAAGCATGCCAGCCACGCCCGCCATGCCGGAGGACGGCAAGCGCGTGTCGCTGATGGAGCCCGACGCCCGTACGCAAAAACGCAAAGCTGCGGAACGGCGTTTCCGCATATATGGAATAAGTGGTATCGCGACGGGGATCTTTTTTCTGATCGTCCTACTTGTGTCTATCGTCTCAAGCGGGAGCGGCGCGTTTCAGCAAACGTTTATCAATGCGTC
>Ga0316191_10001677_pt1 | contig 15722 bp, 9 predicted proteins | sample Eddworburr2cm_MG_FD_204928 | JGI IMG/M metagenome (GOLD analysis project Ga0316191, IMG submission 204928) | Coastal sediment microbial communities from Maine, United States - Eddy worm burrow 2 cm | ecosystem: Environmental > Aquatic > Marine > Coastal > Sediment | place: USA: Maine | collected...
TCCAACAATAGACCAATTGGAGATGGTGAACCTTCACAGGCATTTCTATGGCGTGCCTTGGATCTTCTGAGAACGAACGGCAAGGCTGGTATGCTGGTGTCTGCCGGCGTTTTGTTTAAGCACAGCAAAACAACACAGCAGTTTAGGAGACATTGGCTTGATAGAGTGAGACTCGATGAGGTCTTCAATTTTTCCCATGTGCGAAAATTCTTTTTTAAGGGAGGGATATCCCCTTTTGTCTCAGTTTTATTCAGTAAAGAAGGACAAAAGGACAAGCCGGTGCACTATTGGTCCCCAAAACAGACAATAGCTATTAATAAAACACAGGCAATAGCGCTCTCAAGATACGATTTGCATGTTTTGTTGCAAGAAGATTTAGTGGGATTATCAACTTGGAAAGAACTTTGGTTTGGAAGACCAGCAGACAGAAAATTTCTTAATTTAATAAGAAAACACCGGCGGCTTATGCAGTATTCCGTTCGCGAGGAGTCTGGTCAAGGTTTCATAATTGCTAACAAAGACAAGAATGCAGACGCTCTTCAGTCATTTAGAGCTTTGAATATTGGCAAATTTTCAAGATATGATTCCCTTTCCTTTTCAGATCCCCCCAAAAAAGTATACCGATTCGGAAGAATAGGCGCATATTCCGGCAAACGCCTTCTGGTTAAACGGGGTATTGATGAAAAGGCTTTTGATAAAGGCCGAATAGTCGCTCGCTATGAAGAAGAACCGTTTTGTTTTACTCATGCAATTTATGGTATAAAACTCGAATCACCGGAGGAATGGAAATATAAAACGATCCTCGGGATTCTTTGGTCATCCGTAGCGCGGTACTTTTTCTTTATGACCTCATCCAATTGGGGTCTTTGGCATCATGAAATTCATCTCGACGACGAGCTGCTTCAACTGCCGGTCATTTTCGACAGATCCAACCCGGCGACTAAAAGGGTGATCGCTATTGTCGATATGCTTCGCAACTACCATCCAAAAAAACGGGACATTCTCCATCCCCATGAACCTTTTGAAAAAGAAATCGAAGCACAACGTCGCCAATGGGAAAGAGAACTTGATGAAGCTGTGTTTGAACTATATGAATTGAATGATGAACAGAAAGATTTAATCCGCGATTTTTGTGAAGTAACACTGCCGTTTTTCTACAGACCATTTGACAGTCTCGGTGCGATGCAGGCCGTCAAAAAAAGCGACCTGTCATGGATTGAAAACTATATACACAATTTCTGCCTCCGATGGAACGCCTATCTTGGGAGTGATGAAGAGATGCGAGGAGAGGTGCATATTGGTGCACATGACAATATGCTGGCCGTCGAATTCTATGCGGCTGACAAGGGGGATTCTTATGACCTCAAAGTGAAAGATAACAGCTGGAGCGCTGTTCTTAATCAGATTGGAGAAGTTTTACCCCAGCCCATGGGGGTTTCACAGATTATTCTGGATGGTTTTGTTCACGTTGTCTCTGATTCCGGCATCATTCTCATCAAAAGGAATGAGAAACGCTTTTGGACTCGCAGTCTGGCCCGGGAGGACGCGGATGCTACAATTTGTAAACGCATGGTAGATACGATGCCGAAAAAAGGGAGATCCCGTTGACCAATGGCACGTCGCCCACTCTCTCCTTTCATAACGCTTTGGAACCGACATATACTACTTTACTCGGAAGTATTTTCTATGGCCCTCCGAGAACTGTCGGAATCGGCCTCGGTTTCCGGAGATGAAGATGCCATTTCCGAAATTCTCTGCTCAATCCTCAATAGAGTTTGTTACAAACTCGGTAAATCCCGAAATCAGGAATTGCAGACGCCCTATTGGGAAACCCCAATTCAACCGGTTACAGGAGATGAACTCAAAGGTGGCAAGATTAAAAAACGGCCGGATTTTACGTGTAAATGTATAAATCCTTGGGCGGCCTCTCCGGAAAAATACGAAATATCACTTCATATTGAGTGCAAACTTTTAGGCAACCCCACAAGCGCCACATGGATTAGCAATAAGAATTATGTGAAAAACGGAATCAAACGATTTGATAGTAAATTTCACGAGTATGGAAAACGGGCTGATTCAGGAATGATGATCGGATATATCATTAGCATGACACCGCAAGAGATTGAATCCGAAGTGAACGATTATCAGAAAAAACATGCACCTGAATATGCGGAAATAAAGTTTTTTTTCGACACGACAACCTTTTTTAAAACTCGTCAGGCTATCAAAAGGAAAAATGTCTTGCCCGTCAGATTTGAACTGATTCATTTATGGGTGGACCTGCGAAACTGCTATAAAAGATTAGAATAGCCATGGAGAAAATACAGAGGATTTGGAGTCGATCATCGGATTTGGCAACCTTAATTTTAGGCAATTCAGGTTACTTTAGAAATTCGTTTATTGTGCAATATCAAGCTGTTATGACAAGGGGTTGAATTATAAGCAAATATGATAAAGTAGAACTATATATCCAGATTTATCTCATCGAATCCCGGCCGAATAAAATTCCTGGCTTCTATAAAAATGGTTTCCACCCGCTTTCTTAAGCCGTCAAGCTGCGCCAGTATTGAAAGAATTTGAGCCTGGAGATTCGGAAAATAGTTGTGCATATGCATCCAGGCCGCCATTGAGCGGTCAATCGCAATCAAGGCGACTTTGGCAGATCCATCGGAGTCTTTTGGGTAATCTTCCAACAATTCCGAAGTATTTCCTAAAGTGCCATGAACAGATCGCATCAATTTGACGTAAATAAAATGTTGATACCAATATATTATTTCTAACAACTCTTCAATAGCGGCCGGTCCGCTTAAAGAATCGACGCTTTTTAATTCAACTGTATTATTTCTTTCCTGCTTGCCCACAACCCGTAAGGTGGGAAGGTATTCAGATTCAAATAACTCGGTGACCATTTCACTGTATTTTTTTGCAGCCCGGCAGCATTCATGATTTTCGACAATTTTATCTTTGATGTTCTCTTCCTGGGATGCCGCTTCAAAATCAATCGATTCAATATCAATCCCCAGCTCTTCGGCGGATTCTTCCAGCATCTCACGCGTCACCTTAAAAATTTCAGAAAGGCTTTGCCAAAACTTTTCATTGTCTAAATCACTGGCTTCCGGATCGGTCGTATACTCCCGGGACATTGCGTAATTCATGCAACGTGAGGTAAAAGGGCAACGCTCACACCATCGATCGCAGTAATTGTATATTCCGGAGATAAAATCTTTGTTTTTAGCGAGTTTTTTAATGTCCTCTTTTTTCATGTACGACAACCTCCTTTATCGTGATTTTAAATTGGGTGTCTGGCAGCAAATACCCTGAACGGGATCGTTATTATCCAAATCTTGCCCGAAGGCTGTCAACCTTTTTCGGGATACCCCAAATTAAGATAGTCCCATCAGGAAGCAATATTTACCATGGCCGACGCTCATTAGGAAAAACCAGATTCTATATTGCCAAAATCCCTATTCGTGTCTTACATTAACATAGGTTAAGCGGTTCAACGTTCAGTTTAGGATTAATTTATATTTGCCCAAAATTCCCGATTCGCCCAACGAAGCCTTAAAATTTGGTGAAATCAGCGACCACCAGCAGAGCTGGGGGTATGAGGATGGCCCCTGGAAGGGGCCGGGGCCACCTCTGCTGGTGGTCGCTGATTTATCTCAATTCATAAGCCGCCGGCATCGATCAGGTTTGCACCCATAAAGCATGCCCTCGCGGTAACGGTAGAACCTTTTAAATTCTCATCCCGCCAGGGCGGGGTGGCTTATGAATTGAGTCAGTAACAAGAGGACGTTATGATCGACATCCCCGGATTTCAGATCGAAGAAAAAATTTATGATAGTGTTCGTTCAGTCGTCTACCGGGCCAAACAGACAGCGGGCGATCGACCGGTTATCATAAAAACGCTTAAAGAGGAGTACCCCATCCCCCAAGAAATTCTGCGCTATCGGCGAGAGTACGAAACCACCCGTCGTCTGAAAGTTGAAGGGATAGCGCGCCCCATCGATCTAGAACGAGTTAACAATCGACTGGTCCTGATCACCGAAGATATCGGCGGCCGGGATTTAAAAACGTTGCTGAAAACCCAAACATTTACCCTTCGACAGCTGTTAAAAATTGCCGCCGACACTATCCGTATTTTGGGGGAAATTCACGCCGCCGATCTCATTCACGGGGACATCAAGCCATCCAATATAGTTTTCAATCCCCAAACCAACCAGCTCCAAATCATCGATTTCGGCTCTTCGCGGACCCTTTCAGGTGCCGCATCTGTGGGTGAAACCCATGAGTTGGCCGGAACGTTGTCCTATATGTCGCCCGAACAGACCGGAAGAATGAACCGACCGGTCGACTGGCGCACAGATTTTTATTCTTTAGGCGCGACGCTTTATGAAATTTTTACCGGCAAACTCCCATTTGAAACCACCGACGCCCTTGAACTGGTTCATGCCCACATTGCGAGACAACCTGAGAGGCCGAGTAAACTGGACAAGGAAGTCCCCGGCGCTTTGTCCGACATCATCATGAAGCTTCTCGCTAAAAATCCTGAGGATCGCTACCAAAGCGCCCGGGGTATTGAAGCGGACGTGAACGAGTGCCTCCAGCGTTTGGAGAACACCGGACGGATAAATCCATTTCCTTTAGCCCGGCAGGACCTGTCTGCCCATTTTCAGATGTCCCGCAAACTGGTGGGCCGGCAAAAAGAGATCGACAGGCTGGCGGCAGCTTACGAGCGCGTCAGCCGCGGCGCCAAAGAAATGATGCTCATTGCCGGTCCGGCCGGTATCGGAAAAACCGCTCTGGTTCTGGAAGCCGCAAAAGAATTTGTCCGCCACCAGGGGTTATTTTTGCAAGCGCAATTTGACGCACCGGGTCGTAATGTACCCTATGCTGCCATTGTTACCGCTTTTCATGATCTGGTTCGTCAGCTGCTGACCGAAAGCCCGGAACGCCTCTCTCAGTGGCGCGAACGCATTCTAGCGGCTTTAGGGGCCAACGGGCAGATCCTAGTGGGTCTGATTCCGGATGCGGCCACCCTTGTCGGAAACCAACCGCCTGTGATGGATCTGGAACCGGCTGCCGCGCAAGGACGCATCAAACAGGTACTGTTGAATTTTATCCGCATATTTTGCCGGCCGGAACGTCCGCTGGTGTTGTTTCTGGACTTTTTAAACCTGGCCGATCCTGCTTCTTTGGATCTCTTTCAATCCCTGATGGCCGATGACGGGATCGATTTTCTTTTGCTGATAGGTGCCTATCGGGATGAGGAGACCGACGCCGATCATCCGCTTCATAAGGTTCGAGAGGCCCTTCAGGAGCAAGGCACCACCGTTGGCCGGATGGAACTGGCGAACCTGAATTCGGAGCACCTTGCACAGGTCACCGCCGAAACCTTGAGGTGCGATCGCCAAACGGCAGCGCCTTTAGTCCAGGTTCTCCTTGAAAAAACCAGGGGGAACCCGTTTTTTTTGAATGAATTTTTAAACCTGCTGTATTCTGAAAACCTACTGCATTTTGATGCCGGCCAACAGCGCTGGCAGTGGGATATTGCAGCTATCGGCAGCCGGATGATCACCGACAACGTGGTCGAACTAATGTCCGATAAGCTGCAACGTCTCGATGATGAAACGCTGATAGTGATGACCACGGCTGCAGCTATTGGCAGTCAATTTGATCTGCAGAATTTGGCTTTAGCGTGCGAAACGTCGCGGGAGCAAACGGCTGCCGCATTGCGCCGAGCCAAGGCCAAGGGTCTGATTGTGCCGCTTGGCACTGCCTGCATAGAACAATACTGGGATTCGGGCACGCGAAAACTACTGGCGTCACCCGCCGACCATATTTTGAACTGCGAATTTAAGTTTTCCCACGATCGCCTTCACCAGGCCGCCTACGCCTTGGTGGCGGAGTCTGAGCGTTCTATGCTGCATTTCCGGATCGGTAAGCGGCTGCAGCAGAAGGCACCCCCGGATGGGGGGGTAGACCATATTTTTATGGTGGTCGATCAGCTCAATGCCGGACGGGCGATGCTAACCAAGGAACCGGAACGTATAGAACTGGCCGAACTAAACCTGTCAGCCGGCAAATACGCCAAAGCGTCCGCTGTATTCGCGATCGCCTTGCGCTATTTTAAAACCGGCCTGGATCTGTTGGCAAAAAATTGCTGGGAGGCTCATTATGATCTGGCCCTGGCCTTGCATACCCAAACCGCGGAAGGAGCGTTTCTGTGTTCCGACACCCACGAAATGGAACGAGTGGTTCAGATTGTCCTGCAACATGCGCGCAATCCCCTGGATCAGGCCCCGGTCTATGAAGTCAAAATCCTGGCGCTGACCGCCCAAAACCGCTGGGTGGAGGCTTGCCTGGCGGCCCTCGAGATCCTGAAAAAATTGGGATTGAATTTGCCGACAACACCGGGCAAATTGCAAATCAGACTGAGTCTGCTGAAGACCAAAATTCTGCTGGCCGGAAAATCCTTCGACCACCTGGCACACTTACCGCCCATGACGGACCCGTCTAAAACAGCCATCATGCGGATCATCATGCGAGCCAATGCCGCGCTGGCGATGATTTATCCGGAGCTGTATCCAGTGTTGGCCAACGAGCAACTTCGATTGACCGTGCGCCACGGCAACGGGCCGGCCTCGGCCACCGCCTATCTGAACTATGGGGTGCTTCTGGGATCGAGGGGTGACATGGAATCCGGCTATCAGTTCGGACAGCTGGCGCTACAGTTTCTGGAGCAGCCCCAGGCCGATGTTTCCCGAATTCCCACCCGTTTTATCTTTAATCTGATTATGAGGCACTGGAAAAAGCATCTCAGGGAAACCCTGGCGCCGTTTTTGGAAATCCATCAGGCCGCCCGGGAGATCGGCGATCTATTTTATATCACCTATTCCAGTGCCTTTTATTTCGTACACATGTTTATGAGCGGATGGGAGCTGGCCGACATCGAAAAAACCATGGCCGAACATGACCCCGTCGCCAAGGCCACGGGCGTGCAGGCAGGCTACCACTTTATGCGGCTGTATCGTCAGGTGGTGGCAAATTTACAAGACGCACCCACCGATCCCTGCCGTCTGGTCGGCCGCTTTTACGACGAAGAAAAAATGCTGGCCATTGACACGGAGGCCGACAACAAGGGCCGAGATTTTGGACTCTACAACTGCAAATTGTTTCTGTGTCTGCTTTTCCGACAACCGGCCCGGGCCGTCCAGAATGCTGACCGGGTTCAGGAAGTATTGGAAAGGCCCACCGCCATGGGATCCGGAGCCCCTGCTTTTTACTGCTGGAGTTCCCTGGCACACCTGGCCTGTTATCCGGATGTCGGACCCGAGGAAAAAGGAAAGATCCTCAAGCGAGTTGAAAATACCCAGACTCAACTACGGCGGTGGGCCCGGCAGTCTCCGCTAAACTACCAGCACAAGTATGACCTAGTCAAGGCCGTGCGCCATTGGACCCTCGGCCAAGATTCGACGGCCATGGAGCTATTTGACCGCGTTATAAAAATGGCCGGAGACGGAGGCTTTATCCATGACAAGGCCATGGCCAATGAACTGGCGGCCCGCTTTTACCTGGCAAACGACAGGATCTCCATCGCCCGGGCCTACATGACCGAAGCGCGATACAACTACTTGCGCTGGGGGGCCGCTTCCAAGGTGCAGGATTTGGACGAATCCTTTCCCGAACTGTTGTCGGCCGCAAGTGGATCTCCTCAGACGAATTTGTTAAACGGCCTGGCCGATGTGACCACCACAAGCAGCGATACCAGCGAGAGGCTGGACCTGGCTTCCGTGCTCAAATCCGCTCAGGCCATGTCCAGTGAAATAGTGCTGGCCAATTTGCTGGAAAAACTGTTGAACATTACCATGGAAAATGCCGGTGCCCAAAGGGGTTTTTTGGTGCTGGAATCCGGTGGACGGCTTTTAGTGGAAGCCAAAATGTCGGTGGACCGTAAAGTTGTCACGGTTCGTCAGTCCACTCCCCTGGAGAGCAGTCATGCGCTTTCACGGTCCATTGTCAATTATGTCGCCCGCACCCTCGAGCCAATCGTATTGGATGATGCTGCCAATGAGGGGAAATACACCAATACGCCCTATGTTTTAAAAAATCAACCCAAATCAATATTGTGTATGCCCTTGACCGCCAAAGACAAGCTGGCCGGGCTGTTATATCTGGAAAATAATCTGACCACCGGTGTATTTACACCGGGGCATCTGGAAGCATTGAAGGTGCTCAGTGCCCAGGCCGTTATATCACTTGAAAACGCCCGCTTATATGACCGCCTGGCGGATTACTCCCGGTCACTGGAAGAGATCATTGCCGCGTTGAACCTGGCCCAGGAGGTTCAACAAAATTTGCTGCCCCAGCGACCACCCCAGCGGGAATTCATCGATGTGGCCGGCCGCAGCCTTTACTGTGATGAAACCGGTGGAGACTACTACGACTATATCGAGCTTCCCAATCGCAGTCTGGGTATCGTGGTGGGGGATGTCAGCGGTCACGGCGTCTCTGCTGCATTGCTGATGGCCAGCGTCCGGGGGTATCTCCGCGCCCGGGCGACCCTGTCCGCCGCCACCGGAGACATCATCACCGGAGTTAATCGGCTGATCTCAGCCGATACAGCTGAAACCGGACAGTTCATGACTTTGTTTTACCTTGTGGTCGAACCTCGAAGCAACCGAATCATCTGGGTCCGGGCCGGTCATGATCCGGGGTTCCTTTACTGTCCCCACAGCGATCGGTTTGAAACGCTTTCCGGTGCCGGAATAGCCTTGGGTGTAGATGAGACCTGGGACTACGAGGACTTCAACCGCAGGGTCGAGCCGGGCCAGATTGTGCTGCTGACCACCGACGGCATTTTTGAAGCCCATAACCCGGAAGGAGAGATGTTCGGCAAGATCCGCTTTAAAGAAGTCGTGCGCAAAAACGCCGGTCTGGAAGCCGAAGGAATCCGCAAGGCCGTCTTTGAAGCGGTGACCGAATTTCGGGGGAATGAACCCCAGGAGGATGATATAACGTTGGTCGTTTTGAAATTCTCTTAGAACACCCCAACCTGGATCCGGAGGATTGAAGATTGAAGATTGCAAATTGAATATTTGTAGATGTCGCTTCGCTCCGTCGTTTTAAAATTGGATATAATTCATCTCCGAGCCGAAGGCTTAAATATTCAGTATTCAATCAAAATAACCAAATCTCAAATAAGATCAAAACCAATTATTTGGAATTTTGAATTTCGGTCATTGTGATTTGCCCTTCGACCTTGCTCAGGGTGGTGGTGAGCTTGTCGAACCATTTGTTAATTGTGTTTTGTTATTTGAAATTTTTTAATTGCTGGAATCTGAAAACCTCAATTTTCTGGCAACAAGTTGTTGGATCAAACCCGATAAGGGCTTAAATGCAGAAACCTATCATTCAATTCAATCATGTAAATCGACGATTTGGCGGTCGCGATGTCCTCAAAGACATCGATCTGGAGGTGCCTGCCGGTATCATTGCAGGTCTGGTTGGACCCAATGGCTCAGGCAAAACCACGCTTCTGAAACTGATGGCGGGCTTTATCAAAACCACATCCGGTGATGTTCGTCTGTTCGGGTATGATCCTTTCGTTCATCGCGCCGAAGTCATGCGGCGTGTGCGATTTGCATTTGCGCCACCTGCCGTCTATGGCTCGCTTACCGCCCGGGAACACCTGAAATTTCTTTCTGCCACCGGTATGCGGCATCGTGAACGGTCCACCCGCGACGAAATTATGACGGTCCTTGACACGGTTGGTCTTGCAGACCGTGCCGACGATAAGGCGCACACTTATTCATTTGGCATGAAGCAGCGATTAAATTTGGCACAGGCACTTTTGCCCATGCCCGCATTGCTGGTCTTTGACGAACCCACCGATGGATTGGACCCCATTGCCGTTGTGGAATTGCGCGGCCTCCTCAAGCGCCTTCAAACTGAGCGCAACCTTACGTTGGTCTTGTCAAGTCACCTGTTAGGCGAAATAGAGAAGCTGGTTGATACCATTTTCATGCTAAATGACGGCCGTCAAATTTTTTGCGGATCACCCGATAAGCTGCTAGGCGAAGAGCGGCAAATCTTGATTCGTATCGAGGGGGAACTAAAGGCCGGCATCAATGTGCTTCGCAAGCATGGCATCGAACCGGAAGTTAACGGAGACGGCAGACTGCTTCTGCCCGCAGGCAGTATCCGGCTGGATGAAGCGGTCAGACTGCTGGGCAACCAAGGCTTGAAACTTATGGAATTCCATGAGAAGCAACCCGGACTCGAAGACGCCTATATAAGACGTTTACACGAAGCTTCCGATTTCTCTCGGCATCGAGGTAATCCCCAAAGTTGCATAAACAACATGGCAAAGGATAGCTAATGGTCCGTTATTATATACAATATCATAGTGAAGACACAATTTTTTGGATATCTCCAATAGTGAATTCAAAGTATGGGATCGATTTTGCCATGTTGTTTACCCTCCGGGAAAGCCGGAGGACTTCAGATCCTGTGTTGCCAAGGGATCGCGGTAGCCGACTACAGCCTTCACCCTTGACGCCTTGGCTCTGAAGCCCTCCGACTTTTGCAACGTTAGGATAAATTGTATGTTTTGGCGATTTGAAACAATCAAGCTGCTTCGTTCGCGGCGGCCGGTGGTCGCCATCGGCGCATTGGTATTGTTTATCACATTGATGCTGATGGGGTTCTATACATATGCGGATACCGAAACCGGCGGCCGGGCAGAGTTTCGCTATACATTTGAAAGCGATAGCTATTTCAATGGACTCTTATTTGCACTGTATGCGTTTTACTTTGCGATATTGATTGTATTGCCTATCTTCGCGGCAGCCGAAGGCGGTGCTCAGCTGACATCGGAATCAGCCGGCGGAACCATGCAATTGTTGCTGGCGCGTCCGATTTCGCGATCGCGTATCTTCGCGACGAAATTGGTGACCGCCGTCGTATACATCGCCATCCTTGCCGGCGCGTTTTTGGCGGTGACATTGCTGGTAGGACTGGTTGCCGTCGGATGGGGAGACCTTAATATATATCCCGGTGTTCTCCAGATGACCGCTACCCCCCAATATCTGAGTCAGAACCAGGCATTGCATGCTTTTTTTCTGGCATGGCCTGCGGCCGCTGTGGCATTGACGCCCGCCTTGGCCATGAGTTTTATGGTGTCTGCCTGGGTTAAAAATCCCATCAATTCCGTCGCAGCATCGGTTGCCATTTATCTGGTTCTTTATGTCATCAGCGAAATACATTTTTTCATAGAACTTCGTCCCTATTTGTTTACCACCTATATCGGTTATTGGCGCGGCCTCTTTCGTGAGCAGATCATTTGGTCTGATTTGCTGCGGGACGGCGCCAAACTGCTGGCCTTTACCTTTGCATTTCTTTCCATTGCTTACCACCGGTTCCGCATTCGACAGGAGATATAAATCAGCGACCACCAGCAGAACTGGGAGTATGAGGAAGACCCCTGGAAGGGGCCGGGGCCACGCTCTGCTGGTGGTCGCTGATTTATAAACTCCCTTGATAAACCGCCGGCATTGTTTAGCTTTAGATCAATGACTCGTGATCACCCGCTAACGGTAGAACCTTTTCAATTCTCATCCCGCCAAGGCAGGGTGGCTTAACAAGGGAGTTAAACATGCGCGAAAAGATGTTGGAAATTTTGTTTGTTGTGCTCACGATTGTCTTCGCGGCGACCGGTTACAGCCTTCATCAATGGAATCGACACAGTTATCAATTGACAAATCGAAATCCGAACGATCTGCGAATCGTTACCTGGAATGTCGGCGGCGCCGGGGGTCATGGCGGCAGATCGCTGGACAACCAATTTCTGCCCCACGTTGCCACTGTCCTGAAAGAACTGGATGCCGACCTTATTCTGCTTCAGGAAATAGCCTACGAAAAACAGGTCTCTCGGTTAAGCCGCATGTTGGGTGGCAAATGGGAGGCAATGGTTTCGAATGGTGGTGGACGTTCGGTGGCGATTTTAGCGCAGCGTGGTCGCCTATATTCTCGGATCAGGCCGGACAAAAAGCACAATGGCTTGGCGGCTTCCTATCGCGCACCAGGCAAACCGCCGGTGTTTTTGATGAATATCCATGCGGATCCGTATTCGGCCCAACGGCGCAATAGGCTCATCGGGTGGGCCACGGATGTATTAATGAGCCGGTTTCCCGACCATTTAAAAATTCTGGCCGGAGATCTCAACCTTGATATCGACATCGACAAACGACGCGATCTGTTTACCGACGACGAATATCTTGATATTGAAACCTATAATTATGTTGCTCAACGTCTTCCTGATGTCACCCTGAACACCGGATCCACCGCCGAACCCGATCGCCGTCTGGATTATATATTTGCGGACGTCAAACGTTTGAATGTGGTCCACGCCGGACCCTGGAAGGGCAAGCGTGTCGCAGACATGGACCACGATCCGGTAGTTGCCGATTTAAAAATTGAGTAAGCGCATGGTTAGACAGCGATGTCAGAATTGATTAGACAATTCCTCACATAATTCCGATTATCGTAACCTCAATTATTCTTTTGCGTGGATGATTGTCGTGGCTGGTGGCCACCACCTGCTGGCGGGTGACCAGTCTCGGTTGTCCTGAACATATGGGCAGGGTGATGGACGGGCCCAACAGAACGACCCTGCCGGGTTCGCCCCGGCAGGGTTAAACTATCACTGTGAACAGTGGATTTCTCAGTCGAGGGGAATGCGTATTTTTTGCCCGACAAAAATCAGATCAGGATCTTTGATGACCTCGCGGTTTGCCTCGAAGATGCGCGGATACCGGCTGGCATCACCATAATGCCGTTTGGCAATAGCCGACAGGGTGTCGCCCTTTACTATCGTATAGTATTCAACTTTCTGCGCAGCGGGTGGGCTTGCTAAATTGTCTGCGGCCACGTCAGAAACCCCCTGAATATTTCCCGCCATTAAGACGGCCTTTTCCATGGCTTCGGCGCTATCAGCTTCGCCGGACATTGATACCGTCCCATCGTTGAACTGAATGTCCAAGTCTTTTATTCCGGGGTTGCTTTCTTCGATATGTTGCTTGATCTTTCCAGACGCTTCATCTTCCTGGCTAAAAATTTTGTTGCCAATGCCTTTAACGAAATCAAAAAGACCCATAATATGCCTCCTTATTTAAATTACGCTAATTTCAAGTTTTTATGTGGAGATAGACAGCTTTACTGCCGGTGATACACAGAAGGGTTACGACACCCCCAATATCTGATGAATGCGAGCGACCGCTTCCGGGTCAAGCTGTAGACCTGCTGCCAGGCGACGCAGATAGTCCTGCTCGGCTGCCGTATCAACTTCGATGGAGAGCAGCGAGGCAGCGTAAACCTGGGCACCGACCTCTTGGTCGCGTACGTCGCGGATGATACCGTCCAAGTCCAAAGGTTTGCCCATTTCCTCCAGTACAAAATTACGGGCCTCTTGGTCCGCCCCGGCCTCCTGAAGCTTCTCGGTAATGCGCTGCATTTCAGCTTGGCCGATTTGTCCGTCGGATTTGGCAGCGTTAATCATGGCGCGCAACACTAGCTTGGCGTTGTTTTGCAGTGCTTCTTCTTCGCTGTCGTCTTGGGGCTCCCGCAGACCCAACGGCATTGATTTTGTGTCATTTACATCCACCGGTCGGTTCAAGTTCTTAACCGCAGACATGGCAAGACTGCCCAGAAGGGCCATCACTCCGCCGCCGATGGCGCCTTTTGCAGCACCCCCACCGCCGCCCAACAATGCACCGGCCAAAGCGCCAAGGCCCCCCACAGCCATTCCGGAGCTGCCTTTTCCGCCACCGCCGCCAAGAAAATCCTTGGCCATCGAGGCCAGCCCGCCAAGTCCGCCGCTCGATTGTCCTCCCCCGGTTAACGCTGAGAGCAGACCACCGCCGCCTTGGGAGCCGCCCAGCAGCCCACCCAGCAACCCTTCCTGGCCGCCCAGGCCTTGATCACCCAACGCATGTTTCATGCGGCCCATACCGGATCGGGAAGCCCCCGACTCCATCACCATCCCGACAAGATTTTTAAAATCAAACATTTTTCCCTCCTTTTTGAACGTCGTGAAATTATTCTGCTGAAATTGGTCTGTAAGAAATTAAGACATGATAAATCGATTGGCAAGTGAAGGGCTGTATTGCACTCGAATTGTAAAAGTTTTGTAAAAACTCTCCTACCTGGATTGACAGCAGAATATCTGTATTTGTAGAATATTAGTGGTCGGGCAACTTCGCTGACGGCCCCCATACTATCTTTCGTCAGGAGACACCCTATGCAATCCAAAAAAGGTTTATTAATTTTAGTGGCACTCATACTGATGGCCCCATCCGCCTCAGCCGAGGAGTCAGTCCCCATGCAAATTCGACGAACAGCCCAAAAGGCCTACCACGATGGCAACTGGAAGGATGCGTATGAACTTTATCGACAACTGTGTCTGGAAACAAAGACGGACCCGAAAAAGGTGGGTGCCGACTTTACCCAGGCCTGGCAGTGCTTGCGCCAGTTGGGACGTCTCGATGAATTGGACCATTTGCGCAAAGAAGTGATTGAACGGCATGGCGACAACTGGCGTCTGCTGCAGGATGTGGCCCGCAGTTACAGTCAGAACACCCATTGGGGCTATATGGTAGCCGGCGTATTTCGCCGGGGAAATCATCGCGGCGGGGGTAAATATGTAAACGCCATTCAGCGCGATCGGGTGCGGGCACTGCAGTCAATGCACCAGGCCATGAATCTTGCGCAAGCGGACTCGACGCCAACGGAGGTGGCTCAGTTCTATCTGGAATTTGCCCGTATGATGTTACACTATCGCAGTGCCCACCAGGCCTGGCGACTGCAATATCTCACCGACCTCACAAAACTGCCCGATTATGAACCTGGTTACGGTTATGAATATGACCAAAGTCCCCAAGGGGCTCCGGTGGACCCTGAGGGCCGGCCGGTATTCCATCGGCAACCGGATAATTGGAAAACGGCCGGTTCTGATGGTCAGCGCTGGCGCTGGCTGCTCGCAAGGGCTGCGGCGTTGAATCCGGAGCTGAAAACCCATGTCAGCTATACCTTGGCGTCCTTCTGGCACCAGCAATTCGGCGTTCAGACATTGGCTGCTTATGGCGGGCGCTACCGCCCGGGTCGACCCCTGGATGACGGTCAGGATGAAAGCGGTCCCTATGAAGTCCATACCTTGACCGATGGCGAAACCATTGCCCGTCTCGCGGTGGGCGTCAATCGTTTTCAGCTTCCCGATGAGTTCAACTATATTCGCCGTTTTGAGAAAATAATGAATAGCCCGGACAAGGGCTATGCCGGGCCTGCCGTTCGCGCATTGGCGCAAATTTATGAAAACCGCCGACAATATGATCGCGCCCTATCATACTGGGAAATTTACAAAAAGCATGATTCCCCCCTGGCTCGGCAGCATATCGATCAAATCGGTGCAAACTGGGGGGTTTTTGAATCCGTCACTCCCCAACCCGCCGGTTATATCCCCACTGTCGAATATCGCTTCCGCAACGGTCAACGCGTGGATTTTACGGCTCACCACATTCGGGTCGATCACCTTTTGAAGGATGTCAAAGACTATGTCCGCTCCCGACCACGGCGGTTAAACGGGCAAAAAGTAAAACTGAACAATATCGGCTGGCGCCTCGTGCATGAAAATCAAACCCGCTACATCGGTAAGCGGGTCACCGGCT
>Ga0316191_10001678_pt1 | contig 15700 bp, 9 predicted proteins | sample Eddworburr2cm_MG_FD_204928 | JGI IMG/M metagenome (GOLD analysis project Ga0316191, IMG submission 204928) | Coastal sediment microbial communities from Maine, United States - Eddy worm burrow 2 cm | ecosystem: Environmental > Aquatic > Marine > Coastal > Sediment | place: USA: Maine | collected...
TCGTGGTCACCGCCGACCATGGCGAGGAGTTCATGGAGCGCGGCTGGATCGGGCACACGAGAACGCTCCACCGTGAGCTTCTGCACGTGCCGCTCATCTTCCGGCTTCCCGACGGTCGGGTCGGAACGGTGGACGATCCGGTGGGTTTGGTCGACGTCATGCCCACGATCCTCGAACATGTGGGACTGCAGGTGCCGGACGGCCTCGAGGGGGTCTCCCTTCCGCTTCAGGAGCCGTTCCGGGCCGAGGCGCGGCCGATCTTCGCCGAAACCTCCAATCCCCAGGTGCATCAGCCCGGCGCGGTCACGCCCATCGATCTCAAGTCGATGCAGATCGGGGACACCAAGCTGATCTACGACGCCCTCGAAGATCGGGTGGCGCTGTTCGACCTTGCCACCGATCCCGCGGAGAGCACGAACCTCGCCTCCGAGCGGAGGGATCGGACCGAAAGGCTCCGGGCCGTGCTGCTGGACTGGTCGGGCCGGACCGAGGCCAAGCGCGACGGCGAGCCCGGAGCCGCCGTCGAGGAGTTGCTCTCCGAACAACAGCTCGAGGAGCTTCGCGCTCTGGGCTACATTCAGTAGCCGCTCCACGGATCGCCGGGGGCGATCGGACCCCGGGAGTCGTGGTCGGACCGCTCGTTCCACTCTTCGTTGCCACGCCCGCATGATGGGGCGACCGCAGGGCTCGGATCGCAGCCCCCGGCGCGGCGCGTGCCGCCGCTGGGTCGCGCTCTGCTGGGTTGCTGTCCTCGCATGATGTGGAGTACCGGACTCCGACGCTCCTCTTTCTGGACGCGGGGGGGCGGGCGGCGCGCGGGGTGCTTCGTCGGGCTCTCCCGCCACACGAAGATCACGACCGAAAAAGGAGGGTGTCCGTTCGGGTACAAGCGACGGTATACTGCCGAAACAGACCTGGATGCCGCGCTCGACGCCGGGGGGCAGTGTTGTGATGGGGTGGCCTAGGAGGACGGGGAGCATGGAGCGTCCGCTTGCCCTTGTGCTTGATCGCGATCCCGGGATCCGGAGGCGCGCAAAAACGCTCTTGTCCGAAGCCGGCGTGGAAGCCGTGGAAGCCGGAAGCGGTCCCGAGGCGCTGGAGGTTCTGCGCACTCGTCCGATTCGAATCGCGCTGGTCGATCTCGAAGCGCCGGGCGTCACGACGACCGATTTCCTGGGCCGAGCGGCTCGCGCGAGGCCCGCGGTCGTGCTCGTGATCCTCACGGCCGAGGCAGGTTCGGCCGAGGCGTTGCGCCACCTGCACCACGATGCTCACGATGTGCTCGACCGCGACCTCGATGCGGGGGCCGTGCAGGTGGCCGCCGTGAAAGCTCTTCGCCAGAACCGTCTCCTCGAGGATGTCGCAGGCCTCAGGGACCAGCTTCGCGGGCGCAGTGGCTACCGGAAGATCGTCGGCCGCAGCGCGGTGATGGAACATCTGCGCGAGCGAATCGACCGGCAGGCCGGGCTGGATTCACCTGTACTCCTGACCGGTGAAGAGGGAACCGGCAAGGAGCTCACAGCGCGTACCGCCCATGAGATGTCGACCCGCGGGGAGGCTCCGTTCGTCACCGTCGACTGCACCTCGCTTTCCGACGCGAGTCTCGAGGCGGAGCTCTTCGGGCACGGCCAGGGAGCGATTCCCGGGACCGGGAGGCCGAGCGTCGGAGTGCTCGAGAGCGCGGAGGGCGGAAGCGTTTTCCTGCGGGAGATCACGGCTCTTCCCGCGCGATTGCAGGAGCGCTTGATCGAGGCCCTCCGCCAGGGAGCCTTCGAGCGGATCGGCGGCACCCGGCCCGTCCCTTTGAGCGTACGCGTTTTCTCGTCGTCGAGCCGCGATGTCGACGCGGCGGTTCGCGAGGGCCGCCTTCGAGAAGATCTTCACGGCCGGCTGGCAGTCAGCGTCATTCAGTCTCCCGCGCTCCGCGAGAGGAAAGAAGACGTCGCCCTCCTCTCGAGACACTTCATCGAGACCATCTGCGAGATCAACGACCTGGACCCGGTGCATCTCTCCCCCGAGGCCCTCTTGATGCTCGAGGCCTACCCCTGGCCGGGGAACGTTCGGGAGCTGCGCAACGCCATGGAGCAGGCGGTGATCCTGGCGACCGATTCCACGATCCGGCCGCGGGACCTTCCTCAGCCCATCCAGCAAACCCGGGTCGCCGCGGTCGCCGAGCCTGAGGATCTCTCGGACCGTCCCTTCAGGGTCGCGAAACGGGAGGTCGTCGATGCCTTCGAGAGGTCTTACCTCAGCGATATCCTGATGAAGCATCGAGGGAACGTGACCGCCGCCGCACAGCAGGCGGGGATGCTGCGCTCGGCCCTCCAGCGGCTCCTTCGCAAACACGAGCTGCGCTCCGCGGACTTCCGCCGGGGCGCGCGGCCGCGAGTGTTCCGCGAGAGCTGAGCCCACCACCATGGCGCCGCCGTGGAGATTGCTCGTCGACGACGTTGCCGACGGCGCGTGGAACATGGCGGTTGACGAGACCCTTCTCCTCGGGTGCGAGAACCGCGCGGCACCGACGTTGCGGCTGTATGGCTGGAAACCGGCGACGCTATCGCTGGGTAGTCGGCAGCAAGCACGGACGAGCCACGATCCCGGGTTCCTGCGTCGCGAGGGCATCGCGCTGGTCCGGCGGCCCACGGGCGGGCGGGCGGTTCTACACGAGCACGAACGAACGTACGCCGTCGTGGCGCGGCGCAGCGGCTCCTTTCCCGGCGGTGTCCTCGACACCTATCGACGCATCTCGCTCGCGTTGCAGGAGGCCTTTCGCGCCCTGGGGGTTCCGGCGGAGATGGCCGAATCCAACGCCCGAGGCGGACGCCCCGGGGGTAGCCCGCTGTGCTTCGCGTCCGCGTCGGCTCACGAGATCGTCGTCGGTCGGCGCAAGCTCGCGGGCTCGGCTCAGCTTCGCGCACGGGAGAGCTTCCTGCAACACGGATCGATCCTCCTGGCGACGGATCCCAGGCGCCTGGAATGCGCGACCGGGGCGGCCGCCGACGGTGAGGGCTTCGTCGGCCTCGATGAGGTGCGAGGGCGAGGCACTTCACCGGCCGAGATCGACGGGGCGCTGGTGTCCGCTTTCGAGTCGGCTTTCGGCATGCGGCTCGAGCCGGGAGGCCTGAGCCCGGAAGAGGAGCGCACGGCGACCCGGTTGCGGTGCTGGAAGTACCTGTCAGCGGCGTGGACGCTCGGGGGGCGGTGGGGCCGGCGCGAACGTCGGCTAGCGTCGCAATAGCTGAACGTGCGCCGGACGGCCGTTCTTGCCCACCCAGCTTTCCGGGAAGATCTCTTCCTCGGCAAGACGCTCGAGGATACGGTCGGAGATCGGCTCGGGCGGATCCTCGGGAATCGGGTTCACCAGAAGCGTCTCGAAACCCTCGCTGGTGATCGCCTCCAGGCGGCGTCCATCGTACGACAGTCTCACGTAGGGCTCTTCCTCGAGCAGCTTGTCCAGCGCCCAGGTGGGGATGACAAGCTCTCCACGCTCGTTCAACTCGTATCTCTGAAAGGGGAGGGGGAAACGGAGACGTGCGTGCTCCGCCGCCGAGCAGTACGCGGTCGGCTCGGTTCCCTCGTAGAAACTCTCCGCGAAAACCGGACTGCAGCCGGCCGCCGGATTGGCTCGCAGTCCCGTGTCGAGATGGATCGGGACCTCGAGGATGCGCGCGGGACGCGGGAACGGCTCCGGCGGCCGCCCGGCGTAGGCGGCCTCCATGAACGCGCGCCAGATCGGCAACGCCGCCTTCGCCCCGGTTTCTCTGGCTCCGAGACTCTGCTGGACGTCGAATCCGACCCACACGCCGACCACCAGGTCGGGCGCGTACCCGATGAACCAGGCGTCGGTACTGTCGTCGGTCGTGCCGGTCTTGCCGGCCAGGGGCCGCCCCAGGGATGCCGCCCCGCGGCCCGTGCCCGAGGTGATCACGCCCTTGAGGAGCTGGTTCATCAGGTAGGCGACCTGCGGGGACACGGCGTCGTGAACCGTCGGGGCGACGCGCTCCACCACGGTGCCGTCACGGCGCACCACATCCTGCACGAAATGGGGTTCGACGCGGACGCCTTGATTGGCGAAGGTGCCGTAAGCAGACGTCAGCTCGAGAAGGCTGACCTCGAACGATCCGAGGGCCAGGGAGGGATAGGGCTGCAGATCGGTGGAGATGCCCAGCTTGCGCGCCATCTCGATCACCGGAGCGTAGCCGATCTCCATGAGGAGCTTGACGGTGGCGATGTTGTCGGATTTTTCCAGGGCCCGGCGCAGGGTCACCGTGCCGAGGTAATCGTTGCTGAAATTTTCCGGCTGATAGGGCTGGTAGGTCGTGGTGCTCAGCAACACCGTGGGCTCGTCGAGCACGGTGTCGGCCAGGGTCCAGCCCTGCATCAGCGCCGCTGCGAAGACGAACGGCTTGAAGGCCGAGCCGGTCTGGCGGCGGGCCTGGACGGCGCGGTCGAACTCGCTGCGTTCGAAGTCGAAGCCTCCCACGAGGGCCCGGATCGCTCCTGTTTGCGGCTCGATGGCCACGAGAGCTGCCTCGACCTCCGGCTCCTGCTCCAGGGAGAGCTCGGCGTGGGCATCCTCGAGAGCGTCGATGCGGACACGGACGATGTCGCCGGGGTCGAGGAAGGCAGCGGGATTCCCTTCGCGGGTCCAGCGTACGTTCTTCTTCGTCAAGCTCCCTTCGTGAGCTCCGACCCGAACCGTGACCTCACCCGAGTCGGAAGATTCGGCGACCACCACCCCGTTGACCACACGACCGACAGCGATCTCAACGTCCCAGTCGGGATCCTCCCAGGTGGCAGGATCCTCGTCGTCTCCGAGCCGTCGGGTCACACCCCGCCAGCCTTGCCGTTTGTCGAGCTGCCGAAGACCGAGATCGACCGCCTGATTCGCCGCGGCCTGCATTCGAAGGTCGAGCGTCGTCCGTGTCTCGAGGCCGGCCTGGTAGAGCGAGGTGTCGCCGAACTTGTCCTGGAGCCACCGCCGGACCTCCTCGACGAAGTACGGCGCCGGGCTGGCCTCGGTGTGCGCCGTCGCGAGGACGATCGGCGTCTCGCGAGCCGCCTCGAGCTCCTCGGCGGAGATGTAGCCTTCTTCCTGCATCCGCTCCAGCACGTGGTTGCGCCGGTTAAGCGCGCGCTCCGGATTCCGGAACGGGGTCAGAGCCTCCGGGCGCTGGACCAGCCCGGCGAGCAGCGCGGACTCCGGCAGCGTCAGCTCCGGAGCGGGTTTCCCGAAATAGTGGCGGGAGGCGGCCGCCAGACCGTACTGCCCGTGACCCATGTAGACCTGATTGCAGTAGAACTCGAGAATCTCCTGCTTGCTGTAGTTTCGCTCGATCTCGAGGGCCAGGATCATCTCCTGGATCTTGCGCCTCCACCGCTTGGCCGGCGTCAGGAACAGGCCGCGGGCGAGCTGCTGGGTGAGCGTGCTGGCGCCCTGGGCGAGGCGTAACCGGACGACGTCGTGGAAGGCGGCGCGGGCGATGCCCTGCAGGTCGACGCCGGGATGCTCCAGGTACCGGGAGTCTTCGGTGGCGATCAGGGCGCCGCGGAAGTGGGCCGGGATGTCGGGATAGGCGATGAGGACGCGGCGCTCCTGCGCGAAGGTAGCGGCCAGGGTGCCGTCGGCGGCCAGGACGCGTGCCATCAAAGGTGGGCTGTAGTCTTCGAGGGCTCGGACGTCGGGAAGGTCGAGCTTCAGGAAATATCCCAGGGTCGCGCCGCTGACGGCCGCCAGTAAGGTGAGCAGCGTGAGGACGATCCACGGCCAGCGTCGCGAGAAACCTATCGTGACGCGGACCAAGGGCTTCACCTCCGGGGCTGAGAGTAGCACAGCGCTTGGGCACCCCACGTGCCTTCGCCAGCCTCTCGTTGTCTTCTCCTCGACGGACATATTCAGGCTTCGTGCCAGTTCTTGCCACCTTGATCGATGCAGGTGCGCAGGGGGGGGAGGTCGCGGCCCCCGGGTGAGGAGCTGCGGGGACGGGAGCGGGCCGGGAACCCCCTCCCTCCCGGCGAGCGCTCCTCGTCGACGTTGTGTCTCCTCGTCGCTCCGGCGAAATCTCGGCGGGCCGTTGATTGACCCGCCTCGGATTTCGCAGGCCGCCGGGAGGGAGGGGGTTCCCGGCCCGCTCCCGCACCCGCAGCTCCTCACCCTGCGCTCAGGTTGATGCGTGGCCGGGTGTCCACGTGGTGTGTCGGGTGGGAGACGCTTGTTCGGGTGGGCTGTTGCTGGGTGGGCGGATAGAATCTTCGGACCATGGCGGAATTCAAGCTCGTTTCGGATTATCGGCTTACCGGGGATCAGCCTGCGGCGGTGGCTGCGCTGTGCAAGGGGCTCGACGAGGGGCGGCGGGATCAGGTGCTGCTGGGGGTTACCGGGTCGGGGAAGACCTTCACGGTGGCGAACGTGATCGCGCGGGTGAAACGGCCGACGCTGGTTCTGGCGCACAACAAGACCCTGGCGGCGCAGCTTTACCAGGAGTTTCGGCGCCTGTTTCCCGAGAATGCGGTCGAGTACTTCGTTTCCTACTACGACTACTATCAGCCGGAGGCCTACGTCCCGCAGTCGGACACTTACATCGAGAAAGAGGCCACGATCAACGAAGAGATCGACCGCATGCGCCACTCGGCGACACGGGCGCTCTTCGAGCGGCGTGACGTGGTGATCGTGGCCAGCGTGTCGTGCATCTACGGTCTGGGGTCGCCGGAGGCCTACCACGGGATGATGCTGCTGCTCGAGCGCGGGATGTCGCTCGATCGGGACGTCGCGCTGAGGAAGCTGGTCGAGATCCAGTACGAGCGCACCCCGGCCGATCTGAGACGGGGCGCCTTTCGGGTGCGGGGCGACACCGTCGAGATCTGGCCTTCGTATGCCGAGACGGCCCTGCGGGTGGAATTCTGGGGAGACGAGGTCGAGGCCCTGGCGCGACTCGATCCGGTCCGGGGGACGACCCTCGAGGCGCTCGAGCGCCATCCGGTCTATCCGAACTCGCACTACGTCACGCCGCGCGAGGATCGACTCCGGGCCATCGAGTCGATCCAGGAAGAGGTGGTGGAGCGGGTCGCGGAGCTCGAGGGAAGGGGGAAGCTGCTCGAAGCCCAGCGCCTCCAGCAGCGGACGATGTTCGATCTCGAGATGATGAGGGAGGTCGGCTACTGCCACGGCATCGAGAACTACTCCCGGCACCTCACCGGACGCTCCCCCGGGGACCCGCCACCGACCCTGATGGACTATCTGCCGAAGGACGCGCTCCTGGTGGTCGACGAGAGCCACGTCATGCTGCCCCAGGTTCGCGGGATGTACGAGGGGGACCGCTCGAGGAAGCTGACGCTCGTCGATCACGGTTTCCGTCTGCCGTCGGCGCTGGACAACCGACCGCTGACCTTCGACGAGTTCGAGGCCCGCCGAGGTCAAACCGCCTACATCTCGGCCACCCCGGCGCCGCTGGAGCTGACCCGAGCGGGCGGGGAGATCGTGGAGCAGGTCGTCCGCCCGACCGGACTGCTCGATCCGGAGGTCAAGGTCAGGCCGGTCGAGGGACAGGTGGACGACCTGCTCGCCGAGATCCGCGAACGGACCGCACGCGGCGAGCGCGTCCTCGTCACGACCCTGACCAAGCGAATGGCCGAGGATCTCACCGAGTACTACCGCGACCTCGAGGTCCGGGTCGAGTACCTCCACTCGGATGTCCAAACCCTGGACCGTGTCCGGATCCTGCGCGATCTCCGCAAGGGCGAGTTCGACGTCCTGGTCGGCGTGAACCTCCTGCGGGAGGGTCTCGATCTTCCGGAGGTCTCGCTGGTGGCGATCCTGGACGCCGACAAGGAGGGCTTCCTGCGATCGGAGCGCTCCCTGATCCAGACCATCGGGCGCGCCGCGCGTCATCTGCACGGCACGGCGATCCTCTACGCCGACCGCGAGACCGGGTCGATGCAGCGCGCCATCGAGGAGACCGCACGTCGAAGGACGATCCAGGAGGCCTACAACGTCGAGCACGGCATCACGCCCGAGAGCGTGAAGCGCGCCATCGACGAGCTGATGGGGTCGCCCATCGAAGCGGATTACTCCACGGTGCCTCTCGAGAAGCAGGAGGCCGAGGAGATCTTCGAGAGTCTCGAAGCCCTCGATGCCGAGGTGGGACGACTCGAAGAGCGAATGCACCGCGCTGCGGAGACACTGGACTTCGAGGAGGCCGCCCAGCTTCGCGACCGCATCCGCTATCTGCGGGAGAAAGCGGTACTGGCGTGACGCCCTACTGGCACCCACTGTCAACCCTGTTGCTCACCGATCCCGTGGCATTCGCCCGCGAGGCTGCGGGCTCGCTCGACGCGATGTCGGGCGACGTCGCGGTTGGGGGGCGAGCCACACGCGGTATATTGGAACCGATGGCGAGCTCCGGCGCTCCTTCATACACCTGTTCACCTTCGGCCAGATCCGGCGGGAGGCCGAGCGAGCGGGATTCACGGTGGGCCCGCGGCGGCACGGCTATGTCGAGTGGGTGTAGTCGCTGCCGGAACGCTCGGCCGTGACGCTCGACGATCCGGGAGGCCGCCCCTCGCGAGGCCGCACCGCCGGACGCGGGCCTGTGCTCGTGGTCGCCGCGGTCGTGTTGTTCGGCCTGATCGCGCTTTACCACGACTACCGGATTCCCGGCCCCGAGATCAACGATCGCGTGCTGCACAAGGCACTCGTGACCTACGTGGCCGACCACTGGAGCGAGCACTGGCCGGTCGACCCGTGGTACCCGTCGATCAGCGGCGGATTCGCGATGTTCGCCCACTACCAGCACCTCTCCCACCTGACAGCCGCGGCGCTGACGCGCGTGATCCCGTTCGCGGTGGATGCAGGACGGGTCTACGCCGGGCTCGGCTACCTGATCCTCGCTTTCATGCCCGTCGTGATCTACCTCTCCCTGAGGAAGCTCGGGCTCGATTCGTGGGTCGCCGCCATCGCGGCGGCTCTCTATCCGGTCGTGCGTGCGATCCCGTTCTTCGGGATCGGCTGGGAGAGCTACCTGCACAACGGCTCGGGCATGCTGCCGCAGCTGTGGGGGGTGCTGTTCGTCTTTCCCGCCCTGGCGTGGGGATACCGGGCGGTCCGGACCGGCAAGGTCTACGTCGCGGGTGTGCTCCTCGGCCTGTGCGCGCTTTCCCACACGATGTACGGCTACATGGCGGCCCTCTCGCTGGGTCTGCTGGTCGTTTTCCCCGACGGCGAGAGCCGGTGGTATCGACGGCTCGGGCGGCTGACGGCTCTGGGAGGTGTGGCCTTCGCCGTCAGTGCCTACTTCGTGGTTCCACTGCTCATGCACGCCGATCTCGTTCTGCGCAGCCAGCTGGAGCCGGTATGGAAGTGGGACTCGATCGGCTGGTGGGGCGTGCTGGACAGCTTCGCCCGCGCTCGGATCTTCGACGGCGGAAGCTGGCCGGTCGTGTCGGCGCTGGTCGCCTTCGGTATCGGGGTCTCCCTGATTCCCGTTTTTCGATCGCGGGACCGGCTCCGTGCGTGGTTGCTCGCAGGGTTCGTGCTGTGGGTGCTGCTGTTCGTCGGTCGCGCCGGCTGGGGCGGGATCATCGATCTGCTGCCGGTCTCGTCGGGGCTGCACATGCACCGCTTTCTCGCCGGAATCCAGATCTTCGGACTCCCGCTGGCCGCCCTCGGCCTTCACGCCGCGCTTCGGGCGCTGGCGAGGCGCCCGAGGTGGCTGACCGCGCTCGGCATCGCCGTCGTGGTTGCCGTGCTCGCGGTACCGGGGTTCGAGAGAGTCGTCTACCTCCGTGAGAACGCTCGCATCGCGGCCACCCGGCGCGCGGCTCTCGACCAGGACCAGGACTTCAACGAGCTGGTGCGCTACCTGCGGTCGCTGCCTCCGGGGCGCGTTCACGCGGGGATGTACTACAACTGGGGCCAGGAGCTGCGGATCGGCGACGTCCCGGCCTACACCCAGTTGCAGGCTGCCGGCTTCGACATGGTCGGTTTCCTGTTCATGGCGATGGCCCAGCCGGGGGAATGGCAGGTCCGCGTCGACCTGAGGACGTTGCCTCCCAACGAGCTGTACAACGCGCGGTACCTGGTGGCGCCCGCGGGGATGCCCGCGCCGGAGTTCGCACAAGCTCGGCGTCGATTCGGCCGGTTCGCCGTCTACGAGCTTCCCACGGGGGGGTACTTCGGGCTCGGTGCGGTGGAGACGCTTCCGGCGAGCCGCCATCCCGAGGGGACGGTCCAGGGGGCGGCGTGGCCGAGAATCTACGACACGGGGCTCGAGTGGATCCGGGGAGCGGGTCTCGCGGAGCATCGTTACCTCGCCATGGACGGCCCGGTGAGATCCCTGGCGCAGCCGGAGGTCAAGGGACGGGTCGAGAACGAGGTCGTCGCTCCGGGGCGCTTCGCGTGCACGGTGGCGCTGGCCGAAGAGGCGGACGTCATCGTCAAGGTCACCCACCATCCGTACTGGCGGTGCACCGTCGACGGCGGGCCGGCGCCGATCATGAGGATCTTCCCGAGCTTCATGGCAGTGCGCGTCGAGGGGGGGACGCATCGCCTGGAGCTCGTGTACCGACCGCCCGGCTGGAAGAAGCTCCTGTTCCTGCTCTCGGTGGCGATGGTGGGGGCGGGTTTGGCGGCACCGCTCGTGCGGCATTGGAGGCGAGGGGCCGGCTCCGCATCGCTCCTGCTACCCTGAAGGGCTTCCTGGGAGGCCTCATGACGATTCCGCGTACCGCTCCAACGATGAGCTTCTTCGAGTCGCAGCGCCCGGCCGCCGGCGATCGCGTCCTCACGCTCGAGCTCGGCCCGCTGCAGATCGAGCTCGGTTCCCTCGACGATGCCCTCGCGGCGGTCCTTCACGCACGCTACTCGCCCTATTCCTCTCTGGAGCCGGCAGACGCAACAGAAGCGCTCCGCGTTCGCGTCGGTCTCGAGGATCGGGACTACTTCATCGATCCTCCCAAGACGCCGATGCTGAATCGCGTGATCCTGACCTGCGACGGCGACCGGATCCGATATCTCGGCTACCGGGTGGCGGGTTGGTTCGACACCTCGGGAGGGCGGGGAGAGCTGCTGCTCGCACGGGGAGGGTTCGAGCCGCCCGAGCGAGCCATCGAGAACTACGTTCGGTCCGCAGTCGCGTGGCAAGCCGCTTCGCGCGGTGGCGCGCTCATCCACGCCGCCAGCGCGGTGTGGAAGGACCGGGCGTATCTGTTCTACGGCGAGTCGGGAGCGGGCAAGTCGACGCTCTCGGCGGCCAACACCCGCGCGAGGATCGTCAGCGACGACCTCTCGCTGGTCCTTCCGTCGTCCGAGGGGAGCCTCGATCTCGTCGGGAGTCCCTTTCGAGGAACCTACGAGGAAGGGGCACCGGTCCAGGGACGCTTTCCGCTGGTGGCCGGATTCCGGATCATCAAGGACGACCGCGCGGAGGTCCGACCGGTGTCGCGGGTGCGCGCAATGAGCGAGCTGGTGGGCAATCTTCCATTCGTCGCCGAGGCCTTCCCCAAGCGCCCGGATCTGTTCGACGGCGTGCAGCGCGCCTTCGCGGCAATCGAGCTCGCCCACCTGCACTTCCGGAAGGACGATTCCTACTGGGAGGCCATCGAGAAGGCCGGACTGTGACCCACGGAGCGCTTCGCGATCTCGAGTTCGATCTCTCCGGTGTGGGCGTTCGGTTTTCCGATCTTCCCGAGGAGATCAGCTCACTCCTCGAGTCGAACTGGAGCGCCTTTTCCACCGAACGCGCTCCCTCGCCGGTGCTCGACCTGCGCGTCGAAGCGACTCGAGTCGAACCGTTCGAGGGACGCTTCGACCCCAAGGCGATGCGCGCCGAGATCTCGTCGGAGTGGGCGCGGTACGAGATGCTCGAGGGCCGGGTCGAGGTCGATGCCCGGGGAACGGGCCGCGTCGTCGTGGGGATCGACGAGAGCACTCGACCCTATTTCGCCTTCGCGAACTTCGTCCGCGCGGCCCTCGCCTGGCGAATGCTGTCGCGCGGCGGTGCGCTCCTGCACGCCGCCGGGATCGTCCTCGGGGGGCGAGCCTTCGTGCTCGCGGGTCCGGCGGGGAGCGGAAAGAGCACCTGGGCGCGTCTCGCAGAGGAAGCGGGCGGCTCGGTGCTCAGCGACGACCTCGTGCTGCTCGACGGTCACGGCGACGGCATCGAGGCCCTGGGCGCGCCGTTCCGCTCGACCCACGAGAGCACCCTGGGACCGGGCCGATGGCCGCTGGCGGCGATCCTCTTTCCGGCCCACGGGGCCGGCGCCGCGCTCGCACACGTCAGCGGCATCGAATCCCGCGCGCGGGTGCTCGCGAACCTCCCGTTCGTCGCCGACGGAGTCGCGGGGGATCGACGGGTCACCGAGACGATCGAAAGGTGGGTCGCTTCGGTGCCCACCCGGGTCTTGACCTTCGGGCGGGAGCCGGCGTTCGTCGAGACGCTGACTTCGTTCTAATCCTGCTTCGGCTCGTCCGGCGGTATCGGAACCTGGACATCGTTGCAGCACTTCTCCAGGTCCCTGCGGTCGATGTTGAGGTTGATCACGCCCTTGACTACGTTCTGGAGCGCCCCGAACGCGGCGGTCTGATCGGGCGCCGCGGCGAAGAGCTCGATCTGCTGGCGAAGGGCGACCGCGTCGGAAGCAATCTCCCCCGCGAGCTGAGCGCCGTCGTCGCGACCCTGGGCCTCGTAGATCTTGACGAGGTCGACGGCACGCATCTCGAGGGTCGCGGACCGACGGTGAACCTGGCGGATGCTCTTGGTGCAGCATCGCGCGGCCCAACCCTGGACCTGGACCGCAGTCTCCGCCTGAGGGTCCTCGGTGGACACGCTGCCGATGCCTCGCTCCATCCTGGCCTTGATGCTCTGGACGTGCGCGCGGATCGGCTTGAGGTCGCGGTCGAGGCTCTCTCCCGGGGTCTCGAAATCCACCGCGGGATCGGCACCGTGGCACGGAATCAGGATCGCGGAGGCCACCAGGAGAGTGAGAGCGAATCCAAGAGACTTGGGGTGACGGATCATCGAGAATCTCCGCGTGGGGACCGGCCGGCGGGGGAGTCCGTTGCCCGGTTCTCCTTTCGATTCTACCATCCAGGGTCGGCGGCCTCCGGCAGCGCCTCCGGGGTGCCACCTCCAGGGGGTGTGCGGTGGTCTCCTCCCGACTACGGCAAAAGCTCGACGGTCTGCCCGACCGGCCCGGCGTCTATCTTTTTCGGGATGGCGCCGGCGGGCTGATCTACGTCGGGAAGGCCAAATCGCTCCGCAGCCGGGTGCGCTCCTACTTTCAGCCGTCCGCCCTCCACACGCCCAAGACGGCCGGCCTGCTCGACGAGATCGTCGACCTCGAGATCATCGTCGTGGACACCGAAATGGAAGCGCTGATCCTCGAGGCCAACCTGATCAAGCGCGAGCACCCGCGGTACAACGTCGTCCTGCGAGACGACAAGAGCTTTCCGTACCTGAGACTGTCGATGGGCGACGAGTACCCGCGGGTCTCCCTCGTGCGGCGCGCGCGCCTGGACGGCAACCCGTACTACGGACCGTTCATTCCCGCGTCGGTGGCCCGTCGGACCCTGAAGATGATCCCCCGGTTCTTCCAGGTCGCGACCTGCAGCGAGATCTTCGACGGTAAGCGGCGGCCGTGCCTGTACTACCACCTGGATCAGTGTCTGGCCCCGTGCGCCGGGAAAACTACCCCGGGCGAGTACGCGCAGGCAGTGGCCGACGCCCGTCTGTTTCTAGAGGGTCGACACCACGAGCTCGAGCGGTCCCTCGAGGCGCAGATGTCCGGCGCCGCCTCGGCGCAGGACTACGAGCGAGCCGCGCGTTACCGGGATGCGCTCCGAACCGTGCAGAAGCTCGCCGTTCGTCAGCGTATGGCTTCGGTCGGGCTCGAGGAGCAGGACTACCTCGCTCACGCCCAGGAGGCGGACAGCGCGACCCTGCAGTTATTCCAGATCCGGGAGGGGCGCGTCCAGGGGCGTCGGGAGTTCGTCTTCAAAGCGCTCGAGTTCGACGGGCCGGCTTTCTACGCCGCGGTCGTCAGCCAGTACTACGCGGAGGCGGCCCCACCGCCGGAGATCTACCTCCCGACGCTCCCCGCCGAGCACGACGTGCTCGAGAGCTGGCTGACGTCGCGACGAGGAGCGCGAGTGCGCTTGAAGGTCCCCGTCCGAGGGGGGAAACGGCGCTTCCTGGAGCTGGTTCGAAAGAACGCCGCGCTGTCCTTCGAGGCACGCTTCCGTTCCTCACACACCCACGGCGTGGAGATTCTCGGGGCGCTGGCCGAGGCCCTCGGCCTCGAGGAGCCTCCTTACCGCATCGAGTGCTTCGACATCTCCAACATCCAGGGCTCGGATGCGGTGGCCTCGATGGTGGCGTGGGAAGGGGGCAAGCCCCGGCGCGCGGACTACCGCAGCTACACGATCCGCAGCGTCGAGGGCGCCGACGACTACGCGTCCATGGCCGAGGCCGTGACCCGGCGGTATCGCCGTCTCCTGGCGGAGGACCGCCGCCTGCCGGACCTGGTGCTCATCGACGGGGGGCGTGGACAGCGGGCGTCGGCGGTTCGGGCTCTGGCGAGCGTCGGTCTGCCGATGGTGCCGGTGGTGGCGCTGGCCAAGCGGGAGGAGGAGCTGTGGCTCGACGGGAGCGGGGATCCCGTGCGGCTCGATCGCGGCTCTCCGGCGCTGCATCTGGTTCAGAGGATCCGCGACGAGGCCCACCGCTTCGCGGTCAGCCGCCACCGCAGCAAGAGGAAGCGGAGGACCCTGCGGACCGAGCTGACCGAGATCCCGGGCATCGGCCCGGTCACCGCCCGCAAGCTGCTGACGGAGTTCGGGAGCGTCGAGGGGGTGCGGAAGGCGGATCGACGCTCGCTCGAGAGGGTGGCGGGGCGGAAGGTCGCCGCGGCCGTGGCGGCCCGGTACGGCAAGGGGGGCGAAGAGGCCCCCTGAGGAGGGCGGCGGAGGCCGCCTTGTTCCCGGACCGTTCGGACCCCATATTCGCCCCAGCGGGGCCGGTCCGGCGGGGGCCGGTCCGGAAGGAAGGCCGATGGTTTTTTGGCGGACCATTCCCGGGGTCTTGGTGGCTGTGGCGCTGTTCTGCGCGGCCGCCGTGGCCGCCGGGGTGGGCACCCAGGTCTACCGCGTTACCCATCCACCACGGCAATCCGATGGACCTCCGACCCTGGCCAGCGTCGTGGTTCCGGTCGAGGAGGTCCGATTCCAGTCCTCGGACGGGGTGTCGATCGACGGCTGGCTCTTGAGAGGCACTCCCGGACGCCCCTACATCGTCCTGTGTCATGCCCTCGGGCGCAGCAAGGCGTCGGTCCTCGACCTCGCCGTCAAGCTCCACAAGGACGGCTTCAATCTCCTCGTGTTCGATTTCCGCGGCCACGGCAGCAGCGGAGGGAGGGCCTCGAGCCTGGGTGTTTCCGAAAAGCGGGACATCATCGGCGCGGTCGATTTCCTTGTCTCCCTCGACGAGGTCGGGGCGGACCGGGTCGGGGTCTACGGGGTGGGGATGGGGGCCCACGCCGCGGTCCTTGCCGCGGTCGACCGCCCGGCCATCAAGGTCCTCGTCCTGGACGGCCTCTATCCCGACCCCGGGTTTCCACTGATGCGCGGCGTCTACGGGGAATGGTCGTTCGGTGCTGAGCACCTCGGATTCGCTCCCAGAGCGGCCTTCGCGGTCCTGAGCCTCTCCAA
>Ga0316191_10001679_pt1 | contig 15690 bp, 12 predicted proteins | sample Eddworburr2cm_MG_FD_204928 | JGI IMG/M metagenome (GOLD analysis project Ga0316191, IMG submission 204928) | Coastal sediment microbial communities from Maine, United States - Eddy worm burrow 2 cm | ecosystem: Environmental > Aquatic > Marine > Coastal > Sediment | place: USA: Maine...
TGCGTCGCGAACCGGCAACGTTCCCGGTGTCACCGCCGGCGGCAGGACCCTGATACGGCTCACCTTCAAGGTGCTGCAACCCGGCAACGCGCGGCTGTCGTTCCGCTCCGCGTCGTTGACCGATAGCCGCATCCCCCCGGAGGAGATCCCGGGGCTGTCGTGGTTCGGCGGGTCGCTGGTTGTCGTTTGAGGGTCTGATTCTCCCGCCTTCGCGTCCGGGGTTTCCGCGTTGTCGGCGTCTCCACGCCGACGCTCACCGAAGTTACGATTTCCGTCCTTGATTCCCTCGCCCCACGTCGTACATGGCGAAGTGACGGCAACCAGGTCGAGCCACGCCGTCGCGGGATTCATGCGTCCGCGCGACGGCGGCGGCCCGGCCGAGCAACGGGCGGAACCGAGATGGCCAAGGCCGGTACCAGCGGGCCGCAGGGCGATCCTTCACGCGTTCCCGTTCTCGACGGGATCCGCGGACTCGCCATCCTCATGGTCTTGCTGTGCCACTTCTCGTTGTACGGCGGTATCGATCCCAGTACCACGGCCGACTGGATTTTCTACAAGCTCACCCTACCGCTCGGCTGCGGTGTCGAGCTGTTCTTCGTGCTCTCCGGCTTTCTGATCACCGGCATTCTTCTCGACACCAAGAGCGCGCCGGGTTACTTCCGGAGCTTCTACATGAGACGCTTGCTCCGGATCTTCCCGCTGTACTACGCCACCCTGTTCTTCTTCTACGTGATCCTCCCCCGGTTCGCGACACCGGGGGAATCCTATCAACAGGTGCTCGATGCACAGGCCTGGGACTGGGCTTACCTCTCGAACATCCGCCTGGCTCTCGAAGGCTGGTGGAGCGCCGGCTACCTGGGGCATTTCTGGTCGCTGGCCATCGAGGAGCAGTTCTACCTGGCGTGGCCCCTGCTGGTGCTGCTTTTCTCGCGACGCGGCTTTCTGCTCCTGTGTACCGGACTGCTCGGGCTCAGTGTCACGATCCGTTGGGGGCAGTGGCTGGACGGCGAGTCCTTGGTTCGTGGGTATTTCACCCTCGCTCGCCTGGACCCGCTGGTGATGGGAGCAGCGCTGGCAGCACTCGCGCGATCTCCCCGGGGCCTCGCCGCGCTTCGACCCTGGGCGCGGGTTGCCGGAGTGGGCTCTCTCATTGCGTTGACCTACCTGATCACCACCGAGGTCCACAAAGACCCCGCACACGTCTCGAGGCTGTTCGTGCAGACGCTGTACGCGCTGGCGTTCGGCTCGCTCCTCGTGCTTGCCGTCACGGCGCGGAAAAGCAGCGGTCTACAGAGGGTGTTCTCGAGCCGCGCGCTGGTCTTCCTCGGCATCTACAGCTACGGCATCTACGTCTTTCATCATCCGTTGCTCGTCTTCGCCAGCACGCACGACATCGGGGCTCACCGCCTTCCCACGGTTCTCGGCTCTCAACTTCCGGCGCTGGTGGTGGTGATGGCGGTAGCAAGCGCCGCGACCATCGCGGTTGCGCTGCTCAGCTACCACCTGTTCGAGATGCGGTTCCTTCGGCTGAAGCGGTTCTTCCGTGCCGGACAGAAGCCGAAGGTCGTTCCCCGTCCTTCGATCCAGGCTCCTCCCGCGGTCCATGGAAAGGCATGACGATGGGGAGCTTTCGAACCCTCGCGGTCGCTCTGGCCGGCCTCACCGTCGCCGCGGCGGGCTGCACCACTCAGCACCCGGAGACGATTCGATTCGAGTCACCCAGGGAACGGCAGGTCTTTCAACAAGGCCCGTCGGGTGGAGCGGAGGTCTCGATCGAGGGCACGGCCTCGGAGGGGATCACGTCGCTGGAGGTGAGGGCCGCCTTGGCCGACGGGACGTTCACGACGTGGAGTCCCGTCGCGCTCGGCGACGTGTCCGACGGCCGGCGGCGGTTTCTCGCGTCGCTGTCCGTGCCTTCCGGAGGGTGGTACGAGCTGCAGTACCGCGAGGAGGGCGAGCCGGGGAGCCGACGCGGCGTCAGCCGGTTCGGGGTCGGGGAGGTCTTCATCGTCGCCGGTCAGTCGAACTCCACCAACTGCGGAAGACCGTCGACCCCGGTGCACAATGATCTCCTGTCCGCATTCGACGGCTCAGACTGGCGCCATGCCCACGACCCCATGCCGGGGGTACAGGACGGCACCACGGGCGGAAGCCCTTGGCCTCGCTTCGCGGAGCTTCTTCAGCGCTCGCTGGGCGTGCCGGTCGGGATCGCGTCGGTCGGCCACGGGGACAGCTCGATCCTCGACTGGCAGCCCGGAATCGGACCCCGCGAGGAAGGGATCGGCAAGGCTCTTTACCCGGCCCTCCGCGATCGCCTCGCCGCCCTGCGTCACGTCCGGGCGGTGCTCTGGCACCAAGGCGAGACCGACGCCCGCGAGGGGCTGAGCGAGATCGAGTACGTCGACTCCTTCCTTCGCATTCGCGAAGCCCTGCGGGAGGACACCGGCGCGAGCCCGCCGTGGGTGGTCGCCCGCGTGAGCTTCCTGCCTCGTAACTCCGAGGCTGCGATGCGCGAGATCCGTAGCGCCCAGCAGCGGCTGTGGTCCGACGGGCACGCCCTGCGCGGGCCCGACACCGACGACCTCCAGGGTTGCCTCCGCGCAGGGGACCGGACCCACTTCAGCCGACTGGGTCTGGGGGTCCACGCCGAGCGCTGGTACGCGATGGTGTGGAGCGAGCTGTTCTCGCGCCGCGTGTCGGGGGACGCGGGGGAGAGCGTATCCGTCGAGATTGCGCTACGTTGAGACGGGAATGCGTTGCACGGGAATCCTCTGCAGCCTACATTCTGGTCGGTGAACATGTGACCAGGGAACGCTACCCCGAGCCGGAAAAGCCAAGACAGTGCCCGTTCTGCCATGGCTCGGGAGAATGCTTCAAGTGTGACGGGACGGGAGTACGGGTCGTCCGGACGCGTCGTCTCCGGTACCGGCAGACCGTGACCTGCGAGAACTGCGAGGGCACGGGAAAGTGCCAGCTCTGTCTCAGCAGGAGCGCCCCCGTCGGCAGCGGCCGGGCCGGGTAGCGGCTCCGTTTTCCTTGCCGGCATCCCACGCTTGAAGCCCCGCCGCCGATTGGCTACACTGCCCGCCGGATCGCGCCCCTCGAGCGGCAATCCGTAGGTCCCCATCGTCTAGTCTGGCCTAGGACACCACCCTTTCAAGGTGGCGACACGGGTTCAAATCCCGTTGGGGACACCACTTCCGGTTCCTCCGGCACCTTCCCGGTGACTCCCGTCGGCGCGGTTCCTGGCGGCTCTCGACGAGCGGGTGTCCCAACCGGAAGGTCCGGAATAGGTCTAATTCCCGTTATTTCTTGTCCGCATTCGCGGAATGAACAGGGACGTTCGAGGTAACTCCTGAGGTATACTGCGAACCAGAAGTGTCAAGGCAGGTTGGAGCATTCACGGGTCCCGAACCAACAAAAGGGGGAGATATGAACCGACGAATACGGATCGGCGTGCTTGGCGTGGCGGTAGCGCTAATCACACTGATGATGGCCACTTCCGCATGGGCCCATCACCCAGAGATCACCGCCGAGGCGTGGTGTGACGAAGAAACGGGTGAGAAGTTCATCAACTACACTTCCACCTCGTGGCGAACGAACGGCGAGGCGTCCGGCGCGAATTCTCGCATCGATATCCTGTTGAACGGTGTGGTCGTGGCGTCCGGCGCGTACACGGACGCGAACGGCTACTCTTTCTCCGGAACCTTGCCGGCACCGTCGAATGCGCAGTCCGGAGACTCGGTCGTCATGATGGCGCTCGCGGTGGACGACTGGGGCAGCGGATACCCCGGTGGCCAGTCCGAGAGCACGACGGTCACGATCCCCGAGGATTGCATCGACCTCGAGGGTACGGGTCGGTTCACCGGTGGCGGCCGTCAGATCCGAGGTGACGGCCTGCGCATTACCCGGGGACTCACCATCCACTGCGACCTGCTTCTGTCTAACAATCTCCAGGTCAACTGGCCCGGAAACCGATTCCACATGACCGAGCACATGACCACCGTCACCTGCTCGGATGATCCCCTTATCATGCAGGAGCCGCCGGATGCACCGCTCGACACGCTGGTCGGGGTCGGTACAGGTCGTTGGAACAACGAGTACGGCTATACCATTGAATTCACCCTGATCGACGCCGGAGAGCCGGGACGCGACGATATGATGGCGATCCTGATCTATGAGACCGCCAATCCCGGTAACGTCATTCTTGACGTGCCACTGCAGTATCTCAACAATGGAAACCTGCAGGCGCACTACGATCAGCCTCACAAGAACTGACCCTCTGGCGAACTGAACGCCATAAGGCGGCACCGCTTCAAAGCGGTGCCGCCTTTTTATTTTCGGCCCGGCAGAAGTGACACCGAGCGGCATGCCTCCGACCGAGCAGTGACGCCACGTGACCGACCCCCTTCCGAATCCACCAAGGAATGCCGGTATTCCAAACTTTCCGCGTTGACGGGGTCGGGAACCGATCTTGCAGCGAAACGCGACACACGACGTGCGTGGAGGATTTCCATGGACCCGGCCAAGGTTCTGGTAGCCGATGACGACGCCGACGTTCGCGAAGCGTACGCGGGAATCCTCGCGGAGGCGGGCCACGAGGTCCGCACCGCCGCGACCGGAGACGAGCTCATCTCGCGGGTCAGGGCCTCTCGCCACGACCTGGTGCTCGTCGATCTGAACTTCCCGCCCACCGACGGGATTCGACTGCTTGAAGAAGTGAAACGGGTTCGCCCCTCCACGCTCGTCGTTGTGTTTTCGGGTATGGCGACCGTCGAGACGGTCCTGGCCGCTTTTCGCAAGGGAGCCTATGACTTCCTGGTCAAACCGGTCGAGGGTCTCAGGCTCGCCGAGCTTGCGCGGCGGGCCGCCGACGTTCGCAAGATGGGCGAGAAGCGTAGCCGCATGGCCGCTGAGCTGGAGACCGAGCGCCTTCGCGTCCTGGAGCTGAGGCGACAGGTCGCCGCCGCCGATCCCTTCAGGAAGATCCTGGGCAGCTCACCCGCCACCGAGCAGCTCCTCGATACACTCCGCGAGGTTGCGCGGACCGACTCCACGGTCCTCCTCACCGGCGAGAGCGGAACGGGCAAGGGGCTGGTGGCGCGCACGATCCACGAGGCGTCGACGCGCCGTGAGGGACCGTTTGTCGAGGCCAATTGCGTCGTCTACTCCGAAGGCATCTTGCACAGCGAGCTGTTCGGTCACGAGCGAGGCGCCTTCACCGGCGCGGCGCGTCTCAAGCGCGGACGATTCGAGCTCGCCCAGGGCGGTACGCTCTTCCTCGACGAGATCGGTGAGATCTCCGCCGCCACGCAGCTCCTCCTGCTTCGGGTACTCCAGGACCGCACCTTCGAGCGGGTCGGTGGCGAAGACACGCTCGAAGCCGATGTGCGCCTGGTGGCCGCCACGAACCGCGACCTCGAGGAGGCGATGCGCCAGGGCGCCTTCCGCAGCGATCTTTACTATCGCTTGAAGGTCATCCCGGTCCACCTGCCCCCTCTACGGGAACGGCGAGAAGACGTGCCGGTCCTCGCGCAGCACTTCCTGCACGACTGCGCGGAACGGATGGGCAAGGCCGTGGAAGGGTTCGCCCCCGAGGCCGCGACAGCGCTCGAGGGCTATGACTGGCCCGGGAACGCGCGCGAGCTCGAGAACGCCATCGAACGCATGGTCGTTCTGGCACGCGGTGATCAGATCGGGATTCGCGACCTGCCTGAAGGGATCCGTCAGCGGGGTCGGGCCCCCGACGCCGGCGCGGCGGGCACTCTACAGAACCTGGAAAGAAGCAGGATCCTCGACGTCCTGCGCGAGTCCGGCGGCAACAAGAAGCTCGCCGCTTCACGACTGGGGATCCATCGTTCCACGCTGTACGCCAAGCTCCGGCGCTACGGTCTGGCCGGTGACGAGGCTTCCGCCGGGTCGTCGTGTCGCGATGAACGACAGGACGCGTCGGATTTCCCCACAGCGGTGTCAACTTGTTGAACGGCTGGGCGATAGACTTGCCGACGTCCCCGGGCGTCGGTCGAGGCGTGTCGGAGACTCCGACACCGATCGAGCGTCGTCAATCTGCCGGCGTTTCAAAAGACCACGCCCTGTCACGTTTTGGACGAGCCGATCGCACAGGCACAGCGCTTGCTGTCCTGCACGCGGTAGCGCTGACACCAGATCACGAAACCTTGATCGGACGAGGGGAGCCATGCAGCGCATCGTGCTGAGGGCGTTCGTGCTGGCGGTGGTCGCGGTCGCTGCGATCGTGCTGGCCGCGCTGCCGGCCGCGGGGATGGCCGGCAACATCGGGACCGTGCTGCTGCTGGCTGCCCTGGCTGCCCTGGTCGGCGCCCGACCGGTCGACATCTCGGCGCTCGGGACGAAGATCACGGCAACCCACCCGTTCGAGCTGTGCGCCATGGCGGCGTTCGGACCGCTCGCGGGTGCGATCGTCTCGGCTTCGGCCGTGCTGGGCGCGACCGCCGGACAGCGGAAGCGATTGGACGGCCTGCGGTTGACCTTCAACCTGGGCGTCATCGTTCTGGCCAACTCGGTCGCGGCCTCGTTCTTTCTCTTGCTGGGAGGCCGGTTCGGCTCGCCCGTTCTGGACACCCTCGGACCCTTGACCGGGGCCACGGCCGCGTACTTCTTTACCAACACCGGCCTGGTCGCGGTGGTCATCGCCATCGAGAAGAGTCAGGGGTTCCTCGATACCTGGAGACGGTCGTTCCTGTGGACCGCCGTGAGCTACTTCTCGGGACTGACCCTTGCCGCGATCTTGCTCGTGCTCCTGCACAGCATCGGCCCCTGGGCGCTGGCGCTCGGCGTGCCTCCGGCGTGGCTGCTGTTCGCCTTCCACCGGGTCTACAAGTCGCGTCTCGAGGAGCAACGGCGGCGGATCGTCGAGGTCGAGACCCTCAACGCCGACCTCGAGCACAAGGTCGCCGAGCGAACTCGCGAATTGCAGGAAGCCCTCGATCGAAACGAGGACGCCAACCGTAAGCTCCGTGACGTCAACCAGCGGCTCTACGACGCCAACCGGGCCAAGAGCGAGTTCCTGGCCAACGTCTCTCACGAGCTGCGTACACCGCTCAACGGCATCCTGGGCTTCTCCGACTTGCTCGTGGATTCCAACTTCGGCGAGCTGACCAAGCAGCAGCGTGAGTTCGTCAACGACATTCGCGACAGCGGCGAGCACCTTCTGGAGCTGATCAACGACATCCTCGATCTTTCAAAAATCGAGGTCGGCAAGATGAAGACCCAGCGCCAGGTGATCGACGTTCCGGAAACGCTTCGGGACATCACGTCGATGATGCGGTCTCTTGCTGCCAAGGGGGAGATCGCACTCTCCGTTCACGTAGACGACGAGGTCGGTGCGGGCAATCTCGATCGCGGCATGTTCCGGCAGATCCTCGTCAACCTGGTCAGCAACGCCGTGAAGTTCACCCCGGAGGGCGGTCGGGTGACCGTCCGCGGGACCCGGGACAACTCGTCGCTGCGGGTCTCGGTCTCGGATACCGGCATCGGCATCGCACCCGCCGATCAGAAGAAGATCTTTCAGGAGTTCTACCAGGTGGACGGCTCGTACTCGCGCAAGTACCAGGGAACGGGCCTCGGTCTCGCGCTGGTGCACAGCATGGTCGAGCTCCACGGTGGAACCATCACCGTCGAGTCGGAGCCCGGCGAGGGCGCGACCTTCACGTGCGTCTTCCCCGACTGCATGGTCGAGGCGCCGGTCCTCGAGCCGAGTTTCGTGAAGGAGATCCCGCCACCCCCGGTTGCCACCGGGAAGCGAACGATCCTGATGGTCGAGGACAACGACCTCAATCGCAAGCTGGCCAGGAACGCCCTGCGGTCACGGTCGTATCGTGTGATCGAGGCCCAGACCGGACCCGAGGCTCTGGAAATGGCGAAGCAACACCTCCCGGACCTGATCCTCATGGACGTTCAGCTTCCCGGCATGGACGGCCTCGAGGCCACCCGTCGGTTGAAAGCCGACCCGGTCACGACCCATATTCGGGTCGTGGCCCTGTCCGCGTTCGCGCGGGCGGACGACCAGCAGCGGGCCCGTGAAGCGGGCTGCGACGGCTACATCACGAAGCCGATCCGATTGTCCAGCTTCCCGGCCCAGGTCGATTCGCATTTCCTGGCCATGGAGGGCGTGGCATGAGCGCCTCGGTCGACAACGGCAGGTTCGACATTCTCGTCGTCGACGACGACGCCCGGAACCGCAGGCTGCTCGAGGGCTACCTTCTGGCCGAAGGCTACGGCGTGCGAAGCGCCGCCGACGGATCGGAGGCGCTGAACCTGGCCTACGATAAGGCACCCGACATCGTTCTCCTCGACGTGATGATGCCAGGGATGAGCGGCTTCGAAATTTGCGAGAGGCTCAAGGAGCATCCCGGAACCCGACTCACCCAGGTCGTTCTGGTGACCGCCCTCGACGGCACGCCCAACCGCGTCGAGGGACTCGACCACGGGGCCGACGACTACCTCACCAAGCCGGTGCGTCGTGAAGAGTTCATGGCCAAGATCCGTTCGCTGCTCCGTGCAAGGAAGCTCATGACCGAGCTCGAGGAGGCCCGCGCGACCCTGGCCGAGCGGAACGCCCAGCTCATCGAGCTCGAGGCCCTCAAGGAAACCCTGACGCAGACCCTGGTCCACGACCTCAAGAATCCGCTGGCGGCGCTCGCCGGAAACCTCGACCTGCTCGATCTCGTCCGCGACGACAAGATCGCCAAACGGGTGGCGCGCTGCAAGGCGAGCGCGTCTCGGATGCACCGCATGATCCTCGACCTGATGGACGTCGCCCGACTGGAAGAGGGTCGGCTCGTGCTTCAGCCGGAGCCGGTGTCAGCCGCCGACGTGGCTCGTGCCGCCGTGGCCGAGGCGGAGGTCGCCGCCGCCCAGCGCGGCGTCGGTATCGAGATCGACCCCCCGAAGGGTGAATGTGCCGCCCACGCCGACCCGTCGATCGTCCGCCGGATCCTGGACAACCTCGTTGCCAACGCGCTGACCCACTCGCCTTCGGGATCGACGGTTCGCGTCGCGGTGAGCTGCCGGGAAGAGGGGATCGAGCTCTCCGTGGCCGACCAGGGGCCGGGCATTCCGGAAGAACATCGCGAGCGGGTCTTCGAGAAGTACACACGGCTCGAGCTGCGAGATGCCGGTATCACGGCTAACCGCGGGCTGGGCTTGACCTTCTGCCGCCTGGCCACCGAGGCCCACGGGGGCACGATCTGGGTTGACGAGGCTCCGGGCGGCGGCGCTCTGTTCCGGGTCCTGCTTCCCGCCCATGAGCCCTCCGAGCCCCGTGAGACAGCTCACGACGACGCCCTCGCGCAAGAGGTCAAGTCTTTTCCCTCGACGTAGGCTTTCCGGAACGACAAAAGAAAAGACCTGACCCCGAAGGGCTCGGGTATGATGGCGCCTTCGTTGATGGAGGTGTCGACATGAACGAGCCCGCGAGCAAGCTACCGCCTCCTCCCGTCGCCTACCGCTGGGCGGTGCTGGTTTTCATCAGCCTGGCGATGTTCGGGAACTACTACGTTTACGACGCTGTCAGCCCGCTCGCCGATCTGCTGAAGGATCAGCTTGGTTTCTCCGACTCCAACATCGGCCTGCTGAACGCGATCTACAGTTTTCCGAACATCATCATGGTCGTCATCGGCGGCATTCTCATCGACAAGTTCGGCGTCAAGAAGTCCACGCTCCTGTTCGCAACGCTCTGCATGGTCGGCGCCGTCATCACGGCATCCACCGGCACGCTCTGGATCATGGCCGCCGGGCGGTTGATCTTCGGAATGGGGGCCGAGTCGCTGATCGTCGCGGTGACCTGCGCGATCGCCAAGTGGTTCCGAGGCAAGGAGCTGAGCTTCGCGTTCGGGGTCAACCTCACCATCGCGCGCCTGGGCTCGTTTGCCGCTCTCAATTCGCCCACCTGGGCCAAGCCGGCTTTCGAGAACTGGCAGTGGCCGCTGATGATCTCGGTGGCCTTCGGGTTTGTCTCGGTGGCCGCAGCCCTCATCTACTGGGTGCTGGACGATCGGGCTTCCAAGAACTTCGACATCGGCCAGGCCAGCGCCACCGACAAGGTCGTTCTGGGAGAGTTGTTCAAGTTCAGTCGCTCGTTCTGGTACGTCGTCCTGCTGTGCGTGACGTTCTACTCGGCGATCTTCCCGTTCCAGACCTTCGCCGTGAAATTCTTCATCGAGGCCCACGGCGTGTCGCGGGAGACCGGCGGGTTCCTCTCGAGCCTTCTCACGCTGTTCGCGATGATCTTCACGCCATTGTTCGGACTTCTCGTGGACAAGGTCGGGAAGCGGGCGTTGTTCATGATGTGGGGCTCGCTCCTGTTGGTGCCCGTCTACCTGATCATGGCCTACACCCAGATCTCTCTCTATGTCCCGATGGCGATCATGGGAGTCGCGTTCTCGTTGATCCCCGCGGTCATGTGGCCGAGCGTGGCCTACATCGTCAACGAGAAGCGGCTCGGAACGGCCTACGGCGTGATGACGATGATCCAGAACGTCGGGCTGTTCGGATTCAACCTGCTGATCGGCTGGGCCAACGACACCTCGAGGGCAAGCGCAGAGAACCCCGGTGGCTACGCGCTGGGGATGTGGATGTTCAGCATCCTCGGTTTCCTGGGCTTCTTCTTCGCCTTCATGCTTCGCCGGGAAGAGACCGGGCCGCGGGCGCACGGTTTGGAGACGATCACGGCATCGTCTCGAGGGACCGACGTCTCCGAATAGGGGCGCTGGCCGCTACGGCGCCACGGCGTCGGGGGCCGGTTCCGGGAAAGAGACGCCGACAGCTTCGAGAAAGAGATCGAGCGAGCGCGACGCCTCGGTTCGTCCGCGGGTCTCCGCCCGCAGAGCCGCGAGCCTCCCGAGAATCGCTTCCTGCCTTTCCGGAGGTGCCGATCTCAGCTCGGCGACCAGCTCCATGGCACGTCCCACGGCGAGGCGAGCCTTCATGCGCTCGATCAGCGGCTCGCGGAACAATGGATCGGAAACTCCCGCGAGCGCCTCGATGCGCTCGGGGTAGCGCTGAACGACGTAGGACCACCGCACCATCGCGGCCGGGTCGTCGAGGGCCTCCACGGCGGTGTAGACGGTGTCCTCGAATCGGTAGTTGCGCGTTCCGATCCAGCCACCCCACTCCAGCCCCTGGGTGTCGAGCGCACGCAGGGCTTGCGGATCTCCCGCGGTGAGCGTCTCCTTGATCGCTTTCCAGGCCGAGTCCGGGTCGTAGGTGTCCGGGGTCGCCAGGTAGTCCGCGATGGTCGCAAGGGCGAGCCGCGATCCCCCGAGCGATCGCATCGGACAAGAGAGGTAGACCGATGTCTGATCCTGAAGCCGGGCGTCGCGTCCGCGGAGTGGACCGAGGATCATCGCCAGCGACGACCCGTCCGGGTTCCACATGCTGGGATAGTTGTCATAAAGCAGGAGCTCGCGCCCGCCAAGCCGCCGGCGCGTGGCCTCGAGATCGTCGGCCGTGATCGACGGCGACAGGACGCGTGGCCCGGTCCAGACGATTCCGGTTCGCGAGGGAAGCGCGTCCAGCCCTTCGAGGAATGCGCTCGTGTAGGGACCGCTGCCGTCCCCGAGATGTCGGTCGCAATAGGCCGCCGCGCACAGCCAGTACGACCCCTTCCGGGGAACGGCGCGCGCGACCTTGCGGGCGAGGTCGAGGTGCGCGGGCGCAGAGCTGCGCCCGTAGGCCAGGACGTCGGAGAGCTCCAGCAGCTCGGTGGGCTGGTCGTCGAACGACAGGACGAAGTCGCGGACGCCGGCCTGCCTGCGCAGCAGACCGAGGAACTTCCGGATCCGACGTGCGCCCTCGGGGTTCGAGAAGACGAACCGCCCCCCGGAATCGGCCACCGGATTGACCGACACGAAGATCCGCCAGTCATGATCGTGGCACCAGCGTGCGAGATCCAGAAACGACGGATGGAGGAAGGGTCCGTCCGGAGCCGACCGCTCCTTCCATCGACCGGCGAGTCCCGAGTAGACCCACACGGCGTTGAAGCCGCGTTCCGCGCAGAACTCCAGGTGGGCTCGGACGTCTGCACGCTCGAAGCTCCCCCCGAGCTTGACCATGCGGACCGGAAAGGTCGGTGGCTCGTCGGCAGCGATTACCGGAGCAAAGGCCAGGAGAAGGACGGCCAGGCGTTTCAGAATACTTCGTCCCACAGCACGATCCGCTTGGAGATCTTCTTGAAGCCCCACGACGCGGCGCCGTCGTATCGCGAGACCTTGTCGCCTTTGCGAAGCACCTTCTGGAACTCGGAGAAGTCGATGACGAGCTGGCGGCCGTCACCCACGCGGTAGAGCGTGAAGACACCGCGCTCGGACCGGCCGACGGTCTCGAACTGGACGTCCCAGAACCACGTGCCGTGGATACGGTTGTCGGAGGCCTCGGTGACCTTCATCTCGAACGTTCCGGGCTCTCCAGCAAAGATGTAGGTCGCGTTACCGTCCCAGTCGCTCACGAAGCCCTCGGGGATGGAGATGCCCTGGTACTGCACCTTGATCCGGGTCTTCTCTCCCGAGGTATCGATCCACATCGCGGTTCGCCCGTCGCGGTGGACGTAGGTCCACGTTCCGTGCCAGCTGCCCTCGTCGGTTGGGGGCCGATCCCTGTTCTGCCCCGCGGGCGGGGGGGATGCGGGTTTCTGCGCGATGGCGTCGGGCATGCCCAAGCCTGTCGACAGGCCGAGCGCGACGAGCGTCAACAGGATACGAGCGCGATCGAGTGGCATTTGAGTTGACTCCTCCGTACCGCCTTGAAGCCAAAACTATACCCTGCCGAGGGTACCGCAGCCACGGGAAGGCTACCTCTGCAGCAGTCGACGGAGCTCGCGACGCTGCGCCGAATCGAGCAATCCGGCCCGCTCCGACATCTCGAGCAGCCGCAGCGCAAGGAGGCGATGGGCTTCGGCCCCGGTTCTGGACCGCCGGGAGAGGCTACGGAGCTGTGCCGCCGCGGTCTCCACGTCGCCGCGGGCGATCGGCCCGGTGAGGGCGCCGTCAAGGCCTCCGGCCTCGGTGTGGGCCAGGGTCCCGCTGGCCAGGGGTAGCAGCCCTGCGAGCGCCTTGGACCGCGGAACCCCGATCGATTCCATCAGGTCGACGGCCAGCGAGAGCAGCGCGACGAGGTCGTTCGAGACGAGGGAAGCCGCCGTGTGGTAGGTGGCCCGATCCGAGGGCCGCAGCCCGGGTGGGATCGGGAGCGGGACGAGTCCCAGATCCCCGGCGAGGCGCCGCGCCGCCGCCGTGCCACGCCGGTTTCCTTCAATCCGGGCGCCGCTTCCCGGCAGCACCGAGGCGGCCACCTCGGAAATGCCGAGGCACTGGAGCGGGTGGAGCACGCCGACGCCTGCGCCGAGCTTCGCGAGGGGGGAGAGCGGCTCCAGGCCGAGGGATCCCGCGTGGTGCAGGACCGTGCGGCTCTTCCAGCCGGTCTCGAGGCTTCCCGCGATCTCCCGTGCCACCGCTCGGACCTCGCGATCGGGGACCGCGAGCAGGACCAGACGCGCCGGGCGAGCCGCGTCCGCCGGGCAGGCGGCCACCGGAGGGCCCGCCAGGCGCTTCGAGAGCCGGCGTGCGGACGCGACCGACCTTGATGCGACCGCGACGATCGGGTAGCCCGCCCGGACGGCGGCGGGTCCCACGGCGCGAGCGAGGCGGCCCGCACCGATGATGGCCGTCGGAGGGCGGCGCGCCGGACTCATCGGATGCCTCGGACCATCGCCAGGAGGTCGCGGAAATAGTCGGGCAACTCGGCGCTCACTCGCACGACCCCGTCTCGAACTGGGTGGGGGAAGGCGAGGCGCGAGGCATGCAAGGCGAGTCCCGGGAATTCCCGGACGGCCTTCCGAAGGATGGGGTCGAGAAGGGCCTTCCACGCCCGGCCACCGTAGCGCTGATCCCCGACCACCGGGTGGTGGATCGACTGCATGTGGACCCGGATCTGGTGCGTGCGTCCCGTCTCGAGGTCGATTTCTAGAAAGGCGAAGCCCGGGGGGGACTCCAGCGTGCGGTATCGGGTCGTCGCCTGTCGACCGCTCGGCGCGTTCACCGACATCTTCGTCCTGTTCGTCCGGCTTCGGCCGATCGCCTTCGAGACGGTGGCGGCGGGCGGATCCGGGTGTCCCCAGACCAGGGCGTGGTACTGCTTCTTGATCTCGCGGCTCGCGAACGAGCGGGTCAGGCCGCGATGGGCGAGGTCGGTCTTGGCCACGATGACGACCCCCGAGGTTTGCCGGTCGAGACGATGCACGATGCCGGGCCGGTCGCGGCCCCCGGCCGGGGCCAGCGGCGTCCCGCGCCCGAGCAGGGCGTGGACCAGGGTACCGCTTCGCCGACCGTGACCGGGATGGACGACGAGCCCCGCGGGCTTGTTCACGACCAGAAGATCGTCGTCCTCGAAAACCACCTCCAGGGGGATCGTCTCCGGCTCGAGTCGGTCCGAAGGCGGCTCCGGGATGTCGACCCGCACGTGCATCCCCGAACGCAGGGCAAGGCCGGGCTTGGAGGGCGCCTGGCCGTCCACCGTCACATGGCCCTCCCGGATCAGCCGCTGGAGCGCGGAGCGGCTCTGGCTTACGACATGAAGGGTGAGGAAGTGGTCGAGACGGGACCCCTCGGCTTCTTCCGGCACCGTCACGCGAACGGTGCCGGAAGTCACGCGCGAGCCTCTCGCCAGCGCATCCATCCGACGACCAGCATCGTTACGGCGAGCAGGACGCCCACGACCGAGAGCAGTTGCGAGGTCGAGACGTGGCCTCCGAAGTACAGTCCCCGCTGGGCGTCGCCGCGCCAGATCTCGATGATGCCGCGGGTCACGCTGTAGAGCAGGACGTAGATCCAGAACACGGTGCCGGGCGGTCGCAGGCGCTTGCGCCACAGCCAGGCGAGGAGCACCGCCAGCACCAGGTCGTTGAGCATCTGGAGCAGCTGGGTCGGAACGAGCGGGACATTGAGCTTGACACCGGTCTGGGCGGCGGCGGCAGGGTCGGTGAAGGTGACCGCGCACCATCCGCCCGTCTCCACGCCGTAGCAGCATCCCGCCGCGAAGCATCCCAGCCTTCCGATGGCCTGGGCCAGGGCCAGCGGCGCAGCGATGGCATCGCCGAGCTCGAGCATCGGAAGCCCGGTGCGCCATGCGTAGAGCGCGAAGGTCAGCGCCCCGGCCAGAACACCTCCCATCAGCACGCCTGCGGCGCGGACGATCCCGAGGAGATTCGCCGGGTTGGAGAGGTAGTAGTCCCAATCGACGATGACCAGCGTGAGCTTGGCGCCGAGCAGACCGGCCAGCAGGGTGCAGAAGGTCAGGTTGAACACCCGGTCGGGATCGAGATCCGATCGAACCGCCCGCCGCATGAACCACATCCAGGCCACGAGCACGCCGCCGGCGAACAGCAGACCGTAGGTGGGCAAAAAGAGGTGGGTCTCACCCAGCAACGGAAGATCGAAGGTCCCCAGATCAACCAGAATCGGGTGCACTTCACCTCCCCGAGAAAACTGGGGACAGCTCACTCATTTCCGCCTTTTCCGGATTCCGCATAAACGCCGAAACCGGAATATCCGGAAATGAGTGTACTGTCCCCAGTTTCTTGGACTTCATTTGCGGGGGGCCGGTTTGGGGGTTGGGCGCAGGATGTCTAGCACCAGGAGGCAGGCGCCGATGACGATC
>Ga0316191_10001680_pt1 | contig 15682 bp, 12 predicted proteins | sample Eddworburr2cm_MG_FD_204928 | JGI IMG/M metagenome (GOLD analysis project Ga0316191, IMG submission 204928) | Coastal sediment microbial communities from Maine, United States - Eddy worm burrow 2 cm | ecosystem: Environmental > Aquatic > Marine > Coastal > Sediment | place: USA: Maine...
ATCAGACCGGTTAGTACCAGGCCGACGAGCGAGGCGTAGAACAGCGGCATGGCATCCTCGCCCATCATCTGCTTGCTGATGAAGAAGAATGCAATGGCGGCAATAACGCCTGACACGATCACGCCTTTGTAAAGCGCATTCATGATGTTGCCGCCTTCGGATGTTTTGACGAAGAAGGTGCCGATGATGGATGCGATGATAGAAGCGCCGCCGAGCACAAGTGGATAGATGATGGCGGCCGAACCGAGATGCTGCATCATCAGGCCGCCAAGAAGCATGGTGGCAACGATGGTGACTGCATAGGTCTCGAACAGGTCGGCTGCCATCCCGGCACAGTCGCCGACGTTGTCACCGACGTTGTCGGCAATCACCGCCGGGTTGCGCGGGTCGTCCTCCGGAATGCCGGCTTCGACTTTTCCGACCAGATCGGCACCGACGTCTGCACCCTTGGTGAAGATGCCGCCACCCAGACGAGCGAAGATCGAAATTAATGATCCGCCGAACGCGAGACCCACCAGTGCGTGTAGTGCTCCGTCAGTATCGGTGAAGTTTGACGCAATTGCGAAATAGCCGGCCACGCCCAACAGGCCGAGTCCGACGACCAGCATGCCGGTAATGGCGCCTCCGCGAAACGCCACGTTCAGTGCAGCGTTAATGCCGTGATTGGCGGCCTCAGCCGTGCGCACGTTGGCGCGAACCGAAATAAACATGCCGATGTAGCCCGCCGCTCCGGACAAAATAGCGCCGACAGCGAAGCCAATCGCGGTTAACCAGTCGAGCACGAACCCCAGAGCAATGAACAGTACGCCCCCGACAATCGAAATCGACGTGTACTGGCGATTCAGATAAGCCTGTGCGCCTTGTTGAATGGCCGCAGCGATCTCCTGCATGCGGGCATTTCCGGCAGGCCTGCTGAGGATCCACTGGATAGAAACCGCCCCATAGACGATGGCGATAATCGCGCAAACCAGCGCGATAATCAGTCCTGAAGACATGAAGTCCCCCCTAAAGTTATTGAAAGGCCGAGATGGGCCGGCCCTTGACCCAAAAACTCCGAAATTCCGCCAGCATGCCCGGGCAGGAGGGCGCGGCAGCAAAACAGCGCGCGATTGTACCCGAAATTTGCCCGGAAATTGAGAGGCTTAACGCCAGTATTTCAAACTGTGAACTTCCGGCGCAGCTTTTTGGGTACTGCGACGTTCTTCAGCGTGACATATTGCGGAAGTCCATTCCGGTAGGGTGGGTAGGCCTCACCCTTGATCAGCGGCGTAAGATATTGACGGCAACGCGCGGTAATGCCGAAGCCATCGCGGCTGATAAAGCCTGCCGGCATTTTTTTCTCCACATTGGCTACCTTGTGTAAATCGGCCATGCCGATCGACCAGCGATACGGTTTGTCCGACTTGCGCTCGATGCTGGGCATGACTGCGTTGTGCCCCTTCAAGGCCATCTCGACAGCGGCCTTGCCTACCGCGTAGGCCTGGTCGACATCCGTTTTCGAGGCGATATGGCGTGCCGCACGCTGCAGATAGTCGGCAACGCTCCAGTGGTACTTGAGATTGAGTTCTTCCTTGACGATATTGGCGACAACCGGCGCGACACCGCCCAGTTGCGCGTGGCCAAACGCGTCGCGTAAACCCTGGTCCGAGAGGAATCGCCCATCTGGCCCTTTGACGCCTTCGGACACGACCACCGAGCAGTAGCCGAATTTCTTCACCATCGCTGCTACGCGCGCAATAAACTTCTTGCGGTCGAAGACGACTTCCGGAAACAGGATGATGATCGGAAGTGAGCCCTCATGTTCCGCAGCCAGTGCGCCGGCAGCGGCGATCCAGCCGGCATGGCGTCCCATGACTTCGAGAACGAACACCTTGGTCGATGTCTTGGCCATCGACGCCACGTCCAGGCTGGCTTCCCGTGTCGAGACGGCAACATATTTGGCTACCGAGCCGAATCCCGGGCAGCAATCAGTGATCGGCAGGTCATTGTCCACTGTCTTCGGAACGTGAATCGCCTGAATCGGGAAACCGAGTGACTCGGATATCTGCGACACCTTGAGGCAAGTATCGGCCGAGTCGCCACCGCCGTTATAGAAGAAGTAGCCGATGTCATGCGCGCGAAAGACTTCGATCAGTCGCTCGTATTGAGCACGGTCCTGCTCGAGGCTCTTGAGTTTGTAGCGGCATGATCCGAAAGCGCCCGCCGGCGTGTGCTTGAGTGCCGCTATGGCGGTCGCCGATTCCTTGCTCGTGTCTATCAGGTCTTCGGTCAGCGCGCCGATAATGCCGTTTCGGCCCGCATACACTTTGCCGATCCGGTTCTTGTGCTTGCGCGCCGTTTCGATCACACCTGCGGCCGAGGCGTTGATGACGGCGGTAACACCGCCCGACTGAGCATAAAACGCATTCTTGACTGGCATCATTCTTCCTTACTGTAATGTGTCTGCAGCTGACAACCGGTTCAGGTTCGGGAGCGCTTGTCGCAGTGCTATCGCAGTGCCTCGAAGATCCTGTCGCGGATCGAATCGAGCGATCCGACGCCTTTCACACAAGCGTACTTCGGTGCGCCGGGCGCGCCGCTGTCGGCCCACTTTGAGTAATAGTCAACCAGTTGTCTCGTTTGTGAATGGTAGACCTGCAGGCGTTTGAGGATGGTCTCTTCCTGGTCGTCATCGCGCTGTACCAGCGGTTCGCCGGTGACGTCATCCTTACCCTCTGCTTTCGGCGGGTTGAAGCTGACGTGGTAGGTGCGACCGGAAGCGGGGTGTACCCTGCGTCCAGACAGACGCTTGACGATTTCGGTGTCATCGACATCGATTTCCACAACAAAATCGAGGTCCACGCCAGCGCTCTTCATCGCATCGGCCTGTGGAATGGTTCGCGGAAAACCGTCGAACAGAAAACCTTTGGTGCAATCGGGTTGCTTGATCCGCTCTTTTACCAACCCGATGATGACCTCATCGGGCACCAGTCCACCGGCATCCATGAACTTCTTTGCCTCGAGTCCAAGCTCGGTGCCGGCCTTGACCGCCGCACGCAGCATGTCGCCGGTAGATATTTGCGGAATGCCGTACTTCTCGATGATGAACGCGGCCTGGGTGCCCTTCCCCGCCCCGGGTGGCCCGAGCAGTATAAGTTTCATGGTGTCTGTTCCTGTCGTTGGTCCGCGTACGCAGTGGTTGCGGAGTGGAGGAGATTATAGCGGCGCGGTTTTGCCGCGCACACGATCGAGGTCATTCGGTGTGTCGATTCCAGGTGGTGGTGCCTGTGCTGTAACACTGACGGCGATACGATAGCCGTTCGCCAGTGCGCGTAATTGTTCGAGGGATTCGAATCGTTCAATCGCGGCGGGCTGCAGTGCGGAATATTCGCGCAGGAAGGCGCAGCGGTACGCGTAGATGCCAATATGCCGGTACGCTGGCAGGCCGTCCGGTAGCCGGGATGTTTCGATGGAAAAATCATCGCGCGGCCATGGGATGGGCGCGCGCGAGAAATAAAGTGCGTACCCGTGTGCATCAAAAACCACTTTCACCGCATTCTTGTCGAGAAACTCTGCCGCGTTGTCGATCGGGTGACAGGTGGTCGCGATGGCCGCATCGGTATGTTCTTCGAGCGTGCCGGCAACGTTGCGAATCAGCGCTGGTGGCAGCAACGGTTCGTCGCCCTGGGCATTGACGACAATGACATCATCGTTCCAGCCGCGCTGCGTTACGACCTCTGCGATGCGGTCAGTCCCGGTGGCATGATCGGTTCGTGTCATCGCAACCGCGCAATCGCAAGCGGAGACGGCATTGGCAATTCTCGAGTCGTCGGTGGCAACCACTACTTCCAGGGCACCCGATTCACGCGCGCGGTCGACCACGTGTGCCACCATCGGTTTGCCGTCCAGTTCGGCCAACGGTTTGCCGGGGAAGCGTGTCGACGCGTAGCGCGCCGGAATGACGACTACGAATGATGTCATCTCGCTACCGGGCGCCTTCTGTGGGTTGTCATGTGCACGTGCGCTGCGTAACAGACCGTCGAGCGGTCAAATTTCCTCTTCTGCTGGCAGCTTGCGGGCCTCTTCCTCGAGCATCACCGGAATGTCGTCGCGGACCGGATAGGCGAGTCGGCACGGGCTGCAGATCAATTCCGCCTGGTTCTTGCGATAAATCAGCGGACCTTTGCACACGGGGCAAACCAGAACATCGAGCAGTTTAGAGTCCACTGGCAGTACCAATCTTTCGGTTGACGATATCAAGCAGCGTGTTGTCTATGCGCGCTTCAACCGGAAGCGCCCACCAGGTTTCACGTGCGAAGGCAGCGCATTTTATCGCATCCTTCTGCGTCATGAGCACCGCGTCGCAATGCGGGAACTCGAGGTCCGGTGCCGAAAACGCGTGATGATCCGCAAACGCGTGTGATTCGAACGACAGGCCCAGTGTTCGCAGGTGTGAGAAAAAGCGCTCCGGGTCTCCAATGCCGGCCACCGCGTGCAGCCGCTTGCCTTCCAAACCGTTGGCGGAAATACGCTGTTGCGGGTTCGCCAGGTTTTTGAATTCGTGACCCTCCAATTGCATCGCAAACGTGTTCGGCGGCAGTCCGGGCAGGTTTTCACCGTTGACGATGACGGCATCGACGGAGTCGAGTCGGCTTCTCGATTCGCGCAATGGCCCGGCCGGCAGCAGCAGGCCGTTGCCGAATTTCTGGCGCGCATTGATGACCGCGATTTCGCAGTCACGCGCCAGGCGATAGTGCTGTAGCCCGTCGTCGGAGATCACCACGTCCACTTCCGGATTGTGAGCGAGCAGTCGGCTGGCCGCGGCAGCGCGGTCGCGCCCAACCCACACTGGACAACCAGCGAGGCTTGCGATCAGCACCGGTTCGTCACCAGCGATTTGCGGGGAAGTGCGTTCGTCAACGGCGCTTAGTGATTCGGTACCGCCATAGCCACGGCTGATGACGCCGGGCGTACGGCCTCCGGACCGCAGCGATTGGGCCAGCCAGATGACGACGGGCGTCTTGCCGGTGCCGCCAACACTGATATTGCCGACGACGATCACAGGAACAGCAAGCCGAATCTTGCGCAGCAGGCCAACGCGGTAGCAGACGCGGCGCAACCAGGAGAGTGCCGCAAACACCGCCGATAACGGAAGCAATGCGATCGATACGATCGTAAGGCGCTGCCAGTGTTTTTCCAAGCGATGCACGTTTGCAATCTGGAGCCGAATCAGATGTGTAGCTTAACAGGGTGATCCATGCGGGCCGTGACGCGCCGACCAGGTCCGTGCCGGAGCATGATGCAAAAACCTGACCTCCAGCCGAAGTCTTGCTGGCGGCCTTGCCGGGATTACTGCGTCTGTTGGGTGGTGAAGGTAATCCGGCCAAAGCCGGCCAGACGCGCCGCTTCCATCACGCCGATGACCGACTGATGCGTTGCGTTCGCGTCGGCATTGATCACGATTACCGGGTCCGGATTGCCACCACTGGCTCGCTGTAGTTCGACGGCAAACGCGCTGGCATTGGTAAATACGATTCTGTCCCGATTGATCATGTACTGGCCGCTACTGGCAACCGCCACATCGATCTGGTCAGGCAGCTGCTCGGCCTGATTGGCATCGGCAACCGGCAGATTGATTTTCAGTTCGGCATACTTGGAATAAGTGGTGGTGACCGCCAGAAAAATCACGATGACGATCAGAATGTCGATAAAGGGTACGAGATTGATCTCCGGTTCTTCCCGGAACGAGCCGCGTCGAAAATTCATGCGCTGACTTTCATCAGACGGTGCGCTCGCCGTGGATTACTTCTACCAGCTTGACTGCCTGCAACTGCATCTCAACCACCAGTGAGTCGGCGCGGGCCCGGAAGTGCCGGTAGAAAACCAGCGCAGGGACGGCGACGATGATGCCAAACGCGGCGTTGTAGAGTGCGATCGAAATGCCGTGCGCAAGTTGCGCGGGATCGGTGACACCGGTGGGTGATGATGCCCCGAAGATCTCGATCATCCCGATGATGGTTCCGAGCAAGCCGAGTAAAGGTGACATGGTTGCAATTGTGCCTAGCGTAGTCAGAAAGCGGTCGAGATCATGGGAGACGGCCATACCGGCTTCTTCAATCGACTCCTTCATGATCTCGCGTGAACTCTTGACGTTTTTTAGTCCAGCGGCCAGAACCTTTCCCAGCTGCGAGCCGTGGGCAACGCGAGTGAGCATGTCTGGACTCACGCCGGATTTGCGGTATTCCTGCACGATGCGAGGCAGCAGGTCGCGAGGCGCAACCACCGACTGCCGCAAGGAGTAGAACCGCTCGCCGATGATCGCAATTGCAATGATCGAACACAAAATAATTGGCCAGATCGGCCACCCGGCGGCCTGAATGATATCGATCACACGATGCTCCGACGCTGTTTTGGGAAGGCCGAACTTTAAACTGCTGTAACAAGAGCGGCAAGCAAGCTCTTGTTCACGAGACTTCCGTTGACATTTGAGGATGAAGCTGTTCAAGCCGGCGATATGTTTCCACAATTCTTGTGGATAACTTTGTGGGTAGTTTGTCAGGATCGGTCCTAAGTTACCCTTTCAACAGCATTTTTTGACTCCCGTCGCTTTTTTAATCAACATGATTAATTATATAAAACAAGTGCTTGTGTTTCGCCCCCAGCGCCTGTGCGGCTTAACGGGTAGTTGTATGACAAGCTGATGACACTTGTGGATGCTTTAGAAAAATTTTTACGCAACTGTCAAGCCGGTTTTGGTTGGCGTAAAGGCAATATTTTCCTGTTAATAGTCAGATGCTTCGCGTCAATGTGCGATTGAGTAACCAAAAATGAATCCTGTGAACGAAATTTCTCGTCAGCCCCCGGTGATCAGTGTCAGTGAACTGAACCGGCGTGTCCGGCAAATTGTTGAAGGTGGTTTGCCCTTGTTGTGGGTGTCAGGCGAGATATCCAACTTCATCCGTGCTGCTTCCGGGCACTGTTATTTCTCACTCAAGGATGCAGGCTCCCAGGTTCGATGCGTGCTGTTCCGCCACAAGGCGGCACGGCTCGAATTCGAGCCGAAGAACGGAGCTCAGGTAGAAGTGTGCGCACTGCCGACGGTTTACGAAGCCAGGGGAGAGTTTCAACTCGGTGTGGAAACGATGCGCCCGGCCGGGTTGGGGGCGCTGTATGAAGCGTTCGAACGGCTGCGCAAGAAACTCGCCGCCGAAGGTCTGTTTGATGCAGATCGCAAGCGTGAATTGCCCGGCTTTCCGGGGGCAGTCGGTATCGTGACATCAACCGCGGCAGCCGCGTTACGGGACGTGCTCATTACCTTGCGTCGTCGTATGCCTTCGATTCCAGTCATTCTTTACCCGGCACCGGTTCAGGGGGACGGTGCCGGTGACAAACTCGCGCACGCAGTTCGCACCGCATCGGTGCGCGACGAAGTCGATGTTCTGATCGTCTGTCGCGGCGGCGGGAGCATGGAAGATTTGTGGGAATTCAATTCGGAGGCGTTGGCGCGGGCAGTGTCGCAATGTGCCATCCCGGTGGTGTGCGGCGTGGGGCACGAGACCGACTTCACGCTGATCGATTTTGTTGCTGACGTCCGTGCGCCAACGCCCACCGCCGCAGCGGTAATGGCGACGCCGGATCGGCAAGAGCTTGGGGAGCAGCTTGTGGAAATCGCCGATTCGCTGGCATTGGCCGGACGGCGGTTGGTCGAGGACCGCATGCAGCGCGTTGACTACTTGAGTAAACGACTGGTACATCCAGGAGAACGCATCGGCATGCGCATCGATCAGTTGTCGCAGTTGGCTGCGCGATTGCGTCAGGCGCAACGAAATCAGACGCAGGCGCTGACCTTGCGGCTGGCGGCATTGCGCTCGGGAATCGTATCCGGGCGTCCGGACCTCGCCGGTTTGCGCGCACGTGCCCGTGATTTCGGGTTGCGGATGAGGAATGCGAGCCGCACACACGCCGAAACGCGGCGCCAGCGGCTCGAGGCTCTGTCTGCGCATCTGGATCATCTCAATCCGAAGGCAGTGCTGGAACGTGGATACAGTATTGTGACGCGGCCCGACGGTGTCATCGTTCGCGACGCCAACCAACTTGAAGTTGGCGGGTCGGTCAGTCTTACCCTGGCGCGTGGCCGCGCGGCGGCCAGGGTCGAAGAGAAGGACTGAGCACGCTCAGTCTCGCGGCACCAGGCGCGCCGCGAGACTGGTGCAAACGCTGCCGGGCAGGTCATCTTGCAGGCAGTCGAATTCCAGTAGTCCGTCCATCGCGCGCAACCAGGTTAATTGCCGTTTGGCCAGTTGTCTTGTCGCCGCTAAGGCTTTCTCGCGCAACGAAGACAATCCGAAAGCACCATCCAGGTACTGCCATAGCTGCCGATAGCCAACGCAACGCATCGAGGGCATATCTTCGGTCAGTTCATAGTCATTGCGCAGCTCGCGTAACTCGCCGATTAATCCCATTTCCAGCATTTCTTCGAAACGGTTTGCTATGCGCGCATGCAACTCGCGGCGCTCGCCTGGCAGCAGGGCCACTTCATGCAGCCGGTACGGCAGGGCCTGCCGCGGGCGTGCTGCGATCAATTCGGACATGGTCTTGCCTGTCAGGTAATGGACTTCCAGCGCACGCTGGATACGCTGCATGTCATTTGCGTCGATGCGCGCAGCGGTCTGCGGGTCGATGCGTTCCAGTTTTGCATGCAGCGCATGCCAGCCTGCCTCCTGCGCCATCATCTCAATCATGTGGCGAGTCGCCGCATCGGCGGCGGGTAAATCGCTTAACCCTTCCCGCAACGCCTTGAAATAAAGCATGGTGCCACCAACCAGAAGTGGTATGCGACCGCGTTCGACGATGTCGTTCATGATGGAGATGGCGTCATCACGAAACTGTGCAGCAGAATACGATTCAGTCGGGTCGATTACGTCGACCAGGTGATGCGGATAGCGCAGACGTGTTGAAATATCCGGTTTCGCCGTGCCGATGTTCATGCGCCGGTATACTTGGGCCGAATCCACGCTGATGATTTCCACCGGCAGCCGCCTGGCGAGTTCCAGTGCGACGGCACTTTTGCCGCTCGCCGTTGGCCCCATCAGGAATATTGCATCCGGCAATTGTGCGTCGGACCGGTCGCTGGAGGCAGTTTGCGTACTCATCCTCTTGTGGTTCGATTCCTTGACAACCGGCTATCCGGATAGCGGCAAGTTTTCAGTCGAGCGCTCGATGATGAACGCTTTGATGACTGATTGGCTCGGATTATTGCCCACGCATGAACATCCGGTCGAGTTCTGCCAGCGTGATCTGGAACCAGGTCGGGCGGCCGTGGTTGCATTGCCCGGAACGCTCGGTTGTTTCCATGTCGCGCAGCAGCGCGTTCATTTCCGCGATCGTCAATTGGCGGTTGGCCCGGACAGCGCCATGGCACGCCATCGTTGCCAGCATCTCGTTGCGTCGCTCTGTCAGGACTCGTCCTGCACCGAATTCGGAAATTTCACGCAAGGTTTCGTGAGCCAGCTGCGTCGCATCGGCATTGCTCAGCATTGAAGGTACCGAACGTACCGCCACCGCATTCGGCGCAATGACCGCAATTTCGAATCCGAGTGTGGCGAGCAACTCCAGGTTTTCCTCAACCGTAGCGACTTCCAGCTCGGTAGCGGTCATCGTCGCCGGAATAAGCAGGCTCTGTGTCGGAATCCGGTTTGCGTCCAGCGCAGCTTTCAGAGACTCATAGACAATACGCTCATGCGCCGCATGCATATCGACGACGACAAGGCCGGATCTGTTCTGCGACAGGATGTAAATTCCGGCCAATTGTCCCAGAGCAAAGCCCAGCGGGTAGTCGTCGCCGTCCGGTAGCGCTATGGCTGACTGTTCAGGCGGCAGCCGCCGGACCTGATCTGCGAACAGGACGGAGTAGAAACGTTCCGACTCGGCAGCGTGTAACGGCATCGACGCCTGGCCTGAGCCGAGCGCAGCCATGGAGCGCGCGGGCGCCGGCGCGCCCCCGGCTGCCGGACCCGCCGGGCCGTGCCAGGTGGAATCCTTTTCGGCCAACGGGCTCAATGGCCCGGGCGGCAGGCTCGAGCCCGGCAAGTGTGGCTTTGTCGCTGCAAGCGCTTTCTCCAGTGCGTGAAACACAAATTGGTGAATTGCACGTGATTCACGGAACCGCACTTCGGTCTTGCTCGGATGCACGTTGACGTCAACCAGCTGCGGGTCGAGTTCCAGAAAGAGGACGTAAGCGGCGTGGCGGCTGTGATGCAGCACATCCCGATAGCCCTCACGGATTGCATGCGCCAGAACGCGGTCTCGCACAAATCGGCCGTTGACAAACATGTACTGCGCGTCGCGTGACGCGCGCGCGTGAGCGGGTTGCGCGATCAATCCATGCAACCGGAACGCGCCCGGGCCGGTGTCGATGGGCAGGGCGGATTCATCGAAACCCTCTCCCAGCAGTTCGCGAATTCGGGCGGGTGGCATGCTGTTTTGCAGGCGCCACTTGACTCGCCCGTTATGTGCGAGGCTTATGGCGACGTCAGGCCGGGACAGCGCGATGCGCTTGAATGCTTCTTCCGCATGGCCGAACTCGGTTGCTGCAGTACGCAGGAATTTGCGCCGGGCCGGCGTGTTGAAATACAGATTGCGAACATCGACGACGCTGCCTTGTGCCAGCGAGGCCGGCTCCGGGCCGGTAACGCGGCCCCCCTCGGACTCGACTTTCCAGCCGTGATCGCTGCCACTACTGCGGCTGATGAGGCTCAGGTGCGATACCGCGGCGATCGAAGCCAGTGCTTCGCCGCGAAATCCAAGGCTGGCGACCGACTCCAGGTCATCCAGACTGTCGATCTTGCTCGTTGCATGGCGTTGAAGTGCGAGTTCCAGTTCGTTCGATGGTATCCCGCCGCCGTTGTCAACAACGCGAATCTGCTTGATTCCGCCGTCATGCAACTGCACGGAAATCTCGTCCGCACCAGCGTCCAGGCTGTTCTCAAGTAATTCTTTCAGCGCTGATGCCGGGCGCTCGACGACTTCACCAGCCGCAATCTGGCTGATCAAAAGGTCGGGGAGCGTGTGGATGTGTGACATTATCTAAGCTGAATTATATAAGGACCTTCAATTCGGTCGTCGGCTGTTGCAGTGCTGTGTTTTTCGGTTAAAGCGCTGTGTTTTTCGTATAATCAGTTTCGATTCCAGGCTCCTACAATTGGCATTGTGGCGCACCCGTGCGCCGATGTGCGACTCTCATAACAAATTCAAACCAAGGAAAGTGATGCCACAAATAATAGGCGTACCGAAGGAAACGGCGGTCGGCGAGAAACGTGTCGCCACGGTGCCCGAAGTTGTTGAAAAGCTGATCAAGTTGGGTTTTCTCGTAAAAGTCCAATCCGGCGCCGGAGATGCCGCCAATGTCAGTGACGACGCCTATCGCGCATCCGGAGCCGAGATTGTTGCCGATGCTGCCGCGCTGTGGGCCGGGGCCGACGTCGTTTTCAAGGTTCGGCCGCCGGATGCCGCGGAAGTGGCGATGATGCGCGAGGGTGGCACGCTGATCGGCTTCATCTGGCCCGCGCAGAATCCCGAGTTGATGGACCAACTGGCCGGCAGGAAAGCGACCGTGCTGGCCATCGACTGTTTGCCGCGCCAGCTATCGCGCGCGCAGAAAATGGACGCACTTACCTCCATGGCCGGAGTCAGTGGTTATCGCGCAGTCATCGAGGCGGCCAATGCCTTCGGTCGATTGTTCAACGGCCAGATAACGGCCGCGGGCAAGGTGCCGCCGGCCAGGGTGTTCATTGCGGGTGCTGGTGTCGCCGGGCTGGCAGCCATCGGCACGGCGGCCAGTCTGGGCGCCATCGTGCGCGCGAACGACACGCGTGCTGAAGTCGCCGACCAGGTTGTGTCTCTCGGCGGCGAATTCGTCAAGGTTGACTACGAGGAAGAAGGTGCCGGTGGCGGCGGCTACGCCAAGGTGATGAGCGAGGGCTTCCAGCAGGCCCAGCGCGAGATGTACGCCGAGCAGGCCAGGGAAGCGGACATCATAATCACCACCGCGCTGATTCCGGGGAAACCTGCCCCGAGGCTCATCACCGCGGAGATGGTGCGCTCCATGAAGCCGGGTAGCGTGATCGTGGACATGGCCGCCGAGCAGGGCGGCAACTGCGAACTGACTGAGCCGGGCGAGGCCGTGGTCAAGCACGGTGTGACCATCGTCGGCTACACCGATCTTGTCAGCCGCATGGCCAAGCAGTCCTCTACGCTGTATTCGAACAACTTGTTCCGCTTGACTGAAGAGCTTTGCAAGACCAAGGACGGTGCCGTCAACATCAATATGGAGGACGATGCAATCCGTGGTCTTACCGTCATCAAGGACGGCGAGGTCACCTGGCCGGCGCCGCCAATCAAGATGCCTCCACCCCCGCCCAAGCCGGCTGCGGCGCCCGCCGCGCCATCGGCCGCGAAAGGGCATGGCCACGGCAGCGGACCGATGTCCGCCAAGGGGCTCGTCACCGTGTTCGGTCTCGGCGCGCTGGCGTTCCTGTTTGTCGGTCTGTACGCGCCCGCGTCCTTCCTGTCGCACTTCACCGTGTTCGTGCTCGCCTGCTTTGTCGGCTACATGGTGATCTGGAACGTGACGCCGTCGCTGCATACGCCGCTGATGAGCGTCACCAACGCCATCTCGTCCATCATCGCCATCGGTGCGCTAATCCAGATTGCACCTCCGCTCACAGGGGCTGGTGCGGATCGACCAACGGCGCTGATTCTGGGAATGGCAGTGCTTGCTCTTGCCCTCACGGCCATCAACATGTTCGGCGGCTTCGCGGTCACGCGGCGCATGCTGGCAATGTTCCACAAGTAAGGAGACGAACATGACTTCAGGACTCGCCACTGTCTCCTATATCGCAGCCACCATTCTGTTCATCCTCAGCCTCGGTGGTCTTTCCAACCCCGAGACCGCGCGCCGCGGCAACTTGTTCGGCATCATCGGCATGGCCATCGCCGTGCTGGCCACTGTGTTCGGGCCGCGTGTCACACCGGCCGGCTATGCGTGGATCATCGGTGCCCTTGTCGTCGGCGCCAGCGTTGGCTTGTTTGCGGCGAAGAAGGTACAGATGACACAGATGCCGGAACTCGTCGCATTGATGCACAGCCTCGTGGGTCTTGCCGCTTGCCTGGTCGGCTTTGCGAGCTATGTCGACACGTCGACCGTGTTTCCAACGGCGGCCGAGAAGTCGATCCATGAGGTGGAGATCTACGTCGGCATTCTCATCGGCGCCATCACCTTCTCCGGTTCGGTGATCGCTTTCGGCAAGCTCTCGGCCAGGATTAGCGGCAAGCCCCTGCTGCTGCCCGCGCGGCACTGGCTCAACCTGGTCGGCCTGCTGCTGGTGATCTGGTTCGGGCGCGAGTTCCTGAACGCTCACAGTATCGAAGAGGGCATGACGCCTCTCATCGTGATGACCGTGATCGCGCTGCTTTTTGGCGTGCACATGGTTATGGCCATTGGCGGTGCGGACATGCCGGTGGTTGTTTCCATGCTTAACAGCTACTCGGGTTGGGCTGCGGCGGCTACGGGTTTCATGCTGAGCAATGACCTGTTAATCGTGGTGGGCGCACTGGTCGGCTCCTCGGGCGCGATTCTGTCGTACATCATGTGCAAGGCGATGAATCGTAACTTCATCAGCGTGATCGCGGGCGGTTTCGGTACTGCCGGTGGCGCACCGACGGCCGGTGGGACAGCGCAGCCGGCCGGCGAGGTGCAGTCCGTCAGCGCGGTGGAAGCGGCAGAGATGCTGCGCGAGGCCAAGAACGTGATCATCGTGCCTGGCTACGGTATGGCGGTGGCGCAGGCGCAGCACGCAGTGTTCGAGATCACCAAACTGCTGCGCGAGAAAGGTGTCAACGTGCGCTTCGGCATTCATCCGGTGGCCGGTCGCATGCCCGGCCACATGAACGTGTTGCTTGCCGAGGCGAAGGTGCCTTACGACATCGTGCTGGAGATGGACGAGATCAACGAGGACTTCCCCGACACCGATGTATCCATCGTCATCGGCGCCAACGACATCGTGAACCCGGCAGCGCAGGACGACCCTGCCAGCCCGATCGCGGGCATGCCGGTGCTGGAGGTATGGAAGGCGAAGACGTCCATCGTCATGAAGCGGAGCATGGCTTCGGGTTATGCGGGTATCGACAATCCACTGTTCTACAAGGAAAACAATCGCATGCTGTTCGGCGACGCGAAGAAGATGCTGGACGAGGTGCTTGCAGCATTAGTGAACGGTTGAGCGGATCGCCGTTGCGGGTGCTCGCCGGTTTTGTGCCCCATCGCGCTTGCCCGCTCCTTTGCTGATTGCGCGGGGGGCGAGTCGTTGCCGCCGGGAGACGTGATCCAGGGCAGCCATCAAGTCGAATCATCCGGTTCCCTGCTTGTCGATCCGGGACACACGCAAGGCATGCGCCACTTGGGTTATCAGGTGCAGGATGGGCCTCTGCTACGCCGGTCTGGATAATGAATTGTTTTATATGGATAAAACGATGATGGTATTCGGTGAAGCCAGGAAAACGGTCGAGGATATCGTCAAAGCAGTCGAATAGGGCCAGGGACCGGCTCTCCGGCTAATCCAGTTCCTTGGCCTCCGCGTGCCAACCAGTGACGAGATGGCGCGAAGCTTGCAAGGTCTCTGCCCTGCAGAAGACTACTCGTTTGCACGCGCGCCCCCAGACTGGCTGACGGGCCGGCCGCCACAAGGACATTACAAGGTTCGGGGACGACAAATAACACCGCAATGAACCAGAGAATCGTTTATTCGAAGACCGGCAAAGGTGTTCTTGAAATCAAGAACAAGGCCGGCAAACTGTCACGTGTCCTGACCAAAGTCCTCACTTTGGTCGACGGCAAGTCGGCGGTGGCTGATCTGATCGCCAAATCGAAACTGCCCGAGGCAGATATCGCGAAACACATCGCGCAACTCGAAGACAGCGGTTACATCAAGGAGTTTTCGAGCCTTTCCGGCGCCACATCCTCGTCGAGTCCGTCCTCCGGGTCCAGTGCTTATGTCGACGATCTCGATTTCACCAGCCAGCTATCCCCCGGCAGGCGCGTCTATTCCAGTTCGCAGGTCGAAATGCGCGCACGCGAATCGGCCGACCGGCAGCGTGCCGAGGCCGATGCAAAGCTCAAGCGCCAGCAGGAAGAACAGAAAAAGAAGAACCTGGCTTCGCAACAGGCCAAGGAAGAGGCCGTGCGGCTTACCCGTATTGAGGCGGAGCGCAAGGCAAGGGAAGCGGCTGCCATCAAAGCGAGACAGCAGTCCGAACTGAAAGCCAAACAGCAGGCTGCGGAGATGGAGAAGACCACCCGCGACCTGGCGAAGATACTCGAGGCCGAACGGCAGGCACTTGAAAAAGCGGACCGGCAGAAGCGCCAAGAGAGTGCGCTCAAGGTCAAGGAAGAGGCCAGGTTGCGCGCGCAAGAGGATAGCCAGCGCAAGCGCAAACAGGAACAGGAGCGCCAGCTCAGGGAAGAAGCCGAACGCAAGCAGCGTGAGGAGGAAGAGCGCAAGCGCAAGGAGGCAGAAGCCGAACGCAAGCAGCGTGAAGAGGAAGAGCGCAAGCGCAAGGAAGAAGCCGAACGCAAGCAGCGTGAGGAGGAAGAGCGCAAGCGCAAGGAGGCAGAAGCCGAACGCAAGCAGCGTGAAGAGGAAGAGCG
>Ga0316191_10001683_pt1 | contig 15674 bp, 15 predicted proteins | sample Eddworburr2cm_MG_FD_204928 | JGI IMG/M metagenome (GOLD analysis project Ga0316191, IMG submission 204928) | Coastal sediment microbial communities from Maine, United States - Eddy worm burrow 2 cm | ecosystem: Environmental > Aquatic > Marine > Coastal > Sediment | place: USA: Maine...
TGGGCACTGCCGGTCGATCTCCTGGATGTCCTTCTCGTCGATGGAGTCGTAGTCCTCCTTGATGCGCACGACGATGCCCAGTCCCAGGGCGGTGGTCGAGATACCCACGACGATAGCGGTCAGAATCAGCACCTGCGGCAGGGGATTCGAGAACACCGCGTCACTGACGCCTTTTTGCAGGATCGGCGCCGTGCCACCGCTGACCTTGCCCATCGTGATGTACAGCAGGAACACGGCAGCCTGGAACAGCGACAGCCCCATCAGCTTCTTGATCAGGTTGGTCCTGGCCACGACCGCGTAAAACCCGATCATCAGGACAACGGCAAACACCCAGTAGTTGTACAGCCCGAGCAGGTTCATCGGATGCGATCCCGCGCGCCAAACGCGTGGAATACGCTCAGCAAAACCCCGGACACGGTCATGCCGACGCCGGCCTCGATAAGGATGATGCCGAGTTTTTGACCGGCGATCGGATCCTCGCTCAAGACCGAGTAGTCGAGGAAGTTCGAACCCATCAGCATGCCCGCTATCCCGACGCCGCCGTAGAGCAGGGCGCCGCCGATCATGAGCGCATTCAGCGCTTGTCGCGGCAGCGCTTCGAGCGCTCGCTGCTGGCCCTCGACCAGCGCATAGAGGATGAAGGCGGCGGCGATCAGGGCGCCGGCCTGGAAGCCGCCCCCCGGTCCGTATTCGCCGTGGAATTGCACGTACAAGCCAAACAGCAGGATGAAAGGCACCAGCAGCCGGCCGACGACGCCGAGCAGCAATTCGTCCTGCAGCCCGCTCTGCTCGCTCGTCGATCCCGAGAGCGAGCCGTTGCCCGAGCGGGGCCGTGGGGCCGAGAACATGAACAGCACGCCGATGCCGGCGGTAAAGACCACGAATACCTCGCCCAGCGTGTCATAAGCGCGGAAGCTGCCGAGCACCGCGGTGACGACGTTGGGGATGTCCACATCTTGCGCTGTCTCCTCCAGGTACCAGGGTCCGATGTGCCGCTGCACCGGTGCATCGGGATCACCGAAGCGCGGCTTGTCGAAGGTCGCGTAAACCACGACCAGGCCGGCGCTGGCGACCACCAGCAGGGACAGCCAGCGGCGTCCCGGACGCTTGCGCTCGTGTTCCGACGTGAGTGCGAGGGCACCGAGGAACAACACGGTGGAGATGCCCGCGCCCACGGCCGCCTCGGTCAGCGCCACGTCGGCGGCATCGAGCAGGAAGAAGTTTATCGCCAGCAAAAGGCTGAAGATCCCGAGCAGCATCACGGCCACGACCAGGTTGCGCGTCTGCACCACCGCCAGCGCGGTGATGACCAGTAGCGTCAGCAGGAACACGCCGAACAGGACGGTCATTCGCGGGCTCCATCCGCCGCCGTGGCGTCGGCGGGGTGATCGGCGGCCTGGCCGGCATCCGGCCGGATGCCGGCGAGCAGCGCCGCGCTGGCCAGGGCATACGACGAGGTGGGGCTGGTGATCAACAGAAACAGCAGGATAGCGACCAGCTTGATGGTGGCCAGCGACAGGCCGGCCTGGAGCATGATCCCTGCGAGCACCAGCATCGCGCCCATGGTGTCGGTGACGCTGGCGGCGTGCATCCGCGTGTAAAGATTCGGCATGCGCAGCGCGCCGATGCCGCCGATCAGTACGAACAGGCCCCCGGCCGTCAACAGCACCCAGCTCAAGGCGTCTTGCAGCAGTTCCATCAACCCGCTCGCCCTCGTTCCGGCTCCGCGCGGGAGCGATAGAAATTCAGCACCGCCAGCACGCCGATAAAATTGATCAGCGCGTAGGCGAGCGCCAGGTCGAGGAAGTCGGGCCGCCCGGCCAGGAAGGCGATGACAGAGAGCAGCAGCACCGTCTTGGTACCGAACATATTGATCGCCAGCACCCGGTCGTACACCGTCGGACCCAGCACCGCGCGGATCAGTGCGAGGGCCATGGTGATCAGAATCGCGATGCTCGCGACGTAGTACACCTCAGCGCTCCCGGAGCCTGGCTACGTGACGGTTCATTTCGCCGCCGAGTATGTCGTCCGCCCCTTCGCGATTGAGGGCATGGACGATCAGCTTCCCATCGCGGATCCTGAGTGTCAGCGTGCCAGGGGTCAGCGTGATGCTGTTGCCGAGGATGGCGAGGTCCACGGGATGCCGGCTGCTGGCGTCGAGTTCGACCACCGTCGGGCTGATCGGCAGCCGGGGGCTGAGCACGGCGCGGCTGACCTGGAGGCTCGACCTGGCGATTTCCCGGGCCAGCCAGGCCCAGAAACCCATAATCCGCCAAGCTAAGCTCGGCGTGACGATCTCGTAACTGAACAGGCGCATCCGCACGGCGACGTAAACCACCAGCGCGCAGGAAAAGACGCCCAGGGCGAGCAGCAGGGGCTTGTACAGACCCGACCACAACAGCCACGTGGCCGCGAGCACGACCGCGAGCGCTGCGGCCCTGCTAACGATATGCCTGGTGGTGCCGGCGGCACCGTGGCTGGCGGAAGATTCGATCATGACCCCCTTGATCCCCTTGATCCGCAATAGTAACGAGATCATGCACCTAAATCAGGCGGTGACAACGCCGGGTCCCAGTGGACACACGCCCGGCGCCCCGGTCCTCGGCCATGCGGCGGTCACCAAATCCGCACGCACGCTCGACTCTGCCAGTTCGCATCGGCCTGAACGTCTCGGCAGCCGGCGCCGTCATGAGTGCATGCAGCCGTGCCGCGACATGACAGGCCTGGCGCTGATTCAATTGATGGCCGTATCGTCCGGATGCTGCAAGTCCCGACCCGGACGCCTATCTTAGCGAAAATTGGCCCGGCCAGCGGGGAAAAGGACGCCAGATCTTTTGGCGGGGTTACAGGGGTCAGAGTAAAAACTCAAAACTCTGGCTGACCTAGGATTTATTGGTACTGGTGGGCCGTGGCCCGCGCTGACAATGTTTCTGCGGCTGCCCGGTCAGCGCCTCGACTTCCGTCCTGAACCGGTCATTGCCCAGCACCAGCCCCGTATTCAAAGCATCCCGGATATCGGTCAGGACTTCGGCTGAGAGTTCTGCCGCGAAGAAGCGTCGATAGGCCGACATTCGCGCGGCCGGTGTCTCACCGAGCGCCAGATATTCCGGATGCGGTTGCCACAACCTGGCCGATCGCCCGAATGCATGAGCCCGGTAGCTCGACCAGGTGTAGTCAGCGGGATCCTCCACCATGCCGGCACGCACCGGATTGAGCTCAATATAGCGCTGACAGATGAGCAGGTATTCCCGGCTCTGCACGATGCTCGACTTGAAGCGCCCCTCGAACAGCGTGCCGCTGCGCTGGTAACGATAGTTGAACTGTCGGACGTAATAGCGGCCCAGGTACTGCATGCAACGGGAGATGGAATCAGGCGAACCGGGCGTCATGAGCAGATGCACGTGATTGGTCATGAAGACCCAGGCATGCACACTCGCCTCGTATTTCTCAGCACCCTCGCGCAGCCAGTTCGCATAGGCTTTGAGATCCGAGTCATCTGCAAAGCACACCTGCCGGTTGTTACCACGTTGAACCACGTGGACCGGCAGACCGGGTGGGCAAACACGTCGCTTTCGAGGCACGGGCATCCTGACACCAAAAACACACCCGCCAGCGTGACGGAAACCACCGCCCCTCAGCTACCCGTCATTTTCCCCACTATCCCCAGTTTTTACTCCGACCCCATAACTGTGGGCCGCTGCACGTCAGTGATCGCACCAAATGCATACATGGCCATTGAATAGGTAAACTGTCCCCAAAATTGGCATCAACAATTAAAATAGAGACCACGCCATGTACGAAAGCCTTGCCCTGATCGCGGGTTTCGCGTTGCTCTACAGTTTCGTCGCCGGTGGCATCGACCGGACCTGGATCACCGGGCCGATCGTATTTACCGCGTTCGGTCTGCTGATCGGTCCCACGGGTTTCGACCTGTTGTCGTTCGAGGCCGGTCGGGAAGGGCTGAGGACGCTGGCGGAGCTGACGCTGGCGCTGGTGTTGTTCAGCGACGCGGCCGGCGCCGATCTTAAAGTGTTGCGCAAGACCGCCTGGCTGCCGACGCGTTTGCTGCTCATCGGTCTGCCGCTGACCATCGCGCTCGGCTATGTCGTTGCATCGCTGCTCAACGTCCAACTTTCCGTGTTCGAGCTGGCACTGCTGGCGACGATGCTGGCGCCGACGGATGCCGCCCTCGGGCAGGCGGTCGTGAGCAACGAGGCGGTTCCCGGTGACGTGCGTCAGGGTCTCAATGTCGAGAGCGGTCTGAACGACGGTATCTGTGTGCCGGTCCTGTTGTTGTTTCTGGCTCTGGCACAAGATGCGGGTCACCAAGGCGGGCCCTGGAATCTGGCGCTGCACCTGCTGGCCGAGGAAGTCGGTATCGGCGTGGCGGTCGGTGTGGTGTTGACCGCCGTCGCCGTGCAGGGTCTCAAATTCGCAGCCGGGCGCCAGTGGCTCACACCGATATGGAACCAGATCCCTGTGGTCGCGCTCGCACTCACCTGTTTTGCCGCCGCGCAATCGCTCGGTGGCAGTGGCTTTATCGCCTCATTCGTCGGTGGACTCCTGTTCGGCGGTTTGGCGGGAGAACACAAGGAGAAGTTCCTGCTGGCGGCCGAGGGCACGGGCGGCGTCTTCGGACTGATCACCTGGGTCATCTTCGGCTCGGCGGTGATCGGTCAGGCAGTCGGGTATTTCGAGTGGCGCTATTTGGTTTACGCGGCATTTAGCCTGACCGTGATCAGGATGCTCCCTGTCTTCCTTGTCCTGAGCGGCACCGGTCTGAACACCGAGAGCAAATTGTTTATCGGCTGGTTCGGTCCCCGGGGTCTGGCCAGCATTGTTTTTGCGGTGATGGTGATGGACGCCAATCTGGAGAACGCGGACATCATGGCTATTGTCGTCGCCTGCACCGTGATCATGAGCATCCTCGCCCACGGCGTGACGGCGAATCCCTGGGCTCAGGCCTACGGTCGGCGCTCAAAACAGGGAGGCTGAGGGGTCGACAGGTGCCGGTGTTTGATTGTTTGCTTATCCGGCCCCGTCCAGCAACAAGGCAACGTGTGAACGCCGACAGCATCCAGGCGGATCTGGCTCGATGATCCTCTCCAGAAAAGCAAAAGAAGCTATCAAGACCGCGCTGGCGATGACCATCGCCTATGGCATCGCCTTATCCATGGACTGGGACCGGCCCTACTGGGCGGGCTTTGCGGTGGCGTTTGTCAGCCAGGCCACGGTCGGTCTGTCTGTGAACAGGGCTGCATTGCGCATGCTCGGCACGGTGCTTGCGGCCATTGTCGCGCTGTCGCTGATCGCAGGGTTCGCCCAGGATCGCTGGTTGTTCATCCTGTCGATGTTGCCGTTTGTCTGCTTTTGCTGCTACATGATGGGCGGGCCGAAGTACCAGTACTTCTGGCAGGTCAGCGGTTTCGTTGTCATCATCGTCTGTTTCGACTCCGGCCCGGATCCGGTCAACGCGTTTGACACGGCTGTACTGCGAGTCCAGGAGACCGGTCTCGGTATCCTCGTCTACAGTCTGGTTGCGCTGTTTATCTGGCCGGTGCACAGTCGCAGCCAATTTGAAACGGTCGCCCGTGATCTGGCGGCGACCCAGCACCAGTTGTTTGCCGCCTACCGCAGTCTGATGAGCGGGGAGGAGGGCAAGGCAAAGGAAGCCTCGCAGATAAGAGCACAGCAGGCCCAGCAGCAGGCGCGCTTTGGCCAGCTGCTGAATGCCGCGATCTCGGATAGCTACGAGGTTCGAGAACTGCAGCAACCATGGCGACAGTACCAGGGCAGCGTTCAGAAGCTGGCCACGGTGATGGAGCGCTGGCACGACAGTTTCGCCGAGACCCGGACCATGGATCTGACGCGTCTGCTGCCTGGTCTACCGGCCTACCTCGATGAGATCGACCATCGGCTGGAACAGATCGGTTTGATGCTGGCGGGCGAGGCGCCGCAGAGACGGCCAGGTCCGGTCGAGCTGACTCTCGATAGCAAGGCAACTGGCATCTTGTCTCATTTCGACCGCGCCGCCATCGCGGTCTTGTATCGCCGTATGCAGGCGCTCGAAGATATCACTCGCGCGGCTTTCGACGCCCTCAGCGGAATCCGGGGCTATGGTCAGGCGCCACCGATCGCGGGGCCAGCCAGGCCGCGCCCCCGTTTCCTGCCTGATCCCGATCGTCTTGCCTGTGTGGCCCGCTTCCTGACCATAGTCCTGGCTGCCTACCTGGCGTTTATCTACGTGGAAGGCTGGCCGGGGGGTGCGGGTTTCGTCGGCATGGCCGGCGCACTCGGGATGGCTCTGGTGAACGCACCACAACTGCCGATATCAAAGATCTATGCCCCGGTCACCGTCAGTGCGTTGTCCGCCGGTGTTCTGTATATTTTTGTGATGCCGCAGCTGGCGACGTTCCTCGGTCTGGGTGCGCTGATTTTTGCGGTCACCCTTGTCATCTGCTATTCGTTCGCCGAGCCACAACAGATGCTGGGGCGAGCGTTTGGGTTGGCCTTGTTCGTCGTGATCGCATCGATCTCCAACGAGCAGACCTACAATTTCCTTGGCTTCGCCACGACCGTGATGATGTTTGCAGTGATGATCCCGATGCTGGCGCTGACCGTTTACTTCCCCATCTCCTGGCGTCCGGAGCGGGTTTTTCTTAGACAGCTCAGGCGTTTTTTCCGTAGTTGTGATGTCCTGATCTCCACCGTCGACCGGCCGGGCGGCGGCTCGATCAACCGCCGCGACAGGTGGAGAAAGGCCTTTCATCTGCAGGAGGTGGCCACGCTGCCGAACAAGCTCGGCACCTGGGCACCGCGTATCGACCCGGCGGCATTGGCCGACGCGACGCCTGAGGATGTTCGGAACCTGGTTGCAGGTCTCGGCGAACTCTCGTTGCGCATGCAGGCGATGGTCGAGGCCAGCAAGCCGGTAAAATCAGAGGCCCTGGTGCAGGCCCTGGAAGGCGACATGCGTAGCTGGAGCGCTTCAGTCCAGGGTGCTTTCCAACATCTGTCGGACAATCCGGCGGCCGCGACGGCAATCACGTTCCGCGCCCGCTTGACGGAAATCATGGACGGGCTGGAGCAGCGCATTGAAGATGTGCTGGACCGCTCATCCGAAAACCAGATGGGCCCGACGGGGGCGGAGACCTTCTACAGCCTTCTCGGTGCCTATCGGGGCGTGTCGGAGGCTCTTGTTTCTTACGCGGGTCTGACCGAACGGATAAACTGGGACGCCTGGCGTGAGGAGAGGTTCTGACGATGATCAGGGCAACGCGATGATCGGTCCGGTCCCGCACGAATACGCGATCGGCGGCGTGTATCTGCCGCCGATGCTCGTGGCCGCCGTATTGGGTCTGATCGCCGTCCTGGTCACCGTACGTTTGTTGAACCGCTTCCGCTGGTCGCGGTATTTTGCCTACCCGCCGCTGGTCTTCGTTTCGTTAATCGTGATCTACACCGTGTTCACCGGCACATTCATCATCGGGGCCTAGCGCGTGAACATCCCAAGAAGATATCTGGCCACCGGCGCCATCGTGCTGATCGCGGTGCTCGTCGTGTTGCTGAAGTACTGGGACTACGTCGCCAACCCGTGGACCCGGGACGGCCAGGTCCGCGCCGAGGTGATTCAGATCACGCCACGGATATCGGGACCGATCGTGCAATTGCCGATCCGCGACAACCAGTTCGTCAAAGCGGGGGACCTGTTGTTCGAGATCGACCCGCGTACGTTCCAGGCTGCTGTCGACCAGGCGCGCGCACAACTCGATGAGACTGGCGACAGCGTTCAGGCGCTGGAAAAACAGGTCGAGTCGTCGCGGGCAGCGGTAGAAGTGAGCCGCGCTAACATCGCGCAGGCGCAGAGTTCGATCGCGCAGATGGAAGCGACCATCGAAAAAAACGACGCTGAATATCAGCGACAACAAGAGCTGTTGCCAAAGAAGGCCACCTCACAGAAGTCTCTGGAACGGGCCAAAGCCAACTACGAGGTGGCGATACAGGAGAAGCGCCGCGCCGAGGCCCAATTGCTGCAGGCTAGGGCATCGCTGCTGGAGTCGGAGGCAAATCTGGCCGAGGCGGAGGCTCAGCTCGGCGCCATCGGCGAGGCGAACTCTCAGGTCAGAGCAGCGCTGGCCGCGCTCGAGCAGGCGGAACTCAATCTGGAGTTCACCCAGGTGCGCGCGCCGGCAGACGGCTACGTGACTAATCTGAATCTACGGCTCGGCAGCCAGGCCGTGGCTAACCAGCCGGTCCTGGCGCTGGTGGATACATCGAGCTACTGGGTCCATGGCTATTTCCGGGAGAACCGGATTGGAAACATTCGGCCCGGAGACCGGGCAGTCGTGACGCTGATGACCTACAACGACACGCCGCTGGAAGGACGTGTGGACAGTATCGGCTGGGGCATCGCTCAGCAGGACGGCAGCACCGGGTTCGAGTTGTTGCCGACAATCAGTCCGACGTTTGAATGGATCCGGCTGGCGCAGCGCGTGCCGGTGCGTATCCATCTGACCGACGTCCCCGAAGGCATCGACCTCAGGGTCGGGACGACCGCCTCGGTTCTGGTGCTGACCGGCACCGCGGATGAGGACAGTGACAAGACCGTGGCGGCTGCACCGGCCTTGCTACAGTAAGCAGCAGCGATGAAGCACACACCGGCCGGCTTTGTTCTTCCCCTCGCGCTGGCGCTGCTCACGGCCGGCTGCACGATGCTGGGGCCGGACTACGAACAACCTGTAGCGGTGGTCGAGACCAACTGGCTGGAGTACGAGGATCCGCTGCTCGACGAGAGCCTGCCGATGGTACCCGAGTGGTGGAAAAACGCGTTCACCGACCCGGTCCTTGATCAACTGATCACGCTGGCGCTGCAGGACAACCTGACGCTACGTTCCGCCGGGTTGCGGGTGTTGCAGGCGCGTCAGCAGCTCGCCATCGCGATCGGCAACCAGTATCCCCAGCAGCAGGACGTGTCCGGGTCCGCGCAGCGGGCGCGCAGCAACGAGCGCACCGACGAAGTCTATGATCTCGGCTTCAACGTCAGCTGGGAGGCTGACGTCTGGGGGCGTTTCCGGCGCCAGGTGGAGTCGGCCTCGGCGGCACTCGACGCATCGCTGGCCAGCTATGACGGCGTCACCATTTCGTTGATCGCCGATGTCGCGCGGGCCTATCTGTTGATCCGCACCAACCAGCGGCGCCGCGATGTCGCGCTTTATAACGTCGGGCTGCAGACAGAGAGTGTGCGGATCACCACCGCGAAATTCGAGGCGGGCCAGACCAGCGCGCTGGATGTCGACCAGGCCGAGACGCTGCTCTATGACACCATCGCATCCGTGTCCGGGTTCGAGACCTCGGTACAGCAATTCACCAATTCTCTGGCGGTGTTGCTCGGTCGGCCGCCGCAGGACCTGAGCGGACTGCTCGGCGCGACACAGCCGATTCCGACCGTGGCCCCGGAGGTCGCGCTCGGTATGCCGCAGGACCTGATCCGCCGTCGGCCGGATATCCGTGTGGCTGAGCGGCAATTGGCCGCGCAGAGCGCGCAGATCGGCTTTGCGATCACTGATCTGTATCCGAGCTTCGGTCTCAGCGGCTCGATTGGCACCACGGCGAACACGCGGATCGGCCAGGATTATGACGATCTGTTCAGCAGTGACACATCTCGTTATGGCATTGCGGGCGGATTCACCTGGAATATCTTCAACTACGGACGACTGCGGAGCAACGTGCGCCTGCAGGATGCATTCTTCCAGCAACTGCTGGAAGATTATCGCCAGACCGTCCTCCAGGCCCAGGCCGACGTTGAAAACTCGGTCGTTGCCTATCTCAATTCGCATGACCAACTCGAAGCGCTCGAATCAGCAGCCGACGCCGCCCAGCGCGCGGCAGATATATCGGCGCTCCAGTACGAGGATGGACTGATCACCTACAACACGGTCATCACCACGCTGAACGCGCTGGCGACCCAGCAGGATCAGCTCGCTGTGTCCCAGGGTGCCGTGGCCGCTAATCTCGTTGGCGTATACCGCGCATTAGGCGGCGGCTGGGAACTCAGACAGACCGACGATCCGGTCCAGCTGATCCCCGAGGAGACCCGCGAAGAGATGCAGGAACGAACCAAATACTGGGACAAGACCTTCGAATGAGATGGTTCCGGTGTTCGGTGTCTTCGCTTATTCAACCGGACGGAACCGAATATCGGCCAGCCTCGCCAACGCTCAGACCACCGCAGACACCGGACGCCGGCCCCTACTGTCAGGCAGTGGCTTGCCTTTGTGCCGGCCAAGCACCGGAACGCTTATAGCGTTACCGCATGCCGGCGAATCCACGGTAGTAACATCTCGAAAGTGCAGCGATCGTTTTCCAACAGTTCGATCAGGAACCGGTGTGCCTGTTCCGGATTCACGCTGAATTTGTAACCGTTGAGGCGCAGGAAGACGTCGGTCGCAAAAAACGCAACGCGTTTATTCCCGTCCACAAACGGGTGATTCATGATGAGGGACTCAAACAGTGCCGCCGCCATCCCGGCAAGATCCTCGTAATAACCGGTGCGGGGGCGATAAAGGGCACTCTCCAGCAGTCCGAGATCGCGGACTCCCGCGGGTCCCCCAAAGCGGTCGAGGAGGGCGCGGTGGATCTCCAGCGCTTCGTCGCGACTGAGAAAGGCAACGGCTTTATTCTGCAAGCAGTTTTCCCAGCGCTTCGTTTTCGGCGATCGAATGCTCCAGGTGGTTGAGGACCTCGGGGCGCACGCGCTTTCTCTTTATATAGTCGCGTATCGCTTCTGTCAGCACACCGGACACATTCTGGTGGGTCTCGGCTGCGAGCGCCTTGAGTTCGTTCCAGGTGGCTTCATCGACCTTCGAGCTGATCTTGATGCTGTGCATCGTTGAACGATGATTGACAAAACCAGAAATGTCAAGCCGCCATCGGCACGGGTGAGCATTGGTGGCGGAAAATCGGCTGACCCGTGGCCCGGAATTCTGGACTAAAGTGAATGGGGCCAGTGTTCGGTGTCCTCGCTTGTTCAACCTGACGGAACCGACTATCGGCCAGCCTCGCCAACGCTCTCACAAGCGAAGAAACCCAGGGCTGGCGCCTGCTGTCTTGCCTTGTTGAAGTTCAGCGCACTCATTGCCGCCTGACACCGCCGGCTTCTGCTGGCCATCGTTTTTATGCAGGTGCGCATGCTTCACCTGTCGGGGAAGTCGTGTGGGGTCAGGCGGTCTGTTCACCAATAATTCTCATTCTGATCTGATATTCTCTGCGGTCTGGCCCGTGCTTGTCCCGGGCTCCCGCAGGAGTCATCCAGGATGAATGATGTAGCGGCGATCGAAGTCGATACCGATGAATTGAAGGCAATCTATCAGGCCCTGAACAGGGTGCAGGCGATGGTCGAGTTTGACCTTGAGGGGAACATCGTCTCTGCCAACCAGAATTTCCTCGACATATTTGGCTACGAACTCGATGAGATCGTCGGCAAGCACCACAGGATTTTCTGTGAGCAGAGCTTTGTCAATTCGCCGGCATATGCAGAGTTGTGGGAGAAGCTGGCCCAGGGTGAGTTCCATTGCGATGAATTCAAGCGGCTCGGCAAGGGCGGCAAGAGCATCTGGCTGCGAGCTTCTTATAATCCGATATTCGACGCGCAGGGCAAGCCGGCAAAAGTCGTTAAATTTGCCACCGATGTGACCGCGGACCGCCTCATCGCGGCGGAGTTGGAAGGCAGAATCGAGGCGGTTGACCGGGCGCAGGCGGTCATCGAATTCGAACTCGACGGGACCGTGATCACTGCCAACGAGAATTTCCTCTCGATCTTCGGCTATGGCCTGGAAGAGGTCGCCGGCAAGCATCACCGGATCTTCTGCGAGCGCAGTTACGCCGAGTCGCCGGATTACGATGAGTTCTGGCAGCGGTTGCGTCAGGGCGATTACCTGGTGGCGGAATTCAAACGGATCAGGAAGAACGGCACCGAGGTCTGGCTGCAGGCCACCTATAATCCGATTTTAGACATGGACGGCCGACCATTCCGCGTGGTCAAGCTGGCGACCGATATCACCGATGAGGTCAACCGGAGAAGCCTGGCCTTGCTGGAGATGTCCACCCCGGTGACCAAGATCTGGGACGGCGTACTGTTCGCGCCCATCGTCGGCATCGTCGATTCGAAACGGGCCGTGGACATCATGGACAAGGCGCTCACCAGCATTGTGGAGAATCGTGCCCATACCCTCATGCTCGACATAGGCGGGGTTGGCGTGGTCGATACCGCGGTCGCCAATCACCTGATGAAGATCGCCCAGGCGGCGACCCTGATGGGCTGCAAGACCACGATCTCGGGCATCTCACCGGCGATCGCGCAGACGGTGGCGGAATTGGGCATCGACCTGGGCGCGATCCATACGACCTCGACCATCGAGTCAGCTTTGCGGGAAGCAATCTCCAGAGCTTGACGGCCGGTCAGCGTTCGACTCGAGTCTCGGACTCAGGGCGGGAAGTCCATCTAATCGACAGTACCCTGGAAATGGGGTCCGTCGATCTGATCGTCCCACCGAATGGAGATGCGCAGGAAGGTGATGTTCCAAGAGCGTTGACGCACCGCGTCCGCGAGCCTCGATAGCGCCATCGTGATTGCCATGGGCAGGCAGGGCCCGGTCAGCCAGGCGCAATCGACGCGCAAACCCGCCGGCGGGTGCCGCAGGTACTCCAGACGTTCGCTGGCACGGTCAGTCCGCCTGATCTTGCGGCTAATCCGAGGCGCGGCTACTCAACCCCATCGGACCGAGCCGTGTCCCGATTTTCTCCAATGATGTTGTCGCTATAGCGACGCCAGGCCGCGAAAGGGAGTTTCCCGGAGGGTATGGCCGTTCCCCGGGCTCAAATCTGATTGCAGCGCGTTGCGCCAATACGCAGACAAGTTCCGGCAGGCCCGCGTCATTGTCGGAGGGCCAATCCCGGATGCAGGTCACACGGATTCGGGGCCGGTACACCTGGGAACTGATGGCTCTGTGTTGAAGCGACGCAGACGGACAGCCTGTCACCCCATGGCAAAGATGGACGCTCCCGTGAGCGGCAGAGGGCGAGAGACGGCAATTGAGTAAACTGTCATCAGAATCGTCGTTGGATAACGCATGAGCTCAATACCGTACGGGACAGTTGCCGGCCTGGCTGTGCACGTCCTGATCGTGCTGGCGCTTATCGTGCGTGTGCTGCTTCGGCCCCATCGGGATCCGGCCTCGCGTATCGCCTGGGTGGTTGTTCTCCTCTCCCTGCCGGTGATTGGCATCCTTGCCTATGTTCTGTTCGGCGAGGTCAATATCGGACGCCGCCGGGTGGCCCGGATGCGCGCTGTGCTGGCAAGGATGCCTGAATTTCCGGCCAGCGTGCCCGGTGACGAGGCGAATCTCGCGGGGCAGGTGCCCGAGCATTACTTGCCGCTGTTTCGCACCGGTCAGTCGATCAGCGGGTTCGAACCGGTCGGGGGCAACTCGGCACGGCTGCTCGAGGATTCCAACGCCGCCATCGACGCCATGGTGGCGGACATCGATGCAGCCGCGGAGCACGTACATCTGCTTTTCTACATCTGGTTACCCGACACCAACGGCTGCAAGGTCGTCGAAGCACTAAAGCGCGCGGCCAGCCGCGGAGTGACCTGCCGGGCCATGGCGGATGACCTGGGCTCGCGCCTCATGATCCGCTCTGATCACTGGACTGCCATGGGAGACGCCGGCGTCCATGTGGCGGCCGTGCTGCCAATCGGCAATCCATTGCTGCGACCCCTCAGAGGGCGTATCGATCTGAGGAACCACCGCAAAATCCTCGTCATCGACGGGCGTATCACTTATTGCGGCAGCCAGAACTGCGCCGATCCGGAGTTCAGGATCAAACCGAAGTTCGCGCCCTGGGTGGACATCATGACGCGCTTCGAGGGGCCGGTCGCCGCCCAGAACCAGAGACTATTCGCCAGTGACTGGATGGCCTGCGTAGACGAGGACCTGGATGAGTTGCTGCAACAGCCGGTCCCGGCCCCCCGCCCAGGCATGCCCGTGCAGGTGATCGGTACCGGCCCGACGGCCCGTTATTCGGCCATGCCCGAGATGTTCGAGAGCCTGATCCATAACGCCCGACGCGAACTCTTCATCACCACGCCTTACTTTGTGCCCGACGAAGCCATGCTGGGCGCCCTGTGCGCAGCGGGTCATCGCGGCGTGGATACCACGCTCGTATTCCCCGAACGTAACGACTCATGGATCGTCAGCGCAGCGAGCCGCAGCTACTACGCGGACCTGCTCGCCGCCGGTGTGAAGATCCATGAATTCCGCGATGGCCTGCTGCACTCCAAGACGCTGACCCTGGACGGCGAGGTGATATTGATCGGTTCGGCCAACATGGACCGCCGCAGCTTCGAGCTCAACTACGAGAACAACATGCTGGTGTGCGATCTCGCTTTGACCGCCACTATTCGGCGGCGCCAGCAGTCCTACCTCGATCGCTCCAGGCAGGTGACGGCAGATGAAGTGGCCTGCTGGCCGGCGAGGCAGCGGCTGTGGAACAACGCGATCGCGATCCTCGGGCCGCTGCTCTGATTTAGCCGGCTGCGGGGGCCGGCTGGCCAGACTTGCTTCGCCTCTCCTCGAGCGCCGCTTTCAATCTCTCTTCCGTCTCCGGGCCGCCCATCAGTGCCTTGAGGAAGACGCCCGTATAGCTCTTGTCGACGATGGCGCCCCTGGCCTTGATCGTCGGTTCCATCAGTCGGTGCAGCTCGACCAGGTTATACCAGGGCACAGCGGGGTAGACATGGTGTCCAATGTGCCAATTGATATTGTTCCAGAAGAAACGATTGACGGGATTCGAGATCGTCGTCCGCGACCCGGTGAGCTGGCCTTCGTTCCACGGGGTTCCGTAGTGTTCGGCGATAAACCGGACAGAGTTGAACAGGGTGAAGATATAGACCGGGATCAGCCACAGCTCAAGCGTTTTGGCCAGCACGCCGTTGTCGATAGCCCACACGATCAATGCCCAGTAACAGGCGATCTTTACGACGGTCTCAAAGATATGGATCGCCCATTCTTTTGGGCCGAATCGGGTGATCGGATAGATCAGGTTGAAGTGAATGAAGCTCAGGACGACGCCCAGGACGACATAGGCGTAGAACAGGATGAAGTCCAGTACACCGCGCTTGCCCATGGTGAAGGCATCCGGATCGTCAGGTGAGCGATTGTGGCGATGATGTTCGAGATGGTCTTCCTTGAAGCCGACGAAGGTGGCCATCAGCGGCATCATGCAGACGATGCCGAAAACCCAGTTGGCCAAGCGCGTCTTGAACAGGGTGAAGTGGCCGGCATCGTGCATGAAGGTGACCATGGCCATCCACATGTACCCGATACCCACGTACGCCGCCCACTTGACCCAGGTGGCGTCCGTCGTCCAGGCGAGCCAGTTGAGGAACACCATGATGCCCACGAACAACGGGATTTTGGTGAGATTGGGCAGCAGCCGCAGCTCGGTAAGACGCTTGACGTCTTCCCGCGAAAGCGGTTTGTCGGTGATGGTTGTCATGGGCCTGGGTTCCCTCGCGTGAGAAGCACTTCTCGGTAGGCAGCCTGCTTTGCAATGGAACCGCTCAGATTCAGCGCGGGCGGGCGAGACCAGGCGAAGCTCGGGTATTGTACCCGCAA
>Ga0316191_10001684_pt1 | contig 15673 bp, 14 predicted proteins | sample Eddworburr2cm_MG_FD_204928 | JGI IMG/M metagenome (GOLD analysis project Ga0316191, IMG submission 204928) | Coastal sediment microbial communities from Maine, United States - Eddy worm burrow 2 cm | ecosystem: Environmental > Aquatic > Marine > Coastal > Sediment | place: USA: Maine...
CGGGCAGGGCGCGGGTTTCCGGGAACACGGTGGCCAGGTAAGTGAGGATGGCGTTGGATTCCCAGAGTTTGAAGTCACCGTCTACCAGGGCTGGTGCCTTGCCCAGGGGGTTGATGGCCCGGTAAGCCGGCGTCTGGTTCTCCTTGTCCTTGAAGGGCATGGAATGAATCTCGACGGGCAGATCATAGTGGCGGATGAACGCTTCAACCTTGCGGTTGTTCGGCGTCAGCGAAAACGAATACAGCTTCATGCTTAGCTTCCTTCACCAGAATAAACGGCCAGACCGGCCAGGGAGCGATGCGGCGCGGTAAAGCCCACATCGATGGAGTCGGTAATGACACCGGCTTCCAGGTCGATACGTGCGGCCATGCCTGTCCAGACATTGGCGGCCAGTGCATAGCGGGTGTCTACGTCCGGACAAACCTGGGCCCAGCCGTAGCCGGGCAGGGGAATGTCCTGCAACGTTTGGCCGGCTTCGTCGTAAATGCGCAGGCCTTCCGCTACGGTGCACAGCAGGCGGCCGTCCGGCAGATAGGCCGGGGCGATAAACCAGCGTTTATCCGAGCGATCCATGGGGTCCGCATCCGGATAGCCATCCAGGTCAGCCATTTGTTGTTTGTTACGCAGGTCATAGCGCATCAGGCGACGCGCCGTTTCCGTGGTGTAGGTAATAAAGTCGCCGGACGGGTGCAGGGTGGAGTGGGTGACGCCCTTGAACAGGGTCGGCTCGACGGCCGTTTCCACCTCGCAGGTCTCCAGCCATTCCAGCGCCGGGCTGTATTTGTAGAGATTGCCATCGCCCAAGGTGCCGTTGGCCAGGAACTTGGCGCTGGTGCCTTGCCAGATCTGGGTGCCGATGAAGTACTCGCCCAGCAACAAGTTGCCGTCGCTGTCCCAGTTGATGCTGCCGAAGGAGCGGCCCGAATCCCAGGCGTCGATCTGCTTGCCGTCCGGGCTGACCCGCACCGCAATGTGATCGTGGCAGTCGAAACCCCAGAGCGTGCCGTCAGGCCCCATCTTGCAGCCGACAATGAAATAGCGCGTCCCCTGGGTATACAAGGTGCCTTTCGGCCGCCAGTCCTTGTCGAACTGCAGGATTCGCCCGTCGCCCATGTGATCGTCGTCAGGGTTATTCAAATAGGTACAGCCAAGAAAAATATCGCCGACGGCGAAAGCTTTCATGGTGGATGTCAACTGCATGGAGTTCTCCAGGCGATTCGCGAGGGGCGCGCCAATTTGGATTCTGGTTTTGAGTCGTGAGGCATCAGAGTCGGCGGGAAAAACTGCAGCAGGCAGAGGTCCGGCCTTGACGCGGCTGCACGCCACGTCCCGGCCCTAATCCTGCCGGGACTCGGCGCGCTGGCCCTTGTCAGGCAGCCACGTCGAAACCCGCGCCTTCAATGGCCTCTTTCAGCGCTGGCTGCTGAATCTGACTGTCGTCGAACTCGATGGCGACGATGCCGGTTTCGTGGCTCGCTTCGACTTCGCTGACACCCGCATGGGACAGCAGTGCATTGCGAATGCTTTTTTCGCAGCCGCCGCAGGTAATACCTTCTACGTTCAGTTTGATGTTCGCCATAACTTGCTTCTCCGGTGGTGTGATATCACTTCGTGTTTTCAAGGGACTTGGGTTGCCAGCGGCGCAGGAACAGGGAGTTCGTCACCACGCTGACGCTGCTAAAGGCCATGGCTGCGCCGGCAATCGTCGGGCTTAAGAGGCCGGCGGCTGCAAAGGGGATGCCGACCACGTTGTAAATAAAGGCCCAGAACAGATTCTGCTTGATCTTGCGCCAGGTCGCCCGGCTGATGGAAATGGCCGCCGGCACCAGGCCGGGATTGGCGCGCATCAGCGTTACCCCGGCGGTCTCCATCGCCACATCCGTACCCGAGCCCATGGCAATGCCGACATCGGCGGCCGCCAGTGCGGGCGCGTCGTTGATGCCATCGCCGATCATACCGACCCGGTAACCGGCTGCACGCAGGCTTTCCACTTCGGCGGATTTTCCCGCCGGTTTGACGGCGCCGACGGCTTTATCAACCTTAACCTGGCGGCCGATCTCCTCAACGGCGCGGACGGCGTCACCCGATAGCAATAAGGTGTGCACGCCCATGCGTTTGAGTTCGGCAACGGCCGGTATGGACTCCGCGCGCAACGGATCAGCAATGGCCATGATGCCGAGCAAGGCACCATCGCGAGCAATCCAGATGACAGTTTTGCCCGTGGACTCCCACTCGGCGGCCAGGGCTGACTGGGTCGCCGTTGAAATGTCGTTATCACGCATGAACTGCTCGTTGCCGGAAATGACCGCCCGGTCGTTTACCCGCCCGGCAACGCCGAAACCCGTGTGACTTTTGAAGTCCTCGACCGGGTGCAGTGTCAGACCGGCCTCTGCCGCCTGTTTCAGTACGGCCTTGGCCAGCGGGTGTTCACTGCCTTGCTGCAAGGATGCAACGGCTGCCAGCATCGCCTGCTCGTCACCGCCATCCGCCTGCACGGCAACCACGGTTGGCCGGCCCGTTGTCAGGGTGCCCGTCTTGTCGAAGATCACGGCATTGATGGCATGGGCCTGTTCCAGGGCTGCCACATCCTTGATCAGGATGCCGGCTCGGGCCGCAGCACCGGTGCCCGTCATGATGGCGGTGGGTGTGGCCAGGCCCAGTGCGCAGGGGCAGGCAATAACCAGCACCGACACGGCAGAAATCAACGCGGTTTCCAGGTTACCGCTGAAAAAATACCAGCCCAGGAAGGTCAGCAGGGCAATGGTCACGACCACCGGCACAAAAATTTCGCTGATGCGGTCTACCAGTCGCTGGATCGGCGCCTTGCCGGCCTGGGCGTTTTCCACCAGCCGGATAATTTTCGCCAGCGTCGAGTCTTCACCCACGGCCGTGGCCGTGATCTGCAAAAGGCCCGTTCCGTTAATGGCGCCGCCCGTGACCTTGTCACCGACGGCCTTGTCCACCGGGATGCTCTCCCCCGTGATCAGGGATTCGTCCACCTCGCTCTGGCCCTGCGCCACGACGCCATCCACCGGGATACTTTCGCCGGGTCGTACAACCACGATTGCACCCTGGCGCAACTGGTCGATCGGTACCTCGACTTCCTGGCCGTCGCGCAGGATTTTCGCAGTGCGCGGACGCAGGTCCATCAGCTGGCGAATGGCTGCGGTGGTGCCACGCTTGGCCCGGGCTTCCATGAATTTGCCCAGCAGGACCAGGGTAATAATCACAGCCGAGGCTTCGAAGTACAGTTGCCCGGTGGCATTGCCGCCCAGTGATAACATCAGGTAAAGACTGTAGGCATAGGCCGTGGTTGTACCCATGACAACCAGCACGTCCATATTGCCGGCACCGCCGCGCAATGATTTGTAGGCAGCGCGATAAAAACGCGCGCCGATAACAAACTGCACGGGTGTGGCCAGCAGCCATTCCACGGTCGGTGACAGGTGCCAGTGGCTGCCGATAATCATCGCGCCCATTTGCACGACCAGCGGCAGGGTCAGTAAGGCGGAGGCCAGCAAGGTGTAGAAATCGCGGCGCAGGGCCTGGGTTTCCCGGGCCCGATGGGCTTCCTCATCATCGCTGGCATCGTCGGTGAAGTGGCTGGTATAGCCGGCTTTCTCCACCGCCTCGGCAAGTTGCTGGCGGTCGGTCTGGCCCGTTATCGCCTGCACATCGGCGCGTTCCAGGGCCACGTTCACATTGGCCGACAACACGCCGGGTACTCGCAGCAGAGCCTTTTCAACGCGCCCGGCACAGGCGCTGCAGGTCATGCCGCCGACATCGAAACTAAAGCTTGTCTCGTCGACCTGGAAGCCGGCGCCGGCAATGGCGGCGGCCACCGCTTTGGCATCCGTGCTGGCCGGATCGAACACCACATCGGCCTGCTCTGTAGCGAAGTTGACGCTGGCCGACTCGATGCCCGGCGCGCGGCCGAGAGCTTTTTCCAGGCGCGTGGCGCAGGCGCCGCAGGTCATGCCGTTGACGGATGCCAGCAGATGATTGGTGGTGGCAGCAGCAGTCGCAGTCATGAGCGGCTCCTTCGGGAAATTTTTGTGGGCTGAGTTGTACTTGGCTTGGCAACAGAGTCTTCAGACAGGGCTTCAATAATGGGGCAGCCATTAATGTCGCCCGTCCCGGAACAGTCGTTGTTGAGCTGGTGCAAGACCTTGCGCATGCGCTGCAGGTCATCGATCTTGGTATCAATCTCAGACAGTTTGCGGTGGGTGATGTCTTTGACGCTGGCTTTTGGGCCACCGTGATCCTGCAGCTGCAGCAGGGAGGTGATTTCCTCCAGGCTGAAGCCCAGGGCTTTTGCCCGGCGAATGAATTCCAGGAGACTGACGACCTCGGCAGAGTACTTAGGGTAGCCTGCGTCGGTGCGATCGGGCTGGTTTAGCAGGCCCCGGCGTTCATAAAAGCGGATCGTGTCCACGCCGACGCCCGCCAGTTTGGCGATGCGCCCGATACTCAGCGATTCAGGTTGTTTGTCGGCCATGCAGCTATCTTAAACTCTGGACTATGGTCTAGAGTCAAGGCTTTTAGTCAGCCATTTTGCTGCGTTGCATGCACCCCGGTCGAGAACTGACCGGCCATGGCGTTAGGATCACTGTGTTTAACGGGGGATCGTCATGGGTAATAGATGGGCAATAGCCGGCCAATGGGTCACGGTGATAGCAATCCTGCTGTCGGGCGTCAGCCTGGCGCATACCGATAACGACGATTCCGCACAGGCTGCCGCCGAGCTCGGCCCGGAGGCGCAGGCGGTCGTTGCGACACTCGATGCTTTTGCGTCGGCTTACGAGTCGACCAACATAGAGGCCATTCATCAACTGACTCTCGCCGATGACCGATTCAGTCACTTTGAAGGGACGTTTGCCGACTGGGGCTGGGACAGCTATGCGGGGCATCTGGCCGAGGAAATGCCCGCTTTCTCCGAGACCCGTTATTCGCTCACTAACATCAGGCCGGAGGTCGACGGCGCGATGGCGTTTTCAACCTTCGACTGGTCCATGGATGTGGTGATATTGAGCGAGCAGTTCGAAGGCGGTCGACACCCCGTCAGCATGCAGGGCATCGGTACTGCGGTGCTGGTGAAATCGGGTACGGACTGGAAACTGCGGCACCTCCATACAGCGCGAGCCAAGGCGCCGGCGGCAGCCGCAACACGCTGACCCCTGCTGTGATCTTGAAAAAATGACGCGCTAGGGTTTTGCTTCCCCCGATTGCGGTGCGACCCCTCGCTGCAGGGGCGGGGCCTCTTTAATCTCAGGATCAATCGTATGATAGATCTTGCCGATGGTGCTGTCGTCATCCAGGCATTCCACCACCAGTGAGGCCAGGTCAGCCCGCTGTATGGTGCCCATGGCCGTGTGGTCTTCGGTCTTGATGGCAGTGCCCGTGGGGGCGTCAGAGGCCATGCCGCCGGGTCGCAGGATGGTAGCGTCCAGGCCGCTGTTCATTAAATAGTCCTCAGCCTGGCTTTTCAGCTCCATGACCGGGCCCAGGAATTTCCAGGCGTGCTCGGTGAGCACGCTTTTGCTGTCGCCCGAGCCGATGGCGGTGACCAGAATGACGCGGGTGACGCCGTGGCGCTGGGCGGAGTCCACGATGTTGCGGGTGGAATCCACATCGGGCCGGCGCGGCTCGCTGCGACTGCCGCCGATAGTGCTGATGACAGCGCGAAACTGGCCACTGGCAAAGGCTTTCTCCACGTCGTCGGCTTCAATGGCGTCGCCGGTTACTCGTGCAAGGTCCAGTCCTTGTAGCCCGGACAGATCTGAAGTCGGGCGGACAAAGGCCGTTAGCTTTTCGCCGCGGCCGGTCAGCAGTTTTGCGACCTCCAGGCCGGTGCGCTGGGTGCCGCCGAATAACAGAATGCCGTCGCTCATGCCTGGTTCCTTATCTTGTTGTTGTCTGTTCTGGCTGCCTGGGTCCGCGGTGCTTCGGTTACGGCCCAGTCGTCCGGGTGCTCGCGTCGCGCCGGACTGGGGATGGCATAGACCAAGCGATGTTCGTGCCGGGCCATTTCCGCCAGGTCCAGTCGCCAGCCGCGGGCTTCGTAATCCTTGAGCCGATCACGGTAGCGCATCAGCACATCATCGGCCGGGATAATGAACTCGCCGATGGTGTCTTTGGACGGGATGGCCGGTTCCAGTTTTTCTACCACGATCCGGTCTTCTTCTACCGCTACACCCATGCGGCTTAAGAAGTTTTTATCCAGATCCGGATCCAGCCGGCAATTGCGGGTGTTGATCAGAAAAATCTCCAGTTCCAGCTCATTGCGGGGCACGGAATAGATATACATGTTCATGCCGTCGCCCTGGGGATTGAAGCGGATGCGCGTCCAGGTCATGGAAATGCCATGAAAGCCCGAGCCGGCATCGGAGCGGCCCTTCGTGGAGACCGCGCCCACTTCATGATCCGGCGAGCCGGGCGACTCAAACACCGTCATGGTGCCCGCGCCCCAGTCTGTCTCGTCAATCTTGAACTTTGGCACCTGGTAGTCGGTGTTTTCACCGGCCATGCCCATGCCGCCGTGCACGTACTCCACGTGGGAGGGGTCAGACTGGTTCTCCACCAGCCGCACGTAATTGGCCTTCCAGGTATAGCGCATGCGCAGGACGCGCCAGCTCTCATCCTCGTATTCGTCGATGGGCAGGATGGTGGGTCTTTCTGCCTCGGGCAGGTCGCCCAGGAACACGAAGATCAGGCCATAACGCTCTTCCACCGGGTAGGCATCGATGCGCGACCGCGGCGGGATTTTATCGATCGGGCCCAGGGACGGGATGCGTTCGCACTCGCCGTCGCCGTTGAACAGCCAGCCATGATAAGGACACTGCACGCAGTTGCCGACCACCTTGCCGTCACCGATGGAACCGCCGCGGTGGGAGCAGGTGTTGGACACGCAGTGGGCTTTGCCGTCTTCGTCTCGCCAGAGCACGAAGGGCAGGCCGAGCATTTGCACCTTCAGGGGCTTATTAGTGACGCTCTCGCTGTCTTCAGCTGGGTACCAGAAGTTCATGAACATGGATCGTCCCTCCCTATGTATTTATCCAGGGTTGCTGCTCGCGCGGCCCCTGTCTTTGCGCACCACTTTACTACCGACGCGCGCCGTCGGCACCCCTGCAGAGGCCAGGGCCGTCAGGCTGCTGCGGTTCAGGGCGGGCCTAACTGCGTGGCGAACCAATAGGCCATGAATCGGCGGGGCTCAATGACAGTACCCGGGCCAGGGTTTATTCTCGGAGCGTCGATGGCCCGTGCCGGAACGGGGCGACTTAACAGGGTTCACGAAGGATTTGGTGACTGACGCATGCTTTTACCCGACCATCAATATCTGTGTGCCGACAGCCTGCAGGCCTGTCTGAAAACCCTGCGGGAAAGCGGCGAGCGTACCCACGTGGTCGCCGGCGGCACGGACGTCATTTTTAATATGCGCTTGCGGCTGTTCCAGCCGGACATTGCCTTAAGTATTCGCCGCGTCGCAGAAATTCAGCAGGTGGAAGAATTGCCCGATGGCAGCCTGCGTATCGGGGCCGGCTGCCGGCTGGTAGATCTCGCCGAGAACCCGGTTATTAATGAGCGTTACCCGGCGTTTGCTGATTCCATTCGGGCCGTCGCCTCTACCCATATCCGCAACATCGCAACCCTGGGCGGCAACATTTGCCTGAAAACACGCTGCTGGTATACCAACAACTCGGAGCAGTGGCGCCAGGGAGTGAAGGAATGCTTCAAGACCGACGGCGATCTGTGTCATGTCATCAAGAGCTCGTCCCTGTGTCACGCCATTAATAATGCCGATACGCCGCTGCCCCTGATTGTCCTCGGCGCGGTGTTGACCTTGCAAAGGGAAGGCGGGTCCCGGGATGTCCCCATTGCCGAGTTTTATCAGAAAGACGGCATGGACCACACGGTTCTGGAGGCTGACGAGCTGGTGACCCACGTGACTCTGCCGCCGTGTGCGGATCGCACCGTGTTTCTGAAGATCGCGGCCCGCAAGGGTATGGATTTTTCCCAGGCCGCCATTGCCGGTCGGGCCAGCGGCACAGGCTCACAGGCCGGCGAGGTCAGGCTGGTGCTGGGTTCCATTTCCATGGCGCCGATTGTCTTGCATGAACCGGCCCGGTTAATTGCCGAGCAGGGCATCACCGATGCCGCCATCGAGCAGGCCGAGGAAAAAGTCCGGGCGGAGCTGGGCGAACTCACGAGTTTGTATGCGCGGGCCGGCTACAAGGCCCATCTGGCGAAAATTTTGGTGCGTCGGGCCCTGAAAGCCCTGCGGGAGATGTAAGTATGGCGAAGCACCTGATCTCGCTGACCATCAACGGGGATACCTACGAAGACCTCGTGGTCTCCGACAACCAGACGCTACTGGATGTAATCCGCGGCGAAGTGGGCTTAAAGGGCACCAAGCGCGGTTGTACCACCGGGGCCTGTGGTGTGTGCACCGTGAATGATGCCAATGGCGACGCGATTTTGTCCTGTATGACCCACGTGCTGGAGTGGGACGGGGAAGCCATTACGACCATCGAAGGCCTGGCCGATACCGGTGATCTGGATGCCATCCAGAAAGCCTTCGTGCACTACGGCGCGGTGCAGTGTGGCAGTTGTACGCCTGGCGTGATCATGTCGGCGAAAGCCTTGCTTAATGCCCATCCTCAACCCACGGAAGAGCAGATCAACGAAGCTATGGCCGGCGTGCTGTGCCGCTGCACCGGCCATGTGAAGGTGAAGGAAGCGATTCGCAACGCGCACCGCATTGAAGAGGTCGTTAGTCATGCCGCCGGAGATTAAGCCCCAGGTTCCCAAGGACAATCCCGGCCTGACGGTTGTCGGCCAGCGCCAGCCGCGTCTGGATGGTGCGGATAAAGTCTCGGGCCGTTCGGTGTTTACCGATGACGTCGTGCTGCCAGGCATGCTCTACGGCAAGATTCTGCGCAGCACCCATGCCCACGCCCGCATCAAGCGCCTGGATACCTCGAAGGCCGAAGCCCTGCCGGGCGTCAAAGCCGTGGTGACCGCGGCGCACGCGACGGGCATGAGCGCCAATTCGACGGATTCCGTGGCCAAGGCCTCCAAGCGCCGGACCGGCAAAACCATCAAGCTCAAAACGGGTGAAGCCATATTCGCCGATGACGTGGTCACCTACATCGGTGAAGAGGTCGCCGCGGTGGCGGCGCTGGACGAGGCCACGGCCACCAAAGCGCTGGAGCTGATCGAGGTGGAGTACGAGCCCCTGCCGGCCATCATGGATTCGCGCCGGGCCGTGCGACCGGGCGCCCCCCAGGTGAATGCGGAGTTCCCCGGTAACGTCTGGTCCCAGGACATCGACAACTACGGCGATCCGGACACGGCCTTCGACGAAGCCGATTTCATCATGGAGTCCAAGTTCGAAGCCGGCGTCACGCACAATTTGTACGCCGAGTTTCACGTGGCGCTGGTGGACTTCTCCCGCCCGGACAAACTCAAGATCTGGACGCCGACCCAGACCAGTTACCTGATGCAGCATTCCCTGGCACCGGCCTTCGGCCTGTCTGTGAACCAGGTGCAGATCATTCACCTGAATACCGGCGGGGCCTTTTCCGGTCGCGGGGCCGTGCGTCCCCATCACTACGTGGCGGTGCTGCTGTCGCGCGAAACCCGCCGGCCCGTGAAAGTATTCTCGGCCGGCGATGAAGAATTTCTGATCGGTCGCGCCCTGGGCAAGAATCGTTACAAGACCCGCGTCGCTGCCGACAAGGACGGTACCTTAAGGGCCTTCGATATGACCTGCGAAATGGACGGCGGCGCTGTCGGCAACGAAGTGGGTTATTTCGGCTGGATGGCCGGCCTGTCCAACGCCTGGATGTTCGACCTGCAGGGCAACCGTTTTCAGCGCAAAGTGATTCTGACAAACCAGCGGCCGAACTTCCTGGGCCACGGCGGCATGATGGTCTCGTCGAACTGCGCTGTGCAGCAGTTGCTGGCCAAGGTGGCTCGCTCCCTGGACATGGATCCCATGGACCTTCTGCTCAAGAACGCCGTGGAGCAGGGTCACACCGGTTTATCCGGCGAAGTCTTCGCCAGTTGCGGTTTAAAAGAGTGCATCGAGACGGTGCGCCGCGAATCCGGCTGGAACGACAAGTACGACAAGCTGCCGCCGTATCACGGCATCGGTGTAGCCGTGGGGGCCATGGCCGCCGGCGCCAAGGGCGCGTTCAAGCATGACACCTCGGCCGCCATGGTGCGGGTGGGTGAAGACGGCCTGATTACCGTCTACACCGGCATACCTGACATGGGGCAGGGTACCCACACCACCATGGCTATGATTGCCGCGGAAGTACTGGGTATTGATGCCAACGATGTACAGCTGGTGGCCGGCGATACGGATCTCACGCCGATTGATATCGGCGCCTTCGCCCAGCGCGGCACCATCACCACGGGCAATGCAGCGCGCAATGCCGCCATCGATGCTCGCGATCAGCTGGCCAAGTACGCCGCTGAGAAGCTTGAGACGAGCGAGGACAATTTGCGTTTCGCCCATGGTCGGGTATCCCGCGTGGATGACCCGGAACAATCCCTGCCTTTTAAAGAGGTGACCTGGGGCACCCTGAACAGCATGGAAGGTCGTTTTGTGATGGGCCGCGGCTTCTACAATTCGCCGCTGCCCTACGGCACCACGTCCTGGTCTTTTGATGCGCAGGTAGCCGAAGTGATCGTTGATCCGGAAACCGGCCAGATTGATGTGCTGAAAGTCACCGTTGCTCACGATCTGGGTCGCACCATCAACCCGCTGGCCGTAGAGGGCCAGATCGACGGCCAGGTGTTCTCGGCCATGAGCCAGGTGATTTATGAAGAGCTGGTGACGGACGACGGTCTGTTCCTGAATCCCTCACGCCTGGAATACAAAATGCCGCGCACCTACGAGATGCCGGAAATCTCTCACTTCATGATTGAAACCAATGATCCCTATGGCCCCTTCGGTGCCAAGGAAGTGGGTGAAGGCCCGGTGGTGGTGGCCGGTGCGGCCATCATTGCTGCGGTATCCAACGCGTTGGGCGGCACCCTGATGCCGGAAATGCCCATGACGCCCATGCGGGTACTCAAAGCCATCCGCGCCAGCGAGCTGGAAAAATCCCGGTCCCCGAGCGCCGCCTAGGCCGGCAGACCCCGCGGCTGGCCTGATTTCCTGCCGGCCTGCGTGCCGCCCGCCGCGCCTGATCGGCCCCTGGTCTGTTTGTCAGCCCCTTCACCCTGAAGCGTTAGCGACAATCCTGCACCGCAGGCGGGGTATCATTCCGCCCCCGCTGTCGGCTCGCCGCCGGGTGCCCCCCCGAATCCAGGCTTCCCCATGTCTAAATCCAGCCCCGAAAAAGAGACCTCCAGTTTTCGCGATATGCAGCTCGCTGCGCCCCTGCTGCGGGCCCTGGACGATGTCGGCTACGAAACCCCCACGCCCATCCAGGCGCAGGCCATTCCGCCCCTGCTGGAAGGCAAGGATCTGCTGGGCCATGCGCCCACGGGCACGGGTAAGACCGCGGCCTTTGCCTTGCCGCTGCTCTCACGCATTGATATGAGCAACAAGCAGGTGCAGGTGCTTTGCCTGACGCCGACGCGCGAGCTGGCCATCCAGGTGGCCGAGGCCTTCCAGCGTTACGCCTCGCACATCAAAGGCTTTGGTGTGCTGCCCATCTACGGCGGCCAGGGTTACACCGGTCAGCTGCACCAGCTCAAGCGCGGCGTGCAGGTGGTTGTCGGCACACCCGGTCGGATCATGGATCACATGCGCCGTGGGACCCTGAAACTCGACGGCCTGAAGGCCCTGGTGCTGGACGAAGCCGATGAAATGCTGAACATGGGTTTTCTCGAACCCGTGGAATGGATCCTGGAGCAGGCGCCGAAGACTCGCCAGATGGCATTGTTCTCAGCGACCATGCCCGCCCAGGTGGACCGCATCGCCAAGCGCCACCTGAAAGACCCGCAAAAGATTTCCATCAAGTCGGCCACCGCAACGGCCGTGACTATCCGCCAGCGTTATTGGAAAGTCAGCGGCTTTCACAAACTGGATGCCCTGACCCGCATCCTGGAAGTCGAGCCCTTCGATGCCGTGCTGATCTTTGTGCGCACGCGCATCGCCACGGTGGAACTGGCCGAACGCCTGGAAGCACGCGGTTATGCCGCTGCCGCTATGAACGGCGACATGGCCCAGAACCAGCGCGAACAAATGGTCGAGCGCCTGAAAAATGGTCGCCTGGATATTCTGATTGCCACGGACGTGGCCGCCCGCGGCCTGGATGTGGAGCGCATCAGTCATGTCATTAACTACGACATTCCTTACGACACAGAAGCGTACATCCATCGCATCGGCCGCACGGGGCGGGCCGGCCGCCAGGGCGATGCGATCCTGTTTGTGGCGCCGCGCGAACGGCGCATGCTGATTGCTATCGAACGAGCCACGCGCCAGGAAATCGAGAAGCTGATCCTGCCCACCACCGAGGTGGTGAACAACACGCGCATTGCCAACTTCAAACAGAAAATCAGTGACACCCTGGCCGGTGACGACCTGAGCTTCATGCAGAACCTGGTGGAGCAGTATCGCGAGGAGCACGACGTACCTTCGCTGGAAATCGCCGCCGCCCTGGGTAAGCTGTTAATCGGTGATAAGCCGTTATTACTGACGCCTGATAAAGAGCCACGCCCGCGCCGGGATGATGATCGGCCGCCACGCCGGGACGACAGCCGTCCGGCCCGCGGCAAGACCAGTCGCGGCGGCGCCCTGCCGGAGCTTGGCCGGGACCAGGTGCGTTATCGCGTCGAGGTGGGCTACAACCACGACGTGAAGCCCGGCAACATTGTTGGCGCGATTGCCAATGAAGCCGGCGTAGATGGTGATCGCATCGGCCACATCGAGATCTACAACGACTACAGCCTGGTGGATCTGCCCGTGGGCATGCCCCGCGATATCTACATGGATCTGAAGAAAGCCCGCGTCTGTGGCCGGCAACTCAATATTTCCCGCCTGGATCAGAAAGATCGCCCGGCCAAGAAAAAGCACAAGGGCAAGACCAAGGCAGTCAAGAAAGACAAACTGACCGCCGAAAAGAAGGCCAAGGCCAAGGCTCGCAAGAAAGCCAAGGAACGGAAGAAGCGGCCGCCGAAGCAAAGCTAGGCGAACGCGCCCTGCCGGTGGCGCCCGCACACAAGAATCTTTCCTTTGCACCTGCCACGCCCCGCTGCGCCCGGGAACCGGGTGTGGTGTCCGGCCTGCAAATCTTCCAGACTCACCCCATGACGACTTCGTCAGCAAAAACCAAAGTGCGGCTGGACAAATGGCTGTGGGCGGCGCGGTTCTTTAAAACGCGGCGGCTGGCCAAGGAGGCCATTGAGGGCGGTAAAGTTCATTGCGCCGGTCAGCGGGTAAAAGTCGCCAAGGAAATCGCCCCGGGCGAAGCGCTGAGCATTCGTCAGGGCTTTGATCAGCGCGAGGTCCAGGTGCTTGCCCTCAGCGAGCAGCGACGCGGCGCCGCCGAGGCGGCCCTGCTGTATGCCGAGACCGAGGCCAGTAAAGCCGCGCGCGAGGCCCGTGCCGCCGAGCGTAAGGCAGGTTCAGCCGGGTTTAAACCGAGTGACCACAAGCCCAGCAAAAAAGAGCGTCGGCAAATCCATAAGTTCAAAGACGGGCCCGAGTGAGCACCCGAATGCGAGTCTTCGCCGTTTTTTGTTATTCCCTGCCCTGAACATCTTCTGTTGAAGTCAGCAAGTTTTCCTGTTGATCAGCACGAGACGCAAGCTGTCGCTGAGCAAAAGTGCCGGGCTCGCCTGAGGCGGAGCCGCTTTCGTGGGCATCAGGCAGGCTTGTCCGCATACAAGGCCGAGAGTTAACCTCTGGACCCGGTGACCTTGCAATAGCACAACCGGCAGCTGACACTGAGAGCTGGCCACGAGTTGATCGCCATGAAAAAGCTGAAAAATGAAAAAGAGCTGGTCAAAAAAGCTATTGCCCTGGGTGTCGCCTACGGTGAAAAGCGCGGCGCCGTCGAATTCGAGGCCACCGATTCAGCCCATGACAAGCTTGAATACATTTACCGGCTGCTTGTGCACGACAAACTGATTCAGCCCTTGCCCGAGGAACAGGTCTCTCAGGTCACTATTCGGCATCGCCTGGCAATCTGGGCATCAAAACAAAAAATTTGAGTTGATTGCGCGAGGGGCGGGCGAGCTATTCCCGCAGAAACTCCGGCACGCTTTCCATGCCTTGCGGGTCCTGATGAATCAGTACTTCGGCATCCTCAAACTCATTTTGGACAGCCAGTTCAACGGCATCCGCGATCTCATGAGCTTCAGCCAGCCGCATGTTGCCGTCCAGTTCGATGTGCATCTGGATGAAGGCCGACAGCCCGGCGCGGCGGGTGCGTAGATCATGGATGTCCCTGACAGCCGGATTGGCCAGAGCAATCTCCCGAATTTTCTGGCGTTCTTCTTCGGACAGTTCCACGTCCATTAACTGCCGAACAGCGCCCCCGCCGATTTCCCAGGCGCCACGAATCAGCACGCCGGCCAGCAGGATGGCCACGATGGGATCCACCATAGGTGCGTTAAACCGGGTTGAGGCGACCAGCGCCACGATCACGCCCAGGTTGATAGCCACATCACCGATGCCATGCAGGGCATCAGCCGAGATAACAAAGGAGCCGGTTTTTTTCACCACGGAGCGTTGCAGTATCACCAGGCCGCCGATCATGACCGAGGACACCAGCATGATGACGATGCCCAGGGTCGTATTGGTGGGCAGGACAGGGTCAAGTAGCCGGCGGCCCGCCTCAGCAATCAGGAACAGCGCCGAGGCACCGATGATGATGGCCTGGAACATGCCGCCAATGGGCTCGGCCTTGCCATGCCCGAAGCGATAGCGCTGATTGGCCGGCTGAATGGCGCGCCTGACGAACAACAGGTTAATCGTAGAGGCGGCGCCATCCAGCACCGAGTCGAGCAAAGAGGCCAGCATGGCGACGGAGCCCGTCTTGAGCCAGGCGACGGCCTTGATAACAATAAGCAGCACCGCCACCGCGACGGAGGCGATAGCGGCAATCTGCATCAGCCGCTCCTTGCCGGAACGGTCCAGGTGGTTTTCTGTGGTTGCCATAGTGCTGCTTTCTTTGCCGGGCACGTTAGCCTGATTGGCAGCTGAGCTGCCGTACATGCCCATACCTATTTGTTGGTCTATTTTAGGGTAGTCGCTGCAAGACTGCTGCCCATTCCGACCGGCGCAGGAAAACACGCCGGAGTCGGGTAAGCGCCTGACCAGGAGCCGGCCCAGGCCCGGCTACAGGCCGGAAGGCTTGGCCATGAACGGAATATTGAGCAGGAAAACGGGGTCGGCGAGGGGTCCATTTAGCCGCTGACGGTCCGATTAAACAGGCTGAACGGGCTCACGCCGGCGGCCCGGCGGGTGGTCAGCAGGCCAAGGGAAAACCCGGGGCGGGGGAGAGTTCACCGGCCTCTAAAGATTTAGCGTTTCTGCGCTCGTTGGGCATCGGCAATTAGCTGCTGGGCATAGGATTGAGCCAAACTGCCGGCCGGGGACAAGCTCAGGGCTTTGCGCCCCATCTGCTCGGCCTGGGCATAGTCACCCTGTTCAAAACGCAGCTGGCCCAGTTCCTGCCATACGGCAGGGTGTTCCGGCTCGATGCGCAGT
>Ga0316191_10001686_pt1 | contig 15668 bp, 13 predicted proteins | sample Eddworburr2cm_MG_FD_204928 | JGI IMG/M metagenome (GOLD analysis project Ga0316191, IMG submission 204928) | Coastal sediment microbial communities from Maine, United States - Eddy worm burrow 2 cm | ecosystem: Environmental > Aquatic > Marine > Coastal > Sediment | place: USA: Maine...
ACAATGCGGCATCCTATTTTCTTTACCGCGGCGAGTTGATGGGATTCGAGTACGAACTGGCACGTGAATTTGCCGACTACCACGGCCTGCGGCTCGAGGTGGTGGTGCCGCCCAGCCACCGCGAAATGACCAGCTGGTTGCTGGAAGGGCGTGCCGACATCGCCCTGGGGTTTATCGAACCCAGTAAGCGCCAGCGCGGCCTCGGTATCGAGTTTTCCAGGCCCTATCACTATGCCCGTCAACACGTCGTGGTACAGCAAAATGACCCAGCCACGACACTCGAGGACCTCAATAACAAGACACTGTTCGTACGCCATCACAGTAGCTACTGGGAACGCCTGTCCAAGCTGCAGCACTCCGGCGCGCGCTTCCAGCTGCGTGCGGCCGACGATAATATCGAAACCGAACAACTGATCAAGATGGTGTCGAGTGGTAAGTACAACGCCACCATGGCAGGTGAGCATCTGCTCGATATCGAACTGGCCAATGGTGTCCCCGTGCGTTCAGCCTATGTGCTCGACGAAACAGCCGCGCATGCGGTCGCGCTGCGCAAACGTAACCCGAAGCTGAAGCAGGCTCTCGACGCTTTCGTCAAGCGAGTCTACAAAAGCGAATTTTACAACGTCACCTACATCAAGTATTTCAAGAGTCGACGCTCGATGCAGCGACTGGCTGGTGGGCGCGTGGTGGATCCTCAGCGAGGGCAGATTTCCCCTTACGATAAACTGGTGCGCAAGTATGCCGATCGTTACGGTTTCGACTGGCGCCTGGTGACCGCACAGATGTACCAGGAAAGCAGGTTCAATCCCAAGGCGAAGTCGCAGGTCGGCGCACGCGGATTGATGCAGTTGATGCCACGCACGGCCAAGGCGATGGGGGTCAAGAACACCAGTGATCCGGCTCTTAATATCAAGGGAGGTATCATGTACCTGGACTGGTTGCGCGACCGCTTCGACTCAAAACTGCCAATATCGGAACGCATCTGGTTCACGCTCGCAGCCTACAATGCCGGTGCTGGACATGTGCAGGATGCGCGTCGCCTGGCGCAGCAAATTGGTTACGACCCTGATCGCTGGTTTGACCATACCGAAGAGGCGATGCTGTTATTGGCAAAAAAAGAATATGCGCGCAAGGCGCGATTCGGTTATGTCAACGGGCGCGAGCCGGTCAACTATGTGCGCGATATCCGCCAGCGTTTCGAAGCCTATGTCGATCTCGGGCGAGAAAGTGCCACCGTATATCGCGTTCCCCGGTCGTTGCCGAAGCGCAACCTGTTGGTGGAAACCGCGCTCGAGCCGGGCAGCCTGAATCGGCCACTCAATCTGCATCTGCAACCGGGCTGAGGCAGCATCCCCCTTTATACCCGACCGCGGGCGACCCACCTGGTGGCGGCCTGAAGCTTGCAGATGGCCGCAAAAGGGGCTGGGTTGGCAGAATTAAAGTGTGCTGGTCTATTTACCCATGGCCAGGGCTTTCAAATCGGTCATCGGGTCGGCGACCAGTCGTGGTGTTGGACTGATACCGGCCTCGATGATTTTACGGCCGAAGGCGTAAGATTTGGGTTCATTCATCGCGTCGATGGCGAGCAATTCGTCATCGCGGTAATACCAGATCGAGCGGCTGGCGGCACCGGCGCCGGGGCGGATCACGGTGTGATTATGCCCCTGGTTGAGACCGACGATTTGCAGCTTGCAGTCGTACTGATCTGACCAGAACCAAGGCAGCGCCGTGTAGCGCACGTCTTCCCCTGCAAGGCGACGCGCCACCAGGTCGCCCTGGTCGGCGGCATTTTGCACCGATTCCAGCCGTATGGTCTGACCGTTGCGCGTAAAGCAACTGCAGTCACCGGCCGCGTAGATATCCGGGTCTGACGTCTGGCAAAAATCATTGACGCGAATGCCGATATCACAGGCGAGACCGGCGGCCTGCGCAAGTTCGATGTTGGGGCTGGCGCCGATACCCACCAGCACCAGGTCGGCGTCGATAATCGCGCCGGACTCGAGTTCGGCGCCGCGCAACTTGCCGTTTTCTCCGAATAGACGGGCGAGGCGGGCGGATTCGTGTATCTGCACACCATGCCCCTGATGCAGTTCACGAAAGTAATCGGAAGTCGCTGCAGCGGCAACGCGCTGCAGAATGCGCTCAGCCATTTCCAGCAGGGTGACCTCGAGGCCGAGTTTACGGGCCACGGCGGCTGCCTCCAGGCCGATGTAGCCACCGCCGACAATAAGCAGCTTGCGTCCCGCCTGAAATTGTGACGCCACGTTATCGATGTCGGCGATGCTGCGCAGCGTAAACACGCCGTCCAGGGATCCGCCCATGGCATCGGGTAAGCGGCGCGCGCTGGAACCGGTACACAGCAGCAACTTGTCGTATGCGATGGATTCACCGCTTGCAGTGAGCACGCGGTGCTGGTCGGGCTCGATAGCATCGACCCGGGTGTCGAAGCGCAGCCCGATATTTTGCTCGCGGTACCATTCCAGCGGACGAATGAACAGTCGTTCGCGTTCGAGTTCACCGAGCAGATATTTCTTCGACAGCGGCGGCCGCTGATAGGGTGGATGTGGTTCCTCGCCGATCAACACCGATCGTGGGTTGGAGAGCGCCACGTGTCGCGCAATAAATGAAGCTGCCGCCTGTCCCGCACCAACGATGACGATGGGGGCGGTCACGGTTTATTCCGGTTCGGGAACGTACAGTACCAGGCCGTCGAGCTCGTCCGAGGCGATGATCTGACAGCTCAGTCGGCTATTGTCTTCGCGTTCGACATCGGTCATTTCGAGCATGGTATCTTCGATATCGTCGATTTCCCCGGTTTTGGCAAACCACTGCGGGTCGACAAAGACGTGGCAGGTGGCACAGGAAAGGCATCCACCACATTCGCCCTCTATATGAGGAACATTGTTTGCGGTTGCGGCTTCCATCAGGTTCAAGCCGTTTTTGACGTCCGCCGCTATTTCGCTGCCGTCTTCCATTTTCCAGGTGATCGTGGCCATAGTTTCGTGCTTATCGATAGTGGATGTAAAAACCGCGTAATGTATCCTTTTTTCTCACCGATGTCTTATTGATTTTTAACATCGATGGGGGTATTCAGCGCCTTGCCTGCCTGTTGCTGGAGCAATTGCCACAGCGCCTCGACGTGTGCACGCGTGGTGGCTTCGACGCCGATGGAGACGCGCACCATCCAGCGACCGTCCAGTAGGGATGGGCTCATGAAAGCTGCCCCGGACTGATTAATGGCCTGTACCCAGGCGAGCGTGTGCCGATCGAGCGCTTCGCCGTGGAGGCCGCGAGGCTGGTGGCGAATGCACACGGTCTGCAGTGAAACTGGCGCGAGCACCTGCCACTCGGGTGTCTGTTTAACCTGGTCAGCAAGCCAGCGCGCATTGGCGAGATCGCGGCGCAACCGGTTTTGAATCGCCTCGACACCATCGATGCTGAGCTGATACCAGAGTTTGAGGGCTCGAAAGCGGCGCCCCAGCGGAATGCCCCAATCGCGATATTGCCGCACTTCGTCGTCCACGGTGGAACGCAAATAGCTCGGGTTGGTCGACATCACGCGCACCAGGTGCTCGACATCGCGGACGTACATCAGCGAACAATCGAGTATCGTGCCCATCCACTTATGCGGGTTCCAGGAGATCGAATCGGCGGCCTCGACACCCTGCCAGAGGTGACGGCATTCCGGTAGCAGCATGGCGCTGCCGGCCATAGCGGCGTCTACGTGCAGCCACAAACCGTATTGCGTGGCGATCCCGGCGATCTCGGCGAGCGGATCGATTGCGGTCACCCCGGTGCTGCCGATCGAGGCCACCACGGCGGCTGGACTGAAGCCAGCCTTGATATCGTCGCTAATCTGCTGCGCGAGGCAGGGCGCCAGCATCGAACGGCTGTGCGGGTCCATCGCTACCCGGCGCAGGTTATGTTCCCCAAATCCTGCCAGTAAAGCGGCCTTTACCACCGATGAATGCGCTTCGTCGGTGGTATATACAATCAGCGCCTGTGGTTCTCCCTGCAGGCCACCACGGTTTTGCGAAAATTCACTGGCACGTTCGCGCGCCAGCAACAGAGCGGTCAGGCAGGCAGTGGACGCAGTGTCGTGGATACAGCCCTGCCAGTTGTCCGATAAACCGGTGAGTTGACGCATCCAGTCGCAAACCACCTGTTCCAGCTCGGTTGCCGCCGGGCAACTTTCCCAGGAAATTCCCAGGGTAGCGAGCCCGGAGCTTGCGATATCGCCGAGCGTGGACGCGAGTGATGCATTTGACGGGAACCAGCCGAAATGCATCGGATGCTGCACCTGGGTAATGCCGGGCACGATTTTGGTTTCGAGCTCTGCCAGTATGTGTTCGGCGCTTTGTGGAGCTTGAGGTGCGCCCACCGCGAAACTTGCGCTTACCTCACCGGGTTTAACCTGGGCGCGAACCGGCCGTTGCTCGAGATCGCTGCGATAATCGGCGATCCAGTCGATGAGCGCATGGCCTGCCTGGCGAAACTCTTCTGGTGTCATGATGGCATCCGGGGTTAATAGTATGCGGATTTTCAGGTATGGTTGCCTTTCGAGTCAACGAGTGAGCAAAGGAATCAGCGTGAATCAAGCCATCAGGATCGCCATTCTGGATTCGGTTCCGGAAGTTTACTGGGCCGACGATCTCGGTATTACCGATGCACAGAAATTCATCGATTTGTTGCAGCCGGTAAATCCGGCCGCCCACTTCGATATTTTCTTTACGTCGAAAGACCAGTTTCCGCAACGACTCGATGACTATGACGCCATTTTGGTGACCGGTAGCCCTTGCAGCGTGCACGATGACCATGACTGGATCGCTCGACTAATCGAGGTGGTCCAGGAGGCTGACCAGCGTAACCTCAGAATTATCGGCTCCTGTTTCGGTCATCAACTGGTCGCCTGCGCCTTCGGTGGCGATGTCGGGTATAACGAGCAGGGCTGGGTGATTGGTAATTATCCGCTGCACATCAGCGGACAGTTCGGCTGGATGCAACCGCAGGCGCCGACCACCGCGCTGTACCACTTCAACCAGGAGCGGGTGACACGCTTGCCGAAGGATGCCATCGCGTTTGCGCGCACCGACGAGTATGATGATTACGGCTATACCATTGGTGACAATATCCTGTGTTTCCAGGGACACCCGGAGCAACCTCTTCGCGCCATGATTAATTTTCTGAATACAACTGACAGCCTGTCCGCGGATGAACGCGTCAAAGCCGAACGCTGCATCGCCGCGGGCGAGCCGGATGCGCAGGTCTGGGGCGAATGGATGATGCGATTTTTCGTTAACTGAATGCGCCAGCCGTGGAGGCAATCATGAAACTCATTCCACTATTTGCACTACTCCTGTGGTGTGGAATTACCCGGGCCGCGGATATCGAAAACGGCAATGATCTGCACTTCGAACATTGCACCGGCTGTCACGATTCGAGCGTTTATACGCGTGACAAGCGTAATGTCCGTGACCTGGCAGGGCTCGGTCGGCAGGTTCGCTACTGCAAGGATACGATCGGTTTGACCTGGTTTGACGACGAGGTCGATGACGTGATCGAGTATCTCAACCAGACCTACTATCACCTGTAACCTGTGAATGTCGGGAACATCGACAGTAGGCGACCCGTTGGCCGGGTGGGTTACTGCTGGTGCAGATGCACGTCTCGTTGCGGAAACGGAATCGAGATACCTTCCTCGTCAAAGCGCAGCTTCATCGCCCGGTTCAATGCCCAGAAGGTTTCCCAGTAGTCATCCTTGTTGACCCAGGGTCTGACGATAAAGTTTACCGAAGATTCACCGAGCTCATGCAGGCGGATCATGGCTGGTGGATCCTCGAGCACCGCGGGGTGAGCGGCGACAACTTCGGCCATCACTTTTTCGGCTTTTTCGATATCGTCGCTGTAGGCGATCCCGAAAACCAAATCTATGCGGCGTATGGTTTGCGCAGTAACGTTCTTGATGACATCGCCCCAGATCTTGCCGTTGGGTACGATGATGGTCTGGTTATCGAAGGTCAGGAAGGTGGTGTTCACCAGGCTCATTTCACTGACCAGGCCGGATACGCCACCGGCCTCGATTACGTCGTCGACGTCGAAGGGTCGATAGATAAGTATCAGCATCCCGGCGGCAAAATTGGATAAGGTATCCTGCAGGGCGAAGCCGACGACAAAGCCGACCAGTCCCATACCTGCGAGCAGGGGGCCGACGCTGAAGCCAATCTGTGACAGCGCGATCAACACGCCCAGTATCAGCACCGTGTTGCGCACGATCGATACCACCATGCGTTTCAATAGCTGGGAGAGGTGGAAACGTGAGTCCTCAAGCCCCCGCTCGGTCAGCGTTTGCGCGAGACCGGCAAGTTTGTAGAAGACATAGACAATGATCACCAGCAGGAAGAGGTTGAAGATCAGTCCTGGGCCACTTTCGATGACTCCGGCCCACAGGGTTTCGCTCCAGCCGACCAGCAGGTTAGTAAAAACGCCGACCTGAAATATGTCCGAGGTGATCTGGCCCGTGGCGAGGAGTAACTGGTTTTGATATTCAGTTGTATCCATTTCCAGGGTTTTCATCATGGCGAGAACACTGGAAACATTGCTTGCCAGATTGGTAATGTGAGTTGTCAGGACATTGAGCCTGGCTTTGGACTCCGCGTCATCGGGGACCGCGGCTATACTCGCGCGCAGGGCCTTGATGTCGCTCGTGGCCATTTCCAGCAACACCGAGCCATTCTCTGCCCGATCCGACAGGCTTTGCTCGAGTGCGGCTTTTTCTGCAGTTACATCGCGACCGAAACGGGGTGCAACTTCGATGGTGGCAATCTGAATCTGGTAGATACGGTTCAAGCGGTCGATTTCTTCAAAGATCTGGCTGAAGATAGCCGCTTGTTCAGCAGCCGAAGCGGTGGCCTCTGGCAGGACAATTCTCCCGCGCAGGGCACCGATGGAGGTTTCGATGGCCCGCAGTTGGGATTCCAGGATAGTGAGCGCCTGCTGGTGATATTTTTGGTTCTTGGCAGAAGATTTTTCCAGCTCGGCAACCTGCCTGAGAAACGCGAGGTTCTGCTCCAGTAAATTCATGCGTGAGCGGATCAGACGCGATTCGAGAGCGATCTTTATGATGTCTTCTGCATCAGTCAGGCGTTTCCCGAGATTGCTAATACTTCTGGATTCTCGATCGATTTCAGCCAGTATGCTATCGATGTTAAGCGACTGCTCGGCTGTCTTTGAGTCCTCGGCATAAGCGACTGTAAGTGGACTGAGCAGTGCCCCGGTTAATAGCAGCAGGGTGACATTAATTAACCGTTTTGTGGCTGGCAACATGATGATTTCTCTGTTCGGTTTAGCGGTGCCTATATCTATTTTCTAGTCTGGTAATGCAACGTATTGATTCCAGTCGTGGCGATCTTTGATTTTACCGTATTGAATGCCAGTAAGCTCATCGTAAAGCCTCAGCGTCAGTTCACCCGGAGGAGTGCCTGCAATCGAGTAGATCTCGTCCTGGTAGCCGATGCTGGCGACCGGGCAGATAACCGCCGCTGTGCCGGCGCCAAATACCTCTTCGAGGTCTCCACTACGAAAGGCCTCGATGACCTCGTCGATAGCGATGCGTCGCTCTTCTACCGGGATATCCCAGTCGCGTAGCAAGGTGAGGGCGCTGTCGCGCACCACGCCGGGCAGGATCGAACCTCCCAGCGGCGGCGTGACCACGCGACCCGCGATCTTGAAGAATATGTTCATCGCGCCGACTTCCTCGACGTAGCGGTGTGCGTTGCTATCCAGCCACAGCACCTGGTCGAAACCCTGCGCCCTGCTCTGTGCACCCGGTAAAAGACTGGCGGCATAGTTGGCAGCGGTCTTGGCCGCGCCCAGTCCGCCGATGCTGGCGGCGCGGGTGAAGCGATCTTCAACGCGCAGCGATACGCCTTTTTGCAGGTTGTTGAAATAGCTGCCGACCGGTGAAGTCATGATCAGAAAGCGATAGCGGTTGGCCGCGCGCACTTCGAGCGTGGCCTCGGTGCCGATCACCAGGGGCCTGATGTAAAGCGAATGTCCCCATTGCGACGGTATCCAGGCGTGATCCAGCTCGATCAGTTCACGCGTTGCCTGGAGCATGATCTCGGTCAGTTCCGCGAGCGGCATGATCGGAATACACAGGCGTTGGCAGGAATCGTGCAGTCGGCTGGCATTGCGGTCAGGACGGAAGATGCGTGCCTGGCCATCCTCACCACGAAACGCCTTGTAACCGTCGAACACCGTTTGCCCGTAATGCAGCATCGCGACCCCGGGCTCGATGGCAAGCGCCTGGTAAGGCATGATCTCGGGGTTGGTCCAGGCGCCATCTTCGTAGACCATGCTGAACATGTGGTCGCTAAAGGTACTGCCGAACCCGAGGTTGTCGAAATCGACCTGGGCAAGACGACTTTGCGTGACCGGGGTTAGCGGAAATCTTGAATGCTGCATGAACGGCCTGCTGGTAGGTGACGATTCGCCATTGGTGCGGCGCTTTTATCGGGTTGATTTTTGTAGTGGATTCCAGACCGCATCCTAGCAGAACCGGCAATACGACGCACTACCCCGGGGCAGGGCTTACCCGCTACCAGCGGCCAATGATGATACCGCGCTGTTCATCGCGATCGGGACCCATGCCGGCGAGGTTGTCGTAGGGTACACCGACGCGTGGTTTCAGGCGTCGGCGCCAGTCGACGAGCAGCATCTGCAGGTTGCGACGCACTGCTTCATACGCGGACTCTTCGCCGAGGTCTACCAGCTCGTTCGGATCCTGCTGAAGATCGAACAGCTGCGGTCGAAAGCAGTGATGGTGGACGTATTTCCAACGCTGTTCACGGATCATCGTCGCGCGGCATTCGTAGGGGGACAGATTGAGCCGGTTGCGCACTCCACGTTCCGAGTAGTCGATTTCGCTGACGGCGTAGCGACGCCAGTCGGCTGGCGCGGTATGTGCGCGCAACAACGGCATCAGCGAACGTCCCTCGACGCGTTCGTGGCAGATATTGGCGCCGGCGAATTCGACGAAGGTCGGTAACAGGTCGATCGACTCGACCATCTCGGTACAGACGCTGCCGCGGGTCTCGTCTGCGGTTGAATTCGGGTTGACAATGATGAGCGGAATGCGCACCGAGGGTTCGTGAAACAAATCCTTTTCGCCGAGCCAATGATCGCCGAGGTAGTCGCCGTGATCACTGGTAAACACGATCAGCGTGTTGTCGAACTGATCGGTCTTTTTGAGGTAGTTGAACAGGCGTCCGAGTTGATCGTCTATCTGCCGCACCAGGCCCATGTAAACCGGGATGACGCGTTCGCGCACATCGCTGCGGGCGAAACTCTCACTGTATTCCTGTTCCATGAAGGCGGCATATACCGGATGTGGATTACGCAGTTCCGTATCGGCGCGTGCCACCGACTGGACGTCTTTGGACCTGTAAAGGTCGTGATAGGGTGCAGCTGCGATCAATGGCCAGTGTGGCTTGAAGTAAGACAGGTGCAGGCACCATGGACGATCGGCGGACTGTTGTTCCAGGAAATCGATAGCGCGATTGGTGGTAAATGTCGTTTCCGAATGCTGTTCCTGCACGCGCGCTGGGTAAATCGAATTGCGCAGGCGCCAGCCCGAGCGGATATTTCCGTCGCTATCCTCACCGCTATTGGCGTAGTCCAGCCACGGATTGTCTCCCGGGTAGCCCTGCCGATTGAGGTAGGCGCTATAACCGTTCTGGCGTTTACCTGGTAGCAGGCCATCGTGTAGTTCAAAAGGCTCGAAGCCGCCGCTGGCAGAGTATTTGACCAGTTCCGATTCGGAGTCGATGCCGAGGGTGGTCAACAGGTCACGGTTTTTCCGGTGATGTGCCTTGCCGACCAGCGCGCTCCGATAGCCGGAGGGGCGCAGGTAATCGGCAATGGTAAGTTCGTCGACCCGACTGGGATCGTCATTCGCCATGACGCCGTGACTCGACATGTAGCGTCCGCTGTAAAAGCTCGCACGCGATGGCCCGCACAGTGGCGCCTGGCAATAGGCGTTGTCAAAACGTACGCCACGGGTAGCGAGCGAATCGATGTTCGGCGTGTGCAGGCTGTGGTGGCCATAACAGGACAGGTAATCCCAGCGCAGCTGGTCGCACATGATGAACAGTATGTTTCTTGGCATCGAAACGCTCTCTTTGCGGCTTCTTTCCGGGGACAGTTTACTCAATTAATCAAGAATAGTAGTGCCCCGCGGACATTTCCTGAATCAAGCTTAACGTCCTCGATTTATTCCTCGGCACTGCCCTGCCACAGCATTTTGTAGCCGAGTTCATAGGTTTCCGAACAATACTCGGCTAATTGACTGAATTTTTCCTTGAAGATATGGTCGGCATGCGATTTTTCATGCTGTTCGAAGGATTGCCAGTAAGTGATGATGACGATGTGGTCATCGCTTTTGCGGGTTGGGTCGAAGGACCCCTGTTCGGAAACGAAACCAGCATGCTCAAAAACCTGCCCGCCGATAAAACCGCCGCCTTCATTGCCATAGGTGTTTTTGACGACGTTACACATTTCGCCGATGGCCATTTCAACATCTTCGCTGTCGACGCCGGGTTTCAGTTTTACCACGTTGTGCAGCATGACGGCCCCGAAGGGAATGGTTATAGGGTGAAACATAGGGGGAATTACTCCAGGTTTTGTTCGCAAGGACGCGCATTATTGGTGATGCCGTCCGACAAGCCAATATATCTTTGGTATTAGTTGGTTCCACAATCGCGCGGGGGGTAACCCGGGGAGCTCAGTTCATAGGTCTGTAAAGACGTTGCTAAGCGAATAGCCTCCATTCATAAATGATCGGCGACTAGCTAGTCTTGCTCCGATTTGGTGGACCGGGCTTGAACAGTTGATACGATTGGTCGTGTTCTCCTGGTTTCCTGTTGCACAAATTGCACGTGGACGTAATGTACAAATACAGGCCAGTTATCTCCATTTCGTACCGCTTTTTAAGACCTGCTAAAAGGGAATGCTTAAACCCAGGTTAATTGCATAAACATCTACACCATCGTTATCGTTGTATTTGATATAATCGACGAAAATCGAAGAAGTCCCCAGGTTATTCTCGAAGCCAAATCCAATTCCGGTGTCATTGTCGTCCGCTGATATGGAAAGCCCCCCAGCGGAGCCCGTTAATTCAACGTTGGTTGGACCGATCATTGCGTACAATTTGGTGTCGTTTCCGATCGGTATGGCGCCCTTGAGATAGAAAAATGTTGTAGAGACATCATAATCAATGCCAAACAGATCATCTTCAAGCAAAGAGAAACCACCTTCAAAACCAATCCCGAAATTTGCATTGAAATCATAACCCAATCGCCCGATCAGCTGTTTAGGTTTGATCGAATCGAAACCATCATCAAAGGTTAATAGCGATCCACCTAACGCCCAATAAGCGTGTGGCTTCTCCTGGGCGGATGCTGTGAAAGAAATCAATAAAGCTAAGATACCACTGGCTATTATTTTCATGACAGTAAACCTCACAAATTGAATCTATCTGTAGATTCTCGTTATCAGTGATGATGCTCTGATAATACTGATAGAGGTTGATCTGCATCATCAAGATGAGTAATGGGATCAAGCCTTACAACGCACAAGCAGTTATCCCTGGTATGTGCAGTGCAAGTGGGAACTCGTTGATAAGACCGCAACGAGGTCCAGCCAGATCCTACCCGAGGTCTGGCTCGGTGATGCGATAGCTTTCAAGTGCTTGCATTCGGTCCCACCATTGCTGGAAGCCGGGCACGTCAAACACCTTGCTAGAATCTTCGACCATGGCCACGTAAAAACAGGCCGGCGCCAGAAAGAAATCTGCGAGCGAGGGCGTATCGCCAGCAATCCAGTCAGAGTCTCCTCGGATCTTCATGATCAGGCTGAGCAGCTTGCGCGACTGCTCGATCGATTCATTAAGGAAGTTCTCATCGGGATTGCCGATGAAGTCAGGGAAAAGGTAATAGCCGGCGACACCAATCAACGCGCCGTAGCCATAGGAATCAAATAAGCCGATAGCCGTATCCATTCTTGCACTGTCACGCACGTTGCCAGGAATAAAGGATGGCCCCTCGAGAACCTCGTTCAGATAGCGCGTGATAGCGCTGGTTTCCAGGATACGCATGCCGTCGTGATCGATCACCGGTACCTTGCCAAAGGGGTGCCTCTCGAGATGTTCGGGTTGCAGTGGTTCGCCAGCAAGCACGTTGACAGGCACCTGCTCATAATCAGCGCCCTTCTCTGCGAGCAGCATTCTTACGGTGCGTACGTATGTACTGCCATCGAATCCGTAAAGAACAATATCATTTGCCATGTTTTAGGCCTCGTGGGTTATAAGGAATAGAAATTTATTATTACGTTACGGTGAATAAACCGCTATGGATCACATGGATACTTAATTTGGTAACAATCCAGGAGTGGATTCCCGATCAAGTCCAGATCAGGGATACGTCAACACCGCCACCAGGGGCGCGGAAAATTCCTTTGCTTTTAACAGTCCTGGGATTTGACCGGCTTGACGAACGGCATCTCCACGACTTTTGCGGCTAATGTGCCGAGCGGCGTTTCGACGTTCATCGACGTGTCGAGGTTTGAATGCTCGCTCGCGACCATGGCGTATCCGATGTTCATTGCCAGTCGAGGCGAGTACAACGCGACCAGCATTTCACCGATCCTCTCGTCTGCTATGACCGGCCAGCGTCTATTGAACGTACCTTGCGGCAACGGTTCTCCATGTAACTCGACTCCAACAATACGACGTTTTATTCCTGTTTCCCGAATTCTCAACAAGGATTCCTTGCCAATGAACTCACGTTCGCTATCGAGGTCGAGCAGGCGCTCCATGCCTGCCTCGAACGGATTTATATCGAGGCTGATATCGCAACCGTATCCGAGGATACCTGCCTCGACCCGACGTATATCAGATGGGCCGGTAACGGCAATATCCTGCGGCTTTCCGGCCTCCAGAATACGGTTCCACAATTCCTCGCCATATCGACTGTCGCGTAAAAATACTTCGTAGCCGAACTCACCGCTCCAACCGGTACGTGTCACGACCACCGGAATATGGTCCAGGCAGGTTTCCACCAAACTGTAGTATGCAAGACTGGCAATATCCTCCCCGAAGAGTGATTCGACGACCGCCCTCGATTTCGGCCCCTGAATCTGGACCGGACTTACATCGGGTTCCTGAATTTGTACGTTCATGCCGGCGAAGACGGCGATACCTTTTGCCCATAACAGTAGATCACTATCTGAACAGGAGAGCCAGTACCGGTCCGCCGTAAGGCGCAGCATGACGGGATCGTTGACAATTCCGCCTTCCTCCGAAGTTATGATGAGGTATCGGCATTTTCCCGGCTCGACATTGGTGACATTGCGCGGCGTCAGGAGATCGACGAAAGCCGCCGCGTCTGGCCCGTAAATTTCTACCTGGCGCTCGGTTCCCACATCCCATAAGGTTACCCCGTTGACCAGGTGCCAGTACTCGGTTACCGGGTCATGGTAGGAATGCGGCTGGAACATATGGTTCGCAACCGACCATCCCTTGTTACCAGCGCGACGCGCACATTCGAAGAAAGGTGATCGGCGGGTCCAGTAATTGAGAGTGTCCGACATTTAGGCCCCTGATCTTTGAGTGTTCTATAATTTGATAAAAAATTATGGCCCATTTGCTGTTTTCTTGAAAGACTCAATTGATCCATGTGTGCCTGATCTAACCTTAAATATAAAATTGGCGGCTCGAATTGTTATCAGTGTCGACCGATCGGGGGGGATCCAGATTTCCGACTTCACGCAACCAATATGGAGTGTCTGCTCCAGGGAAGCGAGCTCCTGGTTAATGGTGGTCTGTCCCCCTCAATAATCCCTCTGCCCGATTTTTTTCATTACACCTGACGCCGGTCATCCATCCTGCATTATGCGAGGGAGATAATCTGCCGATCTCCGCCACTGGTGCCTGTAAATGCAGATCTGGAGCCAGGCCCTGAATGTCGCGGCACAGACGCCGCCACAGCGCAATCGCTATGTCGACTTCCTGCGGGCAGTTTCGATACTGGTGGTGATTTCGGACACTGGCTGACCACGACGGCCTACTACGTCGACGGAGCGTTGACGGCCGGGCACCTGTTCAGGACCCTGCCATGGACCCAGTGGCTGACCTGGGTTTTCCATTTCGAAATTCATCCGGCGAAAGAGAACATTTCATTCTTCAAATTCAAATTATTTTCTCTGAATGTCTATAATCGCAGCACCAGAAAGCTCAGGCTGGAACCGTCGGTGTCAGCTTTGGGGTTTCGGATCGCGTACTCAGCTATAAAGCAGTTTGTTAAATCTGGACTAGAGTATTGAATATAGTGTGATCAGCTTCCAGCCGTAAATTCATCGATTTGGCTAAGCTGCTTTGACAATAAAGCCAGGACTGCAGGCCCTGATATATGGATCGAAATGTTTCAAAAAAATCTATGCCCTCGATGACCAAGTCAGACCTGGTCAAAGTATTGGCTAAAAACCAGAGCTACCTGGCCGCCAGGGATGTTGAAGTCGCGGTTAATAGTTTGATAGACATATTGAGCAATAGTCTGTCTGCAGGTGAGCGGATAGAAATCAGGGGATTCGGTAGTTTTAATCTGCATTATCATCCATCTCGAAGCGGAAGAAACCCACGAACCGGGGAACCAGCTAATGTTTCAGGCAAGTATATTCCGCACTTTAAGCCCGGCAAAGAGTTACGCAAAAGAGTTCTGTAGCAGCTGGCGTACGGCGTCGATATAACGGCATTTGGACCGCGAATGGCTAAACCCTGCCTCCGGTATGCCTCAATCAAGTTAGCAGGTGATGAGGGTCCGAAAGTGGCCGAAGATTGTTTGCTGGCCCAGCCAGTTAAGAGTCTCCTCGGCAGAGAACAGGTCCTCGCCAGATAATATCAGGCTTTTGCTAACGACCCGGGAGAGCCATTCCTCGACATTTCAATCAGTCGTCAATCAAGACCTTATCTGCCACCAAAGTGTCAATAATTTTCACCGGATCCCAGGCAACGGTTCGATCCGATCTCAATTACTTAGAATTTTCGGAATCAGTTGCTGGTAGGGGACATAGCCTTTTATTTGTTTTCCGTTTTGTTTGAAGATTGCCGGTGTACCTACCACTCCAACTCGATTACCCAGGGCATAGGCTTTATCAACAAGGTCACCATCAATACAATTTCCTGCAGGCAGGTTCCCTTCTTCCAGGCCTTTGCCGATAGTAAGCGCCTTGGCCCTATCTTCGGCACACCATACCTGTCTGAGGGTTTCATACCCTGGGCTATTCAGTCCTTCATCAGGAAAAGGCAGGTATTGAATAGAGATACCTGCGGCCTGTAAATTGGGAATTTCCTCGAATAATTTTTTACAGGTATAGCAGGAAGTATCAGTAAAAATATTGATCACTGCTTTTTCTGCTCCAATCGCGGGAAATACAGCTTTGTCTTCGCTAGCAAAGAGATTCATTTCCGCTTTTACTAACTCTCGTTTAGCGATATCCGTCAGATCCAGGCCTTGTTGAAGATCGATCAATCTCCCGACGAATGCATAGCGCCCATCCCTCGTTATGTACGCAAATTTTAAACCAGATATGGCCTGGTAGATTCCATCGACCGGTGT
>Ga0316191_10001687_pt1 | contig 15659 bp, 15 predicted proteins | sample Eddworburr2cm_MG_FD_204928 | JGI IMG/M metagenome (GOLD analysis project Ga0316191, IMG submission 204928) | Coastal sediment microbial communities from Maine, United States - Eddy worm burrow 2 cm | ecosystem: Environmental > Aquatic > Marine > Coastal > Sediment | place: USA: Maine...
CTTCTGTGATTCAAGTTCCAGCTTCTCTCGGGCTGCAATTTCCTCGCTGGGTGCGATCAGCATGACATTGCCGGTCTGCCGCATGGCCAGGCCTTTCGTCTTGAGTATGATATCCAGGGCCTGGTCCCAGGGTACATTCTTCAGTCGCAGAGTCAGGCTGCCACCGACAGTATCGCTGACTACCACATTGAGGCCGGTGAAGTCCGCAATCAGCTGCAGCACAGAACGTACCTCAATATCCTGGAAGTTGAGAGAGAGCCGCTCGCCGGAATAACCGAATTCATCTTTTTTCCTTTCTTCTGCCTCTTCCCGGGTCAGGGCTTTCACTTCGATCGTGAATTGGTTGTCAGACTGGTAGGCGAGGTAGTCATATTCCCCCATGGGTGTAATGACCATGTGTACATTGCTGCCTTTGGTGTACGTGTCGATAGTCTTTACCGGCGTTGCGAAATCCATCACGTCCAGGCGGCGTTCGAGATCCTGAGGAAGCTCTGTGCGATAGAAATCAAGTACGATCTTGCCCCCTTCCTGTTGCATGTCAACGGGAATGGACGGGTTGGACAGGCTGACAATAATGCGTCCCTGACCATCTTCCCCGCGACGAAAGTCGATATTGTCCAGCCTGTCAGTAGCGCCTCCAGCACTACTGGCGACCGCTGCCTGGGCTGCTGACTGCTCACTGCCCGCGCTTTGTAAGGTCACGATAACCTTGTTGCCTTCCGCATGTGCTTCATAAGGAACCATGTCTACAAGGTTGACAACAACCCGAGTGCGCCCCTGCGCTTCTACAACGGTCATGCTTTCGGCCATGCCAATACCAATAGCCTGGGACCGGTCAGTCAGGCCATTGTTTGTGTTGGGGAAATCAAGAGCAATTCGCGCAGGGTTGTCTATCGTGAAGCTGAGTGGAGTTGCAGCAGCTTGGCTCAAGGTGAGCGTTATTTGCGCCTTGTTTCCCGGGAGGGCTGCAAAGTCGACGGCCTGGAGAGTGTTACCTGCGGTCGTTGCGGCCAGAACAGTGGAGAGCCCGCTGATGACCAAGGTGCTACAGACCAACAGGTATCGCATCATGGTGCGGCTCCCTTGAATGATACGTTTGATCAGTCGATGTTCGCTGGACTGCAATTGGCAAGTAAGATTTCCGGTCATTGCTATCACCCTGTGGGATTATTCGCTTATGGCAATGGAGGCCTGGCGTTCTAGCCAGCCGCCGATTCCATCGGGAACGATTTCCGTAAGTTCAACTTCAAATTCTGTCACGCGCGTGATCTTTCCGTGATTCTGTCCCGCATAGTTGCCAGGCTGAACCCGATGAATCGTGCCATCGGTATCATTAATAAGTGCCCAGTTCTCGTCGTTCTGCTCCAGTGTCCCAACCATTCGCAGGCTATCCAGGGGAAACTCCTCGAGTGGTTCAGTGGGCCGGTCAAAATCAGGCTTGATACCGTTGTTTGATACCTGGGTCGTAGCGGCCTGCGGGTGGGAAAACGTAGGTTCCGTGAACGGTTCCCTCAGGTCGGCGGCCTGGTATGCAAAAGACTCGTACGGCTTGAACTCGGGCAAGGGCTCGATCCTGGATGTTTGCTGACTCTTGACCTTTGCAACATAGTCTTCCAGGTCTGCAGTCGGGTCGGCGGAGCATGCCAGCAGTCCGCCGCTAAGGGTGGCTATGCAGCACCAGTGCAGCAGATATTTGTTGATTCCGTACATTACTGTTTTGCCTCCTCGGTTCTTTCTTCATTTTCGAGGTAGCGGTAGGTCTTTGCAGTTAGGTCCATTGACAGCATGTTGTTTTTGGTGCGATTGATGTTGACATTATGCAGGGTTACGATTCTGGGCAACGCTGCAACACCGCTGACAAAGTTGCCGAATTCATGGTATTCGCCGATAACACGGATGCTGATCGGCAGTTCGGCATAGAATTCTCGGGGATTTTCAGCCTGTGGTTGAAAAAGTTCGAACTCCAGGCCGCTGGCCAGACCCGTTTGTGAAACGTCTACCAGCAAATCGGCAACTTCCGTCTTGTTGGGGAGCTGGCGCAGCATGGCGCCGAATGATTCACGCATTTCTTCCAGCTGTTTTTCATAAGCTTCAAGATTTGCCGCCTGTTGGGCCTTCTTCTCGAAGATGACTCTCAAATCAAGCTCCTGTTGCTCAGCCTGGTCAAGTTCGAGGAGCTGGTCTTTGGTGTGGAACCAGTAACCCAGAAAGATTACGCCACCCATCAGAAACAGGATCACCACGGCGCGCGCTGCGGCAGGCCAGCGTGCGACATTTGCAAGGTCGAGCTGGTCGAGTTCCAGGTTCATGGCGACACCTCGCTGGAATCTTCTTCGGCGTTGATTGGTTTGGGTGCTTTCTGGCTGCCGCTTAAGCTGAAATTGGCAATTCTGCGGCGGTTGACTTCAGTGGTTTTGATCAGACGGAGGCGCGGCCCGGTAAACCATTCGGAAGAATCGATGTTGCGCATGTAGTCAGAGACCCTGGCATTTGACTGGGCAGCGCCTTCCATTGTCAGTCCTCTGTCTCTTTGCGCGAATTTGTTCAGATAGACGCCGTCTGGCAGAGTTCTGACAAGTTCGTCAAGCAGATGCACGCTCTCGGGACGACTGCTCTGCAGTTCCTGAATCACATTCATGCGTGCGAGCAGGTCCTGTTTCATCGCCTCGAGTTGCTGAATTCTCCCGATGCGCTGATTGAGCACAGTAATCTCATTTTGCAGGAATGCGTTGCGTTGATTCTGGTCGTTGATCATGCCGTCGACATGCAGGTGCGATAACAGTACGATCAGGCCGGCAATTACAACGGAACCAGCAGCCGTAATTCCAAACTCACGCTGTTTCTGCTTGCGTAGTTCCTCGCGCCAGGGAAGCAGGTTGATATGTGCCATGTTAGTCGAAGCTCCTCATGGCCAGGCCACATGCAATCAGAAGCGCGGGGGCGTCATTACTGAGTGTCTGGGGTTTCACCCTTGCCGAAAGCGACATGGATGCGAACGGGTTGGCGATGGTTGTTTCAACGCCCAGCTTTTCCTGGATCATTTCGTCCATGCCGGGAATGGAGGCGCTGCCACCGGCGAGAACAATATGGTCAACCTTGCTGTGTGGGCTGGAAGAATAGAAGAACTGCAGTGAACGGCTGGCCTGCTGGGTCATCGCTTCCTTGAAAGGCTCCAGTACGTCAGTCAGATAGCTCTCTGGCAGCCCGCCCTGCCGTTTTGCCATGCCGGCTTCTTCATAAGAAAGGCCATAACGGCGCATGATTTCTTCCGTCAGCTGCTTGCCGCCAAATACGGTGTCACGAGTGTAGATGCTTTTAAGATCGTGCATGACGTTCAGTGTCGTCATCGTAGCGCCGACGTCTATGAGTGCAATGGTTTTCTCAACACCCTGGTCCGGTAGCTGATCGGTCAGCAGTGCAAACGCATTTTCACTTGCGAATGACTCGACATCCATGATCTGTGTACTGAGCCCGCCGGTTTCAACGGCGGCGCTTCGCAGCTCAACGTTCTCGCTGCGGCAGGCGGCAAGCAGTACATCTACAGTGTCGGGATTTTTTTCCGAAGGACCGATGACTTCGAAGTCGAGGTTGACTTCTTCCAGCGGGTAGGGGACATACTGGTCAGCTTCCAGTTCGATCTGACTTTCCAGATCATCCTCACTCAGGCCAGCGGGCATTGGGATGATCTTGGTGATCGTTGAGGAGCCAGCAATGGCAACGGCCGCATGGCGTGTTCGTGTGCCGGATCGCTTGACTGCGCGTCTTACCGCTTCTCCCACGGCATCAACGTCGGTAATATTCTTTTCTACGACGGAGTTGGGTGGAAGAGGTTCGACTGCGTAGCTTTCCACTCGATAGCGTGATCCACTACGACTCAGTTCAAGCAGTTTCACTGCAGTGGAACTGATATCCAGGCCGATCAGCGGTGGTTTCGTCCTTTTAAAGAGTTGCGCGAATGGCACAATATTTCCTTTTAGTTACCCACTGTTGTGCGACAAAGGTAGTTCGCCGCATTAGAGGACATTGCCAACTGTTTGTCAACTAATGTGTAATGCTACTCAGATGTTACGGTACTGGTTATCGGACAAGGTGAAACTTTGTTTAAGAAAAATTTTATCTTTACCGGGTTAGCATTTAATTTATGGCTTGCTTCATAACCGTTCTTTGAACCCGATCACAGGTTAATATTGCATCTAATGATCCTACGTCACCTTGGCCGTGTGTTTTTATACCTGTTACTGCTTGCAAGTTTCGGCGTCGCCATTGCGGCTGCAGTATTATACGCAAAAATTGAACCGCAGCTGCCTTCGATAGATGTCCTCAGGGATGTGCAGTTGCAGGAGCCGCTGCGTGTATACGCCAGCGACAGACGGTTGCTTGCAGAGTTCGGAGAGAAACGCCGCAACCCAGTCAAAATAAGTCAAGTTCCTGACGCTATGGTGCAGGCGTTTCTGGCTGCCGAGGACGACCGGTTTTTTGAACATGCCGGCGTTGATTTCCAGGGGCTTCTCCGTGCTGCAGTTGAGCTGCTGCGAACTGGCAAGAAACGTCAGGGCGGCAGCACGATTACCATGCAAGTCGCGAGAAATTTCTTTCTCTCCAGTGAAAAGACCTATTTGAGGAAGCTGACAGAAATACTGCTTGCATACAAGATCGAAGGTTCGCTCAGCAAGGAAGAGATACTCGAGCTGTACCTAAACAAGATCTTTCTGGGACAGCGTGCCTATGGCGTGGAAGCCGCAGCACAAGTGTATTACGGGATGGGTATCGCCGATCTGTCGGTAGCAAGAATGGCGATGATTGCGGCCCTGCCCAAGGCGCCATCAAGAATCAATCCGATCAACAATCCCGAGGCCGCGGTTGATCGGCGTAATTATGTTCTCGGGCGAATGCATCAGCTGGGCTACCTCGATAGCGCCGCGTATGAGGCCGCTATTGCCGAACTTGACGGGGCGCACGTGCATCGGGTGCAGGTCGAGGCCAGTGCTGCTTATGTTGCCGAAATGGCGCGAAATGAAATGGTCGAGCGATATGGTGCCTCTGTCTACACTTCCGGTTATGAAGTGGTCACGACTATTGACGTTCCACGCCAGATAGCGGCGACACGGGCGTTACGCAAGGATTTGCTGGATTACAGTAAAAGGCATGGATACCGGGGGGCGGAAGCCAGTATCAATCTCGATGAAGTTCAGCCGGATGAACGGATTGGATTATTGTCGGATTATGTGCAGGTTGGTGGGCTGGAGCCAGCCCTTGTTACCCTGGTGGATGAAAAATCAATTGAAGTTCTGCTGAAAAACAATGAAACCATCTCAATTGGCTGGGAGGGAATCTCCTGGGCTCGACCGTATCGTAATGTTAACAGTCTGGGGCCGGCGCCCAAGAAGGCCGGCGATGTCGTAGCTGTGGGTGACGTCGTGCGGGTATCCAGTTCTGATAATGTTTGGGAACTGGCCCAGATACCCGTCGTTGAAGGGGCCCTGGTGTCTCTGCGGCCGACAGACGGTGCGATTCTGGCATTGGTTGGAGGGTTTGACTTCACGCGCAGCAAATTTAATCGTGCGACCCAGGCAAAGCGCCAACCCGGCTCAAGCTTCAAGCCGATTATTTATTCCGCCGCGCTCGAAAAAGGATTTACTCCGGCCAGCATTATCAACGACGCGCCTGTAGTCTTTGATGACTCGGAACTGGAATCGACCTGGCGCCCGGAGAATTATAGCGGGAAATTTTTTGGCCCAACCCGTTTGCGCGAGGCGCTTTACCGATCAAGGAATCTGGTTTCAATTCGTATCTTGCGGGCAATCGGTGCCGCGTATGCAGCGACTTATGCGGAGAAATTCGGATTCTCCTCTGAGGAATTGCCGCATGACCTCACACTGGCGCTGGGTAGTGCTTCGGTAACGCCGCTGCAAATGGCGCGGGCCTATGCCGTGTTGGCGAATGGTGGTTATCTGGTCGAGCCTTATTTTATTCGCAGTGTCTACGATGCAGCAGGTGAGGTGATTTTTATGGCTGATTCTCCTGTCGTCTGCGCGCATTGCCCCGAGGTGCTGGATGAAATTAGTATCGGCATGCCGAAACAAGTCAATCTGGCGCCCCAGGTCCTGTCACCCCAGAATGTCTGGCTGATGACCTCAATGATGCGTGATGTCATTCAGCGTGGCACAGGCGTCAAGGCGCGCGTCCTTGGGCGATCGGATCTCGCCGGTAAGACGGGAACGACCAATGATCAGATGGATGGCTGGTTTTCAGGCTTCAATCATGAGCTGGTAGCAACGGCATGGGTTGGCTTTGACAAGCTTGAGCCGCTGGGGCGCCGCGAAACCGGGGGGCAGTCAGCCTTGCCCATGTGGATAGATTACATGCGGGTGGCCTTGCAGGGAATTGAGGAAGTCAGCCAGCAACCACCGGAGGGTCTGGTAACGGTGCGCATTGATCCGGCAACCGGACTGTTGGCGCGAAGTGGTCAGAAGGACGCTATTTTTGAGACGTTCATGGAAGATTCCGTTCCTACCCGGACGAGTGACCAGGCTGTTGTTGAAGGTATACCAGGAGCCGGGGGGGCAGCCACAGATCAGCTATTTTGATGCCTCTTGAAGTACCGCAAGGTCGGACCTGATGCTGTCGACAGAGGCGGTAAAACCAGCTTGTTCCGCTTCGTTCAGCGGGAGTTCAAGCACCTTTTCGATGCCTTTGTGCCCAAGAATTGCGGGTACACCAGCGGTGATGTCGTGCTGCCCGTATTCACCCTCAAGCACGCAGACGCAGGGTAGCAAGCGGCGGCGATTACGGCTGATTGAGTCGACCATGGTGGCGATGGCCGATGCAGGGGCATTGTAGGCGCTGCTGTTTTTCCTCAATGCAAGGATTTCGGAGCCGCCATGCTGGGTGCGTTTGTTGATTCGGGCTATTGTCTCTGGGTCAAGAAAGGTTGTGGCAGGGACGCCGTTGATGGTGCTGAAGCGGGTGAGCGGAACCATAAAATCGCCATGCCCCCCGATGACCATGGCATGGATGTCCTTGATTGAAAGTCCGGTTTCCTCCGCCATGAAACAAGCCATGCGTGAGGCATCCAGAACGCCAGCCTGGCCAAAAACGCGGTGACGGTCCCAGCCGGTGCGCTTCCAGGCATGCCATGTCAGTACATCCACGGGGTTGGATACCATGATGAGCATGCTGTCAGGGGCGTAGGTGAGGATCTCGTCGACGATGACATCTATAACAGCGCGGTTCACATCGAGTACGTCACTGCGTGACATGCCGGGCTTGCGCGGCGATCCCGCTGTGACAATTACAAGATCGGAGTCTGTCAGCAGAGCCGGGTCGCTGCCTCCGGTTACACGGGTATCGAATTCGAAGTAGGATGCGGATTGCAGAATATCCAGTGCTGCGCCGGAAGCGGCGCCTTCCCGGACATCAAGTAGCACGACTTCCTGGCACATTCCCTGTTGCGCGAGAACCTGGGCTGTCGCTTCCCCCACGCGCCCCGCTCCGATTACGCTGATCTTGTTCATGTTATGATCCTTGATGGTTTTTGCAGGTCGATGTGGTGATTATAATAGAGTGCTCTGTCTACCAACACCGCTGCTCTAGCGTACGACCTTGATAAGTTGTGAAGTCTCGGGCTCCCCCTTTGGATAGGCGCCATTAAGCAGTCGCAACTGTATTTCCGGGTAGTTGGTTATGGGTGATTCGGCTGCGAGGCGGGCGTAACTTACCCCTTTTGGGGTGCGAATGACCGCAAGTTTTTTCTCCCTGGCAAAAGGGTTGTCCGCAGCTGTCAGGCCGCGGAAACTGCGCGCTGTCACCAGAATATCATCATCAAAACGGCTGGAATCCATCTTGTTCTTTGCTGCAGCGGCGAATATGTAGGCGCTGGTGCCATGGTAAATGACCACGTAGCGTACAGCGCGGATGCCGAAGGTCGTATTGCTGTCCGCGATGGCGGTGTAGCCTTCCATTTCGCCATTCTTGAAAGTGCTGCCCTGGCGCAGATTTTTCAGCTGCATACGCTGTTCCATGAACTGTTTTGCTGTAATGCGCTTGTTCAGGTCAGTGATCGACATCTGTAACAGGCCGTCATTGTCTGGTGATATTGCCACAATTTTTTCTGCCTGATTCTCAATGCGCCAGTTTTCCGGAAACGTGAGTGTGAAGTCCAGGGGTTCATGGTAGAAGCGGTTTCCCCGGATAATGCCTTCGCGGGTGCTGTCGCCGAATGTCAGGCCGTCCAGTGTGCGCAGGAAGCTTTCGCGGTTTACCCGGTTGGTTGTACCCTTCTTGTAAAGCTGCGCGGCATTGATGACTTCCTGGAAGCGTGCGTCGTTATCAGGGTGCGTGGAAAACAGACCATGGTAAACATTCGCCTGTCTGCCTTCTTTTTCAGCCACCAGGGTTTCAAAGGCCTCCTGGTTTTTCAGCACACCGACGACTTCCAGCATGGCATTGGGGTCATAGCCGCTTTTGGCCAGGTATTCGGCACCTAGTCGGTCCGCTTCCAGTTCATGGTCCCTGCCATAACCGCGTACGATCGCGGTGCTTGCCATGTCGGTGAGTGTGTCGACTCCCTGCACGCCGGTAGAAGCGGAGACGACTACACCGAGTATGCCGGTTACTGCCGCTGTGCTTTGCTGTCGGACGCTATGCCGTGCAGTGACATGCCCGATTTCGTGTCCGAGGACGGCGGCAAGTTCAGCCTCGGAATTCAGGTATGCCAGCAGGCCGCGCGTGATATAAATATAGCCACCGGGCAGGGCAAAGGCATTGATCGCCGTACTATCGAGCACCGTGAATCGATAGAACAGTTCTGGTCGATGACTGTGACTTGCCAATTCCTCTCCAACCTGCTGCACCAGTTGTTCGAGTTTCGGGTCTGCATAGACCGGGGTTTCCTTGAGTATCTGGGTGTTGGCCTGGCGCCCGAGCGAGATTTCCTGCTCTTCGGACATCAGTACAAAATCACTGTTTCCGGTAACGGGATTGGTGGCGCACGCCGAAACAAGTGACGCTGTGGCAAGTAGTGAGGCGTAGAGGGCAAGTTGTTTCAGTTGAGTTGGCATCATGGTATTTCAGTGCTTGGGTGACGCATCAACCAGGGCCAGAGCTGCAGGGTGGCGGACCCGAATGCCAAGTCCGTCTATCTCCGGCTTGATCCAGCCCCGTAACTCTATCGTTTGGTCCACCAGTTTTTCCAGATAGTTCGGCTCAAAGTTGGCAAGATCAGTGTTTGAAATCCGGGCGGTCAGCGTTCCCTTCAGCGCTATTCGCACCTGCTGCCGGGACCGGTGGATGCCTGTCACTTGCCCACGCACGATACGGAAACCGCGGGTATCAGCTGGCAGCGAGTCAGCATCCTGCGTCTGGTAAGACACCAGTTGCCAGAGTCCACGCCCGGCGGAGCGCGCCTCGTGCTCGATAAGCTGGTAACAGTCTGCTGCAGAAGTGTTCGGGGGAACTACCAAAGTGGTCGCATGACCCTGGCGGAGTAACAGGATGGCCACATTCTCACCATTGCTAAGGTAGGCGTGTGCGAGCAGGCGTCCATAGTGGTCCTGCCGCTCCCTGCCATACTGCAGGGAAAGCATGTTGCCGCCTGTTTCCAGCGCTTCTTGCAGGTTTTTTCTTGCGGCTTCGGCGTAAGGCTGGGTGAGGGTTTCGTGATGCCCCATTTCCGGTGTGTTGATTCCAATGAAGCGTACACGCCGGCCATCGCTCAGTTTGACTGTGTCTCCGTCGTAGACGTAAGTTACCTGTGCCTTTTCATCGATTTGCGCGGACTGGCAGACTTGCGGCAGGGTATGGCTTGCAACACTGGCAGGCCGGAGCAGGGAGGCAAACAACAGGACATAAAAAGTAAAAAGGGCGCCCGATTCGGACGCCCTTCTGGCGTGGCTGCGAAGCGACATTCGCTATGGAAATCAGCCTCTTCCGTAGCGCCGGCGAAACTTGTCGACGCGGCCGCCGGCATCCACGATCTTCTGCTTGCCGGTGTAGAACGGGTGGCATTGTGAACATACCTCGATGGAGAGATCCTTGCCGACGGTAGATCGAGTTTCGAAGCTCGAACCGCAACTGCAGATGACTTTTATGTCGTTGTATGCCGGATGTGTTTCAGGTTTCATGTCAGCCTCGATAATATGTGATTTCCTGCATTCACGGGTGTCTGCCGGTACCGTGAGAAGGCGGGAGATAATACGTGATTCGCCAGACTGCAGCAAGTCAGCCCCTGAATGGCAGGATTGTCGCGGTATGCCGGCGCGGGTTCGGTTGGGGGGCAGAGCCCTGTAAACATGCCAGCAGTCCGGCATCGCCGGCCAGTTTCTCCCACAGCATCTGCTGCATGCGCAGGCTGGCGGCCAGCGGCGTGCGTGCTGTGTTGCGAATCTGGTCCAGTTGCCACTGCAGGCAGCGCAGGCGCTTTTGTCTCCGGGGCGATGCTTGTGAAATGACTTGCTCGATAATATTTTTACGTTTTATTTCAAATAGTTGCGGGTTTTCCCTGGCGAGAGTCGCCCAGCTGTCAAAGTTAAAGGCCGGATTGCGGCTGGCTGTGTGCATGTTCCAACTCCTTGGTATGCCGTTCTCGGCATGGTTTCTATTGTTCTGCGGAGTATGGACAGCTTATCACAGACAGCCGGTTTCATCTCGGGGTGTGTCGGTTCAAGGAGGCGTAGTCCTGATGAAATTCAGCTGGATACGAACATTGCGCCTGTGGATAAGGCTGTGGAAAACCCGGTGGACAAGGTGTGGGGTACGGGTGCAAACCCAGTGGGAAACAGCGGCGCAGAGGCCTGTCACAGACTCGCCGGCTTTTGTCGGAATCCGGAAAGCCAACAGACACTGCAGGCTGGGGTGTTCAGGGGCGCTATCAGTTAGCCGAGACTGTGCGATCCTGTGCCCAGGTCCGTAACCGGGCGACTTTTTCGGTCATGATCAGCGATAGTGGCCGGGTTTGTTCGATCTCGGTACGAATGTGCCCGGTATTCATCGCTGACTGCTGTTCCTGAGCCAGGTAGGTGGCTGCAACAATAGCCTGTTCGATTTCCGCGCCGGAAAAACCGCTGGTCAGGCTCGCCAGTTCGGGAATATCGAAGTCAAGGGGCTTGTGATCACGTTTGCGCAGGTGGATTGCCAGGATCTCCGCGCGGCTGGCTGTGTCAGGCAAATCCACGAAAAAGATTTCATCCAGCCGGCCCTTGCGGATCAATTCCGGCGGCAGGTGTTCAATGACGTTGGCGGTCGCCACGATAAACACCCGCGCTGTGCGTTCCGACAGCCATGTCAACAGGTTCCCCAGGATCCGTCGCGAGGTGCCACTATCGTAGTCACCTGAGGCGATGGCTTTTTCGATTTCATCAATCCAGAGTACACAGGGTGCCATGGCTTCTGCCGCTTTCAGCGCTTCGCGCAGATTGCGTTCGGTTTCACCGAAAAACTTGTTGTAGAGGGTTCCGAAATCCAGATGCAGTAGCGGTATTTCCCACATGCCGGCGACAGCCTTGGCTGCGAGGCTTTTGCCGCCTCCCTGTACCCCGACCAGCAAGATGCCTCTCGGTGCATCCGGTGTAGTGTCCGCTTCCAGGAAGGCTTTGCGGCGCAAACCAACCCAGCGCTTCAGTTTTTCCAGGCCGCCAACATCGGCAAAATCGGTGGTGTTGAATTCGCAGGACAGCGCGCCGCCGTTTTCCAGAAGCTGGTAACGGGCGCGCGTGAGTCTGTCCAGGTCGCCGGCATTGATCGCGCCATCATCGTAGATGATGCTGCGTGCCAGCCGGCGCGCGTCGATCGTTGTCAGGCCGCGTAGCCGGGTTACGACAAGATCCAGCGTCTTGCGATCGGTTCTGACTTTGCCACCGTTATTGGCGGCCGACCAGTGATCGGCTTCCTCCCTGATGATCTCCTCGATCTGCTGTGTACCCGGCAGGGACAGTGAATATCTGGCACTGAAGCCTGAAAGTTCCGGCGGCAGTTCCAGTTCATGGCTCACCAGCACAAGGGTATGTCCGAGTGTCTGGTAATTGAGCGCGATTTCCTTGACGAGACGGATGTTGTAGTGGTCTTCCAGATACGGGTGAAAATCAAGCAGCAGGTAGATCGTGGGTGTTTCGGTCGCCTTTATCTGGCCAAGAGCCTGACGCGCTTCGCTGGCATGGCGTTGGGGCGCTGCTGCATAGTCGATACGCTGCAAACCGGTGGTGGCCGACCATGACATGACGGGTATTGCGAGCTTTACAGCCAGCCGGCCAAACAACCGGGTTACCCGCTTTTCCTCGCGGGTTTCGATCGTGATCAGGGGTATGCGGGACCGCAGCAACAATTCCAGGTCGTGCAAGTCATTCATCCGGAGCGCTTGTCCATGGTTGATGCCATTCTGATGCTGCAGTTATCGTCAGCAGGCAAGGATGCATGAATGGCAGGAAGCATGCTACACGCGGCTGAAATGCATGATCCGATCGAGCCGGATTACAAGAGTTTCGCCGTCCTGCCCCGTCACGATCATGAATTCTGCGCCGTTGCGGGTGCGGAGGTCGGTTGGTGTGACGATGCCGATATGCACGTTGCTGTCAGGATCACGCCAGCTTAGCCGCAGCCTGTTGCGGTGCATGATGGCCAGCTCGTATTCGCTGTAAAGGCCGCAATCAATGGGTACGTAGTCAGTGGGTTCCATGATGTCTCAAAGCCATCAGTGTGTTTGCGAGAGACGGCGATCCTGCTGATAATTGAGTTGAGCGGGAAATTCCGGAGGTATCTGCTGTAAACATGCTCAATCATCATCGCGCCGTACTGCGAGGGACAGTAACTCGCCGTTGATCCCGGTTTCCAGCCTGAATTCAATAGGGCGGCAGCAGACAGGGCAGTCTTCGATGTAATCCTGGTTGCCGCCGGAGCAGTCTGCCTCAGTTTCGAATGGTTCGCCGCAGTATGGGCAGTCAACTGTGGTCAGCATGATGAGCCTGCTCCGGTACCCAGTATTGCAATAGTTCGTTCAGGTAACGCTGGCCATGGGTCGTGGTAAAAATGTTACCCTGGTCCTGCGTCAGCAACCCCTGTTCCATGGCTATCTGAACGCCAGGTTCTATTGCGTTGGCAGGCAGCCCCGTAGTGGCTGCGAATTCGGTCGTGCTGAAACCACGCTCCAGCCGCAGGGCATTCATCGCGAACTCCAGCAGGACATCGTCCGGTTCAAGTTCGCTTTTTGTAGCAATACGCTGTGTCGTGTGCGCGGCTTCGAGATAGCTGCGAGGGTGTCTGACCTTGGCGATCCGGTAAATGCGTTGCGAGGCAGCATCGGTTATTTTCCCGTGGGCGCCTGCACCGATCCCGAGGTAGTCGCCGAACTGCCAGTAATTCAGGTTGTGCCGGCACTGCCTGCCGCTTCGCGCATAGGCCGATATTTCGTAGCGTTTGTACCCGGCAGCATGCAGCAGGGCTTGTCCGGCTGACTGCATCTGCCAGCGGAGTTCATCATCCATCCGTTCGGGCGGGTGACGGTGAAACCAGGTGTTCGGCTCTATGGTGAGTTCATACCAGGAGAGGTGCTCGGGCGCCAGGGTTGTAGCGGTACGCAGGTCCTCGATCGCCAGGGCATTGTTCTGGCCGGGCAGGCCAAACATCAGGTCCAGGTTGATGTTGTCAAAACCCGCTTGTCGCGCGGCCTCAAAGGCGGCGAACGCCTCACTATCATTATGTATGCGCCCGATGTTCTCAAGCAGCGTCTGCTGGAAACTCTGGATGCCGATAGACAGGCGATTGATCCCGGCTTCGCGAAAGCCTGCAAACCTCGTCTGGTCGACCGTGCCCGGGTTGGCTTCCAGGGTGACCTCGGCACCAGGCTTCAGTGGCAGGCGTGCGCGTATTTCTCCAAGCAATCGATCGAGCGCTGCCGGAGATATCAGGCTGGGTGTACCACCGCCAATAAAAATGCTATCTACCGTGCGCCCCCAGGCTGCGGGCAACTCCTGTTCGAGATCGGCAAGCAGTGCCGTAATGTAGGCCTGTTCCGGGATTTCATCGCGTACCGCATGCGAGTTAAAGTCGCAGTATGGGCACTTGCGCACACACCACGGTATATGAATATAGAGAGCCAGTGGTGGTGTGGCGGTGAAATTGAACATGATTGCCTGAGATTAGAGTCTGTCAGGGCCGGCTGCATAGTCGCCGGGGTGAATATCGACATTCTGGCGAAGCCATGGCGTCTGTACCTGCTGGATTTTGCGTAGATTAGGCGATGGTTGGTTTACCGCAGAGATCAGGGTTGCGTGCGCATGTTGGCTTGTTGCAATGCGGAGACCAGCTGTTGCAGCGCCTGTCCACGGTGGCTGAGTGAATTTTTGACGTCGGCAGCCAGTTCTGCGGACGAACAACTATGGGTGGGCACGTAGAATACCGGGTCATAGCCAAATCCGTTGTCGCCACGGGGTTCTGACAGAATGCTACCTTCCCAGGTGCCCTGGCAGATTATTGGTGTGGGATCTTCGGCGTGGCGCAGGTACACCATCAGGCACTGAAAGCGGGCGCAGCGCCTGGTCTCGGGTACATCCTGCAGTTCACTCAGGAGTTTTTCCAGATTGGCCCGGTCACTTGCGCCGGAGCCCGCGAAGCGTGCGGAGTAGATGCCCGGTGCGCCATTCAGTGCATCTACTTCAATACCGGAGTCGTCCGCGATTGCCGGGAGGCCGGTATGGCGGGCGGCATTGCGTGCCTTGAGGATGGCATTTTCGACGAATGTCAGTCCGGTTTCCTCTGCGTCCGTGACCCCGTATTCGCTTTGCGGGTGAGCGTGCAACCCGAGGTTCGCAAGCAACTGGTTGATCTCGCGGACCTTGCCCGGATTGCTGCTGGCAAGCACGATCTGTTTCATTTCATAGGTATCCTGTTGTCTGCTGGATAGGGCGCCGCTATTGCGCCAGCGCAGCCTGCTGGCTGGCAAGGAGTTCCGTGATGCCCTTTTTTGCCAGCGCGAGCATGGCGTTGAGTTCATCCTGGTTGAACGGGTGGCCTTCCGCTGTGCCCTGAACTTCGATGAAATCGCCCGTATCGCTCATGACCACATTCATGTCGGTTTCGGCATTGCAGTCTTCCGGGTAGTCGAGGTCGAGGACCGGTATGCCCTGGTATATACCGACCGACACCGAGGCCACTCGTCCGCGCAGCGGATTTTTCTGGATGGTCTTATTGTCGATCAGGGACCGAATAGCATCGGCAAGGGCGACATAGCCGCCGGTGATACTGGCCGTGCGGGTACCACCATCGGCCTGGATGACATCGCAGTCAATGGTGATGGAGCGTTCGCCCAGCAACTTCATGTCGGTTACGGCGCGTAGGGAACGTCCGATCAGGCGCTGGATTTCCATGGTTCGGCCGCCTTGCCTGCCGCGGGCAGCCTCCCGGCCCATGCGGCTGGTGGTCGAGCGCGGCAGCATGCCATATTCCGCGGTGACCCAGCCCTCACCCTTGCCACGCAGGAAACCCGGGATGCGCTCTTCCACGGTGGCGTTGCAGAGTACCCGGGTGTCGCCGAATTCCACCAGGACCGAGCCTTCGGCATGCTTGGTATAGTTGCGGGTAATGCGGACGTGGCGCATTTCGTCCGGGGTGCGGTTGCTGGGGCGCATATTCGGTTCCTGAATGTGGGTGATGCGCGGATTATAGCGCGAACA
>Ga0316191_10001688_pt1 | contig 15656 bp, 13 predicted proteins | sample Eddworburr2cm_MG_FD_204928 | JGI IMG/M metagenome (GOLD analysis project Ga0316191, IMG submission 204928) | Coastal sediment microbial communities from Maine, United States - Eddy worm burrow 2 cm | ecosystem: Environmental > Aquatic > Marine > Coastal > Sediment | place: USA: Maine...
CCATCCGGTGCGCGGCTCGCTCTGCGCCGTCGCCGCAGCGGTGTCAGCCGGCGCGTCGTCGCTTGGCTGTGTGACCGGCTTGCAACCGAGCACTAGAAAAAACGACGACACGCAAATCAACGAAACCAATCGAACCATGGAAGCCCTCCCAACAATGAAGCGGGAAGCCTAACATGGCCGCACCGAGGCGAGTCAACCGGTTTCGCAACGAGCTTGGGAGGACGCTACTTGCAGTCACCGTTCTTCTTGTCGCAGTGGTCCTTATCAGTGTCCGTGTCGCTGTCGCTGTCCGTGTCGCTGTCGCTGTCCGTGTCGCTGTCGCTATCCGTGTCGCTGTCGCTGTCCGTGTCGCTGTCGCTGTCCGTGTCGCTGTCGCTGTCGCTGTCCTCGTCATCACAGTGACCATCGCAACAGCACTCGCCGTCGTCACACCACTCGTTGCAGTGTTTCTGCATCTGACGGGCGATCTTGCCGCATAGCTCCTCGTCGTCGAGCTTGCTGGTGCACGCCTCGTAGACGCGCTCCGCCAACATTCCGCACTTGTCCTCGCAGGCCGGCGGCTCAGGTTCGCAGTGCTTCCTCTCGCACTTGGCCACGGCCTCACGGGCAATCTTGGCGCAGCGGTCTTCATCGCAACCGGCATCGACGCACATCTCGTAGAGCTGGCGCCCCGCGTCCGCGCATCCATCCTCGCAGGTCGGCGGCTGCGGATCCTCACAATTGTCGATGATGCAAACGGCAAGCGCTTCTCGTGCCTGCATCGCGCAATCGTCTTCGGCGCCGCCGTCCGCGACACAAGCTTCGAACAGCTCGGTTGCCGCGCCTTCACAGCGGTCCTCGCACGTCGGCGGCTCTGGGTCCTCGCAGTTCTCAGCGACGCATGCCTCTAGGGCTTGCCTGGCGTGCTCGGCGCAGCGCTCTTCGCTGCCTCCTTCGTCGACACAGGATTCGAACAGCTCGGTCGCTGCGGCCTTGCACTCCGCTTCACAAGGCGCCGGCTCATCACACTTCATTTCACGGCAATGCGCCAAGACTCCGCGTCCCTCGGCGGCGCAGGTGTCTTCATCGCCACCCTCGTCCTTGCAGGCCAGGTAGTGCTGTGTGGCCTTCGCCTGGCACCGGTCTTCGCAGGTCGGGGGCGGGCACTCCTGGACGCAATCGAAGAAGCTTCGCATCGCCTGCGCGAAGCACGCTTCGCGGTCGTCGCTCTCGGCCGTGCACGCGTCGAACACCTCGAGCGCGGCTGTGAGGCACGCGTCGCGGCACTCTCCAGGGGGCACACCTTCGCGGTCCGCCGCCGCGTCGAGCACGGACGCAAGCTCGCTGCCGCTAGGGGTATTGCCACTGCTACAACCGACGAGCAAAAACGCCGCCGCTGCGAGGATCTTCCAAGTGAACGTCTTCATCGGGTACCTGCCTTGATTTGCCCGGCTGTCTAGGGTCAAGAGGCGATACTATCCAGAAGCAGGGGAGCTGTCTCCCGCTGAAACCCCCGCGACGATTTGTGAGCTAGCTCACAGGGTGGCCTCAGAGGCTCTGCAAGTACCGAATCGCCTCGTTGGCGGTGCTCTTGAGGCAGGCGTTGGTGTTGACCTTGCGTTTCATGACGGCGCCTTCGGTCCGAATGCGCTTTCTTGCCTTACGAAGCTCGGGGATCGCCTTCTTGTCGCCGAGGGCGCGCAGCTTTCCGACGGCGTCCTTGCGGAGCAGGCAGGTTTCGCCCTGCTCGAGGTCGAGCAAGTACGAGCCCAGGCGGTCGACACGGTCTGCGAGCCCCGCCTCGTCGGCGACTCGCAGGGCAGTGTGCCTCCGGCGCGCGTTCTTCGATGACGACGCCAGGTCGACGAGCTGATCGGTAGCGGCCCAGTCACCAGTCTTTGCAAGCACACCCAGGAGCGCGAGCGCGGCGTCGACGATGCCTGGTGCCTTCTTGGCGAGCATCAGCTCGACGTTCGTCCGCATCAAGCGATCCTTCGCGAACTTCGGTTCGAGTGTCACGGCCTTGTCATAAGCGGCCAGCGCGAGGATGTTCCGTTGCGCCGCCGCCTGCGCATGACCGAGCACCATTTGTGCGTACGGCTCCTCGCGGACTTCCTCGCGATGCCCCATCAGATAGGCCGCCGCTTCCTTCGGTCGGCCCTGCGCCAGCATGTCCGCCGCCTCCTTGGCTTCGGGGCCGTGCCCTCCCCGAACGAGCGGCGAAAGTGCATCCCTCGGGAGATAGTCGGGCTTGCTGTCGCCGAACACGAACGCAAGCATGCCGACCAGACCAAGCACGCCGAGCAGCGCCAAGACGAGCTGCTTCTTGCTGCGCGTCTTCGAGACGGCCCGCACGACCGCTGGCGTCACAGTGCCGCGCAATCCCTCGACGACGCGCGCGGGGACTTCACGCAAGCCGGACCCGCTGTCTTGCTCTTCCGCGATGATTTCGTCGATGCGCTGGATGTAGGCCTTTGCGCTCGGAACCCGCTCGTCAGGTCGTTTGGCCAAGCCATGGCGGATGAGCTTCTCGACCCCCTCGGGCACCTCGACCCCAGGAGCCATTTCCTCGAACGGCGGCACCTCATGGGAGACGTGCATGCGAAGCAGCGTGCCGACCTCGTCGGCGTCGAACGGTGGCAAGCCGGTAATCATCTCGTAGAGCATCACCGACAGCGCATAGAGATCTGCGCGCCCGTCGATGGGCTGCCCGTACGCCTGCTCGGGCGCGATGTAGGTCGGGGTCCCAATCGTCACGCCGTGCTGCGTGAGGTTGGCGTCGTTGGTCATGATCCCGGTGTTCTCTTCGGGGTGCGCGTCGTCGCGAAGCTTCGCGATGCCGAAGTCCAGGATCTTCGCGAAATCGCGATCGCCATCCTGGTCCACGAGAATCACGTTCTCCGGTTTGATGTCCCGATGAATGATCCCGGCGTCATGCGCATAGTCGAGCGCACTCAGGACGTGTCGCCCGATGTGCAAGGTCCGTTGCCAGTCGACCCGCCGCTCACCGTCGAGCAGGTCGGAGAGCAGCACGCCATCGAGGAGCTCGAGCACCATGTAGAGCGTGCCGTCCTCTAGCTTGCCGAAGTCCGACACGTTGACGCAGTTCGGATGGTCGACACGGCCGATCGCAAACGCTTCCCGCTCGAAGCGCTGGTTGATCTCGTCGATGCCCTCGACTTCCGGATGGAGCAACTTCAGCGCCAAGGGGCGGCGAATCGAGATGTGCTCCGCAAGATAGACGCACCCCATCCCACCGGAGCCCAGAACCCCGGTGATGCGGTAACGAGAATCCAAGACATCGCCGATCCTCGGTTGCTGTTCGTCCGGGGGGGCCGGCAGCGACGGCACAGGGCCCCCCTCCCTGGAAATGCGCACGTAAACATTATTGCGAAAAACCCAAGCGATTGCCGGTGTCATGTTCGCGTGCGAGATACCTCACAAGATGCTGCTGCGGGCGCGCGAAATACGGAGCCTTCTCGGGGCACTACTGATCGCTTGTCTCGCGTTCAGCACTCCGGCGCGCGCCCAAATCGAGCGGACGGTCCCGGAGCCGTACGCCGCGCCGAAGGACCAAGCGCTGCTGGTTTTCAGCCGTCCGCGCCGCAAGCAAGCGAGCGAAACCGGGATTCGCATCGTCAACAAGGCGGGTCGTTGTGTCGCGCGGCTAGAGAACGGCTGGCAGGTCGCGGTGCCGCTGTGGCCCGGCAAGCACGCGCTGCTCGTGGTCACCGGGATGGCCCCACCCACAGTCCAGCTCTTCGAGGCCAAGCTCAGCGCGGGCAAGACTTATGTCGTCGAGTTCCGGACCCGCGTCAACGTGAAGAGCCCCGTGGAGATCAACGTCGTTCGCCGAAGCGACCAGCCACTCGAGCAGTTTCCACAGGCCATCAAGGAGCAGGGGCCGTTCCAGGAGGACCTCCGCACCTGCACGGAGTGGGTGTCCTGGAAGCGCTCCAAGATCGAGCCGAAAGCCGAGCTTGCCAAGAGCAAGTGGGACGGCGCGGACGACGCCTTCCGCGCCGAGCACACGGTTCACCGCAACGACGGATGGACGGCAGCAGAAGTCGCCGGCAAGTAGCTAGGCGAGCGTATCGTCGTTGGGTCCGGGCAGATTCCACCGCTTGAGCGCCCGCCGGAAGCTCTTCTGATTGGTGTAACCAGCGTGCCGCATGATCTCGTCGGGCGTCTCGTTGCGCTCGAAGCAGCCGAGAAGGATTGACTTCCGGGACGCGTCGACCAGCGCGCGAAAGTTCGTGTCGTCATCTTGCAGTCGGCGTTGCAGGGTGCGCGGCGTCATGTGGAGCGCAGAGGCAACTGCGTCAATGCTCGAGCCGCCGCTCGGCAGCAGCAACTTGATGCGGTCGCGCACGATGTCGATGAAAGAATGGGACTCGAGAGCAGAGTGAAGGCCGGCCGCCACTCCGCGAAGCTGGCCGTGCAAGGCCATGTTGCCGTGAGCCAGCGGCAGTGACCAGGCTTCGTCGCCCACCAGCAGCGTCGTTCGCTCGTGACCGAACGTCACCGAGCAGCCGAACGCGCGAGTGTACTTTTGGATGTTGCCCCGATAGGGGTGACCGAACTGCACTTCACGCGGCGTGAAGCGCCCATCCGTGGCGAAGCGGAGCACTTTGAGCACGATGACGGCAATGAACTCCACCTCGTGCACCGTGATGGGAAGCTCGTGCTCGACCTTGTTGACGCGAATCGCGTGCAAGTCATCAGCGCGATCCAACGAAAGCACACGCCCGTGCGATAGAAGCTCCTGGTAGCGGAAGCTCGTCTCGAGCCCTTCCCCGACGGTCTCCGCGCTGGTGAGCAAGAGGATGACGAGGTGGTCGGCACGGGGCTCCCAAACTTCGGCAGCGCTCAAGCCCAAGTGGCGATCGCCACTCTCGGCCATGGCGGCGCGCCAGAAGCGGCCCAGTGCATCTCGGGGCGGGCGGCCCGCCGTGTCGGTGAAGATCTCGAGATCGGCACCAATGGTCTCGCAAAGCGCCTCCACATCGAGTCCGAGCGACTCGAAAGCATTCACCACGCCCCTGGCCCAGGCGCCCGATACCCGAAGGCCTGAATTTGTCCGTGGTTTGCCTGAGGACTCACCCACCACCCGGCATCGATCCACAGCGGCGGACGAATTACAAGCCTAGAGGGTGAATTGTTACAGGGCGTGGCGCGATCGGTACCCCCTTTTGTCGCCGCGAATCCCCAAAGCGTGGATAGCTTCGACCTTGTCATTCGGTGCGAGGCGGGCACCAGCGGCACGGAACGCAGGGCGACGGATGAGCCCACCATCCCATCCGGAGTCAGGCGAAAAGCGTTCCCTTTAGATGGTGCCTGCCTCGGCCTCCCTATCCTCCACCTAAGTAGCCCGTTGAAGCCGACCAGCGATAGAGCACGCTGGCCGGCTTCATTTTTGGAGACAGGCGGTTGCGGCTATGCTTCGGGCGATGGAGCACGAGAACCCGAGCATGATGTCCCAGGTATCGATCGGCACGAGTGACTTGGCGCTTGCCGTCGCATGAGCGCGCTCGATCGCTATCTCGACGACCTCGACGCGAACGTTGACGGCGACACGCTGCTGACGCGCTTTGTCGAGTACACCACCGACCAAGGGCTCGAGCTCTACGCGGCGCAGGAAGAGGCGATCATGGAGCTCTTCGTCGGGAACAACGTCGTCCTCAACACGCCAACCGGTTCGGGCAAGTCGTTGGTGGCGTTGGCCGCGCACTTCCGCTCGATCGCGCTCGGGGAGCGTTCGTTCTACACGGCGCCGATCAAAGCGCTGGTGAGTGAGAAGTTCTTCGACTTGTGTCGCGTGCTCGGGCCGCAGCGCGTCGGGATGATGACCGGCGACGCGACGGTGAACCGCGACGCGCCCGTGATCTGCTGCACCGCCGAGATCCTCGCGAATCTGGCGTTGCGTGAGGGCGACCGCGCCGAGGTCGACGGCGTCGTGATGGACGAGTTCCACTACTACGCGGACCGGGATCGCGGCGTTGCCTGGCAGATTCCCCTGCTGACGCTGCCCCAAGCGCGGTTTCTGTTGATGAGCGCGACCCTCGGCGAAACCAAGAAGTTCGAAGACGCCATGACCGAGCTGACCGGTGCGCCAACGACGTTGGTCAAAAGCGAGGAACGGCCGGTTCCGCTCGACTTCTCGTACAGCGAGGAGAACCTCCAGAACGCGGTGGTCGAGCTGATCGAAGAGGGCAAGGCGCCGATCTACGTCGTGCATTTCGCGCAGCGGGCGGCCACCGAGCAAGCGCAGAGCTTCATGAGCATCGACTTCCTGTCGAAAGACGAGAAGCGGGGCATCAAAGAAGAGCTGAGCGGCACGCGTTTCGACACCCCCTTTGGCAAGGAGCTCAAGAAGTTCCTCCACCACGGCGTCGGCGTGCACCACGCGGGCATGCTCCCGCGCTACCGGCGGCTCGTGGAGCGCCTCGCACAGGAAGGCAAGCTCCGGATCATCTGCGGGACCGACACGCTCGGCGTCGGTGTGAACGTGCCGATCCGCACGGTGCTGTTCACGAAGCTCTGCAAGTACGACGGCCAGAACACCAAGGTCTTGACCGTGCGCGACTTCAAGCAGATTGCAGGGCGCGCGGGGCGGCGCGGATTCGACACGCTCGGGAGCGTGGTCGCGCAGGCGCCGGAGCATGCCATCGAAAACAAGAAGCTTCGGATGAAGGCCGGAGACGATTCGAAGAAGCTTCGCAAGCTGAAGATGAGACAACCACCGGAGCGCGGGTACGCACATTGGGATGCCGAGACCTTCACACGGCTCCAAGCGTCGCCGCCCGAGCCCCTCCGCTCTCGGTTTCGCGTCAGCAACGCGATGGTGCTCAACCTATTCGAGCGAGAGGACAACGGCTGCCTCGCACTTCGAAAGCTGATCCGCGCGTCGCACGAGAGCACCAAGGCCAAGTATCGGCACGGGCGCGAGGCCATTGCGATGATTCGGTCGCTCCGGGACGCGGGTGTCATCGAGCTCGACGCCGAGGGGCCGCGCGTCCACGAGGACTTCCAATCGGATTTCTCGCTCAACCAGGCGCTGTCGCTTTACGTGGTCGAGGCCGTCGATGTGCTCGACCCCGATGATGCCGCGTACCCGCTCGACGTGCTGACCTTGGTCGAGGCGACGCTCGAAGACCCATGGGCCGTGCTCTATCGGCAGACCGACACCCTGAAGTCGCGTGCCCTCGCGGCCATGAAGGCCGAAGGGATGGAGTACGACGAGCGAATGGCCGAGCTCGACAAGATCGAATACGCAAAGCCGAACGCCGAGTTTCTCTACGGCACATACGAGGTGTTCGCGGAACGTCATCCGTGGGTCGGCGGCGACGTCCTTCGGCCGAAGTCGATCGCGCGCGACATGTACGAGCTCGGGATGAGCTTCGTCGAGTACGTGAAGGAGTACGGGCTTCAACGCTCCGAGGGCGTGCTGCTTCGTTACCTGACCGACGCCTACAAAGGCTTCGTGCAGACGGTGCCCGAGTCGGCGAAGACCGACGAGCTCTACGATGTTTCGGACTGGCTGGGCCTCGTGGTTCGCTCGGTCGACGCGAGCTTGCTCGACGAATGGGAGCAACTGCAATCGCCTGAAGACGAGGTGCTCGTCCCCGTCGATCGCAAGGAGGACGAGGTCTTCGACATCACGAAGGACGAGCGCGGCTTCACCACGATGGTCCGCAACGCTGTCTGGAAGAGCGTTCGCTACCTCGCCTTCAAGCAATACGAGCGCGCGGCCGAAGCGCTCTCCGAGGTCGACGGCAGCAACGAGTGGTCACCGGAGCGCTTCGCCGATGCCCTCGCGCCCTACTGGACCGAATACGACGCGATCGACATCGGCCCCGAGGCGAGAAGCGCGAGTCAACTCCAGATCGAGCGTGGGGAATCCGACTGGCAACTCACGCAGATCCTGATGGACCCGAACCGAGACCGGGGCTGGCACATGCGGTATCGCGTCGACCTCGAAGCAAGCCGAGACGCCGCGCAAGCCGTGCTGACCCTGCTCTCGATCAGCGACTAGAGGGCTTCGTCGTAAGAGAAGACGGCTTCGGGGAAGAAGACGTCCACGTCCTGGGAGAGGCCCAGAGGCTCTTCGTCCATTCCAAAGGCCCATCGGAGCTGCGCGGTGACGAAATGGTTGATCACGGGCCAGCCGTCTTCGACCGGCAGGGCCTCCTCCTGGCATCCGTCGGTTCCAAGACGTTCGAGATCACCCACAGGCAGGCCGGCCTCGAGCGCGAGCGCGATGACACCGCCACCGCCTTCGCCGATCGCGCAGATGTCACTGGGTCCGAGGTGCCCCATATCCTCGATCAACACGAAGCGTGCCGGGGCGCTCGACGCCTCGAACGCGTCGAGCGTGCGCTGCGGGTCGACGATGCCGTCGATGGCGCCGGTGAGCCAAAGGGTGGGCTTGTCCGGAAGCTCTGTGGGTCCCTGGCTGAACACCCCGGCCGAAAGCGGGATGTAAGTGACCACGTCGGGCTCCCCGCCGAAACGTATAGAGGTCCCCCCCCCTGCGGAGTGACCGGTGATCGCGATCCGCTCGGTCGAGACACGACCCTCGAGCGGTCCTCCTGGGCGGGCGTTTTCCGAGTCGAGCAACATCACGACCATCCGACTCAGTTCCGTGTCCGACATGGGCGGGTCAGGCTCGGGACCGAGGAACGATGGAAGCCCGCGCTCGAGGTAGTCGACCGAGGCTACGACAAAGCCCCATGAGGCCAGGTGTGCCGTCATGAAGGTAGACTGGTTGCGGTAGCTCTGTGAGCCGTGCGCGAAGATGACGAGAGGGAACGGTCCTTGATCACTCGCGTTCGCGTCCTGGTACGCCGCGGTGAGGAACGGCGGGTTGAGGTCGTCCGGGAGCAGGGCGTTGAGCGTGTCGGACAGCGAGTCGCGAATGAAGTACGAATATGGCTCTAACCCGGCCGCGTCCGAGCGGTTCACCGGGTACCAGACTTCGACTTCGCGATCCGCGAGTGTGAGCGTCGTGACGCCGGCTTCCCAGGGGCCCGCGTCACGATAGGTGTCGGGGGGGGAATCGGAACTGCTGCCATTCGAGCAAGCCCCGAGCACTGCGACCAGACTCGATACGAGTAAGAAACGAAAGCGTGTCATCATCACTCCAAGGCGGAGCTTATAGCACAGCAAATCGTGACCGCTCAGGCGGCCCCGTCTTCGTTCTTCGCCTCGAGCAGATCCACCGGGCTTTCCTCGGCCAGCTCTAGCATTTCGGTGGCGGCGCCGGCCGGAAGGACCTCGACGGAGCGGAGCTTCCGCTCCATCGCGCGGGTGCGCACACCCGTCTCTTCGAGGGTGCGGCCGGCCGTGTCGAGCTGACGCTTCACCTTCTCGAGCACGCCACCGAACTTGCCGAATTCGTGCTTCACCGCGCCGAGCACTTTCCACACTTCGCTCGAGCGCTGCTCGATCGCGAGCGTGCGGAACCCAATGCGCAAACTGTTGAGCACGGCCGCCAATGTCGTTGGCCCGGCGACGACGATGCGGTGCTCCCGCTGTAGCCGCTCGACCAACCCCGGGTGGCGCAGCGCCTCGGAGTAGAGGCCTTCGGTCGGCAAGAAGAGAATCGCAAAGTCGGTCGTCAACGGCGGGTTGAGGTACTTCGTGCTGACGTCCTTGGCTGAATCTTGGATGGAACGAATGAGCGCGCTTTGCGCCGCCTGCACGGCCGCCACGTCTCCGTTGTCGCTGGCTTCGACCAGGCGCAGGTAATCCTCTTGCGGGAACTTCGAATCGATGGGGAGCCAGACACACTGGTCGGGATCGTCGCTCGGCCCCGGCAAGCGGATCGCGAACTCGACGACATCGCGCGACTCGGGCCGTGGCTTGACGTTCCGATCGAACTGCTCGGGGGTGAGAATCTGCTCGAGCAGCGCGCCGAGCTGCACCTCACCCCAAGTGCCGCGCGTCTTCACGTTGGTGAGCACCTTCTTCAAATCACCGACGCCACTCGCGAGGCTCCGCATCTCGCCAAGGCCCTTCTGCACGGCTTCCAGGCGGTCACCCACGAGCTTGAACGACTCGCCGAGCCGTTTCTCGAGTGTGGTTTGAAGCTTTTCGTCGACGACCTCGCGCATCTGGTCGAGCTTCTTCTCGTTGCTACTGCGGAGCTCTTGAAGGCGCCCGTCGACCGTCTGCTGAAGGTGCTTCAGGCCGGCCTGGTTCGATTCCGTGAGATTCTTGAGCTGCTCGGTGAACGCTTGGAACTTGGTGGTCTGCGCCTCCCCGATCTGAGAGATGGTGTTGACCAGCGAGGTCGTGCCGGCTTGGTGGGTCTTGCTGACCTCCTGGCGAAGCTCGCTGGCAGCCGTGGCGGCCTCCTCGCGCGAGGCCCGGAGCTCGGCCCGGAGGAGGGCAGCGGCTTCCCCGCGCTCGTTCCGCCCCTTCAAGAGGCGCAGCCCCAAGACGACACTGACGACGAGATTGGCCGCGAGCAGAAGCGTCGCGACCCCCAAAAGCACTGCTACGATGTCCAAAAAGCCCCCACCAAACCCGCGAATCGGATGCGAGGTTAGCACCTTCCTGACGGGATGAGCAGCGCTGAATGCGGGCGGCCCTCGCGTGCTAGAGTTTGCCGTCGATATGCCCAGGGGGGGTCAACCAGAAGAGGAGCTCAAGTCGCTCCTGCCCGCGTCGATCGCGGTGCGGTTCGCCGAGATGTTTCCGGGGACGCACAAGGGCCGAATCAAGCGGCGCGACCGCAAGCGCGCGGAGATGCTCTGCAAGGTCGAGCCGGTGCTGACGCGCGCGCTCGGCCCGACGGAGGTCGTTCGGTTTGCCACCAACGGCACAAGGCAGTTGATGTGGTGGCTGCTCACCGCAGGGTCGATGAACCCGTTCGCCAACCGCACCACCCTCGTGCTCACCGACAAACGCGTGCTGCTGATCCACACGGATTGGAACCACCGCCCGTGTATGTTCGCGAGCCAGCTCCCACTGGATCGCATTCGTGTCACGAGCGGTCGCAACAGCTACATCTTCATTCGCACTGGCAAAGAGCAACTGATGTTCCACGGCGTGAAGCGTTCCGAAGCGTCGCACGTGCGCAACTTGCTCGAGTCGACCGCGACCAAGAAGGGTGGCTGGCAGAACCTCTGCCCGCGATGCTTCACGCCCACGGACTCTGCGCCGCTCTCGTGCGAGAAGTGCGGCGAGGAGTTCAAGAGCCCGAAGACGGCGGCCCGGCGTTCACTGATCTTCCCCGGCCTCGGCGACTTCTATCTCGGTTACCGCAAGTACGCGATGCTCGAGATTGCGGGCGCTGCCATGCTCTGGGCGCTCTTCCTAACCACGCTGGTGCCTGCCACCAAGGCCCGCGGTCTCGAAGGAGCTCTCGTCGCCGCCCCGCTCTTCGCGCTCATCGTCCTGGTCCACGTCGGCGACGCGTTCCTCACCCGGACGAAAGCCCGCAACGGCCTCCACTCGAAAGACGGAGCCCTGCCTACTGGGTAGAACCAACGAGCTCTCGGAACGAGGGCCTGACCCCTCTTGCGCCCCGGTCGTTTCGCGACGATCGGGGCGTTTTTCGGATTGAGCTCTATTTGGCACCAGCGCCCCGGATTTGCGACAATGAACAGGTCTCCCCAGGGGGCGAGGAGTCATCATGATCAAGTTCGTTCAATGTGTGCGCCGTAAGCCTGGGCTCTCGAAGCAAGAGTTTGCTGAGCACTTCACCGAGTACGGAAAGCAAATCAAGGCGATCGCGGGCGCCTCCAACGGCAAGCGCTCCGTACTGAGCCGCTCGCTGGCTGTCGAACAAAACCTCGAGATCATCCAAGAGCGCGGGACGAAGGCGCCCTACGATGGGATGGTCGAGGTGTGGTGGGATCGCGGCAACGACGTCGTCGCGTTCCTGGACTCGGGATCGGGGGACAAGGCCATCGACGACCTGCGGAAGTCTCAGGAGGCGTTCATGGACCTTCCGAACTGCACCTTCTTCTTCGCCAGCGAAGACGAATAGCGCTTTCGGCATTGCCTTTTCGGGTCGCGCGGTTGTAGGAAGGGCTTCCGAGGAGCCCACCATGACAGAGACGCCCCCAGATCCCTCCCAGATCATGCAAATTGGCATGGGCTTTTTCGGCTCGCGCACGCTGCTCACCGCGGTCGAGCTCGAGCTCTTCACGCACCTCGCGACGGGAAAGATGACGGGCGCGCAAATCGCGGAGCGCCTCGGTCTGCATAGCCGCGCGATTCCCGACTTTCCCGATGCGCTCGTTGCGCTCGGCATGTTGCGCCGCGACGGCGACGGACCGGACGCCCTCTACGGCAACACGATCGAGACAGCGATCTTTCTCGACAAGGAGAGCCCACAGTACATCGGCGGCATTCTCGAGATGGCGAGCGAGCGCCTCTACGGGTTTTGGGGGAGTCTCACCGACGCGCTGAAGACGGGCGAGCCGCAGACCGAGATCAAGGAAACCGGCGAGCCCGTGTTTGCGAAGCTCTACTCAGTGCCGGACCGGCTCGAGCAGTTCATGAACGCGATGGCCGGCGTCTCGGCGGCCAACTACAAGGCGCTCGCCCAGAAATTCGATTTCTCGAAGTACAAGACACATTGCGACGCCGGCGGTGCAACGGGGCAGCTTGCCTGTGACATCGCTGCGGAGAACCCGCACATGCACTGCATCAGCGCGGACCTGCCGGCCGTCGAGCCGATCGCCAAGCGGTGCATCGAGCTGGCGGGCCTTCCGCATCGCGTGGACACCGCCGCGCTCGACTTCTTCAAAGACCCACTGCCCAAAGCGGACGTCATCACGATGGGCATGGTCCTCCATGACTGGAATCTCGAGAAGAAGAAGCACCTCATCAAGCTCGCGTATGACGCGCTACCTCCGGGCGGGGCCTTCATCGTCATCGAGGCGCTCATCGACGACGCGCGGCGTGAAAACGCGTTTGGCCTCTTGATGTCGCTCAATATGCTGATCGAGTTCGGCGAGGCCTTCGACTACACCGGCGCCGACTTCAAAGAGTGGTGCAGCGAGGCCGGCTTCGACCGCTTCGAGATCATTCCGCTCGCCGGCCCCTCGTCAGCGGCAGTGGCGTACAAGCCTACGTAACCGATGCCGGAGCCCGCCTATCTCATTGTTTCTCTCGTCGTGAGCAGCATTGGGTTCGTGATGTTCATGTACGGGAGGAAGCAGCACAGACCGGTCCAACTCGGCGCTGGCCTGCTCCTCCTCTTGATCCCCTTCTTCGTACGGGACGCGGTGGTGTTGGGGCTCATTGCCGGCGTCGTCTGTCTGCTCACGTGGGTAGGCGTCAAGGCGGGACTCTAGTGGGCTTGTGCGCCAGCAGAGCCGGGTCTATTGATCGACGATGATTTTTCGCCGCAAAGACGCCCTCGAGGACCTGCCACCAGAAGCGCGCGAGCGCCTCGCGGAGATCGTCGAGCAATATCTCGCCGACGCGGACGACCCGACACGCCGAATCGTGACCGCGGTCGCCGGGCTCCTCGCCAAGGTCGCCTATGCAGATGGCCACTACTCGGTCCAAGAAGAAGCGACCATTCAAAAAGAGCTCAGCCGGGTACACGGCCTCAGCCAGGCCGGCGTCGACGCGATCTGCGGCTTGCTCGCCGACAACATCAGTCATGTCGTGCTCCTCGGAGACCACGATTGGACCCGCGACCTCCGCGAGCTCGCCGAGCGCGAGCTCCGGTTGGAGGTCCTCGAAGTCTTGGTCGAAATGGCCGTCGCCGACCACGTGCTCAAGCACGAGGAGCAAACCCAGCTACGCCGAATCGCCAAGGCGCTGAGTCTGACGCAAGACGACTACAACGCGATTCAGGCGAAGCACCGCGACAAGCTCTCGACGCTCCGCTAGCCCATCTGCTTGAGCATCTGCCCCATCATCTGGTGGAGCAGGTTCACCGCCTTGAGCGGGCGAATCATCACTTTGAAGTCGTCGATCTTCCCCTCGGCGTTCCAGTGGATCATGTCGACACCGTTGATGATGACGCCGTTGATCTCGGCGGTGAATTCGAGCACCGCGTCCGATTCGTTGATCACTTTGCGGACGTACGCGAAGTTGCTGCTGCCGAGCACCATGATGGCCGCGCTCAGGTAGAGTTTCGTCAGCGCTTTGCCCTCTTGCGGGGTGTGCACGACGGGCGAGTGGAACACCGCATCATCCGCCAACACCTCATCCAGCGCCGAGGCGTCGCGTGCTTCAATCATCCGATGCCAAGCATCGAGGGTCGCATGACTCATGCGTGTGACTCTCCCCTCTTTTCTTGGGTGACGCCAGTGGCGCGCATGAGGTCGTCGAGCGCAGGCCGGAGCCCATCGGTGATCGGATGGGGGTCGGGGATGGCCGCCGCGTCGGCGATGAGCGCAAACGAGAGCTCGCCGCAATAGCTCCAGCCAGTGATGTTGAGACCGATCCCCTCCACCGCCGGGCCGACGGAGTAGACCTTCCGAAGCTTCGCGCCCGCCACGTAGAGCGGGTGGTCCGGGCCACGCACGTTCGAAACGATGAGGTTGGCCGGAGGCGCCATGTAGTCCGACAACCTCGACTGCGAGAACGCGCCGAGGATCCAGCGATAGGCAGCCGCAGGAACCGCTTCAGACCAGTCGAGCATCGTTTCCAGGCCGAGCTGGCTCTGCACTTCTTTCGACTGCTCGGTGACCGCGTGGATCTTTTGCAGGCGCTCGGCCGGATCGGTCAGGTCGTTGCAGAGGCTCGTGAACAGATTGGCAACGCGGTTACCCTCGGGGCGCGGCGCCGCGTTCGGGTCGATGACCGCCATCGGGACACTCACGGTGAGCGGTTTCGACAGCGTTTCGCCTCGCGCCGCGAAGAATCGGTCCAGCGACCCGGCGACGGTCGCCAACACGACATCATTGAGCGTGACCCGGGCAGCGTTCTTGACCGCTTTGAGGTCTGCGAGTGGAAGCGAGGTCGACGCAAAGGAGCGCATCGGCGAAAGCGTCCGATTGAACACCGTGCGCGGTGTCGCGAACGGATACGGCACCGCAACGGCGCGGGTCTTGATGTTCTTGAGGACGTTGACACTGCCCTTGATGGTTCTCTTGACGAGCGGACCGATGGCGTCGAGCTGTTCTTTTTGATCCCGAACCGCGTCCCTGATCAGCTCGGGCCGCGTTGGCATGCGATCGGGGAACCAACTCGGCTGCGGCGGACGAACGTCGATGTCCTCCGCGGCGAGGTTCATGACCGTCCCCAGCATCGTCGCGGACGCCATGCCGTCCGCCAGGGCATGATGAATCTTGGTTGCCAAGACGACACCCCCGTCGGCGAGGCCCTCGAGCATCCAGGTTTCCCAGAGCGGCCTGTCGCGTGGAAGCTGCGTGCTCGCGATGCCGGCAATCGCCCGATCCATCTCCCTTTGGCCCCCCGGTGCGTCGATCTTGGTCCGAAACAGATGCCGGCCGATGTTGAAGTTGGGGTCGTTCACCCACATCGGGTGATGAATCCCAAACGGGACCTCGACGGGCCGTGCCCGGAGCCGCGGCACGAGATGCAGCTTGCTCTCCATCGCGACGCGCACGAGATCGAACAGGTCGTTGTCGGAGATCTTCATGGGCAGATCGACGATCGCGACCTTCAGCGTGTGCATGTGCACGCTGGGTGTCTCCATGTAGAGGAACGATGCGTCTTGACCGGTAAAGCGGTGCATG
>Ga0316191_10001689_pt1 | contig 15655 bp, 14 predicted proteins | sample Eddworburr2cm_MG_FD_204928 | JGI IMG/M metagenome (GOLD analysis project Ga0316191, IMG submission 204928) | Coastal sediment microbial communities from Maine, United States - Eddy worm burrow 2 cm | ecosystem: Environmental > Aquatic > Marine > Coastal > Sediment | place: USA: Maine...
TCCAATGTTGCGCACCCAGTTCTTCATCGTCATGGGTCTGGTTGACGCGGTACCGATGATTGCCGTGGGTATCGCACTCTACATTCTGTTTGCTGTGGCTGGCGGCTGAAACACGTCCCTGATCAAGACGCAGAGGTTCTGACATGAATATCAATGCCACCCTGATTGGCCAGGCAATTGCCTTTTTCCTGTTCGTCGTGTTCTGCATGAAATATGTGTGGCCACCGATCCTGCATGCACTCGAAGAGCGCAAGAAAAAGATAGCCGATGGTCTGGCAGCAGGCGAACATGGCCAGCGCGAGCAGGCACTGGCCGAGGAACGTGCCAAGGAGCTGTTGCGCCAGGCCAAGGAACAGGCAGGCGAGATTATCACCCGTGCCGACAAACGCGCTGCGGAGATCGTTGACGAGGCAAAGGATGATGCCAAGGTGGAAGGTCAGCGCCTGCTGACGGCTGCCCAGGCTGAAATTGAGCAGGAGGTCAACCGCGTCAAGGAAGGTCTGCGTGGAGAGGTCGTATCCATTGCGCTGGCCGGTGCCGGCAAGGTACTGGAGCGAGAAGTGGACGAAGCGACCCATGCCGAGCTGTTGAACAAGCTGGCGGCCGAGATCTAGGTAACGGACATGGCCGAAGCAATTACCGTGGCACGTCCCTATGCACAGGCAGCGTTCCTGTTTGCCCACGCGCAGCACACGTTGAAAGACTGGTCGGAGATGCTGTCCCTGCTGGCAGCAATCACTGCAGATGCCATGATGTCCGAGGTGATTGACAGTCCATTCCTTACGGAATCACAACTGGCTGATCTGATTATTGAAGTAGCTGGCGATCACATCAACGAGCAGGGCGCCAATTTTATCCGCGTACTGGCGGCCAACGGACGCCTCAGACTGCTGCCCGAAATCGCCGCGTTGTACGAGATCAAACGCAGAGATGCCGAGGGTACCGTGCAGGCAGAGATGGTGACAGCGTATCCTGCCAGCGAGTCACAACAGGCCGAGATAATCGCCAGCCTGCGCAAGCGCCTCGGACGCGAGATCGAGCTGAGCTGTTCGACCGATGCCGGGCTGCTGGGTGGCGCCATTATCCGTGCCGGTGACCTGGTCATCGACGGTTCGGTGCGCGGCAAACTGCAACGGCTGGGTACGGCGCTGAATCACTAACAGCGCACTGATGCCTCATTTTTTCAAGATAAGAGCTTATTCAAGGTAAACACTATGCAACTCAATCCGACTGAAATCAGCGAACTGATCAAGAGCCGCATCGAGAAATTCGAGGTCGTGTCAGAAGCACGCACCGAGGGTACGGTGGTCAGTCTGAGTGACGGTATCGCGCGTATCCACGGTCTTGCCGATGTGATGCAGGGTGAAATGCTGGAATTCGCTGGCAATGTATTCGGCATGGCGCTCAACCTGGAGCGGGATTCCGTTGGCGCCGTGATCCTCGGTGACTACAAGACGCTTTCCGAAGGTGAGAGCGTCAAGTGCACCGGCCGCATTCTCGAGGTGCCAGTGGGTGAGGCGCTGCTGGGCAGGGTGGTGGATTCCCTGGGTAACCCCATTGATGGCAAGGGCCCGATACAGGCCACCGAGACCTCGCCGATTGAAAAGATTGCGCCGGGTGTGATTGCACGCCAGTCGGTGGATGAGCCGGTACAAACCGGGCTGAAGTCCATCGACTCCATGGTGCCGATTGGACGTGGTCAGCGCGAGTTGATTATCGGCGACCGCCAGACCGGCAAGACCGCGGTGGCCATCGATACCATCATCAACCAGAAGGGTACCGGCGTGAAGTGTATTTACGTCGCTATCGGCCAGAAGAATTCATCGATTGCGACCCTGGTGCGCAAGCTGGAAGAGCATGGTGCCATGGCGCACACTATTGTCGTGGCCGCAGCGGCAGCCGAATCAGCGGCCATGCAGTACATTGCCCCGTACTCCGGTTGTTCCATGGGCGAGTACTTCCGCGATCGCGGCGAGGATGCCCTGATTATCTATGATGACCTGACCAAGCAGGCATGGGCGTACCGTCAGGTGTCGCTGTTGCTGCGACGTCCACCGGGACGTGAGGCTTATCCGGGCGACGTCTTCTACCTGCATTCGCGCCTGCTGGAGCGTGCCGCGCGAATCAATGCCGTTGAGGTGGAAAAACTCACCAATGGCGCGGTCAAGGGCAAGACCGGTTCCCTGACGGCTTTGCCGATCATCGAGACCCAGGCGGGTGACGTGTCGGCTTTCGTGCCCACCAACGTGATCTCCATTACAGACGGCCAGATCTTCCTGGAGTCCGACCTGTTCAATGCCGGTGTGCGCCCGGCCATCAACGCGGGCCTGTCGGTTTCACGCGTTGGTGGCGCGGCCCAGACCAAGATCATCAAGAAGCTCGGTGGCGGTGTGCGCCTGGCGCTGGCGCAGTTCCGTGAACTGGCGGCGTTTTCGCAGTTTGCCTCGGACCTTGATGAAGCCACACGCAAACAGCTGGAACGCGGGGAACGTGTTACCGAACTGATGAAGCAAAAGCAGTATTCGCCGCTGTCGGTTGCTGAAATGGCGGTGTCGCTGTTTGCCGCAGATCAGGGCTACATTGATGACGTTGACAATGAAAAGGTGCTCAGCTTCGAACAAGCCATGCTCGGTTACATGCATGCCAGCCAAACGGAGCTGATGGACAAGATCAATGCTTCCGGTGACTTCAACGACGAGATCGAGGCGGGCATGCGTGCTGCCATTGAGGACTTCAAGGCGAACGGTAGCTGGTAGTTCACAGCAAAGCACGCAAACAGATATGAGGATGACAGGATAGAAAATGGCAGGTTCGAAGGAAATCCGCACCCAGGTTGCGAGCATCAAGGGTACGCAGAAGATCACCAAGGCGATGCAGATGGTGGCTGCGAGCAAGATGCGCAAGGCACAGGAACGCATGCAGGCCACTCGCCCCTATGCGGACAAGATCCAGAACGTGGTCAATCACCTGTCCCAGGCGCACCCGGAATACCATCATCCCTACCTCGAACAGCGTGAGGTAAAACGCGTCGGCCTGATCATTATTTCCACTGACCGGGGCCTCTGCGGCGGTCTGAACATTAACCTGTTCAAAACAGTCATTACGGCTATGAAAGAATGGGATACTGCCGGTCAGGAGATCGACCTGACCCTGCTCGGCACCAAGAGCGGTTCCTTTTTCAGGCGCCTCGGCAGCAATATCGTCGCCACCGCCACTCACCTCGGTGATGCCCCGTCGATTGTCGAGTTGATCGGTACCGTCAAGGTTATGCTGGATGCCTATGAAGTGGGCAGCATTGATCGTCTCTACCTTGCGCATAACGAGTTTGTAAACACAATGACGCTGAATCCGGTGCTGAAACAGCTGATCCCGGTGACGGCTGAGCCGGACGAGGCATTGAAAGATCACTGGGACTATATTTACGAACCGGATTCCAGGCCGGTGATGGATGCATTGATGATTCGTTATATCGAGTCGCTGGTGTACCAGGGCGTGGTCGAAAATGTGGCCTGCGAACAGGCGGCACGCATGGTGGCCATGAAGTCGGCGACGGATAATGCAGATGACCTGATTGCCGAGCTGCAGTTGATTTACAACAAGGCCCGCCAGGCGGCGATTACCCAGGAAATCTCGGAAATCGTCAGCGGTGCCGCTGCGGTTTGACACAGGAAACACTATTTATTGCTGTAGGAGCGCTTCGCAAGCGCGCTTGTAATTAACGCAGCCGTGATATCGCGGATGCGATCCGCTCCTACGGGTAAAGAAGATTAAAGTTACGAGGAAAACATCATGAGTGCTGGCAACATTGTTGAAATCATCGGCGCGGTTGTTGACGTGGAATTTCCACGTGACAGCGTACCGAAGGTGTATGACGCCCTGAAAATCCCGAGTAAGAATCTGACGCTGGAAGTGCAGCAACAGCTGGGTGACGGCGTGGTGCGAACTATCGCCATGGGATCAACAGACGGCGTCATGCGCGGTCTTGAAGTGCTCAACACCGGCTCACCCATTATGGTGCCCGTCGGTGAAAAGACCCTCGGTCGCATCATGGACGTACTGGGCAACCCCGTGGACGATGCCGGCGACATCGGTGCCGAGACCACACTGCCGATACACCGCGCGGCACCGACGTTCGCAGATCAGGCGGCGACGCAGGATGTGCTGGTGACCGGCATCAAGGTCATCGACCTGATCATGCCAGTCGTCAAGGGCGGCAAGATCGGCCTCTTCGGTGGCGCCGGCGTCGGCAAGACCGTGACCCTGATGGAATTGATTCGCAATATTGCAGTGGAACACAGCGGCTTCTCCGTATTCGCCGGTGTGGGCGAGCGTACCCGCGAGGGTAACGACTTCTACCATGAAATGAAGGAAAGCGGCGTGCTCGACAAGGTGTCGCTGGTCTACGGGCAGATGAACGAGCCACCCGGCAACCGGCTGCGCGTGGCGCTTACCGGTCTGACCATGGCCGAGCATTTCCGCGACGAGGGCGCTGACGTGCTGATGTTCATCGACAACATCTACCGTTACACTCTGGCCGGTACCGAAGTGTCCGCACTGCTGGGCCGCATGCCGTCGGCCGTGGGCTACCAGCCGACGCTGGCTGAGGAAATGGGTGTGCTGCAGGAGCGCATTACCTCCACCAAGACCGGTTCTATTTCATCCTTCCAGGCGGTGTATGTGCCGGCGGACGATCTCACCGACCCGTCACCGGCCACTACCTTTGCCCACCTTGATGCCACGCTGGTGTTGTCCCGCCAGATTGCCGAGCAGGGCATCTACCCGTCTGTGGATCCGCTGGATTCCACCTCGCGTATCCTCGATCCCAATGTTGTCGGATCTGATCACTACGATACGGCCCGTGCCGTACAGGGTATGCTGCAGCATTACAAGGAGCTGAAGGACATTATTGCCATTCTCGGTATGGACGAACTCTCGGAAGAAGACAAGCTGGTGGTGACCCGGGCGCGCAAGATGCAGCGCTTCCTGTCGCAGCCGTTCTTCGTAGCCGAAACCTTCACCGGTACCGCCGGCAAGTTTGTGTCACTGAAGGACACCATTGCCGGCTTCAAGGGAATCATTAACGGTGAATACGATAACCTGCCAGAGCAGGCGTTCTACATGATCGGCAGCATTGATGAAGCCGTCGAGAAGGCCAAGAGCCTGTAAGGGATCGCATAATGGCCATGACACTGCATGTTGACATCGTCAGCGCCGAGGCAGAAATTTTTTCTGGCACGGCGACGATGGTATTTGCACCTGCCGAGATGGGCGAGGTCGGTATCGCGCCGCGCCATGCGCCGCTGGTGACCCGCCTGAAGCCGGGTGAAGTGCGGGTACAAACGCAGGAAGGCGATGAAATGTCATTCTTCGTCTCCGGCGGTATGCTGGAAGTGCAGCCACATGTCATCACGGTACTCGCCGACACCGCGATTCGTGCTGATGACCTCGATGAGGCGCAGGCAACCGAGGCCAAGGTGCGGGCTGAAAAAATGCTCTCCGACAAGAGTGCCGATCTTGATTATGCCAAGGCACAGGCCGAACTGGCGCAGTCTATTGCTCAATTGAACGCAATCAAGAAGCTGCGCTCAAGAAGCTGATGAGCGGGCAGTTCGTCGAGAAAAACAAGGTGGTGTCATTCACCTACTCGATTGTCGACAAGGATGGCGAGTTGCTGGAACAGTCCGATCTCCCGATCAGTTATGTCCACGGCGGCAAACATGACCTGTTTGAAAAGGTCGTCGAGGAACTCGACGGCAGTGTCATTGACGATACCGTCGAAGTGTCGTTGACCCCGGAAGAGGCTTTCGGGCCACATGACCCGGAACTGACCTATACGGATGATCTTGACAATGTCCCGCCTGAATTTCACCGTATTGGCGCGCAGGTGGAAATGATGAATGACAAGGGCGACTCCAGGACTTTCGCCGTAACCCATATCGAAGACGGCAAGCTGACCGTCGATGGCAACCACCCGATGGCCGGCAAGGCGATTACCTTCAGGATAAAGGTTGTGGATATCCGCGATGCCACCCCGGATGAACTGGAAAATGGCGTTGCCGCCATGCAGGCACCGGTACTTCACTGACTCCGTCAGATGTTGGTCGTGCTATGATCGCACGCATTCCAGATTGATAAATTAATGCTGCTAACTTCGTGTGTTGATTTGATATCTTATCCGGCATGAAACTAAGCATTATCATTCTGGCTGCTGGCCAGGGCACCCGCATGAACTCCGCGCGTCCAAAAGTGCTGCACCCGCTTGGGGGGCGGCCGCTGCTGGCGCATGTGCTGGATACCGCACGCTCGCTGCAGGGTACGGATATTCATGTCGTCATCGGCCATGGCGCCGGGCAGGTGCGGACCGTGCTGCCGGAGGCGGATATCCACTGGGTGCTGCAGGAACAGCAGCTCGGTACCGGTCATGCCGTTGCCCAGGCAATGCCGGCCGTGCCGGATGAAAACACGGTGCTGGTGATGTACGGCGATGTCCCGCTGATTAGCAAGCAGACACTGGAGCCGCTCTGCCAGATGGCAGCGCAGGGGATGGCGGCCTTGCTGTCGGCCGAGCTGGATGATCCCTCAGGTTATGGCCGCATCCTGCACCATGCCGACGGCAGCATCTCCGGCATCGTGGAAGAAAAGGATGCCACCCCGAAACAGCGTGCCATTCAGGAAATCAATACCGGATTTCTGGCAGCGCCGGCCGCACGCCTGCGTGGCTGGCTGGCAGCGCTGGATAACAACAATGCACAGGGCGAGTTTTACCTGACCGATGTCATCGCGCGCGCCGTTACCGAGGGCACCAGTGTTCGCGGTATCACGACGGACAATATCGATGAAGTCATGGGTATCAACGACCGCAAGCAACTGGCGCTGCAGGAGCGCTGTTTCCAGCAACGTCAGGCCAATGCCTGTCTGCTGGCTGGCGTTACCCTGATCGATCCGGCGCGCTTCGATCTGCGCGGTCGCCTCGATGCCGGCCAGGATGTGGTGATTGATATCAATGCAGTACTGGAAGGGCAGGTTACCCTGGGAAACCGTGTCAGCATCGGTCCCAATGTTTCCCTGCGTAATGCCAGTGTTGGCGACGATGTCACCATCCTGGCAAACTGCGTCATCGAGGACGCGGTCATCGGTGCCGGCAGCCGCATCGGTCCGTTTGCACGGCTGCGCCCGGAGACCTCACTGGCAGCCGCCACGCACATCGGCAACTTTGTCGAGATCAAGAAATCCGAGATCGGTGAGGGTTCCAAGATCAACCATCTCAGCTATGTTGGCGATACCAGCATCGGGCGCGGTGTGAACATCGGCGCCGGCACCATTACCTGCAATTACGACGGTGCCAACAAACACCGCACCGTCATTGGTGATGATGTGTTCATTGGCTCGGATACCCAGCTGGTCGCACCGGTCGAGATCATGGACGGTGCCACCATCGGTGCCGGTTCAACCATCACACAGGATGCACCGGCACACGAGCTGACCCTGAGTCGTGCGCCACAGAAAACCCGTACCGGCTGGAAACGCCCGGTGAAAAAACCAAAAGGATAGCGTCATGTGTGGAATCGTGGGGGTTGCGGCACAGCGAAATGTAATACCGCTGCTGATTAATGGTCTGAAACGGCTCGAGTACCGCGGTTATGATTCGGCGGGTGTCGCTGTGCAAACCGGGCAATCACTGCTGGAGCGAGTGCGCAAGGTCGGCAAGGTTGCCGAGCTGGCACGGGCGCTGCAACAGAATCCGGTCACTGGCCAGACCGGCATAGCGCATACCCGCTGGGCAACCCACGGTGAACCCAGTGAACAGAATGCCCACCCGCACGTGTGCCATGAGCGGGTGGCGGTGGTGCATAACGGCATTATCGAGAATCATGATGCTCTGCGTACCCTGCAGCAACAGGCAGGCTATCGCTTTACCTCGCAGACCGATACTGAAGTTATCGTGCACCAGATTGATCATTATCTCGATCAGGGGCAGGATTTGCTGGCGGCCGTCAGTTCAACGGTGGCCGACCTTGAGGGCGCCTTTGCGCTGGGTGTTATCAACAAGGAGGAACCGGGCCGCCTGATTGCCGCACGTCGCGGCAGCCCACTGGTGATCGGGATCGCGGACGGCGAAATGCTGATTGCTTCCGATATTGCGGCGCTGGTATCCGAGACGCAGCAATTTGTTTTCCTTGAAGACGGTGATGTTGCTGATATCAGTTTTCAGGGTATGACCATCTACGACAGCAGCGGTGCCGTGGTGGAGCGCCCGGTACGGACCTCCAGGGTGACGGCCGATGCCACCGACAAGGGTAGCTTCGACCATTACATGCTCAAGGAAATCTATGAGCAGCCACGCGCCATTGCCGATACCCTGGAAGGCAGGATCGGCGCCAACCGGGTGATGGAGGAGGCTTTCGGTGCTGATGCAAGCCGCATCTTCGATCAGGTTGCCGGCGTACACATCATCGCCTGTGGCACCAGTTACCATGCCGGTATGATCGGGCGTTACTGGCTGGAATCCATCGCCGGTATCCCCTGCAGCGTCGAGGTTGCCAGCGAATTTCGCTATCGTCACCCGGTAGTGCGTAACAATTCCCTGATCGTTACCCTGTCGCAGTCCGGTGAAACCGCGGATACCCTCGCCGGCCTGCGCGAGGCCAAGCGGCTTGGCTATGGTCATTCGCTGTCCATCTGCAATGTCCCGGAAAGTTCACTGGTGCGGGAATCCGACCTGGTACTGATGACCCACGCCGGTCCGGAAATCGGTGTCGCCTCCACCAAGGCGTTTACCACGCAGCTGGTGGTGATGCTGTTATTGACGATCGTTCTCGGGCGGCGTTATCGCATCACAGACGAAATCGAGGCACAGCTGGTGAATGAATTGCGCAGTTTGCCGGGCAAGGTGGAGCATGTACTGACGCTGAATGAACAGATCCGGACGCTCGCCAGGGACCATTTCGGCAACAAGCAGCATGCACTGTTTCTCGGGCGCGGTGCGCAGTTCCCGGTGGCCATGGAAGGGGCGCTGAAGCTCAAGGAAATCTCCTATATCCACGCCGAGGCGTACCCGGCGGGTGAGTTGAAACACGGCCCGCTGGCACTGGTGGATGACAAGATGCCGGTGGTGGTGGTTGCACCCAACAACGAGCTACTGGAAAAACTCAAGTCCAACCTGCAGGAAGTGCGTGCCCGCGACGGTGAACTGATAGTATTTGCCGACGCCAATGTCGGCATGATCAGTTCCCCGGGTATTACTGCACTGCCGGTGGCACCAACCGAGGACAGCATTGCACCGATTATCTTTACCGTACCGCTGCAGCTGCTGGCCTATCACGTGGCAGTGCTCAAGGGTACGGATATTGATCAGCCGCGTAATCTCGCCAAGTCAGTCACCGTCGAATAAGCAAGAAGATCAGTAGCTTGCGGTAGGAGCGCCGTCCCCGGCGCGATTCATCTTATGGAGACAAGCATTACCGATTCGCGCCGGGGACGGCGCTCCTACCGCAGGATTCCAGCGCACGACAAAAGCCCTACCCATACTAAGCATTTGATATTTAAAGTATAGTTTGCGCCCGTGCAGGCAACGTGATAGAATTTCGTGTTTTAGTGTAAAGGTACCCGCTTGTTCTGGGCGGGTAACAAAGGAGTAGAGATTTGGACACGGATTCAATGTTTTACTGCATTCCCCAGCAGGCCTACCTGAGTGTCACCACTTGCAAGAACCTGCGCGAGCGGCCCGTCGGCAAGGCACCGGCAGGTGCCCCACCGAAGCTGATTGCCTGCGAAAAGTGCCAGATGCACCCGCTGGTCGACATGGCACAAATCCCGGTGGTCTCGCTGGAAGCCTACCTGGGTGGCTCCAAGCCAAGAACCGTCAACCTGAATTCCCCGAAAAACAGGAAATTACTGGCACAGGTCGCCTGATTGCCGCTTCAGAGCGTGTGATCGTTCCAATTATCGCTGCGCCGCCGGTTCTTGCGGGACCGGCGGTCAGGCTTTTCCTTCTCAAAACGTATCTCAACGCGGCGTTCTGCATGATTGCGCCGCTGCTGCGTACGCCGGTTTTTCAGGCCCTTGAACTGACAGGTACACATGGCGGAAGTGCAGCCCTCCAGTGGCAGCTGTGGCGCTTCATCAAAGGTATATTGTCTGCCCAGTATTGCCTGGGCCGCCTCGCAGCCCGGCTGACCCATTTCAAGCCCCCAGAACACTTCGTTATTTTTTAATTTTTCCAGGCCACCGAGTTGTGCCCTGGCCTCGTCGGTATCCGCAGCGTCGTATTTTTGTATGTGTGCCACGCGGCGACGTGTGGGTGGCTGTTTGCCACGGGCCATCCATAGCAGTCCGGCAATGATGACGACGATAACCAGCAGAATCAGTATTGTTGCCATGGATGCCCCATCATCAATCAGTTCTGTCCATCAGTGGGTGTGCAATGGACAGTCTAGGAAAGCAATCGAAGTGAATAAATCCCGATAGCCACGCGCACAATAAGTATCAGAATCATTCCCGTATCGCAAGGAATACTCCAAGTGTAGGACACAAGACCACAGAAAACCGGCATACGGTCACAAGGGCGATTTGCTAGAATCACCAGCCATGGATGTGTCACGAATTATTGAATCTCTGAACGATGCCCAGCGTGAAGCGGTGTGCGCGCCGGCGGATCCCTTGCTGGTGCTGGCCGGTGCCGGTAGTGGCAAGACACGGGTGCTGGTACACCGCATTGCCTGGCTGATTGATGTCGAGGGTCTGTCACCGTATGCAGTACTCGCTGTGACCTTTACCAACAAGGCCGCCGGTGAAATGCGTGCCCGCATCGAATCGATGATCAACGCGCCGGCATCCGGCATGTGGGTCGGTACCTTTCACGGGCTTGCGCACCGCCTGTTGCGCAGTCACTGGCAGGAAGCCGGCCTGCCGCAGGGCTTCCAGATACTGGATTCACAGGATCAACTGCGGTTGGTGAAACGTGCCATGCAGTCCATGGAACTGGATGAGGCGAAGTGGCCACCAAAACAGCTGCAGTGGTTTATCAATAGCTGCAAGGACGAAGGCCGCCGGCCACAACATATCGAACACCGTAATGATCCCTATTTGAAACGACAGCTGGAGATCTATGCCGCCTACGAGGCGCTTTGCCAGCGTGCCGGGCTGGTCGATTTTGCCGAGTTGCTATTGCGCTCCCACGAACTGTGGCTGAAGTACCCGGCGCTGCTGGACCACTACCGGCAGCGCTTTCATCACATCCTGGTGGACGAGTTTCAGGACACCAATGCCGTCCAGTATGCCTGGTTGCGCATGCTGGCCGGTGAGGCCGCCAATATCACGGTCGTCGGCGATGATGACCAGTCCATCTACGGCTGGCGCGGGGCGCGGGTCGAAAACATCCTCAGCTACCAGAACGACTTCAAGAATACGCGCGTCGTCAGGCTGGAACAGAATTACCGTTCCACCGCAAATATCCTCAATGCCGCCAATGCTGTGATCGAGAACAATGCAGATCGCATGGGCAAGCAATTGTGGACAGACGGTCATGATGGCGAGCCGATTCAGCTGTATACCGCCTACAACGAACAGGATGAAGCACGTTTTGTTGTCGGCCGTATCGAGGACTGCATTGACAAGGGCGGTGTCCGCAGCGATATCGCGATCCTGTATCGATCCAATGCGCAATCACGTGTATTTGAAGAACGTCTCATGCAATGCGGTATGCCCTACCGAGTGTATGGCGGGCTGCGCTTTTTCGAACGCGCGGAAATCAAGGATGCACTCGCCTACCTGCGGCTGACACGCAATCGTGATGATGATGCGTCCTTTGAACGGGTGGTCAATCAGCCGCCCCGTGGTATTGGCGGACGTACCATGGATGCCATCCGGCAGCGGGCCAGGGATGACAACAGCTCCCTGTGGCAGGCCGCCATTATCGTGGTCAACGAGAAACTGCTCGCGGCGCGTGCCTGCAATGCCGTACTGGTATTCCTGCAGCTCATCGATGAACTGTCGGCAGGGCTGGACAAGCTGCCACTGGGTGAGCAGGTCGAACATGTCATGCACCCCAGCGGCCTGCTCGATCACTTTCTACGTGAAAAAGGCGAGAAGGGTCAGACGCGTGTGGAAAACCTGCAGGAACTGGTGAATGCTGCCCAGGAGTATGAGACGGATCCGGATGGCGATATGGATGCCTTGTCCGAGTTTCTTGCGCATGCGTCGCTGGAAGCCGGCGAGGGGCAGGCGGATGCCTGGGAAGACTGCGTGCAGTTAATGACGCTGCATTCCGCCAAGGGGCTGGAGTTTCCACTGGTGTTCTTATGTGGTTTGGAGGAGGGCCTGTTTCCACACCAGCGTTCCGTCGCCGAGCCGGGGAAGCTGGAGGAAGAGCGCCGGCTTTGCTATGTCGGTATCACCCGCGCACGACAGCAGCTGGTGTTGAGCTGTGCTGAACGGCGCCGCCTGTTCGGTTCGGAGACCTACTGCATGCCGTCCCGTTTTATTGATGAAATTCCCAAGACGCTGATTGAGGAAATCCGGACACGTCCCGGAATCAGCATGCCGCGCGAGTCGCGGCAGACCGCAGCAACGGGCGTACACGCAAAGGCCGCTGGCGGCTTGCGCCTTGGCCAGCATGTACGCCATCAGAAGTTTGGTGACGGCGTGGTCACTAACTGTGAAGGGCAGGGCAGCCATGCCCGCGTGCAGGTCAATTTCTCAACCGCCGGCAGCAAGTGGCTGGTACTGGCCTATGCGAATCTGGAAAACGTCGGCGTCTGATCGCGCATGCGATGCGCTCCTGCAGGTGCATAGACCAGCGTAGGAGCGCATCGCGTGCGCGATTGTGGCTGCTAACAATTACTGCAAAACCATCAGGAGCAACTGACCTGACACAGCCGGTATCTAGTGCACAATTGGCGGGATATGCTATGCATAAAAAGGAGGGAGCTTGCCAGTTACTGTGAACCATTTGCTGCCCAGGGGCATGGTCCTGAATATTGTGATGGTATTTGCCATTCTGTTATATGGGGTGGCTGTGGCTGCGGAAAGTCGCCAACCGGATACTGCTACGGTTTCACAGAACTGGCATAAGCTGGAGCTGCGCGATTCCGGTGTGACCGGGTCGGTGACAACACGGGTCGAACTGAAAACGCTCCCGGCAGCAGCGCGGCAATCCACCCTGCTTGACGCGCCGCAGTTGATGTCACCGCGGCAGGCGGGCAAGCGGATAGGGGTGCTGGAGGTTGCCAACTCGATTCGCCTGTTACTGGGTGTCGACATTGAGAAGCGGTCGCGCCTCTGGTTCAACGAGGATGACGGCTTGCCGCTGCAGCTGATCCGGCTGCGGCAGGGGAACAAACCGTCACAGAAGCTGTACCGCTTCGGCAGCAGCCAGGTCTACCGGCAGCGCAGGCAGCCGGCTGACCGGGCGGAGACGCAGCAGCCTGCCGGGGACTGGAGTGAGATCAGTGAATCCTATTATTCCTTACCGGGTCCGGGCGAAGAGTGCCCGGTAATCCTGGAGTCATCACAACTGCTTTACCGGTTATCCAGCCCCGACCATGTATTCAGCGAAACTGGGGGAGCGTTTTGCGTATTCGACCGGCAACATGTTTACCGGGTGGGATTCCGCAACCTGGGGAGGGCGCCGCTTGATGTCGATTACCTGCAGGTCGAGGCCAGTCAGGAGACCAGGGTGAAGCGAACGCTGCAGGCTATACAGGTCACACTGAGCGGTCGTCCGCTCGACGGCGCGCCAGCAGATGTGCCGCCGTTTTCGTTTCTTGGACTGCAGGGCGATATTCAATTGCTGTTTTCCGATCCCGGGCGAATTCCGCTGCGGGTCCGTGGTCAGGTACCCGGCTTCGGTATGATTGACCTCGAGCTTGGGGAACTGACCCGGTTGCGCCTGGCTTCGCCATGAAGCGACCGGGTAACAGTATGTACGGAGGCAAAATTCTGGTTGTGATGCCGCGGCAGAAGTTCGTCGGCTTTGTTGGAGAAATCCCAGCAAGGTTCAAGGGCGTCTTTGAATTCGTCAAGAAGAAACAATACCTGCAGGCAGCAGGGCTCGTCGCTCAGGCGGGCCTGGTGATCACCCATTCCCATCTCAGTCCACGAGCGAATTACTTCATTCTGCAGGCCAAAGCGCGGGGTATTGCCACCTTGTTTCTGGTCGATGGCCCTCTGGAGTGGTCCAACAGTTACCTGAATCCGAGCCTGCGAAAAACCAATCCATTTTTTCGCGGTTACTTGATGGAACCGCTGATTCATGATGCCATACTGGCTGTTTCTGCTGCACAGGCCAGCTATCTGGCATTCAGGAATCCTGATAGAGACCTCACCTTCATGACTTACAAAAACAAGCGTCTATCGAGTGCCAGGTCAGCTGCGTCGTCCACCAGGCACTGGCAATTTCTCATCACAACGGCGAAGACTCCGTATTTCGATGACAAGGAGAAAGATAACCTGATTCATCTGCTCAGGCGCTTGACGGCGGCACTCGAGCAAGGTGGTTACTCTTACGTTTTCCGCATCTTTGACAAGGCGTTGCGAGAAGCGTTATTACCAAAGGAAAACCTGCTGGAGGGCAGCTTCGAGGATGTACTGCAACAGGTCGAATGCGTGATTGCTACGCCCAGTAGCGTACTGCTGCAGAGCATGGCCAGTGACAAACCTGTCGGGACCTTGATCTACCGTGATACGCCGCTTTTCTATCAGAGCGGCTGGCTGGTGGGGGATCTATACAGCATGGAGGCAACGCTGGCCTCCATGATATCGAGAGAGGACACGCGCATGGATTTTCAGAGCTACTGCCTTGAACAAAATGTCTCGCAAGAAGATTTCTTCACGGTGCTGGATGATGTTGGCAAACAGCAGCCGGGTATGGGGCATGCAACGGAGAATCTTCAGACGTTACGCTTCGAGAATACTATTCTGCGTTCATTGCTGGAATCCCCGCTGAATGTTAACCCGGGCTATATCTTGTACAAGATCAAGCGCTGGTTTTTTCGCAGTCGCTAGCGCTGTTATGCTCCCGGTGAAGTCACAAACAGCAACCAAAAATGCGGAATCCCGGACCGGCGTGAACGATGGTCAGCGGCACATCGCGATCTACATCTATGGACCATCGGGTGGTGGCGCGACACGCCGCACCCTGACTCTCGCGGGAGGTTTCGCAAGGCGCGGTCACCGTGTCGATCTCGTGGTCGTCTGTGCCGAAGGGCCACTCGCCGGCGATCTGCCGGACGGCGTGCGACTGGTGGTGCTTGATTCCGCGCTGATTCGTCTGGCGGGACCGAAGCGCCGACGCCGTATCAAGGCCAGCGGCCTTGCGCTGGCGCGCTACTTGTGGCGCGAGCGCCCGGATGTACTGTTGTCGGCCGCCAACCACGTGCATTTGACCGCTGTGATTGCAGCGCGGCTATCACGTGCGCCGGTGCGGGTGGTGCTGCGCGTCAGCAACCATCTCACCGGCTCACACCTCGGCGACAGCAAACGGTTGCGTCCGCATCGCCTCAAGTTCGCGCGACGTGTTTACGGCATGGCCGATGCGGCAATCGCGGTCTCGCAGGGTATCGCGGACGATATCGTCGAGTACACCGCACTGTCACGCGAGCAGGTGTGTGCGGTCACCAACCCGACCTATACTCCCGAAATCGAAAGCGCGGCCGCG
>Ga0316191_10001690_pt1 | contig 15654 bp, 15 predicted proteins | sample Eddworburr2cm_MG_FD_204928 | JGI IMG/M metagenome (GOLD analysis project Ga0316191, IMG submission 204928) | Coastal sediment microbial communities from Maine, United States - Eddy worm burrow 2 cm | ecosystem: Environmental > Aquatic > Marine > Coastal > Sediment | place: USA: Maine...
AGATCACCCACTCATCGATGCGGTCGTGCATCAGTAGCACTTCGACACCCTTCTTCTTGAACAGCTCCAGATGCGGACTGCCCTTGGCGGCTGCCAGTGAGTCGGCGGTGATGAAGTAGATGGTGTCCTGACCCTCTTTCATGCGAGCCACGTAATCGGCAAGGGTGACGCTCTGCTCATCGGACTCGGTAGAGGCGAAGCGCAGGAGCGATGCGATCTTATCCTTGTTGGCCATATCTTCGATAACGCCCTCTTTGAGTGCATTGCCGAATTCACCCCAGAAGGTGGTGTAGTCCTCAGGTTTATCCTTGGCCATCTCTTCGAGCATGCCGAGAATACGTTTAGTGGCACCCTTCTTCATCGCCTCCATGGCCGGGCTCTTCTGCAGGATTTCACGACTGACGTTGAGTGGTAGATCGTTGGTATCCATCACACCACGGACAAAGCGCAGGTAACGTGGCAGCAGCTCCTCGTTGGCCTCCATGATGAAGACACGACGGACATAGAGCTTCACACCATGCTTGGCCTCGGCCTGCCATAGATCGAACGGTGCATGTTTGGGCAGGTAGAGCAGTAGGGAGTATTCGTATTTACCCTCCAGCTTCTGGTGGATGTGAGCCAGTGGGTCTTCGAAGTCGTGGCCGACATGCTTGTAGAAGTTGTTGTACTCCTCATCGGTCAGTTCGGATTTCGGACGGGTCCACAGGGCAGAGGCCTGATTGATGGTCTCGACCTCAGGTGTAGAGACTTCACCCTCCTCTGTTGCAGGTGCTTCACCCATCATCTTGATCGGGAAGGGGATATGATCGGCATACTTATGGATGATGCTCTGCAGGCGGAATGATTCGAGGAATTCGGCGGCGTCTTCCTTAAGATGCAGCACGATCTCGGTGCCGCGCTCTGCCTTTTCAACGGTCTCCAGTGAATATTCGCCATCACCGGCTGATTCCCACAGTACACCATGCTCCCTGGTCAGGCCTGCACGACGGGTGGTCAGGGTTACTTTGTCGGCGACAAGGAAGGATGAGTAGAAGCCGACACCGAACTGGCCGATCAGGTGGGCATCCTTCTCCTGGTCTCCTGAAAGAGAGCTGAAAAACTCTTTGGTACCGGAGCGGGCGATGGTGCCGATGTTTTCGATCACCTCATCGCGGTTCATGCCGATGCCGTTATCACGGATGGTGATGGTGCGGGCATCCTTGTCGATGCCAATGAATACGTTCAGATCGGAGTCGCCTTCAAACAGTGCATCGTCGGTGGTCGCTTCAAAGCGTAACTTGTCTGCGGCATCGGATGCGTTGGAGATCAGTTCGCGCAGGAAGATCTCCTTGTTGGAGTAGAGCGAGTGGATCATCAGATCCAGCAACTGCTTTACTTCGGTTTGAAAACTTAGCGTCTCTTTGGTTTCGGTCGTCATGGGTTCCTCTCTCAAAATAGTTAAAATGAAGTATAAAAGGTGTTTCAACCTATATGGGGTTGTGAGTCTTTACTTTCAACCCCTATGAAGCTTTTCTGTTCGTTTCGCGCATGATCACAATTTGGCAGGAGAGCCAAATTGGACGGTCTTTCCGCCCGAAGGGTGAAGGGCACGGATGCCCTGAATCAAAGAAATGCACACACAGGCTTAGCAGAGGGGAAGAGGTTCAGCTAAATACCTTTTGGATAGAAGAAGTCGAGGGTCGTACATTCTTTCGGTTTCAGAAACTGCCACTCACTTTCGGTTTCAAGCATAACGACGCCACAAGTGGGAACGTTATCGATCTGTCTGTCACCCAGTGCATTGGCCAGCGAGGTGATGCCGGGATTGTGGGTCACGATGGCGAGGTGTTGGATCGATTCATCAACGCCGTGAATGATATCAAGCATAGCGCCAGCCGAGGCCAGGTAGAGGTCTCGATTCTCTTCAATGCGCTCTTCCGGATAACCGACGACTGTGCAGATAGCGCGGGCCGTGGTGATAGCGCGCTTGGCTGTGCTGGCGATGACGAGATTGAAGTTGATACGCCGTTCGTTCAGTGCCTCACCCATGCGCGGTGCATCGCCCATACCCCGCTCATTCAGTGGGCGATCAAAGTCGGAGAGTTCGGGATGACCCCAGTCGGATTTGGCATGACGGATCAGCGTAAGCGTTCGTTTCATCCCGTTAGCGTAGCAAGAGTTTCACGAACCTGCGACCACTGTTTCACCTTCTCCTCTCGGCTCAAGCTTGCATGGGCAGGGCTAGTGGAAGGCAGTGTGTATTGAGACAGTGACTGAAACTTCTCAGGCAGGGTTGGTGCGACCAGCCGTTGATAGAGCTGAGACGATTTTTGACCGTTGAAGAACAGAGCTCCAATTTGCGGGGAAGATTCAAAAAGGTCGTTGAAGTCATTGACGATCACCGATCCGCTCTTGATGTTGCTATCCAGACTGCCGACACGTTCGCATTGATGGGCGACATCCCATAGCGCCACCCTGTTTTGTTGGAGCCGCTGAATCCGTTCAGGGTAGGGAAGGTCCCGTCCGAATCCAAAGATTTCACCCATAATGTTCCAGAACAGATTGCGCGGATGAGCATAGTATTGGCGGGCCTTCAAGGATGCTATGCCAGGCATTGAACCAAGAATGAGAACCAATGCGTCATCTTCCGCCACCTTTTCAAAGCTTGTCTCTTTGCGCATACCGTGATGCTAACGAATGGATCACGACACCGCATGTTTATGCGATACCCATAACGATTCCATGGGGATACTGTTTGGTTCGATTGAAATTTTCCGGGGGGAATGGGAATGAATAAACGGTCAGTTACCACTCATAAGATATCGAGCCGTGAATCGCTATTCTGGAAGATGCTGCTGTTGATGATGATTGCAATGTTATCATTATTACTCACCACTGTTCAGGGATGGATGTTTCCGCTCGATTGAGCCCCGATTACGCCGCCATTTTTTTGCAAACATTGATTCACTGGAGTTTCCAGTAAATAGGTTATCAAGTTGTCAGTTTGTTTAAAGAAACCTGCTAGCTGCCAACCTCTTTATATCGAAAACAGCTGACGAGATGATCATTGACCATGCCGACGGCCTGCATATGGGCGTAGATGATGGTTGACCCAACAAATTTGAAACCCCGGCGCTTCAGGTCTTTGCTCAATGCATCCGATTCAGGGCTTGTCGCAGGAACCTCCGACATCTCCTTAAAGTGATGGGTGATCGGCTTACAGTTCACAAATCCCCAGATATAATTGTCAAAGCTGCCAAACTCTTCCTGCACTTCGAGGAAGTGTTGAGCATTGGTAATCGATGAACGTATTTTGAGTTGGTTACGGACAATGCCCGGGTTGTTCATCAAAGCTTCGACTTTGGCTTCATCATAAGCGGCCACTTTTACCGGATCGAAATCACTGTAGGCGGCACGGTAACCTTCGCGCTTGTTGAGGATCGTGCTCCAGCTTAAGCCTGCCTGTGCACCTTCAAGAATCAGGAATTCAAACTGTTTACGGTCATTATGAACCGGCACTCCCCATTCGCTGTCGTGGTAGGCGCGATACATATCGCTGCCCTCGCTCCACGGGCAGCGGTTTTCGCCATGAGGATCGTCGTTCTGATCAGACAGCGGCAAGGTGTCCGTGGCTGGTATGAGTGATGGCGTTTTCGCTATCGACATAGACCAGCATTGGATTGAAGTGTTCGGCCTCTTTGGCCTCAAGCTCGGCATAGGTACAGATGATCAACAGGTCGCCGGGGCTGGCTTTGTGCGCTGCCGCACCGTTTACACCGATGGTGCCGGAGCCTCTGGGTGCTGTGATAGCGTAAGTGGTGAAACGTTCTCCATTAGCAACGTTGTAGATGTGAATCTGTTCGAACGGATGAATATTGGCTGCATCGAGCAGATTCTGATCAATGGCGCATGAGCCTTCATAATCCAGTTCGGCATGGGTAACTGTGGTACGGTGCAGTTTCGATTTCAGCATGGTCAGCTTCATGACAGGGTCTCCATAGTAGGCTCGATGATACGACCAGACTCACGATCAGTCGCATGTTCGAGTGCAATATTATCAATCAGGCGGGCATTGCCAATTTTCGCAGCAATAAAGATGCGGCAGGGGGCTTCAATCGTTTCCACCGCTTGCAATGTGGCAGCATTGCGAATCTCCAGATACTCCGGTTCGATGCCAGCGTCGGCCAGTCTGGCTCTTCCCCACTTTATCAGTTCTGCTGAAAGAGTTTCACCCTGTTCAAGCAGGCCGGCCATTTCTTTCAATGTTTTATAGAGCCGAGGTGCCCTGTTTCGATCCTCTTCACTCAGATAACGGTTACGGCTGCTCATCGCCACGCCATCGGCTTCTCTCAAGGTTGGTGCGCCAACAACTTCTACTCCCATCTGCAGATCATTGACCATACGGGTGATGATGGCCAACTGCTGCCAGTCTTTCTCACCGAAGATGGCGATGTCGGGCTGTACGATATTGAAGAGCATGTTGACTACGGTGACCACGCCATCGAAGTGGCCGGGGCGTGAAGCTCCGCAGAGGAAGTTGTCCAGTTCAGTGACTTTCAACGAAACCTTGATGCCGTCAGCAGGGTAGAGGTTGTGAGGATGGAAGATGATGTCGACACCCTCTTTTTCACACAGTATCGCATCCGCTTCAAAGGTGCGCGGGTAGGCATCTAAATCCTCATTGGGGCCAAACTGCATCGGGTTGACATAGATGCTGACGACCACGATATCGGCCAGCCGTTTGGCTTTACGAATCAGGCTCAGATGACCTTCATGCAGGCAACCCATGGTGGGTACGAAGGCGATGCGGTCACGGCCACGCACAGGGGCAAGGGTGCGTCGCAGTTCTTCGGTGGTCTCAATAATATTCATTTCGGGAATGTTCCGTTTCTAACGTCAGACGACCATGCATCGATGGCTGTGGTGATCTGCTCACGCAAGTTGATATAAGCAGGGGCGAAGGGAGGATTCTTCTCCGATAGTCCCAGCAAATCATGCCAGACCAGAACCTGACTATCACAACCGGCACCGGCACCAATGCCGACGGTCGGGATGGTGATGTTTTCAGTAATGGTTTTAGCCAGTTCCGAAGGAATGCACTCAAGTACCAGCGCTACGGCACCTGCTTCAGTCACAGCCTTGGCATCAGCGAGGATGGCATCGTACTCGGCAGGGTTGCCGCCACGGGAGCGATAGCTGCCGAACTTCTTCACCGATTGCGGCGTCAGACCGATATGAGCAACCACGGCAATGCCGCGCTCGGAGAGAAAACGAATGGTCTCCGCCATCGGGATGCCTCCCTCCAGTTTTACCGCATCGCAGCCGGTCTCCTGTAGTACGGCCACAGATGACTCAAACGCATGTTCGGGGGATTGCTGGTATGTGCCGAAAGGGAGGTCGCAGACGACCCACGCTTTGCTGCGGCCACGTACAACAGCAGCCGTGTGATGAATCATGTGATCAAGGGTAACGGGGATGGTGGAGTCAAAGCCGAGTGCCACCATGCCGAGGGAGTCGCCAACCAGCAGCACATCAACACCGGCAGCTTCGGCCAGTTGTGCCGAGGTGGTGTCGTAGGCGGTCAGCCATACAGATTTTTCATTTGCAGCCTTCGCCTTTGCAAGCGTGGCTGCAGTGATTCTTTTGGTCATCTCTTCCTTTCCGCTTCAGTCCGCTATCCGCGGTACCGTCTTTCAGGAATGGTGAACCCTAGTGATGCACTGGGTTTTACTCAAGATAATGAAAGTTGGACGGTTTCTTTCATCATATCCAAGCATCCGACACTCATAAGGAATCGGTACTTTGTAGCCAGTATAAAGGGATGTGCTACAGTAAGGATATTAGTGTTTGTATTGAGGGGGGGTAGTTGAAAAAAGTAGACGAAGAAACTATCCGGGCAATAGTTGAGGCCTCTCCTGACACCATCATGCTTCTTGATAAGCATGGCTTTGTCGATTGCAATCCGGCCACCCTTAATATGTTCGCCTGCTCTACAGTTGATGAGTTTATCGGCCGACATCCCAGTGAGTATTCACCACCGACTCAGCCAGATGGTTGGAGCTCTCTGGATGCAGCCAATGAAAAAATTTCGACAGCCTATAGAACAGGTGCACATCTTTTTGAATGGATGCACATGAGATCCAATGGAGAGGTTTTTCCTGCTGAAGTTCAACTCACCCTTCTGACATTAAAAGAGGGGGATCTTCTTCAAGCTACGGTGCGCGATATCACCGAACGCAGACAGGCAGAGGCTGAGCTTCAATTAAAAAAACTGGTTTTTGAACGCTCCATTACAGCAAACAGTATTGCAGACAGCACTGGCTTAATCAGATATGCCAATGAGGCCTTTGTGACTATGTGGGGCTACAGGAACAGGGATGATGTGATCGGAAAGCCAATCAGTGCTTTTCTCAACTCTGATGATGAGGCTCAAAAGGTCATTCATGCATTGAATGAAACAGGTGAGTGGAAAGGGGAGTATACTGCTCTAAGGCAGGATGAGAGCACATTTATGGCGCTTGGACTGGCTACGACTATCAAAGACACTTCTGGGGAAGTGATTGGATACCAATCTTCGGTTTTGGATGTTACCGAACGGACCCAGTTTCAGGACTCCCTCTTGAAAAGTCAGGAAAGTATCAAGAACAGTCTTATTGGTACTATTACAGCTATTGGTAAAGTCGTTGAGGCCAGAGATCCATATACAGCAGGTCATCAGCAGCGTGTCTCAAGGCTTTCCAGAACCATTGCCCAGAAGATGGGGCTTGATAGTCATTGTATTGAAGGAATTCGAATGGGCGCCACTATTCATGATATCGGGAAAATTAATCTGCCATCAGAACTGCTGACCAGACCAGCTCAATTGAATGCCCTGGAATTTGAGTTGATGAAGTCTCATGCGGAAGTTGGCTTTGACATCCTGAAAGATATCGAATTGCCCTGGCCGGTTGCTGATATCGCGCATCAGCATCATGAACGTATGGATGGTTCAGGCTATCCGCAAGGGCTGAAGGGTGATGAAATATGTCTTGAGGCAAGAATCATTGCCGTGGCTGATGTGGTTGAAGCCATTGCTTCACATCGCCCTTATCGCCCCTCTTTAGGTGTTGAGGCCGCTTTGAATGAGATCAGTATAAATCGTGGCGTGCTGTACGATTCAGATGTGGTTGAAGCCTGTCTGGAGTTGTTTGAAGAGAAGATTTTCGATTTTGACAATGTACGAATAAACAATATGTAAGTGGTGTTGTAGGCAGTTAGTCAGATCTTCTTCTCACATCCGGATTAGGAATGATCCGCCCAGAACTCTGTGCCGGAACGCATATTCTGAATGCGATCGATCAGTGCATCAATCGCCTCGTCACTCTCGGCAAAGTTGAGCTTGTCAGTCTGTACAACCAGAAGCGGTGTCTCCTGATAGTGAAAGAAAAAGTTGTCATAACCGGCCATCACCCGCTGAAGGTAATCGGGAGTGAGGCCGCGCTCCATGCTGCGGTTACGGCTGCGGATGCGTTCCATGATAATGTTGTGATCCGATTGCAGGTAGATGACCAGATCGGGCTTGGGAATATCGACGGATACCAGACGCGCCACCTGATCGTAGAGAGTGAACTCCTCATCGGTAAGATTGATGCTGGCGAAGAGGCGATCCTTGGCGAAGAGATAATCGCTGACCATACCTTGAGAGAATAAATTCAACTGATGGATGCTCTGCCACTGTTTCAGGCGAGAGAAGAGAAAGGATAACTGGACGGCGAGAGCATGACGGGATGGATTCTGGTAGAAGAGTTCGACAAAGGGATTGTCATCAACGCTCTCCAGCAACGTACCTGAACCAAGCCTGTCGGCCAGCCTTTGGGCAACGGTGCTCTTGCCAACGCCGATGGCACCCTCTACGGCGATATGGCAGCGCTCCAGTGGTTGTCCTAGGCTCATGTTCCGTTCTCTTCCGTTGAAATTACCATGCCTCTCCCGTCGGTAACGGCGGCTCTCCCTTGGTGATCAGCTCGTTCATGAGCTGTTCTGCCGATACCTTCAGTAGCGGATGTTGCCAGTTTGGATTGATATCGCATAGGGGGCAAAGAACAAACATCCGCTGCTGGAGCATGGGGTGGGGGATGGTCAGGCGATCGCTATTCACCGAGAAGATGCCGTAACTGAGAATGTCGAGGTCGAGGGTGCGGGCGCTCCAGCGAGGTGGTTCGGGATAGCGAACGCGTCCGTATCGCTCCTCGATCAGGTGCAGTTGATCAAGGAGTTCCAGTGGTTCAAGTGTCGTCTCAATAGCGATTACGGCATTAAGGTAATCGGGCTGTCCGGCTGGCCCGACAGGGGGTGTGCGGTAAAGCCTTGAACTGATAATGACGTCGATGCCATCGGTTTCATCCAGATCGTTGCGCGCATGAACAAAGGTCTCTTTGACGCGACCCATATTTCCGCCGAAAGCGATGAATGCATTTATTCGCTCCATGCTACGCTTCCACCCCGCCTTGGATCTCCAGACCCATGAAGATGACCTTTCTCATCCATGCATATTGCATGGACGCCGCCAAAATAGACACCCTGTTTTCCCCAGTTTCGAATATCCCAGCCCAGTTCGAGTAGTCTGTGTCGTGCTTCATCGGAGAGTGCATCAGGCTCAACATCGAGAAGGTTTCCTTCATTGTGAAGACGTGGTGAATGGACAGCCTCCTCAAGCGGTTGCTGGCAGATGATGTGACGGGAGAGCACCTGCAGGATGGCGCCGCGAAGCCTGTTGGAGCCACCACTACCCAGCGTCAGAATCGGCCTGCCTTCCTTGACAAGAATCGATGGTGCCATCATTGATGAGAGGGTCTCACCTGAAGCCAGACGATGGAAGCCCATCGGATTGATATCCTCTTCACCGAGCATGTTATTGAGATGGATGCCGGTGCCGGGGACGACAATGCCGGAGCCTTCGCCATTGCTGGTAGTGAGTGAAACAGCCATACCATTACCATCGACAACACTGATATGGGTGGTGCTGCCATGACGGTTTTCGATCTCTGAAGTTGAATCGACCGAATAGCCATCCAAACGGCTTCGAAGATGTTGGAGACTCGCACTGATGCGGCTGTCAGCCAGAAATGCACTGTCCATATTGGCTTTGTGAACCTGATCATCAAAGTCGGTGCCACGGGCCCGGCTGGTTTCCCGCAGCGCTTCGGCGATCAGCACTGCATGGGGATGGGTGGGATAGAGCTGTACAAGTTGCTGCAGCAGCTTGGCTGCAAAGGTGATCAGTGTACCGCCCGAGGATGGCGGCGGGTTGATATAGAGAGTGCCGCCGAAAAGGGTGTGAGCGAGCGGTTTTCGGATAAGCACCTGATCTGCAACCATATCCTGCATGGTGAGCAGGCCTCCGGGTTGAACCGCATCTATAATCGTACGGGCGAGATCACCCTCATACATCTCCCGAATACCCTCATAACAAAGCATCTCGAGCGTATTGGCCAAATCCGGATTGGTGAACAATTCCCCTTCGCATAGCAAGGAGTCATCGCGGGTGTGGAGTTTGCGGCACTCATCCTCTGCCGTAAGAATCGGTTTTAAAAGTTTAATAAAGGAGGCCTGCAGTTCATTGAGGCGGACACCTCCCCGTGCTGCATCTATAGCCGGTTCCAGCACGGCATGCATGGGCAGGCGGCCATGCTCGCTATGTGCTTTAAAGAGCATGGCCAGAAGCGAGGGAGTGCCGACAGAAGCCTGTCCGACATGAAAAATTTGAACCGTATCGCCAAAGTCGACTGGTACTGCCTTAAAATCGGGCGTGAAGAGATCTTCGATGCGCTTGACCGGCATGCGTGAGAATCCGTCATAAAGCAGGTTCTGCTTACCTTGATGAAGCAGCATGAAGCCCCCGCCCCCGGCACCGGTTAATACAGGCTCTGCCATAAAGGAGGTGCAGACAGAGGCGATAGCAGCATCTACGGCATTGCCTCCATCCTTGAGGATGTGAGCACCGGCCTCAGCTGTGACTGGATGACCGGCAGCAACGACGCCACCTTGTTTGGAACCCTTCCTGCTGAACGCTGAAGGCATCAGTTTTTAACGATAAAACCTTTTATTTTGGTGCGCATGGCAATGGAGTTTTTAGCTGCTGTAGCCTCTTTTGAATTGGCATATGGCCCTGTCCAGACAGCGAATAGACGATTGGATTTTACTTTGATCTGTGTCTTCCAGTTAGTGGAAAGTTTTTTCATCAGCGTTTCAGCCCGTTTGCGATCAGTGAAGGCGCCAGTCTGCACGTAGTAACCCGATGAGATGCTGGTAGAACGCTTTGCCTGTTTGGCGACAGTTGGTGTTGTCGTCGTTGTCGGAGTGATCACCGGAGCCTCTTTTATAATGACGGGGGCGGGGGCCTGTTTGGGAATAGGTTTGGTGAGGGGTTTGGAGCTTGGGACCGGCTGCGCTTCAGCTTTGATCTGATGTTTTTCCGAGCTTTGTACCTTGGCAATGATCTTTTCGATCGACTCCTCTTCCGGTTGTTCTTTGACGACTACGTTTGTGACTGGTTCCTGATTTTCCAATAGCGGCCATAGAAATGCACCGATGACCAGAATGACTGTGCAGCTTGCTACAATCCAGGCGATCTTTGTTTCAGTCGGGGTGGCAATCCAGTTGCGACGTTTGTTGCTCATGCGGTGAGTGGTATCGTTGGAATGATCGGCGAACCCCAGTTACCCGAGCTTGAGGATCTTGTTCATCTTTTCAGCAAGGTTCTCGTAACGGAATGGCTTATGCAAAATGTTGAGATCCATGTCGGAGAAACGATCTGTAAGATCGTCAGCATAGCCGGTCACGAAGAGGACGCGTTCAAGCAGATTGGGGTTCACATGGATGAGGCTACTGTAGATTTCGTCGCCGGTTAGCTTTGGCAAGCGAACATCAAGAAGAATGAGCTGGTATTGGTCGCCCTGAGTGGTTAGCTCAAACAGTCCCTGAACGGGATCACTCAACGTCTTGATGCTTCTTTCATATCCTTTTTCATCAAGATAACGGTTCACAAAAGCATTGAGAATACTCTGTACCGTATCCTCATCATCAACCACCAGAACTTTGATTAGATCACCCATAACTTCCTTCTCCAAGATCAACAATCTAACTCTCTTAGAATGTTTATAGCAAATCCAACGATACAATGCATTTTTAATATTGCCAGTGGTCAATTTTAATCAGCTGAATCGTGATGTGACTGCTTCGCTTTACCCCTCATCATGGAGTATGGGTTGATCCGTGCCTGCTGAAAGCGCAGGCCCCAATGCAGGTGTGGTCCGGTGGCGCGTCCGGTCATGCCGACCTCGCCGATCTGTTGTCCTGCTTCAATCCAATCACCCTTCTTGACCGAAGCCTCTTTCAGGTGTGAAAAGACTGACACCAGTCCAAACCCATGCCCGATGGCAATCGTGTTGCCATTGAGATACATCTCTTCAGCTACCAGTACTTTTCCGGCAATTGGCGTGATCACAGCTGTTCCCTCAGGAGCGGCAATATCGATACCGGAATGGGGTGAGCGTGGTTCGCCATTCACATAACGTTGAGCTCCGAAAGGAGTTGACTCAATCCCTTCAGTTGGTAGTCGGGTGATATGAATAAAGGGAGAAGCATCAACTTTGGCAACATAGCTGTCTTTGAGCTGCTTCTGGTCGGAACGGATTCGCTTCAGCTCCTCTTTGCCGAATACCGCCATCTTCTTCTCAACGGTAATGCGGGAGATTCGGAATTCGCCCTTGTTGATGATCAGTTCATCCCTCTGTTGCCAGTTGCCTGCTTTCCAGACGATCGGATGGGGACCAGTTTTTGCTTTTAGATCAACACCGACCCAAGCCCAGATCTTGCCGTCCGCCTCTCGTAGCACAGGCCACTGTTTGCCGAGGCAGGTGAGACTAACATCTCCCTGTGGGATCTCTCTGTGCAGGGTCAATACATCTCCCTGCGTCACTGTATAGCTCTCTGCCCCGGCTACGAATGGGAACAGTAGCGTGATGATTGGAATTAGCAGGGCGTAAAATTGTTTCACGATGGATCCTTGGTGGTTATTGATTTGGTCTCGGCCTCAACAGCACCGTCATGGAAATGAAGGTGGATGGCATCACCAGTATGCAACTGCTTTGCCGAAGAGATCAGTTTTCCATCACTGTTGCTACTCATGGTGTAACCACGCTTGAGCACCTGCATCGGCCCTAGATCATGGAGCTGATGGGTCAGGGTGTTGAGCATGCCTTTCGGTTTTTCGATCTGCTTTTCACTGAGCCAACGGGTGCGCTCGGTCAATCGCTCAAGTCGCTGCCGTTCTTTGTCCAGACCATGCTGCCTGTACGTAACCAGCTGTTGTTGACACTGATTCAACTGTTGTTGTCTCTTGCGAAGTTGTCTGCGCGGCTCCACTTCAGCCAATCGCTGGTTGAGCAGATTGATCTGTCGATGTTGCTGGGCCAGTTGCTGGCGAAAGGCGGCGGTGAGTTGGATGCTATGGCGTGCTGAATATTGATGACGGCTATCCTGAGCCCGTTGCCAGAGATACTGGAGTTGAGCGATCTTGGTAACTCTGCCACGCAGGCTCTCCCGGTCAGGACAGGCCAGTTCGGCGGCGTTGGATGGTGTCGCCGCACGAACATCAGCGGCAAAGTCGGTGAGTGTGGTATCAATCTCATGGCCGACACCGGAGATGATCGGGATCGTTGAATCAACAACGGCCTTCACCACTTTCTCATCGTTAAAGCACCAGAGATCCTCCATGCTGCCACCACCACGGGTGAGAAGGATCAGATCGGGTTTCTCAACCATGGCGTTGAGCTGTTCAATGGCCGAGGCAATGGATGCAGGTGCGGCATCGCCCTGAACAACGGCCGGAGCGAGAGTCATCCTCAGCCATGACGGACGTGTTGAGAGCACCTTCTTCACATCTTCAAAGGCAGCTGATGTCGGTGAGGTGACAATGCCAATATGGGATGGAAGTTCCGGGGGGTTGGTTTTGCGTTCCGGATCAAACCAGCCACGCTCGGCAAAGAGAGCCTTACGACGCTCGAATTCGGCGGCCAGTTGGCCTGCACCGACGGCTTCAACCTTGCGCACAACCAATTGATAGGTACCACGTGGCTCATAAACACTGATGCTGCCCGTAAAGAGAAAGGCTTCTCCCTCCTTGGGCTGGAGCTTTAGTCGCAGAGCGGTCGAGCGCCAGATGACTGCCGAGATTGAGGCGTGTGCATCCTTGATAGTGAAATAGATATGACCGGAAGATTGACGGGTCAGGCGAGAGACTTCACCGGTCACCTCGATACTGGCGTAGTTCTGTTCCAGAAGCTTTTTGATGCCGGCGGTTAGCTGGGTAACAGTCAGGGGTTTGTTGGCGCTGATAGGCAGCTCGTTTTCCATGCGAATATCTCAACATTAGATTGCCCGCAGGTCAATTGCGGGTGTTTATATTCGTCTTTGGGCAATTTTTGTTTGTTCGGCCTGTTTCATTGCTTTGAGCTAAAGTGTTATATTATGTTCGACTTGAACCTGTTGGTTAGGAGAGTTACTTGGAAATTGATTTAAGCAGTAGTGAATATTATCTCAATCGCGAGCTGAGTATGCTCGGTTTCAACCGCCGCGTTTTCGAGATGGCCGCAGACCCTTCGTTGCCACTGCTGGAGCGTCTCCGTTTTCTCTGTATCAGCAGTTCCAATCTCGATGAGTTTTTTGAGGTGCGCGTGGCCATGCTCAAGCACCGTATGGCCATGGGTATCGACAAATCCACTCCGGATGGCCGTACCACCACGGAGACGTTGACAGCCATTCGTGAAACAGTCGATTCACTGGTCTTTGATCAATACTCACTGCTGGAACAGGAGTTGCTGCCTGCCATGCATGATCAGGGTATTCATATTCTCCGCCGAACTGATTGGACAGAGAAGCAGGAGCAGTGGATCCGGCGCTTTTTCCGATCCGATTTGCTGCCGGTACTGACGCCGATTGCCCTGGACCCGGCGCATCCTTTTCCGCAACTGGTGAATAAGATTCTCAACTTTATCGTTGCCCTTGAAGGGAAGGATGCCTTTGGTCGTGAGATGCAACGAGCCATCGTTCAGGCGCCACGTTCACTACCTCGGTTGATTGAGGTGCCTTCGGATGTCTCCGGGGTTGCACACGGATTTGTTTTTCTATCATCCATTATTCATGCCTATGTTGGAGAACTTTTTCCCGGCATGAGTGTGACCGCCTGTCACCAGTTCCGGATCACCCGTAACAGTCAGCTCTATCTGCACGAGGAGGAGACTGAGGATTTGAAAAAAGCGGTGGCCGGTGAGCTACTTGAACGTCGTTATGGCGCTGCGGTGCGTCTGGAAGTTTCGACTCGTTGTCCTCATGAGCTTTCCGACTTCCTGCTGCATCAGTTCAATCTGAAAGAGCAGGATCTCTTCCGTGTTGACGGACTGGTTAACCTCTACCGCCTGGCCTCCATCTCTGATCTGGTGGACCGGCCGGATCTGAAGTTCGAGCCCTTTGTGCCGGGCTTACCGGAGGGGATGCGTACAGATGTAGAGAATGAACCGGGCTCACTATTTGAAGTGATTCAGCGCGGTGAAGTGCTGTTGCACCACCCATATCAGAGTTTTGCACCGGTGATGGACTTGTTGCATCAGGCGGCAACCGATCCGGATGTTTTGGCGATTAAACAGACGCTCTACCGAGTCGTTCCAGATTCACCGATTGTCGATGCCCTGGTAAAGGCTGCCCTCAACGGTAAGGAGGTGGTGGCGGTCATCGAACTGCGGGCTCGTTTTAATGAAGAGATGAATATTGGCTTGGCCGACCGTCTGCATGCAGCTGGTGTACAGGTGGTTTACGGTGTGGTCGGTTATAAAACCCACGGCAAGATGATGTTAATTGTCAGGCGTGAAGGGAAACGGATGCGTCGTTACGTTCATCTGGGCACAGGTAATTACCACAGTATTACCACCCGTTACTACACCGACTTCGGTCTTCTCTCCTGCGATCCTGATCTCGGCGAGGATGTGCACAAGGTGTTTCAGCAGTTAACCGGTATGGGAAGGGTTCAGCGGCTGAAATCGATGAAACAGGCACCATTCACACTGCATAAGGAGATGATTGCCCTTATCGACCGCGAGGCCGCGCATGCAACTAACGGTGGTCAGGGACGGATTATTGCCAAGATGAACGGGCTGGAAGAGCCGGAGATTATTCGGGCTCTCTATCGTGCATCACAGGCAGGCGTGAAGATTGATCTGCTGGTGCGTGGCATCTGCTGTCTGAGACCGGGTATTCCCGGTGTCTCTGAAAATATTCGAGTCCGCTCAATATTGGGTCGTTTTCTTGAGCATCATCGGATCTACTATTTTGGCAATATGGGAGAGGATGAACTCTATTGTGCCAGCGCTGACTGGATGGTTCGCAATCTTCTTCACCGTGTTGAAACTTGCTTCCCTGTGGTGGAGAAGAGCAGCAAAGAGCGCGTTTTCAAGGAGGGGCTACGTCTCTATCTGGCGGATAATTGCGGCACATGGAAGCTACTCTCCAATGGCCACTATCAACGTGTTAAAACGACCGCTAAACCACGCTCGGCTCAGCAAGAGCTGATGGATCTTCTAGGTAGTCGGGATCATCTTTAGAATATTCTATTTGAACTGTTCTGTTTGAGAAAGAAAAAGG
>Ga0316191_10001692_pt1 | contig 15643 bp, 11 predicted proteins | sample Eddworburr2cm_MG_FD_204928 | JGI IMG/M metagenome (GOLD analysis project Ga0316191, IMG submission 204928) | Coastal sediment microbial communities from Maine, United States - Eddy worm burrow 2 cm | ecosystem: Environmental > Aquatic > Marine > Coastal > Sediment | place: USA: Maine...
GCACCGCAGATGGCGGCCACCGGTACACCCGCATCCAGGAATCGAGCGGCCATAGAAACGAACACGATGTTCTGACCGGCCAACCAAGTGTCGGCACCGGGCAGGATCAACATGTCGGAGTCGGCCGGTTCGAGCTCGCGGATCGTGATGTCGGGTGTGAGACGCAGGCCGCCTTTTGTCGTCACCTGTTGGTCGGTCTCGGCGACGGTGACCACCCGGTACCGCTTCCCCTCGGCGTGCCAGTCACCGGACCCGAGGTGGGCGATCGCGTAGCCGGCTTCCCAGTCGGCCCACGTGTCGTAGATGCCAACGTGGATCGTCTCAACACTCATCTTGCTCCCATCTAGCTTGACAACATACTTACATTACGACAGCATGTTGTCAAGTCTCGCAAGACCAGCAACTCGCACCGGGCGATCAACCTCGACTCCACCACTGTCCAGGTGCTCTCGGCATGGCGTGACTGGCAGCAAACCGAGCAGAGGGCGGTGGGGCTCAAGCCATCAGGTTGGGTCTTCACCAACGCCGCCGGCAACCCGATTCACCCGCACTCGATCTCACAGACGTTCGACAGGATCGTGAAACGAGCCGGACTCCCCAGGATCAGGCTGCACGATGTTCGCCACACCCACGGAACCTTGCTCATCAAAGCCGGGATACCGGTCAAGGTTGTCTCCGAACGGCTCGGACACGGCAACCCGGCGTTCACCATCGACACGTACCAGCATGTCCTCCCCGGCATGCAAGCCGAAGCCGCCCGCATGTTCGAGAGCCTGATCGTCCCTGAGGCTTCTACCGGCTGAGGCCGGTAGAACACCCGGTAGAAGCCGGAAAACGACCAACCCCGAACGCGAGAAAACCCTCGGGATATGTGGGTGTCCCAAGGGTTTTCTTCGTAGCGGGGGTGGGATTTGAACCCACGACCTTCGGGTTATGAGCCCGACGAGCTACCAGACTGCTCCACCCCGCGTCGTTGTGGAAAGCGGAGTATACGTGCGGACACCACCTATCGCTATCAGGTCCGGCACGCCCGCGAGGTAGACGAATCCGCCGCCGTGCCGGCGAGCCTCAGACGGTCGCAGCTATCCCCGTGGACAATCACGGGACGCTCGAGTACGATGAGCCCACACTCACTGAGTTGTAACTCATCGGATTGACGAATGGCCGTCGACACCCCAACCCGAGCGGACAAGAAGCAGCAGACTCGCACGTTGTTGATCAACACGGCCCTCGACCTCATGGCCGAACGAGGGATCACAGCGACCCGCACGGCCGACGTGGCCGAACGCGCCGGGGTAGCCCACGGGACGGTCTTCGTTCACTTCCCGACGAGGGACGACCTGATCGCCGCGGTCGTCGGCCAACACTCCGAACAGATCGGCGGTCGCCTGCACGAACTGGCCGGCGATAGGGCCAGGGTGCGAGACGTCCTCGCCGCCCACCTCGCCGGACTGGCCGAACACGAGGCCTTCCACGCACGACTCGTCATGGAAGGGCCGCTCCTCCCCCCATACGCACGCGCCACCCTCCTCGGCATTCAATCGGCGATTTCAGCCCACCTGGCGCAGGCAGCGGAGCACGAAATGGCCACCGGCACGATTCGGAGCATGCCCGTCCCCTTGTTGTTCAACACCTGGCTCGGACTCATCCATCACTACCTCAGCAACCGGGAACTGTTTGCTCCCGGACAGTCAGTCGTGGAACGGTGGGGCCCGACCCTGCTCGACCACTACGTGGGGCTGCTGCGCCCCAACGGAGAAGGAGGAAGACAATGACCAGTCAATGCATCGCATGCGGCATGCCGATGAGCAAGCCGGAGGACCATGCCATGAGCGACCCCGATAGGGAATACTGCGTCCACTGCGCCCGTTCTGACGGAACGATGGTGTCGCGCGACGAAGCCCGCGAAGGCCTGACCGCCTTCATGGTCAACACCCAGGGCATCGATGAAGCCGCCGCACGCGAGGCGGTCGTCGAGCTGATGACCAAACTGCCGGCCTGGGCGACGGACTGAGCCGATCATGGCCAAGCTCGATCTCAAGAAGGAATACCGCCGGCTCTACAACCCCTCGTCGAGGGAATACTCGATTGTCGACGTACCTGAGATGCAGTTCCTGATGATCGACGGCGCCGGAGATCCGAACACGTCGGTCGCCTACGCCGAGGCGATCGAAGCGCTCTACGCGATGGCGTACACCCTCAAGTTCATCAGCAAGATGACGGAGGACGTCGACTACGTCGTGATGCCACTCGAGGGCCTGTGGTGGACTCCCGACATGGCTGAGTTCTCGATGGACGACAAGTCAGCATGGGAGTGGACGGCGATGATCGTGCAGCCCGACCACATCACCGCCGCTCACGTCGCAACGGCCACCGACGAAGTACGGAAGAAGAAGGATCCTCCGGGGCTCGACCGGATCCGGTACGAGCCATACGCGGAAGGGCTTGCGGCTCAGATCCTGTACTTCGGGCCCTATGCCGATGAGGCTCCGACCATAGAGCGGCTGCACCAGTTCGCCACCGACGGCGGGTGCCAACTGCGTGGCAAACACCACGAGATCTATCTCAGCGATCCGCGACGAACGGCCCCGGAGAGGCTTCGGACCGTGATCAGACAGCCCATGGAGCCAAGCCCCACATAGTCGGCTGCCCCATCTGCGGTCGCGAGCCGGAGCCACCAAACGCGACGAACCAACAAAGCCGCCGTACACTGGGGTTCACAGAGCAGGCCGTTGACGTGCGCTCCCCAACGTACGAACAGGCCCGAATGGAGCGACGTGGCAACGGCTCGCAGACCCTCGGTCATCGGGAGTCGACTGATCGAACAGATCTCAGACCGGCTCGACCGCAACCTCCCGATCCGTCGGTCGCTGCCTGATGGTGGACGCCTCCACATCGATCGCCAGTTGCCGTTCCTCGTCATCTACCGACCGCCGGCCAAGGGGGAGGATGCCGGCACGGCACGGTTCGTGAAGGGCGAGGCGTCCTACCTGATTGCACCACGCGGCGGGAAGCATCGCCAACAGGTCACCGCACTGGTTTCCGCGATTGCTGACGCCCTAACCGAAGTGTTCGGCGGATTCCTCATCGTCGAGATCTGGGCCGGACCGGACGACGATGCCGAGCCGCTGCCGAGCGGCCTTCCTCGTCCAGCAGGGTTCCGAGTCGTCACAGCGCGGCGCGATGCCGACGCCCCAAGTGTGCTCCGGCTGCTCAAGGGCCTGCGTCGAGTTCGGATCGGACGAAAGCTGGCAGACGTGGAACTCGCGGCCGGCAGCCGCCTCTCGCCTCGCGGGATCGCTCGTATCTCGCGATCATTCGGCACGGCAACGTCGCCGGTTCACCTGATCGGGATCGAAATCCGGCCGGTCTATCGGGACAGCGAAACCGGCGAGGAATATCCGATCGTCGGCCGGACCATTCACCGGCAGCTTTCGAGAGCGCTCCAGCAGTCGCTCTACGAATTCGCGTTCCACCAGACCACCCACCGGCCGCGGCATTACCAAGCCCTTGGCAGGCGCGCCTTCGTGAAGGCGGCGAACCGGGCCGATGCCGAGCTCGCCGCCGTCGGTTCGGCCTTCGATCTCCTGCTGATGGTCTCGCCGGTAAACACCGACCGGGAGTACGGCAGGTTCCGTCGAGCGAACTTCGAACGTCCTCCCTCATTCGTGTACCGACATCTCGATGTCGACCCCACTGCCCTGAAGCGAGCCCTGTATTCGATCCCCATCGACCGGGTCGAAGACCCGACGCTCGAATCCATCTTCCGCGAGAAGCAGCGCGAGCTATCGCTCCAGCTCGACCTCCTCGGTGATCGGGGGACCACGCGCTTCCTCCACACCGGGACGGCGCTGTACGGGGCTGTGGATACAACGTTGGTGAACATGGCCCACGACCTCATGACTCGGATCCCGCCCGGCGAGACGCAGCAGCGAGGACGAACGGTCAGTGCCGTCGCTTTCGCATCGGCCGCCGCGGCCGAAATCGAGAACTACCGCCACATCGATCCCAACGTGCGTGCCACCGTCGAATTGCGCGACGACGTCACGTCGCTCGTTGTGTCGCGCGGGAGTCTGCTCGTGGGGTCCAAAATGCGGTTTGCACCCAACCGGGTTGAACCACTCATCCAGCACGAGGTCGGCACCCATGTCGTGACCTACTGGAACGGCGCCGCGCAGCGATTCCGCCTGCTGGCGACCGGCCTCGCCGGGTACGACGAACTGCAGGAAGGCCTCGCGGTGCTCGCCGAGTACCTCGTCGCAGGCCTCACCGAGCCGCGCCTCCGAACACTTGCGGCACGCGTGATCGCCGCCCGAGCGGTCGGCGACGGCAGCCAGTTCATCGACACATTCCGTCTGCTGACCGCGGACTATGGCATGGCGCCGCGGCCCGCGTTCCAAATCGCGGCCCGCGTCCACCGCGGAGGCGGGTTCATCAAGGACGCCGTATACCTGCGCGGCCTCCAACGCGTCGTCGACTATCTCGGCGACGGCGGGCGCCTCGACACGTTGCTGGTCGGCAAGATCTCAGTCGATCACGCGCCGGTGATCGAGGAACTCCAACGACGGCGTGTCTTGGTACCTCCACCGCTGCGGCCCAGCTATCTCGACCATCCCGACACCCACTACCGACTGGAACGCCTGCGCAACAACGGCGATCTCGTTGCGCTCGCACAACCCAGGTAGGTCAGGTCAGCACGACCTCCCGAACGGCATCGGTTGCCGCATAGAGCGCGTCGCCGACCGTCCCGATCACCGCCTCGTCGGGTTCGCCCGTCCACTCGTCCATGAAGATCTTCTTCACTTCAATAGCGAGTGCGCAGCCCCGGCCGGCATAGCGCTCGTTGACCCACCGGCTCATGTGGCCGCCCTTGAACCGGACGTTCTCCCTCACGTCGAGGCGGCCGCCATCGAACGGGAACTCGCTCATCGCCAACTCGAACGAATCGACAACGTCGCCCCAGACGGCCCGGTCGACACTGCCGGTGCCCACGTTGATCTCCGGATTCGCATCCGGATCATCCACGGGTGCATCGGGTCCGCCCCGGCGATGGTTGTACGAATGGAGATCGATCACGACGAACCTCGGGTGTGCCGCGGCCACCGCATCACACACTTCACCGAGGTCTCGATAGAACGCGTCGTAGGCCGCCAGCGACTCCTCGACGACCTCGCTCGGAAGCGGTTCGGTCCACACGTCGAGTGACCAGGCCGCATCGGCATCGAGATAGACAGCCGCGTCCCGAGGCCGATTGAGATCGACCTCGAACCGCGACTGCCGAAGCGCGATCTGGTTGCCTGCGACGGGAAGCCACCGATCGGTGAACGGATCCTCCTCACGCAGGCGGACCGCGTCATCGAGAGCGACCGACGGCATGAGCCCCGGCCGAATCTCGTGCCCTGCGTGGATCGCCGTGGCGACGATCGGATCGTCCGGGTCGGAGACGATCGTCCAACCAAGGCCGGTCATAGTGTTGCCATCTCCCTGTTGTCGAAGCTCCGTTGGTAGTACGTCATGTAGTCCACCTTGCGTTCGAGCGCGTCGATGACGGAATCCGAGAAGTTGACGCCTTCCTGCTTCTGAGCTGAGCCGAGACCACCCGGTGAGAACACGTTGATCTCCATGAGCTTGTCGCCCACGATGTCGAGACCGACGAGGAACATCCCATCCTGGACGAGTTTCGGCCGCACCATCTCAGCAAGGCGAAGGGCATCGTCGTCCAGGAGCGCTTTGCCGAGCTTGCCGCCCGCATGCACGTTGGAGCGCATGTCACCCCCGGTGCGGATCCGGCGAAAGGCGGCGTAGCGCCCCCGGTGGCGGAGTGGCAGGCCGTTCATCAGGAATAGTCGCGTGTCGCCGTCTTCCGCCCTCGTGAGGTACTCCTGAACGATTACGTAGCCGTCGCGGGTCACAGCATCAATGATCTGGTTCAGATTCGCGACATCGTCCGAGCGAACGAGGAACACGCCGTCACCGCCCGATCCCTGCAGCGGCTTCAGCACCGCCTTTTCACGCTCGCGGATGAACGCTTTGACCTCGTCGCGGTCTCGGGTTATGAGCGTTTCAGGTCGGACCTCTTCGGGAAAGGTCTGGAAGTACATCTTGTTTTGGGCCTTTGCGAGCCCGTTCGGATCGTTCAGAACGATGACCCCGTGGCGCATCGCGACACGCCCAAAGTCGATGGCCGCCGTCTTGGCCCATTCTCGCTTCCCCTTCTCGGTCGACGGGTCGTTGCGGAGCATCAAGACATCCAGGTCGTCGATGGTCACGCGCTCCGTGATCGCGCTCTTGCTCCGAAGGTCGCGCAGGTAGGCCTGGCCGGTGGAATATCGAGTCTTCGGTACACGCCGTGCTCGAGCCTTGACATGTTCATCCGGGTCATAGGCAAGGTCGCCGACGCCGATCACCCACGCTTCGTGACCTCTCTTCGTTGCGGCGATGCCGAGACGAGTCGTTGTGTAGCCCGGCTCCTCCGTTGCGATATCGTTGACAACAAACGCAAGTCTCACCAGTTGTCCCTTCCTTCAGTTCATTCGGGCCGAACCGGAAGATTCGACCATGGATCCATCGCCACCCTCATCGAGGACGGGTCCGAATTCGCCCGCCGCGTGGATGTGAGGTCGCTCACCTAACGATGTCCCGCTTTCGCCTGGAGTTCGATGGCTGTGTCGTCGCTCCCCGACTTCATGATACGCAGCATGTCTCACACATATGCGTCGGGCCAGGGGTGAGGGTTGGACAAACAGGACGGGCGGAGACACGACCACAAGGTACGTGGCATCGTGCCGATGGAGGAACCGTCTGGGCTATTCCGGGACGTCTTCGTCTGCCAGTACGGGAGCGGCTGTTGACGATCGGGGTGGCAGGCTGATGAAGCGCCCCTGCGAGGGACGAACCGCCGTAATGATCCGCACCATGGCGTAGATCGCTACGGGCACGAAGAACGCTGCAAGGCTCCAGAGAAACCCAACCGGGCCGATGGCCGCCATCAGAAAGGAGGCCGCCAAAGGGCCCACGATGGATCCGATGCCGTAGACGAAGATGATCCCGCCGGCGGCTGCCACGAGCTGGTGCTCAGGCAAGATGTCGTTGATCAGCGAGACGGCAATCGAATACATAGGGAATGCAAGGCTCCCGTACGCCGCCATCACCGCAAACAGCCACGCGCTCCCCGGGTCAACGAACGTGCCGGTCGTCGCAATCACCACCGCACCGACAGCAACAGCAAAGATCACACGCCTTCGCGGGAATCGATCAGAGAGGTATCCAAGTGGATACTGCGTTACCAGCGCCCCGACAAGCGAGGCGGCCACGAACAGACCGGCTTTGCCCGGTTCCATCCCGATGGTTGACGCGTAAAACGCCCCGAGGGCGAAGATCGCTCCGCCCGCTGCACCCGAGAGGGCAACCGCCACGACGCCGAGGGGCGCCGTGCGTGTCAGTGCCCTCACCGAGAATTGGACGGGCGAAATCGCATCGGGTGCCGGGATCTTCAGCAGTGTCAGGGGTACCACGGCGAGGGAGATGAGGATTCCGGCGATGATGAAGAGGGTCGGATCGATCGGATCCGCGACGCCAAGCAGCAGCACCCCAAGCACGAGCCCAAGCGTCACCACCACCATGTAGATCGACAACAGCCGTCCGCGCGTCTCGTTTGTAGCCTGCGCGTTGAGCCAGCTCTCAACCGTGACGTACAACCCTGAAATCGAGAGTCCGGCGACGAACCGGAGTCCACCCCACGCCACTGGGTTGACGAACAACGAGTATGCGAGTGCGGTCGCTGCCGCGAGCGCAGCGAGGCCCGCGAAGACGCGAATGTGGCCAACGCTTGCGATCCAGCGAGGGATCGTGAGCGAACCCAGGAGGAAACCGCAGTAGTACATGGTCATCACCACGCCGGTCACGATGGTCGGGAATCCCTCGATGTCCGCACGCACGCCGACGAGCGAACCGACGAGGCCGTTTCCGACCATCAGGAACGCGAGTGCGAGGAAAAGCGGCAGAACCGCCGACGCCGCTGCGCGGGCGCGTGAATCCAGATTGTTCGCCATGAGACCTGCCGTTCCCGCAAACGAAGAGAGAGTGGAAGGCTACCGGCTACTACCCGAGACTGGCCGTTCTGCGGACCTCATCCCACACAACCTGGGCTCCCACGCCGCCCCCTCCGCTCCCCCCGGCCTCAACGGCAAGACAGCCCCCTCCGCGTCCGAGCATTCGCTCGAACGCGCCTCCCCCACTCCGTGGGAGAGGCAAAGACCCCCACTCTCTCCCCTCCCTCACGAAGTGGGGGAGGGTGCCCGAGCGTCAGCGAGGGCAGGAGGGGGCGGCCTGGGAGCTTGCATTGCGGAGATGAGATCTGGCGCGGGGTCAAGACATCCCCCTCCGCTCCGCTAATGCCTCAACGGCAAGGAGCCCCCTCCGCGTCCGAGCATTCGCTCGAACGCGCCTCCCCCACTCCGTGGGAGAGGCAAAGACCCCCACTCTCTCCCCTCCCTCACGAAGTGGGGGAGGGTGCCCGAGCGTCAGCGAGGGCAGGAGGGGGCGGCCTGGGAGCTTGCATTGCGGGGATGAGGCCCGCCGCCCGGGTGCCCAAGCGTCAGCCAGGCGGGAAGGGGCAGCCTGGGAGCCAACACCGCGAAGATGAGACCCGGCGAGGGCACTGCATGGCGACCGCCGATTCGCTCTGCTTTTCTACGCGTCGGTTGCGGGGGCTTCGGGCGTCGGCTCGGCGGGTGCCTCGGCCGCATCCATCAGGATTCGGGTTGCTTCCTCGACCGCCGCCTGTGCTTCCTCGATCTTCTGTGCCCAGGTCACGAGATCGCCGTTCTGCATCGCCTCGTCGGCTTCCATGAACGCCTGATCGGCGCGGGCCAGCAGCTCAACAACCTGCTCCTCGATCGTCCCGGTCGGAGGATCGGTCGTCCCGCCGTCGCCGGTCCCGTCGCCGGTCCCGTCGCCGGTGCCGTTCGGCACGCCAAAGACGGCGGTGAGCGCCTCAGACAGGCTGTTGCGCATCTCGATCTGACCGTTGAACGACACAACAACCCGCTTGAACTCCGGAATCCCGGTGCTCGATGCCTCATCGTTCGCGCTGATGTAGATCGGCTGGACGTAGAGCAGCGATTGCTCAATGGGGATCACGAGCATGTTGCCCTGGATCACACGGGATCCGCCCTGGCCCAGCAGGGTGAATTCGGCCGAGATCTCCGGATCCTGGTTTACGAAGTTGCCAACCTGACCCGGGCCATCGATCTGGCTGTCGGACGGCAGCCCGTATTCGATGATACGTCCGTACTCCTCGAGCGGCCCGCTCTTGGCAACCATGAACGAAACCATGTTCGGCCGCCCGAGCGGCGTGAACGGCTGCATGAGGAGGAACGACGGCCGCTCTTCCCCCGGCAGCTTCATCAGCAGGTAGTACGGCAGCATCGGGTTGAATTCCTGGCCGCTCGAGTCGGCGAACCGGCCCCGCAGCGCCGGGCGCGGTGATGTCGACGGGTCCCGGGCGATCTGCCACGGGTCGGACACGGTGAAGAACTGGTCCGGGTTCGTCATGTGATAGAGCTGGTACTGATCGGTCTGGATCCGGAACAGATCTTCGGGGTACCGGAAGTGCTCGATGATCTCGACCGGTAGCTCCGAAGCCGGCCGGAAGACCCCGGGGAAGATCGCCTCATTCGCCCGGATCACCGGATCGTCGGGGTCAATGATGTAGAGATCGATGGTTCCGTCGTATGCATCCACGACGGCCTTCACCGAGTTTCGGATGTAGTTGAAGCGATTCGGGAGCCCGGCACCAGCATTCAACCGGGCAGTGCTGGCCGGCGCTGAGTAGGGATAGCGGTCGGAGATCGTGTACAGATCCATCACCCACTTGAGGCGCCCCTCGGCAATCACGATGTAGGGGTCCGCATCGCCGTACAGGAATGGTGCGAGGCGCGAGATCCTGGACCGAAGGTTCCGTTCGAGGAGTACCTTGGAATCTGAATCGAGGCGGTCCGAGATCAGGGTGTCGAGGTTGCCGAACCGAAGGGCCCACGCCACCCGTTGGAAGAAACCACCGAGCTTCACACCGCCGTTCCCGTCGTACGAGTTGGTGGCGACGTCGGCGCCACTCGACCCGATCGGGAAGTCGACTTCCTGCTGGCTCGTCCCGGCGATCACGTAGTCGGTCTCCGCGTGATCCGAGAAGTAGATCCGGGGCTGCTCGATGTTGAGGCTCGGATCGTCGGAGAGGTTCACCGGTGGGATGTCCTTGACCAGGAAGTCCGGCTGCCCCTGCGTTGTGACATCGTTCGCGGGGCTCAACACGGATCCAAATCCATGGGTATAGACAAGGCGCTCCGTGACCCAGCCTTCACCCGGGATGCCTTGCTCCTCGAGCTCACGCGCCGAGACCATCACCTGGGTCAGATCCCCGTCGATCTCGTACCGGTCGACATCCACATCACCGATGTCGTAGTACGTGACGATGTTCTGGAGCTGCCGGTACGTCACGTTCAGCACACCGGGATCCCACAGGCGGATGTTGTCGATGGTTGTGGCGTTGGCGGCGAGATCCGCGGGTGTCAGCACCGGCTCCGCGGCGAACGGCTGCTCCTCGACGTCGCTGAGCCCGTAGGCCTCTCGGGTGTACTCGATGTTGTAGGCGACGTACGGTGACTCCTTGTTCACTTCGTCCGGCTCGACGGTCAGCCGCTGTACCAGCGCCGGATAAACACCGCCGACGATGATCGAAGTGACGAGCCAAAGTCCCACGGCGACAATTGGCAGCGTCCACCCGCGGAACCACAGGTTGACGAGAAGGATCACGGCCGCCACGAGCGAGATAATCATGAGCAGATTGAGAGCAGGGACCTGGGCGTTCACGTCGGTGTATGAAGCACCAAACACCTGGCCTCGGTCGCTGTAGAGGAGATCCCACTTGTCGAGCTGGTAGCCGGCTACCTTCAACAGCGCCAGAAGTGCCAGAAGGATCGAGACATGCGCCTTCACGGCCGAACTCGTGCGCTTCCCCGGGCCCTGCACGCTGATCCCGCCGTTGAGGTAGTGCACGGCAACAACGATCAGTGTCAAAACCAGAATCAGTTGGAATGCCCAGGCGAAGACGTCGCGCATGAACGGAACGTCAAATACGTACAGGCCGACGTCGTGGTTGAAGATCGGATCCGCGATGCCGAACGAACCGCCTCTCGAGAACAGCAGCCAGTCCTCCCACCATGCTGCAGCGCCAAGGCCGAGCAGGATGCCGAAGAACGCCGAAGCTGCGAGGCGCAGGCGCCCAGAGCGTGGTTCGACCCACGTCTGATAGCGCATCAGGAGTTCCTCGTCCGGACTCCCCGGCGAGACGCCGCGGCGCGGGGAGATGCGATCAACGAGATAGAGGTTGACCCAAACGATCGCAATCGCCAGGAGCGATGCCGCGAGGACGAGCCACAAGCGGGTGAACACAAGCGTCGACCAGACGCCGACCTGGCCAACGCTCGAATACCACAGGTAGTCGGTCCACAAGGTTGCCAGAGAACGAAGGGCTATGAGCCCGACAAAGCCGATGCCGAGAATGATCCACAGGATCTTTCGGCCTCGGCCTTTCCGTGTGTACGGGATTGGTTCGCGATTGATCACAGTCTGAGTCTACGAGAGTCGCTGCGTCAGGGAGACGGGACGATCGTGCAGGCGCACTCGAGGCGAGCCGGGGGAAACGTGGTTCCCGCAGGAGGGCCGTCGCTGATCGTCCACGGTCCCCTGTTATCGGGGCACTCGGGACAGGGGCGCCCCGAAACGACGACCGCAACGTCTTTCGTCCCCAACTCCGCGAGAGCTGCCGTCAGCCCAGCGTGATAGGCGGCTCTCGAAGCGAACTGAACCCGCCGCTCGGCGTCGTCGGTTCGCCAGGAGCGGAAGACCCGGGACAGCGAAGAACCGGTCTCACGATGCCCGGCGCCGGACTCGCGAGACCGGGCGACCGATCCTTGGGCCGCCTCGACGAGTGCTGCTCCGAATTCGATAGAGGGATCGCCCGGTTCAACGTTGTCGGGTTGCGGCGTCTGGTCCGCACCCGTCATCTCCGCCGCCGCGGTGAACCCGGCAACCATGCTCTCGCGGGCGAGAACCACTAGAGCCTCGATGGTCTCTTCACTCACGATGGAGGCGTCTGGCTTCCATCCGTCGGTCAGGCGGAGGTCCTCGAGCGCCCGGTTCTGAGCTTCGACGAGGTGGCGCTTGACGGTTCGCAGCGCTCGGTTCTGCGCGGGCAGCAGAAGCCGCTCGCGAAGAGCGAATGGGTCAGCGACGGGTTCGGATGACAAGTGCTCGGCGCCATCGACGCCTGCGGTGGCCATCGCAGGTGGGGACGGCGGGGTGGGTTCGGGGACGTCTTGTGAGCTGGCGGTCGTGGCAGGCGCGGCTGACGCTTGAGCCCCTTCGTCAATGGCTGCGCCGGCATCTGTCCCCACATCGGGCGCGAGTGGCGTTTGACCCTCTCCGCCGCCTGACGGCGGCACCTCCCCCTGAGGGGGAGGAATCGGGGAAGGGGAGGAGTCGGATGGAGCGGCTGGTTCGGGTTCGCGGAGTTGAGCAAAGAGGCCGGCAAGTGGATCGGGAACAGGTTCCGGTTCGGGCTCCGGGACGGGTTCGGGCTCCGGGACGGGCTCGGGCTGGAGGAGCCCCCCTGCGTCGTCGCTGCGCTCCTCCGCGTCCCCCCGTCCTTCGGCCGAGGGGACAGAGACTGATTCGGGCTCGGGTTCCGGTTCCGGGGCGGGTTCGGGCTCCGGTTCCGGTGCGGGTTCCGGTTCCGAAGTTTGATCCCCTCCGCCGCCTGCGGCCATATCGGTCCCTGAATCGGGCGCGATTGATGTTTGACCCCCTCCGCCGCCTAGCGGCGGCACCTCCCCCTGAGGGGGAGGAATCGGAGAAGAGGGGGAAGATGGGACTGGTTCGGGTTCGGACTGGCGACTCCCGATTGGCGACCCCCGCAAGGCCTGGACCTCGGCAACCATCTCATCAGCATCCACCGGGCCGGAGTTCATCACGCGACTGGCGGAGACGATCTTCACCGAACCTTCATCATCGGGCCAGTGGCTTCCTGCGTCGTCATCGGGTTCGACGGGGATCGTGTCGTCGACGACCAACGGTGCTTCGTCTTCGACCGGATCGGGCGTGGGAGCGGGTTCGGGCTCCACCCCGGCGATCGTGGCACGGGCGGCTTCCAGCTCGGCCATCAGCTCCGTCCTTCGCACTTCGAGGGCGTGCGCACGTTCCTGGGCGGCATCGGCCTGACGTCGCGCGGCCGACACCATCGACTCGGACTCCTGGCGGCCCGAAGCAACCAGCCGCTCGGCCTCTTCCCGTCCGGCTCGAACGAACTCTTCCCGTTCCCTCTTCGCATCCCCTGTCAGGCGCGACGCTTCGCGTTCTGCTTCGGCTTGGACGAATAGCGCCCGTTCGGTGGATGCCACCACCAGAGCCTCACCCTCCGCAACGACCGCAGCGAGCATCTCCGTTCCGTTCTCCCACACGGACCGTCTGGTGTCGTACGCGACCGACCGAGCGGACTCTCGGACCTCTCGCGATTCCGCATCGGCCTCTGCGCGCCAGCGAGCAGCGTCATCGGCGGCTCGTGACCGCATCTGCTCGGCTGCGATCCTGGCTTCAGCCAGGATCAGCTTCACTTCCTCCCCTACCAGATCCAATTCAGTGGCCAGATCCGTCGGCCGATTGAGACCGAGCTCGCTCAGACCGGCCTCGAGTTCCTGAATGCGGTGTTCAAGGGAACCGATGCGCCTCGCTGCAGCGCTGATGTGGGCATCAACCTGCTGCCGGTCGTAGCCCTTTCGGGCTATCCGGAATTCGTCAACGGGCGCGTCGGAATCGGTGGGCTCGTCCATGCGACCAGGGTAACGATGCGACCCGTTCGTCTTGGGTATTCGGACCGGTGGTCAGCCGTAGTTGAGGTATTCGAGGGCGTCGTCGATGGTCTCGACACGCACCACCGCGATCTTGTCGCCGGCAGCTTCGAGGGCATCCTCGTAATTCGACGCAGGAACAAGTACGACGACGGCTCCTGCGTCGATCGCGCCGTAGACCTTCTGCTGCACACCTCCGATGCCACCCACGGTGCCATCGCGCGCAATCGTCCCGGTGCCGGCGATGCGTCGGCCATCGGTGAGGTCCTGTTCGGTCAACTGGTTCATGATTTCGAGTGTGAACATCATTCCTGCGGACGGCCCGCCGATGTTCTGCGTGTCTGTCTCGACGTCAACCGGGAAATCGATAATCGGAACGTTGTTGTCGAGCAGGACACCGACCATCGGCCGGCTCGGATCATCGGTGTGCACACCGAGAACGATGTCGACGTCCAGCACCTCGACGTCATCCGACCCATCGACGACGCGTTCGATGGTGAGCGTAACTTGATCGCCAACATCCATGCCGGCAAGCCGGTCGATCACTTCGGAGCGGAAGGCGACAGGGGTACCGTCGATCGCCACAATCACATCGTCAGTGAGCAGCACACCTTCGGCGGCAGAGTCGGGAACCGTCTCGATCACGAGCGCACCGGTACCGGTATACGTCGGTTCGTAGCCGAGCTTGGTCAAAGCAACGAAGGTCGCGTCGGTTTTCGACTGTTCCATCCGAGCCAGGTTCTCCCGGCGCAGATCCTCCTGGGAGACACCAGGCGGGCGGAAGTTCTCGCGAGGGGCAATCTCGACCTTGGGGTTGAGCTGTCCGGCGACGTACTCGAAGAGGTTGGCTTCTCTCAATGAAACGGTGAGGAAGAACATCTCGCCGTCTATTTCGTACTGGGCCTCTTCACCGACGACGAAAACGAAATCCGAAGTGTCGTAGAGGGGTCCGGGTGACAGGGTGTAGTACGGAACCTTGATCGGCCACGCGATGGCAACTGCAACCCCGATCGCGAGCAGCAGGCCCGCCAACACGAAGGGCCACTTCGGGATGGGCTGGCGGCTCGGCGCGCGGGTATCCGGCACGTCGAAACGATCGGTGTCCATGGTGGCAGCTGGATCCATCGCACACGAGGTTACCGATGATGGGGACTACGTACCCGGGCTACGCAACCCGGCGTCCGGCCAAGAGCTCCGCCTGGACGACAATCCGTTGCCTCGCCGACCCCTTCGGATGGCAGGCAAACATCGTCACCATCGGTCTTCCAAGGTCGTACGAGATCCAGATGTCTTCCGGTGTAACGATGAAGGTGTCCGATACCCGGTACATCACCTCGAAACCATCCCCGTCCTCGAGATACACGAGGTCACCGACCTCGAGACGGTCTAGATCTGCAAACGGGCGGGTGAACGTGGTGCGGTGTCCGGCAAGAACCACGTTCCCGCTTTCACCCGGCGTTGCCGTGCCGGCCCAGTGGGCGACACCCTGATTGATCACCGACAGAGAGATCCCGGAACGAATCTCTTCATCCACGCCGATCGATGGGATCCGAAGGTGGGAGACCACCACACCCGACTCCTGGCTCGGAGCCGACGTCGGCTGCCGACTGGTCGCGGGAACGGCGTGTGCAGGGGCCACGACCGCATCTGCGGGGAGAGCGATAGACGCAACAATGACGAGACCGAACGCGGCTATGAAACGGATCGCCAATCTCACGAGTCTCATCGATGACCACATC
>Ga0316191_10001693_pt1 | contig 15641 bp, 12 predicted proteins | sample Eddworburr2cm_MG_FD_204928 | JGI IMG/M metagenome (GOLD analysis project Ga0316191, IMG submission 204928) | Coastal sediment microbial communities from Maine, United States - Eddy worm burrow 2 cm | ecosystem: Environmental > Aquatic > Marine > Coastal > Sediment | place: USA: Maine...
TGATGCCGGGCCACGAAGATCCACCACATTCAGCACCGGGCGCCGGGAGCGATCGGCAGCCAGAATAGCAGGCAAATCGTTTTCATCCGGTGACCCGGCGCCTTGATAGCCGATCTCAAAAGATCCGGCCTGATCATGTCGCGGGAACCATTCGTCCCGGCCAAACAGGTCATTGAACGCCGCCACAAGTTCCGGCTTTGAACGCCAATTGGTCGCAAGGGAATACAGATTGGCCCCACCGGTCCCGGATAGGCGCTCCATCTCATTTCTGGCTTCCAGATAGGCATACACATCCGCACCGCGAAACGAGTAAATGGCCTGTTTTGGGTCACCGATAAGAAACAGCAGATTTTCGGTGAGCCCTGGGGAATGGTCCAGAAACAGCCGCTTGAAAATCCGCCATTGAACCGGGTCCGTATCCTGAAATTCATCCACAAAAGCAATCTTGTATTTGGCGCGCAGGGTTTGGATCAACCCTGAACAATGGTCGCTGTGCAGGGCGGCTGCCACCTGGCTGAGCATATCATCGTAGCTGATCCAGCCGTTTCGGCGCCTGACCCGGGCGGCGTCTGCTTGAAGCTGCTTGACGGCCTCGATCATCAAATAATACGCCAGCTGAACAAGTACTTCAGCCAGGCCCTCCAGCCCCTCCGCGATGGTCTCGAGATTCGAGCAAACCTGAATATTGTTTCCTTTTTTAGTCCACTTTTCCGGCACGAGGCATTTGACTCCCTGTCGTCCGGTAGATTTAACCGCCTGAACCTGGCCGATAAATTCCAATAGATCCGCAAAGACAAAGCTGCCCTCATCGATTTGAGACAGGTAGGTCTCAAGCGGAATCACCATCTTTCCCATCAGTGATTTCTTACTGCCGCCATGAATGTTCAACTGGTTGAACCCATCGGAAAACGCCGGCGGTGCGCCGATAAGATGTTTAAGCGCCATGACCTGGGTTATGATTTCAGATCGAATCTGCTCGATGCTCTGGTTTTCCCTGTCAGGCTTGATCTCATCCCCGACGGCAGGGCGAAAAACGCGTCTGGCGATGTTGACCACCAGCGCCAGGAATTGATCTTTGCGGGTGTTGAACCCCGCGATATGCAGCATTTCGGACAAATGCCGGCCATAGACTTCGGGCCAAACCTTGCGCATCTGCTCTTTAATCAGGGTGTCGAAAATAGGGGCGTCATCAATGACTTCATTTTGAAAAAGGCTTCCGTTCTCAAAGGCAAAATCTTTCAGGACCGTCTGGCAAAACCCGTGGATCGTATAGATGGAAGCGGTGTCAAAGGCATCCAGCGTGTCCCTGATTTTTTGAACGATGGCCCCATCGTCTTGCCCGTCACCGGCGGAACGGATCTCCTGCAGAAGCTTTGCCTGAATCCGGGTTTTCAGTTCCGAGGTTGCTTTTTCGGTGAAGGTCACCATGAGGATATTTTCAATCGCGATATCCTGCCGTTCCTTCAGCAGTCTCACAACCAGGTTTTCAAGGGTATAGGTTTTACCGGTGCCGGCGGACGCTTCGATGAGCGCGTGCCGGGTCAAATCAATGTCTGCGATGTCAGCCACAAGTGTGTAGGACATGTTCACTCCTGGTCAAAATAGATCTTAAACCGCCTGCGAACTCTGTCGAACGCATCCGCCGGAATCGTCGGTTTTGCAATTCGGATCAGGTAATCTTCTTCCTCGGTAAAGGCGTCTGCAATTTCAGCGGCAAATTGCATCCGGATGATGTCATTGACTTCGTCTTGCGGTATTTTGTGTGGCTGAATCGACCGTTTCCGGCTCGTCACGATTTCGAAAGGCAGCCAGGCCGCCTCTGACTGATTCAGGACATTCAAGACCAGTTCAGCCAGGTAGGCCGCGGCGGTTTCACGGTCGAATCTGTACGACCATTCCTTTACGATTTTCCGGTAAACGATGTGAAGCGTTAGGCCGGACGATTCGATCCAGCGGCTGCTCTCATCCCCGGTCAGACAAATCAGATAAAACAACACCGGCCCGAGAACATATTTATCGGGTTCTCTGGGATTCTTACCGGAGCCGGTTAGAACCAGCACGTGCCAGCGACCATCGGCATCCTGCCACACCCAGGGCAGTTGCCCGTGAAGTTCCACTGCCTGCGTGACCGTTTGCGAGGCACTGTTTTGAGTCTGTACCGTCAAGGATAAAGGATGAAACCGTTTCAGGGCAAGGCGGCCGTCTGAAGGGATGGGTTCTTCGGCGGGCTCCCCGATCGACACGGCCCGCAACAGCTGTTTTGCCGACTGCATCTGTTCTAAAACCGGTTTCAGGGTTTCCACGATTTGTCTGACATGGCCCATTATCTCATCCCTGTCTATTTCGGCAAAAGCCCCTTCCGGCGTTTGGCTTTTTCGCCGACAGGCGTCATACACCTGATGGTAAAACGCTTCGGGATCAGGTTCAGCGGCATCCGCATCCATCCCGGAAAAGTACGCAGCCATCCAGAGCTTGATCGGATCCATTTTCAAACGATAGTCCAGCGGGAATTCCGAGAAAAACGGTTCGTCTTCACGCAAAACCACATCTTCGATGGTTTCTTCTTCATCATAAAGGCCAAGATGCCGTTGAATCTTCAGCCGGACGGGATGCTCCAGGAATTTTGTCAATTGCCTCGCTGTTATCTTTTCAACCGGCCGATCCTCAGCATCAGGTGCCTTAATATCGAACGAAAGATCCGGATCAAACCGTGCCACCTTTGCCAAATCATCCGTCGAAGCCCGGTGCTGGAACGCTTCCCACAATCGATGGATCCGGAAATAGGCCACGCGGTCCGTCAATGAATCATTCACCAGCACATCACTCCAGGCACTGATCGCATCAGGATCCAAATAGCGATCGCTGCAGCCGGCAAGCGGTACCTCCGAAACCCGAAACGGCTGTCCATCTGATAATATCTCCAGTTCAACGTATCTTTTCAGCTGGTTTATCACGCTGCAGGGCTGCTGGAGCCGATCTTTTTGAAGGTCTCTGGCAACATAACTGATGTACAATTTCTCCTGTACGGAGAGCAGCATTTCAAGAAACAGGTAACAGTTGCGTTCAGGAAGGCTGATATCGCCGATCCGCCGCTTTGACAACCGCAGGTCCAGTGACGAAAGGTCAGCCTTGCCGGGAAAACGCCCCTCTTCCATCCCCAGGACATAAACGAACCGAAACGGGATCGGCCGCATGGGCTGCAACTCAGAAACGGTCACACCGCCGGTCAAATAATTTCCGTGCCCGCCGGAAATGGACCCGAGGTTGGCGCGTATGAATTCTCTGATCAAATCTACATCGAGGGCTGACGATGAATCACCCGCCTGCAGGCGGTCATAGAGTTCAAGGTTGTCAAACGCCTTAAACAGCGACTGTCGAACGACAGCTTCGCCTTTGAAATCTTGCGGAATTTCAATGAGCTGATCGCAGGTCTGAAAAAAACGCTGTTTCCATTGTTCACCACTGATGCCCCTGCTATTTAACCTGCTGACGACATGGTGAAGGGACTCGATGACCATGCAAAACTTTTCTACCAGGTCATCGTCACCGGTCTTTACATCACCGAAGGGGACCCGTTCCTGATAATGCCCAAAACCAGCCGGGTCGATGACATTCGGCGCTGCCATGATTCTTGACAATCGAAGCCTTTCAAGTCCCTGCTTCCAGGTAAAATTGCCGCTTGGCGGGTATCCCCGGACCGCCTTCGATTCACGGTCGAATGTGTGAAAAATGTTCAACTCACGGGCCCAGTTCACCCAGGCCTGCACCTCATCAGGCCCCATCTTCCAGCGACTCATGAAACACGGATTCAAAATCAGGTCAAAGACCTCATTTCTGGAAAATCTGCCGGTGGCCAGTTTCAAAATGGCCAAAACAGCTTTGCCATAGATGCTCTCGATTTCAGCATGCGAATCCACCAGGTTGTAAGCAAGTTGTCTGGGCCGGCGGTTGAAAACGGAATCGAACACCGGTTTATACGCTGAAATATCCGGCACCAAAATGGCAATATCGGTCAGTTGCAACGTGTCGTCCTGCCCTATATTGAACAGGATGCTGTTGTTTACGGTTTCAACCTCCCTGTATATGCTTGGGCAGGCAATGATCTGCAAGGTCCGGTCCTGGTCAAGACGTCTCGCTTCCTGTTCTGATAAAGAAAGCGTCAGGATATCGTTTTGGATGCGCTGCAGGATGCCGCCGGCTTGTTTGGAGGTTGTGAAACAGGCATTGAAGTCGTAATCGGTCAATTGGCACAACAGCCGGATATTCTCCCGACCGGGTTTTCCCCAGGCAGCCAGCAGGGCATTGTCCGCTTGCCGAAAAAGTTCGCCCTGCTCCTGTTCGGATGTTTGGATGGCCAGGGTTTTGACGTTTTTTCGCTGTATCCAACGTTTTTCCCGCGGTGTCTTGATATCCTCCCAGAATTCTTGAGAGGGGTTCATGGTGTAGATGTGAATCGTATAATAGTCTTGCAATCTGCCGATAAGCGTTAAGTGGAAGTTGGATATCTGAGACAGGCCGAAAAAATGGACACTTTGAGGATCTGCGGCCTTCCCTTCGTCCTTCCAGGAGTTGGAAAGCACTAGATCGGCATATTCCATCGTTGAAAGCAGCTGTTTGTCCGTTCGGTCCGCAAGTTCATCTCTTAAAATTTTCAGTCGGGCATACAACCGTTGTTGACACCGTTCCATGCCCTCTGTTGCAGCAGTCGCTGCCGCCCACTGTCGAATCATGTCGGTTCGGTGAAATTCGTATTCTTTGAACAGATGGGCAATCTTTTCAGCAAGCTGCCAGAGTCTGGCCGCATCATCCGGCCTTTCAGCGTCGTCTTCCCCAAACAGATATCGTGTAATCGGCAAAAAATCGGCGTCACTGCGATCCAGATTTTGCAGGATGTGAAGCAAAAGGATTTTGAGCTGGTCGTTATCCATCATTTCCGGCTTGTTCTCACCGGGGTCGAGAGCGGCGAGCATCTCCCACAGACCCGCTTCAAGGTACTGGAATGCAATGTTCATGAATATGGAATTTTTCTCGGCCAGCAATAGTTGAAGCCATTTGGCCAAATTTGAGTTGGGGACAATCACAACCGGCGGTTCCAGTATATTGCCTTTGCGCCGGATCTCATCCGTAACAACATCCGAAAACCGGTCCGCCAGTTGATCCAACTGATTGCTGAAATACAGTTCAATGGTCATTTTGTTTTCCAGGTTGATGGTTAGTCAGCTTTTCATTTTATCAATTGAATATGAGTATAGCAGACCTGATTGGCAGATAAGGACAAAATGAAACAAAAAAATTCTAAAGTTTCAGCAAAGACGCAAGCTTAAGCGACATTGGGTGCCATACGATTTTTTTCACTTTCCTCTGATATTTTGCACAAAACGTGTATGAATGACAATGGGAAAAACTTTTATAAGACAATATTTCCCATATGTTATTGTTACCACTCGGATTTATTAAGAATGCAACACGGGCTGTGAAGCGTATTTGCCAAAAAAAATTCGTCAATCAGTAAAAGATTCAGTTTTAACCGAGTTGCTGGGCATTTCGTGTTTGATAGTGACCTTGGTCAACTTCTTTATTTAGTAGAAAATCGAAGTGGCCGGTGCGTTTTCGTGCGGAGAGCCGCCCGTTGTTGCCGTTGTTTTGTCGGACCAAATTAACTTATTGAAAATCAATGAAATAAATGTTAAACGGCGGGTTGTTCAGGGGCTTAAAACCACCTTTTTGATGGCAAAAAAGGGGTTTTAAGGAAAGAGAAAACCGGCTAAAGGCCATAAGGCTCACTTAAAGACGCCCGTATCAGAACAACATTTCCTGGTTTCTTATGCACCTAAAGGAATTCTGCCTACCGAGGACTCGGCTCCGGCATCGAACGAGCAATAGGAGATAATGAATGAATAGCGCCTCTGACAAATTTATCAATTATTATAAACTGCTTGGGATAGATGCCAAGGCCGACCGGCAAACCGTAAAGCAGGCCTATTTGGCGAAGGTCAAAGAATGGCATCCGGATAAAAATCCTGACCGCGCCCATGAAGCCGAAGAAAAAACCAAAGCCCTGAATCAGGCCTACCACATACTGGGGGATCCCGAACAGCGTAAAAATTATGACCGGATGCTTCGCTATACCGAAGGGAAAGATTTCAACGAGTATATCAATGATGAGGCCATCAGGGATAAACTCGATAAAGCCTATCCGGCCTTAAAAACGGCTCTAAAAAATGTGCGAGTGCTTTATGCGCTTTTTAAAGACACCGTAAACGGAAAATACAAAATGCCAGCGGCCAGTGTGGCCATGATCGGCGGCGGATTGCTTTATTTCATCCTGCCGGCAGATTTAGTTCCGGATTTCATACCGGTTATCGGCTATTTAGATGATCTGGCCGTCTTAACCACCATAATGAATTCCTTGCAGAAAGAAATAAGCGATTATCGTATTTGGAAGGAAAAATAAAAGCCATCCCAGTATCCCCTCCCCCTGCAAAAGTACTCAATATCTTTCCGTCGTCAGTCAGCATTGTTTTTAGTTGTTTGAAAAATTTTTCAAGAATAGCTATTGAGAATAGTCCTAGAACAAAACTGTAGTTTCGAAGTCGACGAACGGAATGTCCTGGCATGCGATCCGGTAGCTGTCTCCTGGATCTCCTGATTTGAATCAACCTGCGAGCCGCTCGAGCGTGCGGTCATACCCGGCCACCACATTCTGCCACAAAAAGGGTTTCATCTCCTCAACAAGACGGTTTCGGAGCGGTTCATACCGGCTGTAGTGCGTCATGATGTCAAAAAGCTTTTCCATGAGATCAAATTTATCCCGATAAAGAAAGTGCTCATGATAAGCTGCCGGCAGTATCTCCGGGTACGAAAGCCGGCAGGGCAGGAGCGGAATACAGCCCATCAGCATGGCCTCGACTATCGACATGCCGAAGTTTTCCTGGATTGCGGTGCTGATGACCAGCGCACCCCGTTCAAGCCATTTTTCATACTCCCGTCGATCGGAGACATAACCGTACTGAAGGATTTTATCCTTGAATCGGTTCCTGGCCGACCTGAAAGCCTCCGGGATCTTGCCGAAATTCTCACCCATGAGCGCCAGCCGGAACTCAAATCCCCGATCTTCCAGTGCCCGGATTGCCTCAAAAAAGATTTCGCAGTTCTTGTCAAATCCCCAGCGGTGATTCCAGATGATAAGTGGCGGATCCATCTGTTCCTCGGCCTCAACTTGTCTGTAAGCCGGCAGTGAGATACCCGGGTAGAGGACTGTCGACTTGTCATTTATGTTTTTTGCCGTATCCACGGGCCTGAAGTCCCGCCCTTTGTTTAAAAATTCAGGTACGGCATTAAAAAAAGCATGCCGGTGCATATGGGAGTTGAATACAACCAGATCGGCCGCCAGTGCCGTGGTGATATTGATGATGCCCAGCTGAAAAGCGCCTTTGTCGCCCGGCGGCGTGGGATAGGTGATCTGGTTTTCATGGAAATAGGCCAGAACCGGCGGACATGGCTGCCCGACAAGCGCCTTGAAATCCGCCAGGTTGAATAGGTCGGTTACGATGATCCCGTCATATCCATCCAGGGGCGGAATGGCGTCGACTATGTGGAGGGCTGCACCGAGCATGCGCCAGCGCCAGTTTTCACCCGGCATTGACACGACATCGATATCGTGAGCGGAGCATGCGCAGAGCCCTTGAACGAAGTGGGCGTGCGAGCCCAGGTAGTATGTTTCTATGAATAAAAATTTCATTTAAAATTCAGGTGTCGATCAAAATGTCAGTGGACCTGTTAAAGTGAACACTCCTCCTGCAGAGCAGGAGACCTCGGGAAGTTCCCTGGAAGACTTTCATGCTTTAACCCCTTTCGGTTGGTATGTTTGACTTTGGTGAACCAGCCGGGCTAAATATACGATATACATTTTATATCTGCAATAATTTTAATGATCCAAGGTAGCCGCTGCAGCATAAGCTTTGAAAGAGCTACCCTTGACAGTTTTCCTATGAGGGATGGGGTCGATTTTGCCATACTGTTTATCCTGCTAACAACGCGGAAAGCCCGGTGTAATATCTGGGTTAGATTTACGACTATAGCACAGATGGGTTAGGTTTCTCCTCCTTTCTCTAAACCATCGTTTTGTCATACCTCCTCAAATGGTGGCTCTGCGTACACCGGGTCACCCTTTTTATTTTTGTTGCCGGGCAAAACCGTCTTGTCAAGCTGTTTCGATTGGTGAACCGCCATATCTCATATAATACCAGGAGGTTGCAGTACCCATGCTGCAGGCCTTTTATTTTCAAAACCCATCGAATGTTGTGGAACTATCAGAAATTCTTGACTATTTTTATCAGATCAATTATTATTAATGATATCAATGTGATGTTAGCCAAGTTGATGCAACATCTTAAAATTATTAACAAACACAGGGAGAGATGATGAATAAGCTGGAACTTATCGACACATTGCGGGATGAATGCCAGATTTCAAAGAAAGAAGCTGCTACGATTGTTGATCTATTTTTCAGAAAAATTTCCGATGCCCTTGCGGTAGGGGACCGGGTTGAAATTCGTGGGCTTTGCTCTTTTTTTGTTAAGGAATATCAGTCCTACCAGGGCCGGAATCCCAGAACCGGTGAGTCCGTTAAAGTGGATCCTAAAAAATTGCCGTTTTTCAAATGCGGGAAAGAGTTGAAGGACCGAGTGGATTATTGAGTAACAAATATTTTGATACCGTATTTTTATGCTTTCAAAATAGAAAAAACAGAGCGACACGCGGCGCAAGCGCCTGCGCTGCGCGAGCGATACCACAAATCTTTCCGCCTTCGGCGGATCAATATTCAACTCCCCGATAAAGCGGGATTTACGCTTCGCTACAACCCCGCGAACGGGATCTCTCTCCGAGCCGTAGGGTCTCCGAGCCGGAGGCCGCTGCGCTACGACCGGCTAAGCTTGTCCGGGTCGGGTATCAACCAAGAGCCAGACAGGCAGCTCCCAGCAGAGCAGCTCTTTCATTCAGAATCACCCGCACCGGAATATTTTGCATGAACACCTCAAAGCGGCCTTTGGCGTTGAAGGCCGCCATGAAATTATCATCCAGCAGCACCGGCAAAATTTTGGGAGGAATGCCGCCGCCTAAAAACATGCCACCGGTCGTCATGCCGGTCAAAGCCAGATTGCCGGCCATCGATCCGAAAATACGACAAAACCGCTGAAGCGCAGCCCGGCACAAAGGATCATCACCTCCGATTGCATTATCGCTAATCACGCGAGCCGGATCCGATGTGCGCATCTCCTCCTTAATCCCAGATGATTCCTCAAAATCACCCAGTGATTTCAGCCAATCGTATATGTTCACCAATCCCTGGCCGGAAAGAACGCGTTCCACGCTGACGTGGCCGAAGCGCTGATGAAGAAAATACCACAGATCTGTCTCGGATTCGTCAGAGGGGGCGAAGTCAGCATGCCCGCCTTCGGAAGCCACCGGCCAATAACGGCCCCCGTCATATACAAGCAGGGCCTGGCCCAGACCGGTACCCGGGGCCACCAAACCGATGTTTTGGCCTTTTCGAACCCTGACTCCGTTGAGCGCCTCGATCTCCCTATGATTGAGCAATGGCAACGCCAGGGCGGTGGCAGCCAGATCATTGATCAAGCGTACCCACTTCCAACCGAAGCGTCGGCGAATTTTTTTTTCAGACACCACCCAGGGTAGATTGGTGGCCCGGCATTCGCCGTTGATAACGGGTCCGGCGATGCCGAAGCAGGCCGACTCGATCTTGGACGGGTATCGCTCGAGCATTTGCACAATGATTGCCTCCAGGCTGTCCGCGCTGCCGCTGGCAAACGTTGCGACCGCCTGAGCTACAGGTCGCGTCTTGCCTGGGACAAACAGACCGAGGTTGACTTTGGTGCCGCCGACATCGCAGGCCAGCACACATGCTGAATTTGTCATAACCTTCTTTTTAAGTGCTTAGATTGCTTGTAATGATTTTGGCTTTGAAATTAAAAATACAAATTGAGTAATTGATACATGGATTCCTAAAATCACCGCCGCCATTTTAACAGGGTTTTGAAAATCTTTTGCACCCTCGGTGTCAGCTTTTTCCGGTTGTAGGTATCGCCTGCCTTTTTAATGGCTTCGGCCTGGGTAGGATACGGATGAATGGTTTTAGCCATGGTACCCAAACCGGCACCGGCTACCATGGCCAGAGTAATTTCAGAAATCATATCGCCGGCATGCCGGGCTACCATCGTGGCGCCCAGTATTTTATCCGCACCTTTTTTGATATAGACATCCAGGAAACCGTCGTCATCGCTTTCCAGAATTGAACGGTCAACCGTATTCATTTCAATGGCGATTGTTTCAACCGTCAATCCTTTTTCTTCGGCTTCATGGGGGTAAAATCCCACATGGGCCACTTCCGGATCGGTGTAAGTACACCAGGGAATGGTCAAAACGTTTGCTTTGGAACGGCCGAAAAATAATGCATTTTGGATAACAACTCGCGCTGTAGCGTCGGCGGTATGCGTGAATTTGTAAGGATAGCAAATATCGCCGGCCGCATAAATACGCCGGTTGGTGGTCTGCAGTCGATCATTCACCTTGACACCTTTTTTGTCATATTCCACTCCGGCCGCTTCTAGATTCAATCCGGCCACACCCGGCGTGCGTCCACCCGCAACCAGGATTTGATCGACCGCTTCATCGTAATTGGTTCCATGGGAGTCGACGACAAGATGAATGCCGTCGTTTTGCTTTCGGACCTCAAGGTTTTTTCCACAGCATCTGAGTTTGACGCCGTCCTGTTCCATGATGTTTTCCACAATACCAGCGGCACGACGGTCCTCGTTGGGCAGAATCCCATGCATCGACTCGATAAGGATCACATCACTGCCAAACCGGGCAAAAGATTGCGCCAGCTCACAGCCGATCGGACCGGCACCGATCACGCCCAGCCGGCGGGGTAATTCGGTCAGTGAAAAAACCGTCTCGTTGGTCAGATAGCCCGCTTCCGCCAGACCGGGAATGGGCAGCTCCAGTGGCCGCGTTCCAGTGGCGATGCAGGCCCTGGCAAATTTTAAAGTTTTGCCGTCTATTTCAACCGTATCGGCAGCGGTGAATTCGGCGGATCCCTGAAACACATCAATGCCGAGTCCCTGAAACCGCCTGACAGAATCATGTTTGCTGATACCGGCCCGCAGACGTCGCATACGTTCCATGATCGCCGGAAAATCGATGCTAACACCATCGGGTACCCGCACGCCGAACTGTCCGGCTTCCTTCACATGCGCCACGGCACGCGCTGCCCGGATCAACGCTTTGGAAGGCACACAACCGACATTTAAGCAGTCGCCGCCCATCAGTTCGCGTTCAATTAAAGCGACTTTGCCTCCCAAACCGGCCGTGCCGGCTGCCGTGACCAGCCCCGCGGTGCCGGCACCAACCACGACCATGTTGTATCTACCTTCAGGCTCGGGATTGTCCCAATCAAAAGGGTGGACATTTTCCATCAAATTTTGATTGTACTCGTCATAGGGCTGCACCTGGGGAAAATCATCGGGCGTTTTCAAAGAATTTGCTTGGATTGGCATGGATAGACCCTCTCAGATCGACGTGACCGTGCCGACGATGATCTGTTGAAATAGCTGAACCCACTTTTCCAATTTGAAAGAAGATAAGAAGACAATCTGCGCGTGTCAAAAAGGACAAATGCAAATTTTAACTATACATGTCGACCCTCGAATTCAGACCTTACATATTTTTACAAATAAGTTAGTCTTCCGATTTTAATACAATCGAATCCAGTGAACGCTTGTTGACAATCTGCGATCACCGGATCCGGTCAGATGATGACTATCGGGGCGGTAGCCATCGAACTAGCCGCAGATGATATCACTCATTTTTTTCTTTATTACCGCCGATAAGACCACCGGCAACTGCGCCGGCCGCACCACCAATGGCGGCTCCGATAGCAGCGTTGCCACCGGCAATTGCTGTGATTGCGGCCCCACCCGCGGCACCAATGCCGGCTCCGCTCAAGGCACCTTTTTCTGAACTGGACATGTTTGCACATGAGACTACAACCATTAGGATGAGAATCATTGTGATGACAATTGATTTTTTCATTTTATCACCTTCAAATATGGATATTAACTTCTGAATTTAAAAACAATCTATTCGCAAACGAGCAGGGCTGTCAGCGCAGCGGTTTTCCAGCAATCCCCGTTTTGATGTTGGGCTTGATCATCGTATCCCACAGGACCCTGATCACCGAGAGATTGATCTTATCCGGGTTCTCTTTATAAAATGAGTCAACGGTGGACACAATGTCGTTTATGGTAACGTCTCCAATGCCTTCAACCGCCTTTGTGACAAAGCTTTCTCGTTTCAACTCAGGATAAATTTCCATGATTTCTTGTTCGAGATCAATAATATCACCAGCGCCCCAAATATAGGCCGTTTTCTGATCTTCTGACATATTTTCCCATGTCGTGCCTGTCAGCAGCGGCGCTTTAATTTCCTCTTTCGCTGATACATTGCTGCTCCATGCTGCTGATAAAATGCAAACTAATACGATATTTACACACCACATAATACGGTTTTCTCTCATAATGCGACCTCCTGTCCTGAAATCAGTGTATAATCCAAGTATAAATTAGATACGGGCAATTTGAATGTCAATGAAAAGAAGTTCGATAAACGGATTCTTATAAAAAAACATATTAACAAATGAGGTATTCATGTCAACCCTACAGGGCGTCGTGCAACAGGTTGTGCCCGGATGGGCCTGGGGCAAAGCCAAGCGCTTAGGGGCCACCCGCGGCTGCGGCTGTTACGATCACTGCCACACAATCGAGGGTGGCAATAAAAGTATCGTCCGCCCTGCGTTCGAGCCCATCAATTTGAATTGCATTATATGCTAATGTGGAAAGCCCGAGTTACCATTAAGCCAACTTATTTGTGGGAGCAGATTTACAACCGCGAAATTTGATCTCGTGGCTGGAAGCCGCTCCCACATCCGATATCACTTGTACATTCGTTATAACAAGATTTGATTAAAATCCATTCGCTGTCCTCTTTCTCTCATTCTCGATTTTCAACTATTGACCAATATCCTTAAACCTTTGAGCAGCCACCGTAGTTCTGATCGAACCCCATCCACTGAACCCTGCAATAGGGGCTTCGGTGGCACCTTGGCTGAGAGAATCAACTTATTATCTATGTCTGAAGAGCTAAATATCAGGCAGAATTGGATCCTTTGCTGTCGTTCATTGATCAGATCAACTCCGCGCTTTCATCGCCGCCCACAACCTCTTCCTTGACGAGACCCAGGCCCGGTGCAAAATATTTGTATTCTAAGACGGCCGGGTCCAGGGGGTTCCAATCCAGGATCTGCAGGCAGTCCTCATAGGTGGTACCGTTTTCAAGTTCAACCTTAACGCCAGTGGCCACCACCATGCCCATATCCTCGGCCTCGTCTTCGTAGTACTCCTGGTAGTAGGAGACGCCCGCTTCGGGATCGGCCCACATGACGATACCGGGCAGTGCGCCGTCCACTCCGGCCTCCCAGGCGCCATCATTGTCGGTGCCGATAAGAATATCATCGTCGTCGTACTCATAGTTGGTCACCTCTTCGCCCATATACCAAACGTTACCCTCATCATCCTGGGCGAACCAGTCATTGGTATCTTCGATTAAGAGGCCGTCGAGAAATACTTGGTCGTTGAATACCACACACTCCAAGCCGTCAACAACCCGGGTGGTGTTGAGCACTTCTGTGATGATGGTCTCCACACCGTCCTCAGTCTCTGCCTCATAAGTAAGCTTAGTCCCGGGGATCAATGGCAGGTAGGTACTGTCGATGGTTGTGGGGTTGGTGAAGCCGGCTGCCTCAAAGTCAGGCACCCGGTCGATACCCGTGAGGAATATTCCTTTTTGTTCGGCGGTCTCATCGCCGTCCACGAGCTCTTCTTTAATTAGGCCGACATCCGGGGCATAATATTTGTACTCCTCATCATCCGGCTCTAATGGGTCCCATTCCAGGGTCTGCAGACAGTCATTGTAAATGGTGCCGTCCTCGAGTTCAACCTGGACTCCGAGGGCCTCGATCTTACCCATATCCTCGTCTTCTCCTTCATAGAACTCCTGTTGGTAAGAGTCGCCGATAATGGGTGTCGCCTTCATGATGATACCGGGTATTGCACCGTCCACCCCGGCCTCCCATGCGCCATCGTGGTCGGTACTGATGATATTACCCTCGTCGTCGTACTCATAGTTTGTCACATCTTCGCCCATGTACCAGACGTTGCCCTCATCATCCTGGGCGTACCAGTCATGGGTATCCTCGATCAGCAGTTCGTTCTGGAATACTTGATCCCGAACGACAACGCAGGTCACCCCGTTAACCACTCTCGTTTTTTCCAGTACTTCGACGACAATAGTTTCAACACCGTCCTCGGTTTCCATCTGAGAAGCTTCAACACCGTCCTCGGTTTCCAGCTGATAAAGTTGCACGGTATTCGGATTGAGGGGCAGGTATTTATTGTCGACCTGGGTAGGATTGGTAAAGGTAGCCTGTTCGAATGACGGTTCCGCAGGATCTTCATTGGTACTAGAATTATTCGAAGAAGAACCGCCGTCGCAGCCGGTCAGGATCAGCAGCGCGGTGCCGACCATAATAATACAAATAGATGCCATCATACTTTTTAATTTCATGATAATTCTCCTTTTCTTAGTTACGTTTGATTTGTATAGATCAATAAATAAAATTTAGGGTGTACCAGTCTGTTTCAAACTCCCAGGGAAAGCCGGCAAAAGGATACTTTTTTTCATTGAGTTCTGATTTAACCCTGAGTTGATAATGTTCGCCTTTTTTCAGTCTAGTAAAAGGAATGATTTTCAGGCTGCCGATCTGCGACATTAATAAACCGGCTTCATCGAAATCTTTTACCACTAACGGGCCGGTCTCTTCCCAGGATCGTGTTATCCGGTACTCATTTTTTAAGGCATCGTACTGAGTTTTATGACTAGTTGTAGTCCCCGCCACCTTTTTATCGAACCAAAAGTCATTGACTTTATATAACATGACTATAAATGTGAAACTGACGGGTATGCCGCTTAACAAGGCTTTTTTCATTTCATTCGTAAAAACACCTTGAACCGTTAGATCGATGAAAAGATTTTCTCCGTCATTTTTCACAACTATATTTGTAAGCTCGGCCCCGGATGCAAACGTCTGGCCTGCCGGAAGAAAGAGGATAAAAAATATCAAGCAAAATAAACGAAAGCTGATCCTATTTATACAGTTCATTCTTGAACAACCTGACCCGGATAAACCGGAAACCCGAATATCGAAAATCGAATTCCGAAACAAATTCGAATCACCAAAATTACAATGACTCAAAGGTTGATATTCGTCCAGACTCCTCTGAAGCCCAGATAGGTCGAGATCTACAAAGATGCTATTTTTTTTACCCACTAAAAACAACGTCTTTAGAACTAAGGGAATATTGTGAACTCTATCCACTATAGTTGCACGCATCCATTTTCTTCAAGCGTACCCACGCCCATCGCATCAAGGGTGGGTCTCCATTCGTCACCGCAAACAGCTTGATGCGCGATGCGAATGGAGCCCCCGGATTTCATCCAATTAC
>Ga0316191_10001694_pt1 | contig 15638 bp, 14 predicted proteins | sample Eddworburr2cm_MG_FD_204928 | JGI IMG/M metagenome (GOLD analysis project Ga0316191, IMG submission 204928) | Coastal sediment microbial communities from Maine, United States - Eddy worm burrow 2 cm | ecosystem: Environmental > Aquatic > Marine > Coastal > Sediment | place: USA: Maine...
AAGATGCGCCTCAAGGGCTTGGGCCTGCCAATCATCGACCACGGCAGCCATATTGTGCCCGTGATGGTCGGTGATCCTGTGCATACAAAGATGCTAAGCGACATGTTGTTGGACGAGCATGGCATCTACGTTCAGCCCATAAATTTCCCGACAGTACCGCGCGGAACAGAGCGTTTGCGCTTTACACCTTCGCCAGTGCACGGGCCAAAAGAGCTCGATGCTTTGGTCCGCGCGATGGACGGACTTTGGTCACATTGTGCGCTAAATCGTGCCGAAGAGGCAGGTTAGTCTTACCCTGTAGGAATTTGGAGTTGCCTTGTGTTAACCTAACCTAAACAAGAGGTCAGGTACGAATCGTGGGGACGATTCTGCATTTCGACGACACGTGGTTGGCACGCACTGGAAAGACGGGGCAGTAAGATGATCGGACGCAGACACTCAAAGAGTGTTGACGAGAAAGTCGAACCAAAAGCGTTCGACGATTTCGAATTGCGTCTGGGTGACGTGATGCGCGGAGAGCGTGCCACGATGGGTAAATCCCTTTTGGACGTCCAACGCGAATTGCGTATCAAGGCTGCGTATATTGCAGCAATTGAAAATTGTGATCCTGATGCGTTCGACACACCCGGCTTTATCGCAGGTTATGTCCGGTCATATGCACGCTACCTTGGGATGAATCCTGATACAGCGTTTGATACTTTCTGTGAGGAAAGCGGCTTTTCGGTTGCGCACGGCATGTCTGCCGAAGCATCTGTCATCAAAAAATCGAAACGAGACGCAAAGCTGGCGCGCTCGGGCGATGTTGATATGTTCAACCGGCCCAGCACCCCGTTTGTACCTGCCGGAGAGAGCCTGTTTTCGCGCATTGAACCCAGTGCGGTAGGTTCGTCTTTGGTGTTGATTGCGCTGATATCGGCGATCGGCTTCGGGGGATATTCTGTCCTGCAGGAAGTCCAGCGGGTTCAGGTGGCACCGGCAGAGCAGACGCCGGTCGTGCTGTCCGACCTTGATCCGCTAGATGGTGTGCTGACAGCGACCCCAGAGGCCGGATCCGAAAATGGATTGCCAGAAGGTATGGACCTGCCAAGAGCAGAAGCGCTGGACAGGCTGTATCGACCTGATGCACTGGATATGCCGGTTTTGGTGGCACGCGACGCGCCAATCTCGACTTTGGATCCACGCATGGGCGGCAATTTTGCTCAGTCGGCCTTTCCTGCGCCAGAAGCCGAAACACTGTCAGACAGCTTGTTTGCGCAGATTTCAGGGCCTGAGAACGCAACCGTTGTAGAAAACCCGGTGCCCATTGTCTCCAGAGATCCTGGTCCAGCGCTACGCATGGTGGCTGTGCGCCCGGCATGGGTGCGGGTCAGCGCGGCAGATGGAACTGTTATTCTCGAAACAATCATGGAACCCGGAGACACTTGGGATGCGCCCGCCGGTGAAGAACCTGCGACGCTGCGTACCGGCGAAAGCGGCGCAATTTATTTTGCACTTAGTGGCGAATACTATGGACCTGTCGGGGCCACAGGGACGGTGACCTCGAACCTGCCTTTGGAAGTCGACGCACTTAAATCGACATACAACGTAGCAGATCTGACAGCCGATGAGGCACTTGCAACAATGGTAGTACAGTTGCAAACGCCTGTTGAGCCTGCGGCAGAATAACTTCAACACAGCCAAAAACGATCATTGCGGGCAGGAGCCCGAGTGTCTACTTTATCTGACAGGTCCAGTAAGCAAGGTCAGTAACATGTCGCTCAACCATATTCGTCCATGGCGCAATATTTACCGTCGTACATCGCGCCAGATCATGGTCGGGAATGTCCCCGTTGGCGGGGACGCGCCGATCTCGGTGCAGACAATGACCAACACTTTGACCACCGACGTAAAAGGGACAATCGAACAGGTAAATGCCGCAGCCGAGGCGGGTGCGGATATTGTCCGTATCTCTGTACCCGATGAGGCATCATCGAAAGCCTTAAAGGAAATCGTGCGCGAGGTGTCTGTACCCATCGTGGCCGATATCCACTTTCACTACAAACGCGGGATCGAAGCGGCAGAAGCAGGAGCAGCCTGCCTGCGCATCAACCCGGGCAATATCGGAGATGAAAAGCGCGTCAAAGAAGTCATTAAGGCTGCTCGGGATTATAACTGCTCCATTCGCATTGGTGTGAACGCGGGCAGTCTCGAAAAACACCTTCTTGATAAATATGGTGAGCCGTGCCCCGATGCGATGGTCGAAAGCGGGTTGGACCATATCAAAATCCTGCAAGACAACGATTTTCATGAATTTAAAATCAGCTGCAAGGCGTCTGATGTATTCATGGCCGCTGCCGCCTACCAACAACTCGCCGACGCCACTGATGCGCCAATCCATTTAGGGATTACAGAGGCTGGTGGTCTTGTATCGGGCACGATCAAATCTGCCATTGGCTTAGGCAATCTGCTGTGGATGGGCATCGGTGACACGATCCGCGTCAGCCTGTCTGCGGATCCCGTCGAAGAAGTGAAAGTGGGCTACGAGATCCTCAAATCTCTGGGGCTGCGGCACCGTGGGGTTAATATCATCAGTTGCCCCAGCTGTGCGCGTCAGGGATTCGATGTGATCAAGACGGTTGAGACGCTGGAAAAGCGGCTTGAGCATATCAAGACACCCATGAGCCTCAGCATCATCGGCTGTGTCGTGAATGGTCCCGGCGAGGCGCTGATGACCGATGTAGGGTTTACCGGTGGTGGCGCGGGATCCGGCATGGTCTATCTTGCGGGCAAGCAAAGCCACAAACTCAACAACGATCAAATGGTTGAACACATCGTTGAACAGGTCGAAAAAAAGGCCGCCGAGATCGAAACCGCGGCGGCCGTATCGGATGCAGCCGAGTAGGGGCGTTAGCCCCGTTTGTCGTCAATAATCATCTGAAGCTGATCTGCGGGCAGGTATCCGCGAAGCATCTCGTCTGACAGAACAAATGTGGGTGTGCCATTGATTTGCAAACGCTGCGCCAGTTCGCGCGTCGCCCGCAAGCTGGCTGTGATTTCCGCATCTTCCATACGGCCCTCGATCGCATCTGCGTCATGGCCGAATGTATCAGCTAACCGGCGCAGAGCAGGCACCGTAATCTCACCGTTGTATTCCATGAGTGCGTCGTGAATGGCTTTGTAGGCTTCGTCACCTTCAACTAGCTTTGTCGCCATTGCGAAACGTGACGCAAGAACGGACTGCTCACCCAGAATTGGGAACTCTTTGACGACAAAACGGATATTTCCGTCATCGGCAAGCAGCTTTTCGACCTCACCGAAGGCCCGTTTGCAAAAGCCACAGCGGTAATCCATGAATTCAACTAGCGTCACATCACCGTCAGGATTGCCGCCGACGAAGGAAAACCCGTCGTTAAAGATGGCATCCGCATTTTGCGTGACCAGGTCGACGTCCGCTTGGGCTTGGGCATTGGCTTGCTGTTGCTCAAGCGCATTGACCGCTTCCATAATAACCTGCGGGTTCTCCATGAGATACGCACGAACCTGTTCACCGAAAGCTGTCCGCTCTTCCGGGCTCATTGCACTCAGGTCCAGTGCCACGGAAGGTTGTGCGGCAAAGCCAAGGCACAAGGTAAGTGCCATAAGCGGTTTCTTAATCATGAATTATCTCCTTTTGGCGGCTCTCTCTGCCGCAATCAACACATCTTGCGCCCTTTGCCAAGGGCCGGATCCTTCGGGCAAAAGACCTGATGCGCGCTTTGCGTGAATCGCAGCATCGTTCAATCTGCCGGAAATAGCGTAGCGTTCGGCGGTCACAACAGACGCCATACCGTTTTGCCCCAGCCGTGCGTAAGCCACCGACAGGTCGCGCAACATCGTACCATCTCTAAAGTCGATTGTCCGCGCTTTTTCAAGTACCTGCTGCGCTTCTTTAAAGCGATCTCCGATCAGCAGCGCGCGTCCGTACCCCGAAAGGATCAAAGGGTCATTCGGCGCCAGTTGCACCGCACGCCCATAAGCGGATATCGCGGCGCCGAAATTCCGTGTCTCGAGCAGTATCTGGCCGCGTTGATCGTGCAGGAACGGATCATTAGGACGCAGGGCAACTGCCGCATCAATGGCGCGCAGTGCTTCCTTGGTACGAGATTGTCGATGCTGCGCCACAGCTTCGCGAAGCAGTCGCACATCCTGGTATGGGCTATCCTTAAGCCGCCGCAGTGTCCACTTGGGTGATCTGGTATACGCGCTTAGTTTACCTTTTACCCTTTCAAACCAATAAGCAGCGGTCGGTTCTGCAGTGGCCCCACCGCTATATGCGGCCACATATCCCTCCAGTGCACGCATACGGTCGCGTGAAAAGGGATGGCTGCGGGTATAAGGATCCTGACGTGTTTCAGCCAACAATTCCTGTCCGCGGAAAATCTGCAATACATCCGACATGCCTTGGGGGTCGACACCGGCGGACCGCATGTAGCGCACAGCGGATTGGTCTGCTGATGCTTCCTCGGCGCGGGTGTGTCGCAAAAAACGGTTCATGGCAGAGCTTTGTGTGCCCAGTAAAATGCCGCCTGCGGCCTCGCCTGCACCCGCGGCAGCAGCAACGGCTGCCATTGCGGCCCCGAAACCAGCAGCTGTGCGGGCCGCGGCAAGGTTGTTCATCCTGCGGGTGATATGGCCATTCGCAATATGGGCTGCTTCATGCGCGATCACACCTTGCAGCATCGCGGCACTTTCCATGCGGTTGATAAGGCCGTAATTCACAAAGATTGCGTCGGTACCGATCACGAAAGCATTTAATGAACTGTCATTTACCACCAGCATTTTTACACGTGACGGGCTAAGTCCGGCAGCCGACAGTAATGGCGCGGCCAGCTGTTTCAAGCCGTATTCTATATCCGCATCGCGCAGCAATCCCTGCGCAGACGCTGTCTGAGCAAAAAGGCAAAAAACAAATGCCGGGATTGACGCCAGCCTGAATCCGCGTTGAAACCTCATAGACCTAATAAGGAGCGGTTTTCATGCGAGTTTCAAGGCGTTCTTCAGTCGATCCCTTCATTGTGATGGATGTGATGGAAGCTGCCCGTCAAGCAGAGGCGGCGGGGCGTCACATTATTCACATGGAAGTCGGGCAACCGGGAACGGGCGCGCCGCGCGCAGCGGCAAAGGCTGTTGCTGACGCATTGGAGCAAGATCCAATGGGGTACACGGTGTCGCTGGGGCTACCAGCCCTGCGTCAGCGGATCGCGCAGCTGTACGGAGAATGGTATAATGCCGACCTGAACCCGAACCGCGTGATCGTTACGCCGGGCTCTTCGGGGGCCTTTATTCTTGCGTTTACGGCTCTTTTTGACACGGGCGACCGCATTGGCATCGGGGCACCGGGGTATCCAAGTTACCGCCAGATCCTAAGCGCGTTAGACTTGCACCCTGTCGATATTTTCACGGCGCCCGAAAACCGGCTTCAGCCGGTGGCGCGCGAACTGGAGGGTCAAAACCTTGCCGGTTTGATGGTGGCATCGCCTGCAAACCCAACCGGCACCATGTTGAACAGAGAGGCGATGTCGGATTTGATCGATGCGGCCGCCGGTCAGGGCGCGTCTTTTATTTCTGACGAGATTTACCATGGCATCGAATATGAGGCCAAAGCCGTCACCGCGCTGGAAATCACCGATGAAGCTTACGTGATTAACTCTTTCTCCAAATATTTTTCGATGACTGGCTGGCGTGTGGGATGGATGGTGGTGCCAGAAGATCATGTGCGTGTGATTGAACGGATTTCGCAAAACATGTTTATATGTGCCCCTCACGTCAGTCAGGTTGCAGCCTTGGCGGCTATGGATGCAACTGACGAATTAGAAACGAATATGGCTGTGTATCGCGCCAATCGTGCTTTGATGATCGAGGGCCTGCCACAAGCCGGCTTCACCAACATAGCCCCGCCAGACGGTGCGTTTTACGTTTATGCGGATGTGTCGGGGATGACGAATGATAGCCGTGCTTTTGCCGCCGAGATCTTGGAACGCGCTGGGGTTGCGGTGACACCCGGGCTGGATTTTGATCCGGTGCGCGGGCATCAGACTTTGCGTTTTTCCTATGCGCGCAGCACCGAAGACATTGTCGAGGGGCTGGCGCGACTCAAGGCATTCATGCAGGCCCGATAGGGGATTCACAAGGACAGGCATCTGCGTTAGTCTGCTTGCAAAACACAACATCAGGCCGAGCAGCCCATGATCCGTCTATTCGTACTTTGTGCCACCCTTTGGGTTGGTTTCATGTCAGTTGGTGCAACGCAAACTGTCGAGGCACCCGCGCGTGTCGACGCAGCCTCCAGCGCGCTCGAGCAAGGCTGGTTGGGGCGTACCACGATCCGCCTTGAGCTGACACGCGGTGTGCCGTTTCGTGTTTTCACATTAGATGACCCCGCGCGCCTCGTGCTCGATTTTCGCGATTTGTCGTGGGAGGGTGTGACGCCTGAGGATATTCTCTCCGAGATCACGGGCGTCAGTGGGCTGCGCTTCGGGGCGTTCCAGACCGGATGGTCCCGGCTGGTTGCGGATATGACGCGCCCCATGCTCCCACAGGAGGTTGGTATGGCGATAGACAGTGACAGCGGCCGCGCGATTTTGAGCATTGATCTTGTGCAAGCGACCGATGCGTCTTTTGCAGCGGCCTCTGGTGCACCGCAAGATGCGCTTTGGCTTGATAGGAAAGGCGCAAAGGAAAAAATGGCACCCATTGCGGATGACCGGTTTGTGGTGGCCATTGATCCGGGGCATGGCGGCATTGATCCGGGGGCCGAGCGTGATGGCTTGTCTGAAAAAATCCTGATGCTCGACGTGGCGCTGGCTTTACGCGACATCTTGCAGCCACTTGAGGGGGTCGATGTTGTCCTCACACGAGAGACCGATGTGTTTGTGTCGCTGCAATCGCGGGTGGCCTTGGCGCATCAGGTGGGGGCAGACCTTTTTGTATCGCTTCATGCGGATGCGCTTAGTCAGGGTGGGGCACGGGGCGCTACGATTTACACACTGTCCGAAGAGGCCAGCGATACGGCGAGCGCGCATCTGGCCGCGCGCCACAATCGTGCCGATATAATAGCAGGGGCCGATTTGTCAGGCTCTGACGATCAGGTGACGCGCGTATTACTTGATTTAGCACGGCAAGAAACCGAGCCCCGTTCGCGCAGTCTGGCGCAAGCCTTTGCCAATAGCATGGCGGCGGCGGGTGGCCCGATGAACAGCCGGCCCATGCGGCAAGCAGGTTTTTCGGTGCTGAAGTCTGCCGATATCCCGTCTGTGCTGATCGAAATTGGCTTTTTGTCCAGCAGGCGCGATCTGGAAAACCTGCGCGATCCGGTCTGGCGCCAGAAAATGACCGAGGCGATGGCCCGTGGTATCCTTCAGTGGCGTGACTACGATATGACGCAACGTGCCCTGATGCGCCACTAGCAAGCCACTGCCGATCACGGTAAGGGCCTTTGACCATCCACATGCCAATGCTTATAAGTAGGGCGTGTGCGCATCAAAAGGACCGTATCGCTGTGTTCCGTTTTATCCTGTCTTTCTTTGGCGGTATTTTCACGACCGTAACCATGGGTCTGGGAATGATCGTGCTGAGCGTTGGCGCGATCTTTTGGGTCTATGGTCAAGATCTGCCCAGCCACGAGTCGCTTGCACAGTACGCCCCGCCGACCATCAGCCGGATTTACTCGGGCCAAGGCCAGATTATCGACGAATTTGCCAAAGAACGCAGGCTTTTTACACCGGCTGACGACATTCCCGACCTTGTGAAGCAAGCCTTCATTTCGGCGGAAGACAAGAATTTTTACGAACATCAAGGCTATGATCCGCGTGGCATAGCAGCGGCGGCCTTTGATGCGGTGCGCTCGCGCGGGCAGGACGTGCGCGGTGCCTCTACGATCACACAACAGGTGATGAAGAACTTCCTGTTGTCGGGCGACCGTCGCGCCGAGCGTAAGATCAAGGAAATCATTCTTGCCTCGCGCCTCGAAGAGACGTTGGAAAAAGATCAGATTCTCGAACTTTACCTGAACGAGATTTTTCTGGGGCAGAATTCCTATGGGGTCACGGCGGCATCCCAAACCTACTTTAACAAACCCCTGACCGACCTGCTCCCGCGGGAAGCTGCGTTTCTGGCATCTTTGCCCAAAGCCCCAAGCGACTATCATCCTGTTCGTCAAAAGGACCGGCTGCTGGCGCGTCGGAATTTTGTGCTCAAAGAGATGATGGAGAATGGATTTATCTCTGAGGCCGCCTACGACATCGAAATGGCGGCACCTTTGGAATCTGTTCAGAACGGTGATTTTGAAAGCTTCAGATCAGAGCTGCCGCCTCGGGATTATTTCACAGATGAAATCCGCCGCCAGTTGAGCGAAGACTTCGGTGAAGGTGAATTCTTTACGGGCGGGTTGAGTGTTCGCGCCACCATTGACGCGGATCTCCAGCCAGTGGCTGCGGAATCGTTGCGCCGCGAGCTTGAGCTATACGACCGCAAACAAGGCATTTGGCGCGAACCGGAAACCAAAATCGATCGCGCACTTCTGGGCGATGAAGCGTCTTGGCGCGAAGCGCTTGCTGCAGTTGAAATCGCACGTGATGTTGATCTTGATGGTCCCTGGTATCCGGCAGTTGTTCTTTCGGTCGGAGACTCTTCAGCCCGTATCGGCATTGAGGGTGTCGTCGAAGACGAAGACGGGCATTTTATTACCGCACGGGATGTGACGTGGGCGCGTAAGCGAAACCTTGATGGTACACGTGGCCGTCAAGCGCAGGTAGCAGGTGATCTTCTGGCCGTGGGCGATGTTGTTCACGTCCGCGCAATGACGTCGGATGAAGACCAAAGCTTTATCCGCTGGACGCTGCGGCAAATACCAGAGGTGCAGGGCGGCTTTGTTGCGATGGACGTCAACTCGGGCCGTGTGATTTCGATGCAGGGCGGGTTTTCTTATCAGGATAGCGTCTTTAACCGTGCCACGCAGGCCCGGCGCCAACCGGGCTCAAGCTTCAAGCCATTTGTATATGCCTCTGCGTTGGACAGCGGATATTCCCCCGCGACCATCGTCGTAGATGCGCCGATCGAAATTGACACCCCACAGGGTCTTTGGCGTCCGCGAAATGCGTCCCGCGAATACTACGGGCCCACGCCACTGCGCACAGGCATTGAACGGTCTCGAAATCTGATGACCATTCGTCTTGCCCAAGAGGTGGGCATGGATACCGTCGCGCGCTATGCCGAACGCTTTGGCGTGTATGACAACATGGGCACGTTTCTGGCCAACGCATTGGGCTCTGAAGAAACCACGCTATACCGCATGGTGGCGGCCTACGCGATGTTCGCCAACGGCGGAGAGCGAGTGCAGCCGACACTGGTCGACCGTGTGCAGGACAGATACGGCAAAACCATCTACCGGCATGATGAACGTTATTGCTTTGATTGCGAACTGGCCAGTTTGGACCCAGGCTTTGCGCCCAAAATCGTATCCAACCGCGAACGGGTCATGGATCAGATCACGGCGTATCAGCTTACGTCTATGATGCGAGGTGTCGTTGATCGTGGCACGGCTGCGCGTACGGTCAATCTGCCTGTGCCAACCGCGGGCAAGACGGGCACGACGAATGATGCCAAGGATGTTTGGTTTATCGGCTTTACCAGCAACATCGTTGCAGGGTGCTATATCGGCTATGACCAACCCAGATCGCTGGGGCGTGGTGCTTCGGGCGGCGGCATGTGCGGACCGGTCTTCCAGCGGTTCATGGAGCAAGCCACCCAAAAATACGGCGGTGGCCCTTTCGAGATCCCACCGGGTGGCCAGTTTATCAAGATCGACAGGTTCACAGGTGCCCGCCTGCCAGATGAGGCAACCGGCGAGGCTGTTGTGGCCGAGTATTTCCGGAGCGGCGAGGCGCCCATTTTCGGAATGATGTTTGATGGTGGATTTGCCATGGGTGAGGATTTGCCGCTCTTCCAGGAAGCGCAAAGCGGGCAGGGTCAACAGGTCACCACATCCAGCGGTGAAACGGTCGAGGTTGGCCCGAACGCAAACTTTGGCACATTAAGCTCTGGCGGCCTGTATTAAGTCAGCGATATGGGAAGCGCCGCTTGCCGCCCGTGGGCGGCTAGTCTATCACATTCCAAAGATATAATCCGAGGCATCTATGCGCGCTGACGTTCAGAATACAGTGGAACAAATCCAAAAATCGCTCGACCTGCTGGCGCAGCGTCTGGACGTGGAAACAGCCCCTTTCCGGCTCGAAGAGTTCAATGCACGCGTGGAAGACCCGACACTTTGGGACGATCCGGAAGCGGCCCAAAAACTGATGCGTGACCGGCAAGTGCTTGTCGACGCGATGGCGACGCATGACGGTATCAAACAGGATCTCGCCGACAACATAGAACTGATCGAGCTTGGCGAGATGGAAGAGGACGAAGAGGTGATTGCCGACGCCGAAAAAGCGTTGAAATCACTCGAAATCACGGCTGCGCAAAAAGAACTTGAGGCGCTTTTGGATGGCGAGGCGGATGGCAACGATACCTTCCTTGAAGTGAATGCCGGTGCGGGTGGCACTGAATCCTGTGACTGGGCCTCAATGCTCGCACGTATGTATGTACGCTGGGCCGAGAAAAAGGGGTATAAGGTCGAATTGCAGTCCATGAGCGACGGCGATGAGGCCGGTATCAAATCGGCAACTTACAAAATTAGTGGCCTGAATGCGTATGGCTGGCTGAAGTCGGAAAGCGGTGTACACCGGTTGGTCCGCATTTCACCTTTTGACAGCGCTGCAAAGCGGCATACGTCCTTTTCCTCGGTCTGGGTGTATCCGGTGGTTGACGACAACATCGACATCGAAGTGAACCCGTCGGATATCCGCATCGATACCTACAGATCATCGGGCGCTGGCGGGCAGCACGTGAACACCACGGATTCTGCGGTGCGGATCACGCACCATCCTACTGGCATTGTCGTGACCAGCTCTGAAAAGTCCCAGCACCAGAACCGGGATATTGCGATGAAAGCCCTGAAATCAAGGCTTTATCAATTGGAGTTAGACCGCCGAAACGCTGCAATTAACGAAGCGCACGAAAACAAAGGCGACGCGGGCTGGGGAAATCAGATCAGGTCTTATGTTCTGCAACCCTACCAGATGGTTAAAGACCTGCGCACCAATTTCGAGACGTCGGACACAAAGGGTGTTCTGGACGGTGATATTGATGGTTTCATGGCCGCCACGCTGGCGTTGGACGTGTCTGGCAAAACGCGTGCCGAAGCGCAGGGTGCCTAGACCACACCGCCCGAACTTATTTTGACATGCCCGGTCAACTAGGGCATTTTTGACACCGGACGATCAGGGAGGACGCCATGGGCACAGTGGCAATGGGTGAGCCGGAACTTGGAGTTCCCGAGCTGCGAGAGGCTCAGTTTGATATGCTCGGTACCGCGCTGAGGAAAGGTGCTGCCGACTTTAAGGCGCGGCCCTTGTACGGGATTTTATTTGCAGCCTTTTATGTCGCCGCTGGCTGGGCCATGACAGCCGTCACAATGGCAACGGGGCACACGTTCTGGCTGGTGCTGGCCGCCATCGGGTTTCCGCTACTGGGACCATTCGCAGCTGTAGGGCTGTATGAAGTTTCAAGACGACTTGAAGCTGGTGTTGATGTGCCACCCGCCAGTATCTTTGGCGTAATCTGGGAACAGCGTCACAGGCAGCTTCCATCGATGTGCACGATGATGGTCGTCATTTTCATGTTCTGGTTTTTTCTGGGCCACATGATTTTTGCGCTCTTTCTAGGGCTGACGACAATGACAAATATATCATCGTCCTACGAGATATTCTTAAGCGCAAATGGCCTGATGATGCTGGCTTTTGGAACGGCAGTGGGTGCGGCCTTTGCTGTGCTTATCTTTTCAATTGCCGTTGTCGGCCTGCCGCTGCTTCTGGACCGTGAGGTAGACTTTATCACGGCCATGCTGACCAGTATCAAGGCGGTGCGGACGTCACCGTTAGTACTGCTGGGGTGGGCGATTTTTATTGCTTCTGTCGTCTTTGTCGCGATGATCCCGGGGTTTTTAGGGCTATTCATTGTGCTGCCGTTGCTGGGTCACAGCTCGTGGCATTTGTACCGTCAAATGGTCGTCGACGCATAGGGGTCCACTTCACGCCCCATAGCGACAAGCCGCGCACAGAGCGACGCTGCCTGCGGATCACCTGCTTCAAGCGCGTAGACATAGGCATGGGTCAGGTAAAAACCGCAGGCATCCGCATCGTTTGCGCAATCTGCGGCTTCTGAATAAAGAGCGATCAACAATTGGCGGTCGTCTACGTCATGCGCGGCCAGCAACCTTGTATCCAGATCGGTCATTCTGCTGCTTGAGAGGCAACCCGTGCGGCAGCGAGGCGTCCGGCGACCCAGGAATGGAACAGATGCGTCGGTCCATCCATGGCAGGTGAAAACCGCCCGCCGTCGAATGATACTGCGTGTCGTCCACGCTGCATGCCTTCCACAACAAACACATCTTCCGCAAAAACGGTTTTCCACTGCGCAGCGTTTCGCGCGCGCAGGTCTTCACTTGTATTTGGCGCGGCATAATAAAGATGCACATGCTCAAGCGTCTTTTCCGGCCCCTGCGGCTGCAGAATGATCGCAAAGGTGTGGTCGCGATGAACACCAAGCAAGACATTTGGAAAAGCTGTGATGTATTCGGCGGCTGTATCCCATTTTTCTGCAAGATCGGCGAAATCCGGGAAAACCTGTTCGTCGTGCCCTTTGATCTGGCGATACACAAGCGTGCCCTGACCAGAGAATAGATCGGGCTCTTCGATGTGATAATGATCTTCCAGTCGCGAATAGCTGTTCAGTCCCGGATGCACCCATGGCAGGTGATAGCTTTCGCAGTAATTTTCGACCGCGAGTTTCCAATTGCAATTCACTTCCAGCGTAAAGCTGCTTTGCACGCCGCCATGATAGAGCGGTTTGTCAAACTCGCTCCAACGCTCAAGCAGCTTGGCATTTGCCACCTCAAACGCGGGCGCGTCGCCGGATACATTAATCCAAACCACATCCAACCAAATGTGACTACGCACCTCGATAAGACCGAGAAGGGCGCGGTCGATGCCTTCATGTGTGTTCTGTCCCGGCCCGCCAACATGCGGTGTGCTCACCAGCCTGCCATCCGTACCATAACACCAACTGTGATACGGGCACCGGATCGCGCCTTCGATCTTGCGCCGCTCTTCAACCAGTATCATGCCGCGGTGTCGGCAAATATTCTGAAACACACGCACGGTATTGCTACGGTCGCGGATCACAAGCAGCGGCATACCCAGAAAGGTTATCGGAACGGCATCGCCGGGTTCGGGCACTTCGGCGGCAACCGTCAGTCCGGACCAATTTGCGAACAGCAATGCGTGCTTTTCTTCGTCGAAAACTGCTGCATTGGTGTAATGCGCATTCGGCAAGCCGTTGGCCTCTTCGATAGGGCGACGCACAGTAGAGAGATCGGTAACGGTATGGTCCATGACGAGCCTCCTTATGCATGGGTAGCTCGAGTTTATGGATAAACACACGTCTTGCCGTCGTCCAAGCGACTCCAGTAGCCTTTGGGCGACATCATCTGCAGTTATTGAAAGGGGTCGTCGCGTTGAAGCAGACGTTGATGAAATGGAATCAGGTCTTCAAAAACGCAAAACCCGGATGCGCGGCGCAATTCCATAACTCTTGCAAAGTCGTCACCCAAATGCTCGTAGACCAAGCGCGCCATACGGGTGCTGCTTGAGTTTTCGCGCACCGTGCGCGCGACATAGCCTACCCAAAAATTATTTTGAAAAGACGTTACCCGATTGAGAAAGTTAATAGATGCGGTCAACCCGTTCCGGCGTGATGCAATCAGTGCCACACCATCGTCGATCCGCTGCACATATCCTCTGTATTCCCGCGCGGAGGCGGCGGGGGGGATGCCTTGCATGGCCATTGCGACTTTTGGCTCGTAACCACGAATAAAGGTGTCATTGTCGATGCGTTTGACATAAACAAGGCCGCGAACAAAATCACTGTCCTTGACAAAACTGCGCCTCGAAAAGTGATAAAATCCGCTCGGGAAATCCGCCTCAGGCACCTTTTGAACTGTGTCGCCCATGAATTCTGACAGATAGCTTCTGGATGCCGCGCTACTGTTGTTGGAAATATGTTCAACCGGTTCAAGCAGCACCCGCGCATCTACCTCAAAGAAATCACAGATGCGCGCCAGAACATCAGGTCGGGGAAAGCTCTCTGCGCTGAGGTACCGGTTGAACTGGGTTCTGTTGATCCCCAACTCGCGCGCAAGCGAAGAAATTGACGGGTATCCCACAGACAGCTGACGCAGATTATCGCCAAACATATTCCGCAACTGGGCGGGTGAACGTTTACTGGGTGGCATCGGCATCCCTACTGACCTGGTTTCACGTTTAAAGTGCAGGCAGTATGCAGACTCACCCACTAGTTACGAAAAACTGCAAAAATGTGATGCTAGTTAGCGTCAGTAGCGTTCCGAACTGTGTCAAACCTATTGTAAATCGACACAAAATCCAAGAGCACGTTACCCTTTTAATTGTATTCGAACGAGCACACTTATTGGTAGAGTTAATGCTAACAAGGGTAAGATTGGATTAAAGCATGTTAGGCGTAGTGCTGTGGAGCGATGTATCCGATAGGAAAGCCGTGATCTGGTGCGAGGATCAAGGCGATTTGGCATATGTAAATGCCGGTGATGCCGTTTTAGAGAACGGCTCCTTTTTTGATGCTGGTGACGTAGTACAGTTCGAGGTGGATACTTCGCAGACTATGCGTTACGCGAACAACCCCAGATTAGTCATTGAAAAAGCAGGACAAGCTTTGCCAGATGTACTAAAGGCCAATGGCAACGTCGCGCCGACCGTAAAAGAAGGCGCAGAAATTATCCCGTTCGAACCATTCTATGCGCGCGCGCAATATTCGGTGCCTTGAGGCGCCATTCCTCGCACACTGAACCGGAGGCCTGGAATTACTCGCCCCGCGAGAGAGCCGCCACACCGGTGCGTGCAACTTCAGCCAACCCCAAAGGCCGCATCAGCTCGGCAAATGCGTCGATTTTCTCTGGCGCGCCGGTGATTTCGAAAACAAAACTTTCCAGCGTGCTATCAACGACATTGGCCCGGAAGATATCTGCCAGACGCAGTGCTTCGACACGCTTGTCGCCCTGACCGACAACTTTGAACATCGCCAGTTCGCGTTCGACACTTGCGCCTTCAACGGTCAGGTCATGCACATCATGGACCGACACAATCCGGCCCAGTTGTGCTTTGATTTGCTCAATCACCTGAGGGGTGCCCGAGGTGACAATTGTAATCCGCGACAGGTGACCGCTGTGATCAACCTCGGCAACAGTGAGGCTATCGATGTTGTAGCCACGTCCTGAAAACAAACCGATGACGCGTGCGAGAACACCCGGTTCGTTTTCAACCAGCACTGCAAGTGTATGACGCTCAACCACATCCGAGAAAGTAGGGCGCAGGTTATAGGCAGAGTGGCTGTTGGAGCCTTTTTTGATTTTTAGCGGCGACATCTTTTCAAGCCTTTCAAAACGGGTATGAGGGCGCGCCGTGAAGGCGCGCTAGAAGGTTGGTTTA
>Ga0316191_10001695_pt1 | contig 15637 bp, 7 predicted proteins | sample Eddworburr2cm_MG_FD_204928 | JGI IMG/M metagenome (GOLD analysis project Ga0316191, IMG submission 204928) | Coastal sediment microbial communities from Maine, United States - Eddy worm burrow 2 cm | ecosystem: Environmental > Aquatic > Marine > Coastal > Sediment | place: USA: Maine | collected...
CTGTTCGCACCATCGCTGCTGTATTCAATAAGGAGCAGGCCGGACCGGCGGTGGGATGGGCTGCGGCGATGGGGGCCTATGGGGCCTTCATCATCCCCTCGGTGTTCGGCGGACAGATCAAGCTGGGGACGCCGGAGAATACACTGTACGGTTTCGCAGTGTTCTACTGCGTTTGCCTGCTGCTCAACTGGTGGTACTACCTGGGACCCAGGGCAGAATTCAAGAATCCGTGATCTCTTGGGGGTTACAGACGAGAGTATTAGAAGCACCACATGTATTAGTGGGGAGCGCTGTAACGGTCCAACGAAAGTTTGCATCAATGCCTGCGCAGATAAAAACAAACATGTAGACGGAGAACACAAAACCGTCCGGGTCCGTATCCTCCAATGCGCCGAGGCCATCGGTTGGACATTTGTGTGCCGCGAGGAAGCCGAACAGCGGCGCGGCTTTGATTCTTGGGCCGTTCCCGGGGACGGAACGTAAGGGGGCCTCCCTGTTTTTCGATGATCCCCTTTGCTGCTGTTTAAGGTGTAAGTAAATATATTCATCGCATTACCTCGTAAGTGTGCTAGTGTTGCCAGTACTTTCCCCTCTCTATTTGCTCCCATAGAAATCCCGACCGGTGAGTGCATACAGCACGACAATCCGGTCAGGAACAAAAGCCACACTGGCTGACTGCTCCTTCCCGGCTAGCCATATCAACCTGCCACAGGTGCTCAAGTGCCATGACAAAAAGAACTTTCCGGGTTGCCTGGTGGTTGCTGATGCTGCTGTCAGCCACTCTTTCCGTCACGTTGGTAATCTTTCTTCAAGTGTGAATAAAAAGGGATTCCCGATGAGTAGAATGAGACGAACCCCGGTCATTTCCGTTTGCGCGCTGTTTTTTCTGGCGCTGCTGGCGACTGTGGCAGGTTCTGTGTTCGCCCGGGGCGATCCTGTCGAGGTGCCTGAGAATGCGCGCGCAAAAGAATACGGCAAAGGATGGGAGTGTGCCCCGGGTTATCGTGCAGTTGACGAAGTCTGTGCAGCCGTCAAGCTGCCTGCAAATGCATTTCTGACAAATGCTGCCTCTGGGAGCCGGTGGAAGTGTGGGCGGGGGTATCGAGAAGTCAACGGGGGCTGCACAGGCGTTAGAGTGCCAGACAATGCATACCCTACAAACAAAGGCTATGGGAATGGATGGCGGTGCGGACGAGGTTATCGGGAACTTAACGATACCTGCGCAGCCGTCAACGTGCCTGTAAATGCATATCCCACAAATGTCTCCTTCGGGCCTGGCTGGAAATGCGCTCGAGGTTATCGGAAGGTCGATGCGACCTGCGTTGCCATCCAGATTCCTGCGCACGCATATTACATGGAAACTACGTACGGATCCGGCTGGAAATGTGAACGCGGTTTTCGCGAGGTCAACAAAACCTGCGTCGCCGTGAGAGTGCCACCGAGCGGATATCTGACGGACTCTTTGTACGGGCCTGGCTGGGAGTGCGACCGCGGTTTTCAAGCAGTCAACGAGGCGTGTGCCGCTGTGATGGTGCCGGAGAATGCTCACCTTGATGTTTCCGGAACCGACTGGGAATGTAACCGCCCTTACAACAAACGAAGAGGGGAATGTGCCACACCGTGAAAGGATAGGCAGCTCTGCTCATATTACAACGGCTCGGGACGGTAGGCCGGGCCGGGCAGTAGCAAGGCTGAAGTTTCACATAAATTACCAGGAGAAACATCATGTCGAAAGAACGAAAAAGTAACAGGGAAGAAAAGAAAAAAGCTGTCATGACACCAAAAGAAAAGAAGGCCGCCAGGAAGTCCAGGAAGGAATCCAGGGGTTTACTGGGTGAACACGGGGTTTAACAAATTCGATTGGGCAGACAGCAAACCAGTCTGATAAGTGATACCGCGCGGGGGGCACAGGCGTTATTTATGCCTGCCTGGACACCGCAGTAGCGGTGTCCAGTGGCCCGGGTCCACTTTATCCCCCATGTTACACAGCAACGCGCAGTCATGACATAAGTCAGGGGTTGCCGAAAAATGCATGCAAGTGCAAGAATGTTCAGCATTAGACTCGTCGACCTCATGCTATTCATTTCCCCGCGGGTACATCTTTACCCGATAGTTGCATAAATCCTGGTTTTGAAAGCTGGTTTCGCTGCCTGTTTTACAGGATGAAATGAATAGTTCGAATTGATTCTGGAGTTCACCGCGAGTGAGGTGCTGACACATCCTGCAGGAGCGCCGTCCCCGGCGCTAATCGCGGCCAGGAGGCCGCTCCTACCGGAAGATTTATGCACTGATCAGGTTTACAAGAGTGCCGGGGAGACATCGGCAAGTTTTTAACCCGGTTCTCGTTTGAGTTCGCACGTTAGTTGAGAGCGTGGGTTAACGTCGGCGTCGATGACGCGGTTTTCTTCCTTGTCACCCTGGGTAGCATGATCGTCTCGTCAGTGCGGATGGCAACGCCGTCATTCTTGACATGCCGTTGTTCGCCATCGCCTGGTCACCACTCACGCAGGCTATCCCGGAAATTCCGCCAGGGTGTGGCTGCATTCGCCGGATTTGCATCTGAAAACCCACTGGGCTTCTGACCTTCAGCTGGCTGGCTGTGCCCGGGCATCATGCTATTGAGGCTGTATGCGGGGTCGTGCACAGAACAGGCATGGTCTGCCGCTGCACCATACACTTCGGGACCCGTGCGACAAGCACACCGGCAACCGGTCTGCGGTATGATGAACCTCATGCGGCAGATGATCTCAGTGTCTGAAAGCCTGTAGTATTCACATTTCAGGCTGATGCAGTTCATAAGGCCGGTACTGTACCAGTCACCCCGGGTTCGGGCGAGGAGAATGGCATAATAACCAAAGCGTTTGGACTTGCGTCGCGCGCACACAACGCGCTGCGTAACGACCAGGATACCGGGTTGCTGCGCTCGGAGCTGTTCAGCATCGAGCAACTCAAACGTCATGCGCTAACACTGGCTGGCCAGCATAGCATCGATCCGGATCCGGGGCCGGACCGGTTACTGCCACGGCTGGCGGATAATGCGCGCGTTCTTCTGGCGGCGTATGACGTCGTGACCGCCGCAGCCACGCCGGGGCAACGGATTGTGCCGGCAGAGGCCTGGCTGCTCGACAATTTCTATCTCATCGAGCAGCAGATCGGCATGGCACGTCGGCATCTGCCGCGCGGCTACAGCCGGCAGCTGCCGCGACTGGCTGACGGTCCATCAGCCGGGTTCCCCCGCATCTACGATCTGGCGCTGGAGTTGATCTCCCATATGGACGGTCGGGTCGACAGTGACAATGCCACCCAGTTCGTTGCCGCCTATCAGAGCGTTGAACCGTTAAAACTGGGTGAATTGTGGGCATTCCCGATCATGCTGCAGCTGGCGCTGCTGGAAAACCTGCGTCGCGTCGGGGTGCGTATCGCCCGTCGGCGTGAGGAGCGCGACGCGGCCATTACCTGGGCAGACCGCATGCTCGTGACTGCCGCAGAGGAACCGAACCAGCTTATCCAGTTGCTGGCCGAGTTTGCCAATGCCGATGTGCCGTTGACCGCGCCGTTTGTGGAGGAATTTTACGCAAGACTCCAGGCCCAGGGACCCGCAATGGCGTTCGTGCAAACCTGGGTCGAACATAAACTGTTCGAACAGGGGGTGACCGCAACACAGTTATCGGCCGCTGCCGCCCGCACGGCCGCCACCAACCAGATTTCCATCGCCAACAGTATCGGCAGTCTGCGCTTCATCGGCGCGATGGACTGGAGGGATTACGTCGAGTCGCTCAGTGTCGTTGAACAGACACTGCGCGAAGACCCGGCGGGGATGTACGCCAGCCAGGACTTCGCTACCCGCGACCGCTACCGGCATGTCATCGAGGACGTGGCCCGCAGTTGTACAAACAGCTCGTGTAATGAGCTGATGGTGGCGCGCGAAGCCATTGTTCTCGCGCAGGCTGCCGCGGAGCGATTGAATACCGACGACCGCAGCGCGCATGTCGGATTTTACCTGATCGATCGTGGGCGGCAGACTCTGGAACGTGTGGTCGGTTGCCGTGTGCCATGGAAATCGCGGTTCATCCGGGCAAGCCGGCAATTCCGCCTGTTCCTTTACCTCGGCCCCATCCTGTTGCTCACGCTACTTTCGACATCGGTCATGTTGTTCTCGTTTGATGGTTTCGGGCCGGGTGACTGGCGCTTCTGGTTTTTTGCGATCACCGGCATCCTCGCTGCCTCGGCGCTGGTTACCCCGCTGGTGAACCTGCTGGTCACGCTTTTTCTGCCGCCGCGCGCCTTGCCGCGCCTGGATTTTTCGAAGGGCATTCCAGTGGCGCATCGCACCATGGTGGTTGTTCCCACCCTGCTGGGCAGGCCGCAGGAAGTCGATGATCTTCTCGAAGCCCTGGAGATCCGCTATCTCGGCAATCGCGACGCGAATCTGTTCTTTGCCTTGCTGACGGACTTCCGTGACGCGCCTGAACGCACGCAGCCGGGCGATGCTGAAATCCTTACCTACGCACGCGCTGCTGTCGAGGCGCTGAACGAGACCTATCGCGAGGACCGCCGCTGCATCTTCTATCTGTTTCATCGCCCCCGGGTGTGGAATCCGGTCGAGCAGGTGTGGATGGGCTACGAGCGCAAGCGCGGCAAACTGGAACAGTTCAATGCCCTGCTGCGCGGAGAGAAGCAAACGGCATTTTCGGATATCGTCGGCGACATCTCCATCCTCACTTCGATCAAATACGTCATTACGCTGGATACCGACACGCAACTGCCCCGCGACGCCGCGCGTACACTGATAGCCAACATGGCCCATCCTCTGAACCGGCCGGCGTACGACGCCGACAAGGGACGCATCGTCGAGGGCTATGCGATCCTGCAACCACGCGCCTCGATCAGCATGACCAGTGCAGGCCAGTCGCGCTTTGCCAGACTGTTCGCGGGTGAGTCAGGCATCGATCCCTATACGCGCGAGGTATCGGATGTCTACCAGGATATCTTCGGCGAGGGATCATTTATCGGCAAGGGTATCTACGATGTGGACGCCTTTCGTCAGGCCGTCGATGGACGTTTTCCGGAGAACCTTATCCTCAGTCACGATTTGCTGGAAAGCGGCTATGCGCGTTCGGCACTGGTGACCGATGTCGACCTCATTGAAGAGCACCCGTCCAGCTACGCCATCGAGGCCAGCCGGAGACACCGCTGGATACGCGGCGACTGGCAGCTTGCCGGCTGGTTGCTGCCGCGCGTGCCCGGGCCGCCAGACGCGAATGGATTGCGGGCGACACGCCAGCCAAATCCGCTCAGTGCCCTGTCGATTTGGAAGATTCTCGACAACCTGCGACGCAGCCTCGTGTCGCCGGCGCTGCTTGCCTTGCTGGTGGGTGGCTGGCTGTTTGGTCCCGGAGCAGTGTGGTTCTGGACCCTGCTGGTCGCGGCTGTGGTGTTCCTGCCCGTGACGTTGTCCACCATGATCGAGTTCATCCGCAAGCCTGAAGAACGTGACTGGCTGTTGCACCTTATCCTGACAGGCAGATCCGCGGGCCGCCCATTCGTGCTCGCATTGCTGTCGCTGTCGCTGTTGCCCTACGACACCCTGATTTGTGTGGATGCAATCCTGCGTTCGGGTGTGCGCATGGTGTTCACGCGACACGGATTATTGCTCTGGCAACTGCGCTCCTATGCCAGTCGCAACGCCCGCCATACGTTGGCCGATTACCTCCGCGAGATGTGGGTTGCACCTGTTGCGGCGCTGACGCTTGCCCTGGCGCTGTGGCAAACCCGCCCGGCGGAATGGCTCTTCTGGGCCCCCGTCCTGCTGCTCTGGCTGGTGTCGCCCGTCGTCGGCTGGTGGATCAGCAAGCCACTGCTGTCCCGCATGCCGGACCTGAGTCCTGATCAACGGACATTCCTGCGCGCCTCGGCCCGTCGAACGTGGCGCTTCTTCGCACAGTTTGTCAGTTCACAGGACAACTGGTTGCCGCCTGACAACTTCCAGGAGTATCCGGTTGCCGCTATCGCTTCACGTACCTCGCCAACAAACATTGGCATGGCGCTGCTGGCGAATCTGGCGGCATACGATTTCGGTTACATATGCGCCGGTGAATTCCTGTCCCTTACCGGGAACACGCTGGCCACGATGGAAAAGCTGGAGCGCTACCGCGGCCATTTTTACAACTGGTACAACACACACACGCTGCAACCGCTGCGCCCGCAATACGTGTCTTCGGTGGACAGTGGCAACCTTGCCGGCAGCCTGCTCACCCTGCAAGCGGGACTGATCGAGTTGAAGGACCAGCCGGTGCTGTCAGCAAATGCGTTTCAGGGCTTGCAGGATACCTTGCAGGTACTTGTCGAACACCTGCCTGCAACCCCCCCCGCGGATCTTGCGATGCAGATCAGGGTTCTGCAGGACGTGCTGCACTCAATCACGTCGCCTGAACTCGCAGCCACAGCGCAGCCACAGACACTGGCGCGCACCGATCAGTTGCTGGATGAGATTCACCGCACTGACCGGGCGCTGGTTACGTATCTGCCGGTGGACATCGATATCGATGGCGAACTTTATTACTGGGCACAGGAATTTGACCGGCAAGCCGGTGCAATCAGGGATGACATTGGATTGCTGCTGCCCGGGGCGGGGCACTGCAGCAGCGTTTCGACGCTGGCTGAACTGGCCAGCGCAGATGCGGCCGGCACAGCAGCGCGCGCATCAGCCGGGGCGGAAGTGCCGGGTCAGCAGGCGGCGCTGGAGCGGCTCAGGGTCATTGACGAGCTGGTTGATCGTTGCCGTGAGCTGGCATTGATGGATTTCGAATTTCTTTACGATACAACAAGCAGTTTGCTGAGCATCGGTTACGATGTGGGTGAGCGGCGCCGCGATCCATCCTGTTATGACCTGCTGGCATCCGAAGCACGCCTGGCCAGTTTTCTGCTCATTACGCAGGGACAGGTGCCACAGAAGCACTGGTTCGCGCTCGGCCGTCTGCTAACAAGCCATGGCGGTGACGTGAGCCTGATATCGTGGAGCGGCTCGATGTTCGAGTACCTGATGCCGCAACTGATCATGCCGGAGTACGAGAACACCTTGCTGGGACAGACCTGCAAGGCCGCCGTCTCGCGCCAGATCGAATACGGCCGGCAACGTGCTGTGCCCTGGGGTATTTCCGAGTCCTGCTATAACGCCACTGATATGCACCAGGTTTATCAATATCGCGCCTTTGGCGTGCCCGGGCTGGGCCTCAAGCGCGGGCTGGGAGATGATCTGGTCATCGCACCTTACGCCAGCGCACTGGCGCTGCTGGTGATGCCGTTACCGGCGTGTCGCAATTTACAGCGGCTTGCCGCCGATGGCTTCCTCGGCGATTACGGCTTCTACGAGGCGATCGATTACACGCCTTCACGTGTACCCCGGGGGAAGCAGCACGCCATCGTGCGTACCTTCATGGCGCATCATCAGGGTATGAGCCTGCTGGCCTTCGCGCATGTCTTGCTGAACCGTCCGATGCAGCGCCGCTTCATGTCTGACCCCCTCGTACGGGCGACGGAGCTGCTGTTGCAGGAACGTGTGCCGAAGAAGGGTGCTACCCTGCATCCGCATGCTGCTGAAGTGAACGCCGCCGCGCGCCCCGCAGTGGAAACCGGGGCGAACATGCGCGTATTCAGCAACCCGAATACGCCGGTGCCTGAAGTTCACCTGTTATCCAATGGCGGATATCACGTTATGGCGACCCATGCCGGTGGCGGTTACAGCCGCTGGCGCGAACTGGCTGTCACCCGCTGGCGCGAGGACGCCACGGCCGATTGCTGGGGTACATTCATTTATTTGCGCGACTGCGACACGGGGCGTTACTGGTCAAGTGCCTATCAACCGACACTGCGCGAGGCTGATCACTACGAGGCGATCTTCGTGCAGGCGCGCGCTGAATACCGGCGGCGCGATCAGGCTATCGAGGCGCACACCGAGATCAGTGTTTCACCGGAAGACGATGTCGAGATACGCCGGGTCACGCTCACCAACCTGTCGTCGCGTAGCCGTCGTATCGAGGTTACGAGTTACGCGGAAGTCGTACTGGCACCGCTGAATGCTGACCTGGCCCATCGCTCTTTCAGTAACCTGTTCGTGCAGACCGAAATCCTGCCTGACCGTCAGGCGATCCTCTGTACGCGGCGGCGGCGTACACCGGGAGAGCAGGTGCCGTGGATGTTTCATTTGCTGGCGGCGCCCGAAGCGGTTGCCGACGAACCGTCATACGAGACTGATCGTGCCCGGTTTATCGGTCGGGGCCGGACAGCGGTCAACCCGCTGGTGCTGGATACTGGCGACAGCCCGTCGCCATTGTCCAACACGGACGGTTCGGTGCTCGATCCCGTCGTGGCAATCCGTCGCACCATCAGTTTGTCAGCCGACGAATCGGCGACCGTGCAGATCATTTCCGGTGTCGCGGACACGCGCGAAGCGGCATTGGCTGTACTCGACAAGTATTGTGACCGGCACTTCGTTGAGCGCGCCTTTGACATGGCGTGGTTCCAGAGCCAGGAAGTGCTGCGTCACCTGAACGCGAGCGAAGCCGATGCGCAGGTCTATGGCCGCCTCGCCGGCTCCGTGATTTACGCCAATGCATTGCGTCGTGCCGCTCCCGACGTCATTGCCCGCAACCAGCTTGGTCAGTCCGGGCTCTGGCGCTTTTCTGTCTCGGGCGATCTGCCGATCGTGCTGCTGCGTATCGGCGACATGAACCGCATCGACCTGGTAAAACAGCTGCTGCAAGCCCATGCCTACTGGCGTATGAAGGGCCTGCTTTCGGACCTGGTGATCGTGAACGAGGATTTCTCCGGCTACCGGGCGGTACTGCACGACCAGATCATGGGACTGATCAACGCAGGTCCCGAAGCGCAGATCATCGACAAGCCGGGTGGCGTCTTCGTGCGTCGCGCGGAAGAACTTTCCGAGGAGGACCGGGTTTTATTCCAGTCAGTCGCCCGCGTCGTGCTCACCGATAGCGCCGAATCATTGACCGAGCAGATGGAGCGCCGTGTTCCGGCAGAGCGTGTGCCGCAGCTGCTGCAGACGGTGTTGCAGCCGGCAGCTGAACCGGTCCAGCCGCTTGCCGTGCGTGAACGCATTTTCTGTAACGGCCCGGGGGGCTTCACCCCCGACGGGCGCGAATATGTCGTCACGCTCGAACCGGGGCAGAATACGCCGGCACCGTGGGTCAATGTCATCGCCAGCCCGCACATCGGTACCGTCATCAGCGAGAGCGGCAGCGCCTATACCTGGGTGGAAAATGCGCACGAGTTCCGGCTGACCCCCTGGCACAATGACACGCTTGGCGACAGCAGCGGTGAGGCGCTGTACATCCGTGACGAGGAAACGGGCGCGTTCTGGTCGCCGACGCCGTTGCCTGCGTGCGGTCAGTCCGGTTACGTCTGCCGGCACGGGTTCGGCTACAGCGTGTTCGAACATTATGAAACCGGCGTTTCCTCGGAAATGTACAGCTATGTCGCCATGGACGCACCGCTGAAGTTCGCGGTGGTCAAGCTGCGCAACCATTCGGGGCGCCCGCGGCTATTGTCATTAACCGGGTATTGGGAACTGGTGCTGGGTGAATGGCGGCACGCCAACCAGATGCATATTGTTACCGAAACGGACCCGCATAGCGGGGCACTGTTCGCCCGCAATGCTTACGGCCGCGAATGCGCCAATCGGGTCGTCTTTGCCCATATCAGCAATGAAGGCCTCAGCGAGCGGGAGCCTACGTTGACCGGAAACCGCACCGAGTTCATTGGCCGCAACGGCTCGCTGGCCAGCCCGGCAGCGATGCGCCGCGAGCGCTTGTCGGGCAGGTCAGGTGCGGGCCTCGATCCGTGCGCCGCGATCCAGACCCGGATCGAACTGGCCGATGGCCAGGAACGCGAGATCGTGTTCGTCTTTGGCGCGGCCCGCAACACCGACGAAGCGCAGCATTTCATCCGGCAATACGGCGGCACGGCGGGCGCGCGGCAGGCACTGGAAGCCGTGTGGGAGTACTGGAACCACACGCTGGGCGCGGTGCAGGTGGAAACGCCGGATGATGCGCTGGACGTGCTGGCAAACGGCTGGCTGCTCTACCAGACACTGTCGTGCAGGCTCTGGGGCCGCAGTGGCTATTATCAGTCCGGTGGCGCCTATGGTTTCCGCGATCAATTGCAGGACAGCATGGCGCTGGTCCATGCGACACCGTGGCTCGCCCGCGAACAACTGGTGCGTTGCGCCGGGCGCCAGTTCCTGCAGGGTGACGTGCAGCACTGGTGGCATCCGCCCGGCGGCCAGGGCGTGCGCACCCATTTCTCCGATGACTATCTATGGCTACCGTATGCAGCCTGTCGTTATGTGCAGGCTACCGGCGATACGGGCGTACTCGACGAGACAGTACATTTTCTGGAGGGCCGGGAGCTGAACCCGGAAGAGGAGTCGTACTACGACCAGCCGCAACGTTCGGCTGAAGCGGCGAGCCTGTATGAACATTGCGTGCGTGCCATCAGGCACGGCTTGCGTTTTGGCAAGCATCAATTGCCGCTGATGGGCTGTGGTGACTGGAATGATGGCATGAATCTCGTCGGGCGTGATGGCAAGGGCGAGAGCGTCTGGCTGGCATGGTTCCTGTACGAGAACCTGCAGCTGTTTGCAGGCCTGGCGCGTGGTCGGGGCGACGCGACCTTTGCCGAAGTCTGCTCCGCACAGGCGTTACTGCTGCGTAATAATATCGAGGCCAACGCCTGGGACGGCGCCTGGTACCGGCGGGCATATTTCGATGATGGCAAGCCACTGGGATCGGCCGGTAATGCCGAATGCCAGATCGATTCAATCAGCCAGAGCTGGGCGGTCATATCCGGCGGCGGTGATCCCGTGCGCGCCCGCCAGGCGATGGCGGCAGTGGACAAACGCCTGGTGTGCCGCGATGCACAGCTAATCCGGCTGCTCGATCCGCCCTTCGATAAATCCGATCTTGAACCCGGTTATATCAAGGGCTATGTGCCTGGCGTGCGTGAGAACGGCGGTCAATATACCCATGCCGCGATCTGGGCCACAACGGCGTTTGCGATGCTGGGGGACAGGGAGTGCGCGTGGGAATTGTTCGCCATGCTCAACCCCATCAATCACGCCAGACAACCGCAGCAGATGGAACGCTACAAGGTCGAACCCTACGTGATGTGCGCGGATATATATGCTACCTCGCCACACACCGGCCGGGGCGGCTGGACCTGGTACACCGGGGCGGCGGGCTGGATGTACCGGCTGAGCGTGGAAACCCTGCTGGGCCTGCAACTGGAAGTGGACCAGTTGCGTATCACGCCCTGTATCCCGGCACAGTGGGAGAAATACAAAATCCACTACCGCTATCGCGAGACGGTTTATCACATCACCGTCAAACACGGCTCTGCAAAGCCGGATCACCTGATCCGCGTAATGCTGGACGGCGCCGAAGTCAATGGTGCAGGTGTCGATGTGGCGGGGCGACCGCAGGGTATGATCCCGCTTGTGGACGATCGCCAGGAGCACTACGTCGTGGTGGATATAAGCCAGTGAGCTTCTCACTGATTTATGTATTTATGCATTGCGAACGCAGTGTCCAGGGAGAAGGTGAGACCGCGCAGACCTTGATAAGGTACTGGAATCGGCATATCAATAAAGTCGGCACGCAGCAGGGTACTTTATGTCCACAAAAGCTTTAACAGTCATAATTCAGGGAACACCGATCTCACCGGGTCTGGCGCAAGGCCTTATACATGTGCACCACGGCCTGCTTGGTCCTGTCGATGCCCCGGTGGATATAGAACAACATGACGTTAAAGAAGAATTTTCGCGTCTTGATACCGCGACTTCGAGAATCTCGGATGATCTCTCTATCCTGGCTACGCGGGTGGAGCAGGAAATCGATTCCAGACTGGCAGCGGTTTTCGGTACCCATCAACTGATGCTGAATGATTCCTCCCTGAGAGAGGAGTTGCGAAAGGAAATCGTGGACAACCTGGTTAACGCGAGCACTGCCGTGAAGGCGGTATTCCTGCGCTGGGAAAAACGCTTCCTGTTGATGGAGTCGCAGATAGCAAGGGAAAAGGGCGACGATATGCGGGATATCTCGATACGCCTGCGTAATGCCCTTGCAGGAATTACGATCCATCCCCTGGAGGAGATTCCGGATGGCTGTGTACTCGCAACTACGCGTTTACTTCCATCTGACACTGTTTTTCTTGCCGGCCGATCGACTGCAGCCGTACTTCTGGAGTACGGGAGTACCGGCTCTCATGCAGCCCTGTTCGCGCGCGAAATGGGCCTGCCATGCATCTCGGGATTTCCCCGTCTCCTGGGTACAGTGCCCCATGGTGCATTGGCGCTGGTGGATGCTGATACAGGCATTGTTACCATCCGTCCCCGGGAAAAACAGAAAGTCATCTTCCGCAAAAAGGTTGATGACAAAGAGCAAAAATATGAATTGGCACGCTCGCGTACCCTGACCCCTGCGATCACAAAAGATGGCGTCACGATGTTCGTACTTGCCAATGTGGGTTGCAGCGATGATACAGAGAAAGCGATGTTGAACGGTGCAGGGGGCGTGGGTTTGTTCCGCCTGGAACAGGCCTATCTGGGCCGTGTGGTACCGCCCGATGTCGATGAACTCGTCAGGGAGATGCGCGCCACGCTGGAAGCGGCCAGGGGCTGCCCCGTCTATGTTCGACTTCTGGATCTCGGTTCCGATAAGCCCTTGCCCTTCACAGGGTTCCTGGCAGAAACGAATCCCGCCCTGGGTCGTCGAGGCATCCGTTTCCTGCGCGAGCACCCCGAGCTATTGAATACACAACTGCGCGCCGTGCTGGAGCTTGCCAGTGAATTCGACGTGCGTATTCTGGTGCCCATGGTAACACTGCCGGATGATGTTTCGGTGGTGAGAGAACAACTCATACAATTATGTTCCCGGCTGCGGATATCTTCTCCACCGAAACTGGGAGCCATGATCGAGACGCCAGCCGCTGCGCTTGCGGCACAGGAGATTGTCAAACATGCTGACTTTCTGAGCTTCGGCACAAACGATCTCACCCAGTTTGCGTTTGCGGCAGATCGGGAGAATGCAGCGGTGGAGCGCTATTACAGGGATGCTTCGGAGGTCATATTCAGATTGTTGCAACTGACACACGATGACGTGCCCGATGTCCCCCTTTCTCTGTGCGGCGAGCTTGCGGGTCGGCCGGAGCACATCCCCAGGCTCCTGCAGTGCGGGATCAGAACATTCAGCATCGCAGCGCCATTGATTCCCATCATTAAAGAAACCATTCGCAATTCCTGGTGTTCAGCCCCCCCGGATACGCTCCCGCTGAAACAGCGATAGCCTTAACAGGACGCCGGCCGTTCGCCTGGTATTTGGCGCTCCAGCGCCAGGGATAACCCGCCTCATTAACCTGGTTGATTTGCTTTCCGGGTAGAATGCGAGGACACTGCACTGAGCACTTCGTCTGTCAGTACGCAAGTCTTTCTGCCGCACAACAATGACTGAACCGTCATTGTTGCCTGTCATACCCACTTCCCAACGGGCAACGATCTGCCATCTACCGGTGTGCAAACATTTGTACAGTCAAGTAACATGCACGGCGCACCATTTACTGCATTCAACCAGGAAGCCCCCATGAGCCAATTTACACAAAATGCCCAGGATACTGAAACATCCAGTCAACATGCCGGCATTCGCCTGGCGGAACTGATAGACCAGAACTGGAGCCGAAACAAATCCGAGCAGCTGGCAATGCACGAAGGCATCAGCCTGACCGACCAGCACTGGCACGTTATTGATTACCTGCGCAGGCTGTATCTCAAACACGGCCTGCCAAGATTCGCCAGGACAACGGCTCGCGCCCTCAACAGGCAATTCGCCGCCCAGGGTGGGAACAAATATCTCTATGGTCTGTTTGCCGGCGGCCCGGTGACGCAAGGCAGCCGCCTGGCCAACCTGCGCGCACCCGCAAACGCTACCGATGTTTCCTTTGGTACCAGCTATTGAGCGGTTTCGAGGCACAACCAGCGCAGGACAATACCGCCAGCGGCGACCAGTCCCGGGAGGCGGCCGACCACCTGGCGATCGAGCGCGGCGAAGACGATGGCATGATCGTTCACCAGGACGCAACTTCAAACATACACATCAGCAAGGATCTCAATGACATCACAACACGGTAACGGCGGTCAGGGTGGTCCCTGGGGCAGCCGGGGTACACCCCCCGATCTCGAGGTGCTGGTCCGGCAGGGGCGGGATCAGCTCAGGCAACTCCTGCCAGGTGGTGGTTCAAGCGGCCTCATCGCCCTGGCCCTGCTAGTGCTGGCCGGCCTGGGCATATGGACTGCCTATTACACCGTGCCAAGCGACTCGGTCGCTGTCGTACAACGCTTCGGCAAGTATCTCAAGGAAGTCCCGCCGGGGCTGCATTTCAAGCTGCCACTGGGCATCGATGCGGCGACCATTGTTCCCGTTAAACGGCAGCTGAAGCAGGAATTCGGGTTCACCACACCCGGTGCCAGCGATCCCTACCAGAGTCCTCGCGACGGCAATCGGCAAAAGCGTGAAACCGAGATGGTGACAGGTGACCTGAACGCTGCACTGGTTGAATGGGTGGTGCAATATCGCATCTCGGACCCTGTTAAATTCCTGTTCGAGGTGCGTGAGCCGGGTGAAACCCTGCGCTACGTTTCCGAATCCGTTATGCGGGAAGTTGTCGGCGATCGCACCGTGGACGAGGTCATAACCATCGGCCGCCAGGAAATCGAAACGGAAGCGCTGACCAAGATGCAGGCGCTATCCACCAAATACGCCATGGGGATCAGCATCGATCAGGTGCAATTGAAGAACATCAATCCGCCCGAACCGGTGCAGGAATCGTTCAACGAGGTCAACCAGGCCCAGCAGGAGAAAGAGAAGCTGATCAACGAAGCCCGGCGTGATTACAACAAGGTGATCCCGCTGGCCGAGGGCGAGAAGGATCAGCGCATTCGCGAGGCCGATGGTTACCGGCTCAAACGGGTTAATGAAGCGGAAGGCGACGTCGCCCGATTCAGCGCCTTGCTGGCGGAATACCGCAAGGCCCCCGAGGTCACCCGCCGCCGCATCTATATCGAGACCCTGCAGGATGTCATGCCGGGTATACGCTCCAAGATCATTATCGATGAGCAGACGCGCAGTATTTTGCCATTACTCAATCTCGACAGCAGGACGGCGGATCAGCCATGAACAGACAAATAGCTATACTGGCGGTGCTGGGCATCGCGGCGTACCTCCTGATGAGTTCGATCTATACGGTGAGCGAAGTCGAGCAGATGATCATCACCCAGTTCGGCAAACCGGTCGGAGAACCTGTGACGTCTGCCGGCCTGAAGATCAAGGTGCCCTTCATCCAGGAAGTTAACCCGATCGACAAGCGGGTGCTCGAGTGGGACGGCAATCCGTCGGATATGCCCACCAAGGACAAGCTCTACATCTCGGTCGATTTGTTTGCCCGCTGGCGGATTACTGATCCCCTCCAGTACTTCCTGCGCCTGCGCGATGAACGCAGTGCCCAGTCCCGTCTCGACGATATCCTGGGCAGTGAGACCCGCAACGCGGTTGCCAAGCATGAATTGATCGAG